>ERZ761602.5494-NODE-5494-length-14973-cov-6.250503_pt1 | contig 14973 bp, 11 predicted proteins | sample MGYA00512165_ERZ761602 | MGnify/ENA primary metagenome ERZ761602 (study PRJEB28899, sample SAMN02445085) | bioreactor sludge metagenome | biome: EBPR sludge; isolation source: Thorneside wastewater treatment plant | place: Australia: Brisbane, Thorneside...
TACCTATACGCTTTACTTAAAAACGCATAATTTTCACTGGAATGTGACGGGACCCATGTTTCAAACTTTACATTTGATGTTTGAAACGCAGTACAACGAACTCGCGCTTGCGGTGGATTTAATCGCGGAACGGATTCGCGCGCTTGGCTTTACGGCGCCTGGTTCTTACAAAGAATTTGCGAAGCTGACTTCGATACAGGAAGCGGATGGAGTTCCCAAAGCCGAAGACATGATTCGGCAATTGGTAGAAGGGCAGGAGGCTGTAGTTCGTACCGCTCGGGCAGTTTTTCCTGCGGTGGAGAAGGCAAGCGATGAACCGACGGCGGATCTTTTGACCCAGCGTATGCAGACGCATGAGAAAACGGCATGGATGTTACGCAGTCTCATTTCTTAATTGGGAAAACCTATGAAAAGGAGCATCCGCTGCGTTGGATGCTCCTTTTCATAGGTCAATGTATTTGTTAATACACCTCCCCCGGGCATTTGCATTCGCCTTGCGGCTGAGTCCTTTTGATAGGTTTTACTTGGGATTCAAAATCTTGTGAGAGATAATGCTGAATGCGTGAGAGGGGTTCTTTCGCGGTCTTTACTTGTTGGTGAATTATGACGCTTTCTGATTTATCGATTAAAAATCCGGTTTTTGCGTGGATGTTGATGATCGGTCTGATTGTCTTCGGGTGGATTGGTTATACCCGCTTGGGCGTTAGCCAGCTGCCCGATGTTGATTTTCCCGTGGTAAATGTTTCCGTGACATGGGAAGGCGCCGCGCCGGAAGTGATAGAAACCGAAGTAACTGACATCATTGAAGACGCGGTAATGAGCGTTGAGGGCATTAAGGAAGTCAGTTCTGTTTCCCGCCAGGGCCAAGCCAGCATTACGATTGAGCTTGATCTTAAACGTGACATCGATTCCGCTTTACAGGATGTGCAAACCAAAATCGCGCAAGCGCAGCGTAATCTTCCCCAAGATATTGATCCGCCTGTTGTGACAAAAACTAATCCCGAAGATCAGCCCGTTATGTGGGTCGCGCTTTCGGGCGAGCGGCCGCTGGTTGAGTTAACCCGCTATATCACGGAATCTTTGCGCGACCAATTTACGACCGTCAAAGGTGTGGGCGATATCCGCTTCGGCGGTTTTGTGGATCCCAATTTACGCGTTTGGCTTGATGCCAAAAAAATGCAAGCGCAAGAATTAACCGTGGAAGATATTTTAAACACGATCAGCAGTCAGCACGCGGATTTGCCCGCGGGTTACATGAATTCGGGTCCGCAAGAAATCAATTTGCGCATTTACGGTGAAGCGGCCACACCCGAAGAATTTGAAAAAATATTGATTCCGAACCGTGTGCGCGGCGGGCCTGTTTGGAAACCGATACGCCTCGGTGAAGTCGGAGAAGTTGAAGATGGTCTTGCCGATGTGCGCCGTATTTCGCGAACGATGGGGAAGCGTGCTGTTGGGATCGGTATTATCAAACAGCGCGGATCCAATGCCGTGGCTGTCGCTGACGCGGTAAAAGCGCGCATCAAGGAAATTGAGCCGCGCTTGCCCGAAGGAATGAAGCTTTCGGTGGTTTTTGACCCTACCCAGTTTATTAAAAATTCTGTGCATCATCTTACGGTTGTTTTAATGCTTTCTTGTCTTTTTACCGCGGTGGTGTGTTATTTCTTTTTAGGTTCCTGGAGCGCTACGTTCAATGTTTTACTTGCGATTCCCACTTCGATTCTCGGCGGTTTTTTTATTATCTATTTGTGCGGGTTTACGCTGAATACCTTTACGATGCTGGGGCTGGCGCTGGTGGTTGGCATTATTGTGGATGACGCGATCATGGTGCTTGAAAACATTTCTCGCTATTTAGAGCTTGGCAAAACACGCATGCAGGCCGCTTTGATCGGCGCGCGCGAAATTACTTTTGCCGCGCTTGCCGCAACTATTGCAATTTTAGCGATTTTTATTCCGGTGATTTTCATGGAAGGGATTATCGGTAAGTTTTTCTTTCAGTTTGGCGTAACCATTTCCGCTGCGGTGGCTTTGTCGCTTTTGGAAGCGCTCACCGTCGCGCCGATGCGTTGTTCGCAGTTTTTGGAAGTAGGGCATTCCACGCGCCTTGGGAAATGGGTTGATAACGGCATGCACCGTCTCGCCAAAAACTACAAGAGTAGTTTAGGTTGGTGTTTGCGGCATCGTTTTTTAGTTTTAATTTTGGCGGTATTGATTTTTGCGTCCTCTTTTATTTTTCAAAGCCTGCTAAAGAAAGAATTTGTTCCGCATCAGGATCAAAACCGGTTTTTGGCGCGCGTGATGTTGCCTTTGGGTGTTTCGCTTGATCATACCGACGAAGTTTTCAAGCAAGTTGAAGCTTTTTTAACCGCTCAACCCGCTTTGCATGGTTATTATTGCGCGATCGGCGGGTTTCGCGGGGGAGAATCCAATACGGGTCAGGTTTTTGTCACTATGAAGCCTAAAAAGGAGCGCCCGCTTGTGAACGGCAAGCGCATGACTCAAAAAGACTTTATGCAAATTGTGCGCAAAGGGCTTAATGAAATTCCCGGAGTTGAGCGCGCGAGCGTTCAGGATTTGTCACAATCAGGCTTTACCGCTCAGCGCGGGTATCCGGTTGAGTTTACCATTCGCGGTCCCAGCTGGGATGTTTTGGGCGATGCCGGAAAAAAGATGATGGAGAAAATGAAAGAATCCGGAATGATGACGGATATTGATACGGACTATCAGCTGGGGATGCCTGAGCTTAAAATTTACCCCGACCGTGAAAAAGCCGCGGCACATGGCGTGAGTGTTCTTTCCATTGCCAATACGATTAACGCGACGATGGGCGGCGTGCGTATCGGCAAGTTTACCAATAACGCAAAACGTTATGACATTCGGGTTCGTCTGGCGGAAGCGGATCGCACAGAGGTGAAAGATATTGAAAATATTTGGGTACGCAATCAGCAGGGGGAAGCGGTTCAGCTCTCGCAGGTGATTACTTCGGAAGTGAAGCCGACGCTTTTTTCCATTACGCGTAAAAACCGCGACCGCGCGGTCAGTGTTTACGCCAATCCCGCACAAGGGCATTCTCAGCAGGAAGCATTAGCCAAGGTTAATGAATTTGCCAAAGAAATTTTACCGAAAGACTATCATTTAGTTTTTTCCGGCGGTTCACAAGCTTTTAAAGAATCGAATGACAGCCTTATTTTTGCTTTAGTGCTCGGCGTTTTTGTCGCATATATGGTTTTGGCGACGCAATTTAACAGTTTTATCCATCCGCTGACCGTTTTGCTCGCGTTGCCGTTTAGTTTGACCGGGGCTTATGCCGCGCTTTATTTCAGCGGCAACACCTTGAATCTTTACAGCATGATCGGGCTCGTGCTTTTGATGGGAATTGTGAAGAAGAATTCTATTTTATTGGTTGATTTTACGAACGCGCAGCGTCGGGAAGGCAAGTCTGTGCGTGAAGCCTTGCTTGAGGCTTGCCCGATTCGTCTTCGGCCAATTTTGATGACTTCGACCGCAACGGTTGCCGCGGCAATTCCCGAAGCTTTATCCACGGGTGCCGGCTCAGAAACGATTGTGCCGATGGCGACCGCGATTGTGGGGGGCGTGACGATTTCAACTTTGCTGACCCTGTTTGTGGTTCCCTGCGCGTACGAAATTTTTTCTCGCTTTGAGAAAAAAAGTTATTCCGTTGAAGTGGAAGGGTAGCCCCTTGATAGCTGTTTTCTTTGCGGACTGATGCCTTCCGCTTAGCGGACAGAAAGGTTCCGTTGGAATGAATTTCATGCTGCTTATTCAAAAAAAATTATTTCCGTTCATGATTTTTGTCGGCTTGTCGGTCTATTTGACCGCTTGCGGATCAAAAGAGGTTTCAAATTATCATTACCTTGTTGCCCAAAAAATTGAGCCGAGCCCGCAAACCATTTTGACGCTGACTTTTGTGCGAAAGTTCGAAAAAGAAAGCTGGTGCACGGCCGAGGCGAAACGTTTTACTCAGCGAGGCTTTACGGCGGAATGTCGTTATAACGATACAAGCTATGAACCTGCTTTGCGCGGAGAAGCCATCGGAAAATGGTATTTATTACAGCGAATCGGTCGTTTTCCTCCTCTCGCGATTATTTATGAATTTAACCCGCCTTTGCCTGATGAAATTGTTCTTTATAATTTGAAGCAGATGGCGCCGCATGCCGTTAAGTTTGCGGCATTGCACCGCGCGCCTGCTGAAGCGCTTATTTTTTCTCCCGATGGCGATATTCGCCTGCACGAAACATTTGGGAATGACAATAAATAATTTATGACACAAGAACCAAAACAAGAAGAAAAACTTTGGCATCATTTACCGGTTGAGGAGGTGATTCAAGTTTTGGGAGCCAAGCCCAAAACAGGATTAGATGGGGAAGAAGTGACTCTTCGTCAAAAAGAGTTTGGCCCCAACCGGGTTACCGCGCGGCGCGGCACGCCGATGTGGATGAAGTTTATGCGGCAGTTCAATCAGCCGCTGGTTTATATTTTGCTTTTAGCCGTGGGAGTGACGGCTTTTTTGCATGAATGGGTTGATTCCACGGTTATCTTTTTCGTGGTACTGGTTAACGCGATTGTCGGGTTTCTGCAGGAAGCCAAGGCGGAAAAAGCGATTGAGGCTCTCGCCCGCATGGTTCCGTCAGAGACAACGGTTTTACGCCGCGGTACCAAAACCCGGATTCCCTCCGAAGAGCTTGTCCCGGGGGATGTTGTTTTTCTGCAATCAGGCGACAGCGTCCCGGCTGATTTGCGTTTGTTTCATATTCATAATTTGCATGCCGATGAATCCGCCTTAACGGGAGAATCTTTGCCTGTTGCAAAACACATGGCCGCCTTGCCTCAGGAAACGGTTTTAGCCGACCGAAAAAACCTGGTTTATGCCGGAACTTTAATTACAAGCGGACAAGCCGAAGGCCTTGTGTTTGCCATCGGAGACGCGACGGAAAACGGACGCATTGCTCGGCTTATCGCGAGCGCGGTAGAAATATCCACTCCGTTGACAATCAAAATTGCGCAGTTCAGTAAGCTCGTGCTGTGGGTGATTTTGGCTTTATCCGCGGCGGCGTTTGCCTTGGGAGTTTGGCGCGGTGAATCTCCCGCAGAAATGTTTATGGCAGCGGTGGCTTTGGCTGTGGGCGCGATTCCCGAAGGGTTGCCGGCGGCTGTTACCATTGTTCTTGCGGTCGGGGTTTCAAGAATGGCCAAACGGCGCGCGATTATCCGCAAGCTTCCCGCGGTCGAAACCTTAGGCAGCACGACGGTCATTTGCAGCGACAAAACCGGTACCTTAACCGAAAATCAAATGACGGTTCAGGAAATCTTTGCGGGAGGGAAGCGTTACTCGGCAACCGGTTCCGGCTATGACCCCCAAGGTGAAATTTTTTTTGAAGGAGCTTCGCTCAAAATGGCGGAGCATCCAGCGCTAGAAGAGTGTTTGCGCGGCGGAGTGCTTTGCAACGAGGCGCAGCTTTTAACCGAAGAAGGGCGCGCCAAAATTCAGGGGGATCCCACGGAGGCGGCTTTATTGGTCGCGGCTGAAAAAGGCGGATTAGTTTACCATGAAACAAATCGTGTTTCGCCGCGCGTGGATATGATCCCCTTTGAATCAGAACATATGTTTCGCGCGACTTTGCATGACTCCGAAAAAGGACGCGTTGTTTATAAGGTAGGCGCCCTGGAAAGATTGCTTGAGCGGTGTTCGGAGATGTTGAATGAGAAGGGCGAAAAGGTTGCTTTAGATAAAGAGCGCATCCATGCCGCTTCCAAGGATGTGGCCGCGCGCGGTTTGCGTGTTTTGGCCGTGGTACGCCGATATATGGATTTTGCTCACGAGCAATTGACGCACGAGCATGTGCGCGAAGGACTCACTTTTTTGGGGTTTTACGGCATGATGGATCCGCCCCGTGCGGCTGCCATTGAAGCGATTGCGCGGTGCCGTAAAGCGGGAATTCGGGTCAAGATGATTACCGGGGATCACGTCGAAACCGCGCGCGCGATTGCGCTACAGATCGGGCTTGTCGACGCGGCGGACGAATTGCGTGTTTTAACCGGCCGCGATCTGGAAAAAATTTCAGAAAAAGATTTTCCGGATACCGCCGACCGTACGGCTGTTTTTGCCCGTGTCGCGCCGGAGCAAAAATTGCAGCTGGTCAAGGCTCTACAGGCCCGGGGCCATATTGTGGCGATGACGGGCGATGGCGTGAACGATGCTCCCGCGCTGAAACAGGCGGATATCGGTGTGGCGATGGGGATTGCGGGAACGGATGTTGCCAAAGGGGCCGCAGCGATGATTTTGACGGATGATAATTTTGCGTCGATTGAAGCCGCGGTGGAAGAAGGCCGCGGAGTTTTTGACAATCTCACCAAATTTATTGTCTGGACTCTGCCCACTAATATGGGCGAAGCGCTCGTCTTACTGACCGCGATTGTGCTGGGGACAACTTTGCCCGCGTTGCCGGTGCAGCTGCTCTGGATCAATTTAATGACATCTATTTTTTTGGGGCTGATGCTTGTGTTCGAGCCGAAAGAAAAAGATTTAATGGAAAGACCCCCAAGAGATCCGAAGCGGCCTTTAATTACCGTGCCCCTTTTGATGCGGACACTCATGGTTTCTTTGATTATTTTAGCGGGCGCATTTTGGCTTTTTTTCTGGGAAATGAATATGGCGGGTGAAACCATAACCGAGGCCCGCACGGCCGTTATTAATGTGATTGTATTGGTAGAAATTGCCTATTTGTTTAATTGCCGGTCATTGCACCGCTCCTTTTTTTCGTTGGGCGCTTTTAGTAACCACTGGGTTATTTTGGGTGCGTTGACAATGTTAGGAGCGCAACTTTTATTCACATATGCGCCGATTATGAATCAGCTTTTCCATACCGCGCCGCTCAGCGGAAAATCTTGGATGATGATTGCCGCGGTTGCGCTGACTTCGTTCATTTTGGTTGAACTTGAAAAATGGATTCGATTTGGCGGCAAGCGCGGGGAACATGCCGTTCCCGAATAAAATTTCACCGGAAGCGGGGATGAATTGAATTACGAACAAGAATCCAAATATTTAAAAATTGCGCTTTTGATTTCTGCGCTCATGCTTTGCGTTGCGGTTTTGCCTCAAATTCATTACGGGTATTACAGTATTTTGAAGCTGGTGGTTTGCGGGGCAGCTATTTATGCGGCGGTGATTTTACGCGGCCGCGATGATTTAAAAAATCACTTTATTCCGCTGGCTGTGCTTGCGCTTATTTTTAATCCGGTTGCCCCGGTGTTTTTGAGCCGTGAATTTGAAATAATTATAGAAATCGGAACCGCGGTGTATTTTTTGACTCTTTCCAAAAAAATCTAGTCAGATTTTTAAGTCTTCCGCTTAAAATAGGGTATGAACTCATCCGAAATTAAATTAACCGCTGAAAGACATATTCGCGACATTCTTTCTTTATCGTTCAAGCATAGCGATTCGCATGCCGCGATTGTGGTCTTTGATTCTGGGTGTGAGCTCGCCGTCATTTTGACGCAAGCCTATCGCGCTAATCTGCCCAAGGCGCAATTGATTGATTTTGATACCGCGCCTCCCGAATTTATATTGGCCGCCTTTGAAACCTTAAAGCCCTTGGATTTGGTCGTTTTGATTCAATCCACTAATTTTCGCCTCAACGCTTTTCGTATTCGGGTTGAGCTGTTTAAACGCGAAATCAAAGCGATAGAACATGTTCATCTTGCTCGCATGCCGGGGACTCAGGCGGAGCGGTATATTGATTCATTGGCTTATGATGCGAGCTATTACCGCGGTGTAGGCGCCGCTTTGAAAAAAAAAATCGATCAAGCCGCTATCGGTATTGTGGATTCGGACGGGGAACAGCTTATTTTCGAAGCTGGCTTTGAGCAGGCCAAGCTGAATGTGGGCGATTACACAGGAATGAAAAATATAGGCGGACAATTTCCAATCGGAGAAGTTTTTACGGAATCTAAAGACTTGGAACGCGTGAATGGCCGAGTCCGTGTTTTTGCATTTGGCGATTCATCCTTCACTGTGAATACGCCCGAAAAACATATTACGCTTGTGGTGGAAAAGGGAAGGGTGGTTCAGGCGCTTGATTCGACCCCGGAGTTTGATAAGGTGCTCGAGCAGATTCGGGCCGAAGAGGGCGAGGTTTGGCTGCGTGAGCTTGGCTTCGGAATGAACCGTGCTTTCACGCGCGAACGCCGAGTGGATGATATTGGAACTTATGAGCGCATGTGCGGCGTGCATTTATCGATGGGCGCAAAGCACACCATTTACAAAAAACCGCAATTTACGATTAATCAGGCCCGCCATCATGTGGATGTTTTTGCCGAAACAAAAGAAGTGACACTCGACGGCGAATCTGTTTATTTGAACGGAGCTTGGCGGGTTTAATTAACCTGAAGTAAAAGACCTTTCAGATATTCGCCTTCGGGGTGATAAATCGAGATCGGATGATCCATGGCATGACCGGTTTTGGCGAGAATCTTCACTTCGCGTTTCGCGTCTTTCGCGGCGCCAAAAACAATCTTCTGAAATAAATCCGGTGTGATGAATGATGAGCAAGACGCGGTATAAAGCAATCCCCCCACAGGCAGTTTTTTGATGGCTGCTAAATTAATATCTTTGTATCCGCGCGCGGATTGTTGGATTTGACTTTTGCTTTTACAAAATGCGGGCGGGTCCAAAATAATGAGATTAGGCTCAAACGAATCTTCTCGTAAAAATTCGAACACATCCCGCTTTTCCGCAAAGTGAGGTGTTTGCGGTGAATTGAGTTTCATGTTTTCGCGCGCGGCTTCAATCGCGTGCTCGGAAATATCGACCGACATGATTTGTTTTGCCTCGCCGAGCGCGGCAGATACGGAAAATCCGCCGTTATAACAAAAGCAATCAAGAACATCTTTGCCGGATGCGATTTTACGGATGAGCTTGCGGTTGTCGCGCTGATCCAGAAAGAAACCGGTTTTTTGCGCGCTTTCCCAGCGAATATGAAAACGCATTCCGTTTTCGCTTATTTCAGTTCGACCATCCGCAGGCAGTCGCCCCGCGAGAACATTGCTTTCTTTCTCCATGCCTTCCATTTTGCATTCGGCGGGAGAAACTTTTTCGTAAACAGCGCGCAGTGGAAAATGTTTTTCAAGCAAAGGCAGAATGAGGCTTTTTTGCTTTTCCATGCCCATGGTTAAAAATTGAACGACTAAAACATCATTGTATAAATCTGCCACCAGCCCCGGCAAAAAATCACCGTCGGAATTAATGATGCGGCAAGCATTGGTCTTTGCGTTGAGAATACGCTCTTTGCGGAGGGTTACAGCCTGAGCAATTTTATCGTCAAAGAATCCGCCGTCAATCCAGCGATGTTCAAAGGCAAGCATGCGGACTGTGATTTGGGAGGCGGGGTTGAAATAGCCCACCCCTAAAAACTCGCCGAACCCTGATTCAACCCGGACAAGGTCGCCGGGCTGCAGACCCTCTTCAACGGAGTCAATCGCTCCGGAAAAAATCCAGGGGTGAAAGCCTAAAACAGGCTTTTCTTTGCCTTTTTTCAGAATACAGCGCGGGTAATTAATTTGCATGAACCATTCTACCATAGGCCGAAACGGCTTGACGCGGTTGCTATACTTCCAACTATGCAAAATTTGATTTCATTCTTAAGAACAAACAAGCTCGTGCGTGTTTTGTTTGCCGCGCTGATTGTCTTGAGCTTTTTGGGTTTGTGGGCGCATCATCATGAAGCGGACCATGGCCATGACTGTTCCGTTTGTCACGCTGTGCAGAGCCTTATCATTCAGGTTGCGGGACTTATTTTCTTCGTATGGATCGCATCCGTTCGGCCTTGGCGCGCATTTCGCTCGGAACCCACTCCACTTTTTTCTTTTTTTCACGGTGCAATTCTCGCCAATCGCGCTCCTCCGACCTTTGCTTAAACTCTCTTCTTTTTAAGCCCCGATTTTTTTCGGATTTTTTCTTTTCTACTCAAGGAGTGTTTATGCGGAAGTTTTTTTTATGTTTTTTAACTTTGTGCTTTGTATTTGAGTCGGCCTTGCCGGGTTACGCGCAGGACGCGGGCTTTGAAATGCTGCAAAAGAGCATGATGGAAATGCAGAAAAATATGCAGCAGCTTCAACAAACGATTGCTCAGCAAAGCGAGCTGATTCAAAAGCAGCAGCTTCAAATTAATGCCATCGAAAACAAAACGAGTGTGGCCATCGCGGGACCCAATCAAACTTCCATTCCGGTAATGGCAGGCGGTTTAAATCGCGCGGCTTCCGGAAAGTGGAATCCCGAAATCGGCGTGATAGCGGACATTGTTGGGCAGGTTGATTCGCCAAGCCGCGAAGACGAAGAAGGCCGTGATCGGATCAGTGCGCGGCATTTGGAATTGTCATTCGGCAGCGCGATTGATGCTTATTCGCGGCTTGATGCGACTGTCGCGCTTTCAGACTTTGAAGATGTGCATCTAGAAGAAGCGTATTACACCAACCACGCTCTGCCTTGGGGACTCACAGGACGATTGGGTCGCATGAAGCCCCGTATCGGTAAAGTGATTCCAATTCATCGGGATAGTTTAGATACAGTTGATGTTCCGCTTGTGATTCAACGGTTTTTCGGACCGGAAGGTTTTAGTAAATCAGGCGCGGATTTAACCAAACCTTTTAGTTTTACGGATAAAGTCAGCCACTCAGTTGCCTTCGGAATTTTAGAGGGCGGTTCGGGTGAAGATCATGGACATGAAGAGGAAGAAGAGGACGAAGAAGATGCTCGCATGTTCGGTGAATCACGCCGTCATCCGACTCTTTACGCACATCTCAAAAACTACTTGGAGCTCACCCCGAACAGCGGTATTGAAGGCGGCGTTTCCTACCTGACGGGCGGCAGTGATACCAAAAATACTTTTGGAACACATGTCATTGGTTCCGATTTAACGTGGATTTGGAATTATGCCGATCAGCGGCACGTTAAATTGCAGGGAGAATCTTTCTTCGGAAGCCGCTCAGAAGAGCGCGGTGAAGAAGTTAACGATGAGATTTTAAATGTAACAAATTTTCCGGAAGTGGATGACAGCAATAACTTTTGGGGGAGCTATATTCTGGCTGATTGGAGGTTTCATCCCAAGTGGGCTGTCGGCAGTCGGTTTGACCATGTCAGCTTGATTAAGAACGCGGCGCTTGAAGCCAAAGATGGTTATGACATGGGATGGGCTACTTATCTTACTTTCTATCAAAGCGAGTTTGCGCGTTGGCGTTTGCAGCTAAATCAGCGCAATTTAACGGATGGGAAAGATCCGATTTTGGAGGGGTTCATCCAAGGCACGTTTGCTATCGGCGAACATAAGCACAAAATTTCGTGAAAATAATTCATCTGCTTCGTCACAGACGGCACTTCCTTGTGCGGCGTATTTCTAAATACGCCTCCGCGGGCGCTTGTCTGTTCCTCGCATCTGAATCATTTTGACGTAATTTTAGGTATGTGGAATAGCTACTTTGAAACAATTTTAAAGATCGCGAAACCAGCTTGGAATAGGTTTTAATAAGGAATTTATGAAAAAAATATTTTTATTGTTTTGCGCGTTGATTTTTTCAGCGCAAGCTTTTGCGGCGGACAAGCCGTTGAAGGTTGTCGCAAGCACAACGTTTTTTAAGAGTTTGGTAGAGCATGTCGGTGGTGAGCATGTTGAAGTGCGCGCTGTGGCTTCGCCAAAGTTTAATGCGCACTACATTCAGCCCAAACCGAGCGATGTGGCGCGCACCGCCAAAGCGGATTTATTTGTTTTTGCGGGACTTGATCTCGAAGCATGGGTAGACCCATTGCTGCAGGCATCCGGCAGGCATGATCTTTTTCGCGGGCAAGCCCGCAACTTGGATTTGTCGCTCGGAATTAAACTTTTAAAGCCGCCCGCTGTTTTGACGCGAGCGGAAGGGGATGTGCACGCGTTTGGAAATCCGCACTATCACATGAATCCGGAGAATGCGCTGATTATGATTCCGCGTGTTGCCGCTAAATTATCGGAACTAGACGAGCCCAACGCTGCCGATTACCAAAAAAACGCAGCTGATTTTGAGGCCGAGCTGCGGGCCAAAATTCATGATTGGAAAAATCAGTCCGCGGCCGTGCGCGGAAGTTCGGTTTTTTCATACCATGATGAAGTGGCGTATTTTGCCGAGTTTCTCGGGTTTTACGACATTGAGTATCTTGAGCCGAAGCCGGGGGTCTCACCTTCACCCAAGCATTTGGAAAAGCTGGAAAGAGTCGCCACGGAAAAAAACGTGAAATTTATTTTGGCGGCATCTTATTATTCCCGCCGGCTGCCTGAAAAGCTTGCCAGGAAAATTGGCGGCGCAGTAGTCACCATTGCGCAAAATCCGGGAGAAGTCAAAGGAACGGAAGACCTACTTGCTTTTTATGATTACAATGTGAAATCATTGGTTCGGGCTGTTTAGCCGAAAGCTTGCCGTTGTATGCTGAATAAAAGGAAAGTATGGATTTTTTTCAAATGATGCTTTGGCCGTTCGCCGCGTGCTTGGTGTTAGCCGGAATTCATTGTTATTTGGGGCTGCATGTTTTGCAGCGTCAGGTGATTTTTGTGGATTTGGCTTTGGCACAAATCGCGGCTTTGGGCTGCGCGGCGGCGCTTGTAGCGGGATATGCTCATGATGGACCTGAATCTTATTGGCTTTCTCTGATTTGTACTTTAATCGGCGCGGCTGTTTTTTCTCTCTTGCGATTGAGAGAGCAGAAAGTATCTCAAGAGGCCATGATCGGAATTACCTATGCTGTGGCGGCTTCTTTGATGGTTCTGTTTTTGAGCCGCTCGGGAGAAGGCGATGAGCATATTCGCGAAGCACTGGTCGGGAATGTGCTTTTAGTCCAGCCCGCGGAAGTTTTTAAAATGTTGGCGCTTTACACCGCAGTTGGTTTATTTCACTTTGTTTTCCGTGAGAAGTTTCTGCTGATCTCGCAAAAACCGCGTGAAGCTGAAGAGCGTGGATGGAATATTCGCCTTTGGGATTTTCTTTTTTACGCCTCTTTCGGTTTAGTTGTGACGAGTTCGGTGCGAATTGCCGGGGTGTTGCTTGTGTTTTCGCTGCTTGTGATTCCCGCTTCTGTGGCAGTGCTTTACGCGCAAACCGTTCGAGCGCGGCTTTTGATCGGCTGGGTGGTGGGCGTGTTGGGCAGTTTTTTAGGAATGGCGCTATCTTACTTCGGAGATTTTCCAACCGGAGCCAGTGTGGTTTGTTCTTTGGCGGTGCTTTTAAGTGTGCTGGCTTTTTTTGCTTGGGCGTGTCAAAAAAAGAAAAGCTGAAAAAAGAATTGCCGCCGCAAAAGCAATTGAAGCGGCGGTAAAAAACGCGGTTTGCGCACTGCTTACTTTCCAGATAATTCCGAAAAGCAGACTTGCGGGCAAAGCGGCAAGGCCGATGACGAAGTTAAACCAACCGAAGGCTTGGCCCCGTTCCCCCGCGGGCGCGATGTCAACGAGGAAGGCTCGCTCAGTGCCTTCGGTACAGCCTGAGAATAAGCCGAAGACCATGAACAAAATCCAAATATGCAGCGGAGTTGAAGAGAAACCAAAAAGAACGAAAACCAACGCGTAAATAAACCAGCCGTAGAGAATGATTCTTCCGCGTCCGATTCTATCCGACAAAATGCCGAAGGGCATAATCGTCAAAGTTTTAATGATATGTAGGACCATCCAAATTAACGGAATGTGCGCGCGTGGTACGCCACATTCTTCAGCGTAGAGCAGTAAAAAAGCATCCGAAGATGCGCTCAAAGTAAAAATAAACAAAATGCCGAGATAGGCGCCGAGTTTTCCGCGCGGAACTGACCAGTTAAATTTTTTCAGCATACGTGTGCTGCTTGTTTTAATTTCACGCACTTTAAACAAGATCAAAAGCACTGCCAAAATACCGGGAATGGCGGCGATCCAGAAAATAACCCGCAAATCTTGCGTGTAATAAGTTAAAAGCAGCCATGCGAAAAGCGGACCCACGGCGGCGCCCGCGTTATCCATGGAGCGTTGAAAGCCGAAAGCGCGGCCATGATGCTGGGGATGCGTTGAATCGGCGAGCAGAGCATCGCGCGGAGAAGTGCGAAGACCTTTGCCGGTGCGGTCGGCCGCGCGCACAAGCAGGACTGTCCATGGTCCCTGAGCCAGCGCGATGAAGGGTTTTGAAAAAGAAGAAAGAGTGTAGCCAAACAATACCCATTTACTGCGGTCGCGCGCGTTGTCGGATTGAATGCCCGAATAAAGTTTTAAAAACGAACACAGAGATTCCGCGATACCCTCAATTAAACCCAGAAAGGCGGGCCCGGCGCCCAATGTATGAGTCAAAAAAAGCGGAAGCAGGGGATAAATCATTTCGGTGGAAACGTCGGTTAAAAAACTGACGACTCCGAAGATGATTACATTGGCGGTCAAGCCGTGAAAGAAACGGCTAATAAACTTTTTTAGAATCAAGAGTATCCCACTTTTTTAAAAGCTGAAGACAGTCTGCGCGTTCAAACCCTTTATGCAGCTTTACTTTTAAGCGTCCTTTTTTCTTCAACAAAGCGTTTGAAACACCCAGCTCGTTGAAGCCCCGTTTGGCTACATCGGCAATATTGGTTCCGTAGTAAATGGCTTTGATGCATGCCCAATGAATCGCGGCGAAGCACATGGGGCAGGGTTCGGTGGTGGAATAAATCTCGCAGCCGGTTAAATCGAACGAGCGTAGTTTTTTTGAGGCCAGCCGTATAGCTTGAATTTCAGCGTGACAAGTGGGGTCTTGATTTTTTAATACTTGGTTGTGCGCAGAAGCAATAACCTTGCCATTCTTTACAATACAGGCCCCAAAGGGGCCGCCTTCGCCCTTTTTGATTCCGGCCAGAGCGGAATTAACCGCTATTTTCATAAACTTTTTCATGATTAAAGACTCAGTTTTTTGCGGGCCCGGCTGAAAACTTTTTATAAAACATTAAATAAC
>ERZ761602.5495-NODE-5495-length-14971-cov-35.401716_pt1 | contig 14971 bp, 11 predicted proteins | sample MGYA00512165_ERZ761602 | MGnify/ENA primary metagenome ERZ761602 (study PRJEB28899, sample SAMN02445085) | bioreactor sludge metagenome | biome: EBPR sludge; isolation source: Thorneside wastewater treatment plant | place: Australia: Brisbane, Thorneside...
GAATCCGGGTCTCCTCGGGAACCGCGCCGGCGCGCAGGCGCGCGGGATTGTCGATCGGGTTGATCTGCTCCAGACCGCCCAGAATCGTACCTGGGGAGCCCCAGTCGATGGTCTGATAGCCGATGCGGGTGAGCAGGGATTTGCCGTCCAGGTCGAAGTTGCCGTAGACGTTGGCCCTCAGGTCGGCCCCCGAGAAACGTCCGAGGCGACTGAAGCCCTTGTCGCTGAGGTTCTTGTCGGGCGCGTAGCCGTTGGCCGCATTGCCGTGCGGGACGCTGTCATCTTCAAGGTCGAAGTCGTGCCAGGCCTTGACGCGCACGAACATCCCCAGGTTCCGGTACTTCAGGTCGGCATCGAGCACGGCCTTGAGCACGGTCGAGGTATGGTCGCCACGCCCGTAATTCAGTTCGCCGTCGTCATTGTTGGTGCCGCCCCTCGCCGTACCGTTGACGCCCACTGCTACGCCGTTGCCGTACGGAACCAGCTCGGGATTACGGTCATCCGCGCGGATGATGGTGCCGTAGGTCATCGTCCCCTTGGTGCGGACCGTCACCTCGCCGAACTGGAATTCCTTCGGCTTCGCGACGCCGGGCCCTCCGGCGGTCAGCTCGGCCCCCTGTACCGTACCCATGAGGCACGTATGTGCAAGCACGGCCGTCCCCAGGATGCGAATCGACGATGCGCGCCACTGGCCGCAAACGCCGCTTGCGGTCGTCGTGCTCGCCCGCGCCGCCCCTTGCGCAACGGCACTTGTCGCTCGCGCAGCAGGGACTCGATCAGCAGGGGGATAGGCATGGCACCTGGTTCGATCGGGGGCCTTGTCGATGAAAGTGTCCTTCACGTCTTGCTCCTTTGGTCGATATCGCCTGAATTGGCGGTGTTGTTCTGCGGTTTTCTTGTACTGCGAGCGTCGATTCGACAGCCCGCGCGCCCCCGTTCAGGGGCATGGGGATGGGGATGGGGTTGGGGGTTAGGGTTGGGGTTTCCGGGATCCGCCGCGCAGAAAAAGACCCCATCCGGCACACGCGCCGGATGGGTAAATCGCCAACAGAGGGAGAAAGGGAGCTCCGCTGGTTGAAACCGGCCCGTTACCTCGCGGGCGGGCTCTGTCTCATTCGAACAGCACGTCGCCAAAGCCGCGGATTGCTGCGTCGCCCGCCATCGCCACCTTGCTCCAGGCCCCGGCCTGCGCCAGCAGTTGGTCCGCGTAGAAGCCGGCAGTGGCGATCTTGCTGCGATAGAACCGCTGGTCGCCGGCTTCGCTGTCCAGGTGGTTGGCCGCAGCCAAGGCCGCCTTGCCCATCATCCAGCCGCCGCAGACGAGGACGGCAAGGTTGAGGTAGGGAAGGGCCGCGGTCAGCACGGCCGAAACGTCCGACCTGACATTGCCCAGTACCCACTCCGTGGCGTCGAACCAGGCCTGCTTCGCGCCCAGCAGTTGCGCGCCGATGGCACGCAGTTCGGGCCGGCCGGAGGCCAGCAGCGCGTCGGCCGTGCCCTGCACCTCGGAGAAGACGACTTTGACGGTGGCGCCCTGGTCGCGCATCAGCTTGCGGAAGATCAGGTCGTTGGCCTGGATGCCGGTGGTGCCTTCGTAGATCGTCGTGATGCGCGAATCGCGCCAGTGCTGCGCGGCGCCGGTCTCCTCGATGAAGCCCATGCCGCCGTGCACCTGGATGCCGAGCGAAGTGACCTCGACCGCCATCTCCGTGCCACCGCCCTTGACCACGGGAATCAGCAGTTCGGCCAGGAACAGGTCGCGCTTCTTCTGCTCCGGGTCGGTGCCGGCGTGCGCACGGTCGAGCAGCCCGGCGGTGAAGTAGGTGACGGCGCGGCAGGCTTCGACGCGCGACTTCATCAGCATCAGCATGCGGCGCACGTCCGGATGCTTGTCGATCGTGACCAGCGCTTCGCCGGTCACGGCGTCCCGCCCCTGCTTGCGTTCACGGGCGTAGCCGAGCGCCTGCTGGTAGGCGCGCTCGCCGAGGGCGACCCCCTGCAGGCCGACGCCCATGCGGGCTTCGTTCATCATGATGAACATGTACTCGAGGCCGCGGTTCGCCTCGCCCAGCAGATAGCCGACGGCGCCGCCCTTGTCACCGAAGGCCATGACGCAGGTCGGGCTGGCGTGGATGCCGAGCTTGTGCTCGATCGACACGCAGTAGGCATCGTTGCGCTCGCCGAGCGAACCGTCGGCATTGACCAGGAACTTCGGCACCAGGAAGAGCGAGATGCCCTTCACGCCCGCCGGGGCGTCCGGCAGGCGGGCGAGAACGAGATGGACGATGTTGTCCGTCATGTCGTGGTCGCCATAGGTGATGAAGATCTTCTGGCCGAAGACGCGGTAGCTGCCGTCAGCCTGCGGCTCGGCGCGGCTGCGGATCAGGGCCAGATCGGAACCCGCATTCGGCTCCGTCAGGTTCATCGTGCCGGTCCATTCTCCGGAGATCATCTTCTCCAGGTAGATGGCCTTGAGTTCGTCGCTGGCGCAGGTCAGCAGCGCAGCCACGGCGCCACCGGTCAGCAGCGGACCGAGCGAGAAGGACAGGTTGGCGGACGAGGCCATCTCCTTGACCGCGATGCCGATGGCTTCCGGCAGGCCCTGCCCGCCGTACGCCGTCGGCGAGGCCAGGCCGTTCCAGCCGGCGTCGCAGAAGGCCTTGTAGGCTTCCTTCCATCCGTCGGCGGTGACGACGCCGTCAGGCCCGAGCTTGCAGCCCTGCGTGTCGCCGATCCAGTTGAGCGGGGCCAGCACGCCGCTGGCGAACTTGGCCGCCTCCTCGAGGATGGCGTCCGCCATGTCGGGCGTGGCTTCTTCGTAGCCGGGAAGCGCGGCGATGGCGTCGAGACCGACGATCTCGTCCATCACGAAGCGCATGTCCTTCACGGGGGCGATGTAATCACTCATGGTGTTCTCTCTTTCGATCTGTTCGTTCAGATGCTTTCGAAGATGCCGGCGGCACCCATGCCCGTGCCGATGCACATGCTGACCATCCCGTACTTGCCGCCGGTACGGCGCATGCCGTGCAGCAGCGTCGCCGTGCGGATGGCGCCGGTGGCACCGAGCGGGTGGCCGAGCGCGATCGCGCCGCCCAGCGGGTTGATCTTCGACGGGTCGAGGTCGAGCTCCTTGACTACGGCGAGCGCCTGCGCTGCAAAGGCTTCGTTCAGCTCGATCCAGTCCAGGTCTTCCTTGCGGATGCCGGCTTGCTGCAGCACCTTGGGGATCGCGACGATCGGACCGACGCCCATAATCTCCGGCGCCACCCCGCCGACGGCAAAGCCGGCAAAGCGGGCGAGCGGGGTCAGGTTGTGTTCCTTCAGGACCTTCTCCGAGACCAGCATCACGGCGCCGGCGCCATCGGACATCTGCGAGGCGTTGCCCGCGGTGACCGAGCCCCTGGCGTGGAAGACCGGGCGCAGCCTGGCGAGCTTCTCGACGGAGATGTCCGGGCGTGCGCCCTCGTCGTCGGTCGGCGTGCGGTCGCGCTGGCGGATTTCGCCGCTGGCCAGATCGGGCTTGTAGTCACGCACGGTGAAGGGCGAGGTCTCGGCCTTGAAATGCCCGGCAGCGATCGCGGCGCAGGCCTTGCGGTGGGACGCCTCGGCAAAGGCATCCTGCGCCTCGCGGCCGATGCCCCACTGCTGCGCCACCTTCTCGGCGGTCAGGCCCATGCCGTAGGCAATGCCGATGTTTTCATCGGAGAACCAGGCGGGGTTGGCCGCCACCTTGTTGCCCATGATGTTGGACATCGCGGTCATCGACTCCGTACCGGCGGCGATCATCACGTCGGCCAGGCCGAGACGGATCTGATTGGCGGCGTCGGCGACGGCCTGCAGTCCGGAGGAGCAGAAGCGGTTGATGGTGATGCCCGGGACGGTATTCGGCAGACCGGCGAGCAGCGCACCGATGCGGGCCACGTTCATGCCCTGCTCGGCTTCGGGGATGGCGCAGCCGACGATGACGTCGCCGATGCGGGTCGGGTCGACGCCGGGCGCCTGCGCGACCACGGCGCGGATGGCGTGGGCCAGCATGTCGTCCGGCCGCGCATTCCTGAACATGCCGTTGCGCTTGCCCACCGGCAGGCGGGTTGCGGCGACGATGTAGGCTTCCTGAATCTGTTTGCTCATTATGGTGTTCTCCTGGGCCGGATCAGTTGCGGAGCGGCTTGCCGGTCTCGAGCATGTGCTGGATCCGGGCCTGGGTTTGGGGGTTCTTCAGCAGCTCGACGAACAGGCGGCGCTCGACCGTGAGCAGCCAGGCCTCATCGACCAGACTGCCGCTATCGACTTCACCACCGCACAGCGCAACCGCCGCGGCACGGGCGACCTGGTAGTCGTACGCGGAGATCATGCCGCCGTCACGCATGTTGACCAGCGTCATCTCCAGGGTCGCGATGCCGCCGCGCCCGGCCACCGGCACGGCACGCGCCGTGGCGGGGGGCGCATAGCCGGATTCGGCCAGCGCACGGGCTTCGCGGATCGCCACGTAGAGCAGCTCGTCGGGATGGAACAGCACGGTATCGGTCGCGCGGGCGAAGCCGTAGCCCACCGCCTCCGCGGCGCTCTTCGAGACCTTGGCCGTGGCGATGTTCATGAACACCGGTTGCAGGAAGGCCATCAGCTCGGCCGGGGTCGCGGTCCGCCCCGCCCATTCCGCCGCCTGCAGCGCGAACTCCTTGCAGCCGCCGCCGGCCGGGATCAGGCCGACGCCCGCTTCGACCAGGCCCATGTAGCTCTCCAGCGCCACCACGCGGCGCGTTGCCTGCATGGCGAACTCGCAGCCGCCGCCCAGCGCCATGCCCTGCACCGCCGCCACCACCGGCACCGCCGCATACTTCAGCGCCTGACCGGCCTGCTGGAAGGCGGCGACATAGCGGTCGAGCTGCGCAAAATCGCCGGCCGCGCACCCCTCGGCCACCTGGGCCAGGTTGGCGCCGACGGCGAACGGCGGCTGGTGCCAGATGACCAGGCCGGACAGGCTCTGCTCGGCCTGGCGCACCGCTGCCACCACCCCATCGACCACTTCGCTGCCGATGGCGTGCATCTTGGACTTGAAGGAGAGGATGCCGATGCCGGCGTCGACCGCCGGCAAACGCCACAGACGGACACCGTCGTTCTCGAACAGGGTCTCGCCGGACTGCTCGGGCGCCAACGAACCGTCGCCGAGGACGGCTTCCTGGAAGAGCTGGCGCTGGTACACCGGCAGCGCGGAACGCGGCACATAGGCCTTACGGCGCGGCGACCACGAGCCCTGCGGCGTGTGCACACCCTCACGATCTTCCAGCACCCAGGCGGGCAGCGGCGTATCGCTCATCGTCTCGCCGGCGGCGATGTCGGCGGCGATCGCCCGGGCGATGTCCGCCCAGCCGGCGGATTGCCAGATCTCGAACGGCCCCTGCGTCCAACCAAAACCCCAGCGCATCGCGAGATCCAGATCGCGGGCATTGTCGGCGATGGATTCGAGCTGCACGGCGGCATAGTGGAAAACGTCGCGGAAGATCGCCCACAGGAACTTCGCCTGCGGGTCCTTCGAGGCACGCAGTGCGGCGAAGCGGCTGGCCGGGTTCCTGTCCTTGAGGATGCCCGCCACCTCGGCGCTGAGTTCGCCGCTCGAGGGGCGGAAATCCTGCAGGCCAAGGTCCAGCACGTGGACTTCCTTGCCGACCTTGCGGTAGATGCCGCCCTTGGTCTTCTGACCCAGAGCCCCCTGCGCGATAAGCTGTTCCAGCCAGGCCGGCACCTTGAAATGCGCATGCCATGGATCGTCGGGCAGCGTGCCGTGCATGTTGCGCACGACGTGGGCCAGCGTATCCAGGCCGACGACGTCCGCGGTGCGGTAGGTGGCGCTCTTCGGGCGGCCGATCTTCGGCCCGGTCAGGGCGTCGACCACATCGAAACCAAGCTCGAAGCGCTGGGTGTGATGCATCACCGCCAGGATCGAGAGCACGCCGATACGGTTGGCGACGAAGTTGGGCGTGTCGAGGGCGCGGATCACACCCTTGCCGAGGCGCGAGGTCAGCCAGGTCTCGAGCGCATCGAGCGTGCCCGCATCGGTCGTGCGGGTGGCGATGATCTCGACCAGGCGCATGTAGCGCGGCGGGTTGAAGAAGTGGATGCCGCAGAAGCGCGGACGAACATCGGCCGGCAGCGCCTGCGACAGCGCGTCGATCGACAGTCCGGAGGTGTTGGAGGCGATGATGGCATTGGCCGAAATGTGCGGCACGATCTTGCCGTACAGGTCGTTCTTCCAGTCCATGCGCTCGGCGATCGCCTCGATGATCAGCTCGCAGCCGGCCAACTCGGCCAGATGCTCATCGTAGTTGGCGGCCGAGATCAGCTTCAGCGCCGCCTTGTTCGCCAGCGGCGCCGGTTCGAGCTTCTTCAGCCCGTCGATGGCCTTCCTGACGATGCCGTTCTTGTCGCCTTCCTTCGCGGGCAGGTCGAAGAGGACGACCGGCACGCCGGCATTGGCGAGATGCGCCGCGATCTGCGCACCCATGACCCCGGCGCCGAGTACGGCGGCTTTCTTGATATGCAGTCTGTTCACGCGATTGACTCCTGGTTTGCGATGGCCGTCAGGCCAGATGTTCGCGAATGGCTTTCTTGTTGATCTTGCCGACGCTGGTGCGCGCCAGCTCCTCGACGAATCGGATCTCGTCGGGCACCGCGTAGCGCGAGATGTGGCCCGCCTCGGCCGATTTCGCGACGGTGGCCTTGATCTCGTCGGCCGTGGCCGTCTGCCCCGGCTTGAGGACGACCATCGCCAGCGGACGCTCGCCCCACTTGTCGTCCTTCACCCCGATGACCGCGACCTCGCTGACCGCCGGGTGCTGGGAGATGATGTTTTCGAGCTCGAGCGAGGACACCCACTCGCCGCCGGTCTTGATCACGTCCTTCAGACGGTCGGTCACCTGCAGGCAGCCGGCCGGGTCGATGGTCCCGATGTCGCCGGTATGGAGGTAGCCGCCGGCCCACAGCTCGTCCGATGCGGACGGGTTGTGCAGGTAGCCCATGGTCAGCCACGGCGCGCGGACGACGATCTCGCCGGTGCTCTTGCCGTCACGGGGGGCGTCGAGGAGGTCGCCGTCGACGGTGTGGAGATCGACCAGCGGCACCGGATAGCCGGTGCGGATGCGCTGGTCGGCCTGGCCGTCCAGATCCTCGGCCGGGAGGTCGCCGGGCACTCGGGCGATGGTCAGGATCGGGCAGGTTTCCGACATGCCGTAACCGGCGAAGACGTCGATACCGCGCTCCAGCGCCGCGGCGGCGAGCCCTTTGGGCAGCGCCGAACCGCCGATGATGACCTTCCAGCCCTTGAGATCGACCGCCTTCGCCTCGGCGTTGGTCAGCAGCATCTGCAGGATGGTCGGCACGCAGTGCGAGAAGGTGACCTTCTCGTCCTGGATGTAGCGGGCCAGGGTCTCGGGCGCATAGCGGCCGGGATAGACCTGCTTGAGGCCGAGCAGCGTCGCGATGTAGGGCACGCCCCACGCGTGGACGTGGAACATCGGGGTGATCGGCATGTACACGTCGCCGCGGTGCAGGCGGCCGTGGTCCTCTGCGGTACCCAGATGGGTGGCGACCGCCAGCGTGTGCAGCACCAGTTGGCGGTGGCTGAAATAGACGCCCTTCGGCAGCCCGGTCGTACCGGTCGTGTAGAAGGTCGTCGCCCGCGTGTTCTCGTCGAAGTCGGGGAAGTCGTACTCGCTCGACGCCTTCGCCAGCAAGGCCTCGTACTCGCCGACAAAGGGAATCTGCCACATCGCCATGTCGCTGCCGGTATCGGAGATCAGCACGAAGCGCTTCACCGTCTCCAGTTGGCCCTTGATGCCCGCCAGCACCGGGATGAAATCGGCGTTGACCAGGACGATGTCGGCACCGGCGTGATTCAGCGTGTACAGGATCTGCTCGGGCGACAGGCGCACATTCACCGTCTGCAGCACCGCACCCATCATCGGCACGGCGAAGAAGCATTCGAGATAGCGGTGGCTGTCCCAGTCCATCACCGCGACGGTATCGCCCGGGCCGACCCCGGCATCGCGCAGCGAATTGGCCAGGCGACGGATCCGGGCGGCCAGGTCGCGGTAGGTCTGGCGGTGGCTGTCGCGGTAGACGATCTCCTGATCGGCGGCAGTCGCCAGCGGTGTATGCAGGAGTTGCTTGATCAGCAGCGGGTAGGCGTAAGCCGAAGCTGCGGCTTGGATGGATTCGGTGGGCATGAGCGAGGTCTCCGGAAAGTCTTCTCTTTTCTTGCGCGCCGGCTTGGGCCAACCAACACCTTCCGCCATGCGCTCTGCGCCTGAGTCCGGTTTCCCGCATCGACAGAGAACTGCTGGCGCGGCCGGACGATCTGGCAATCCAATCCACTTATGCGCGGATTGCGGGAGCAATTCTAAGAACGAGCGCATCCGATGCCGATTGCGACTTGCGCCGAAACACTTGCATAATCGGCCATTCTCGCGATGCGAAGCACCGCACCATGGCCCCGACCGACATCACTGCCGGCACGATCCCGATGTCCTTCGTGCTGAACCTGTTGAACGGCACGCCGCTCGATCCGGCGGGGCAGGCGGACGCGCTGGCGCGGGCGGGTATCGCTCCGGTCCTCCTTGGCGCGGAAACGGCCAGGGTGACCACCGAGCAGTTCGCCACCCTCTACCGGCAACTGGCCAGCCAACTGGATGACGAACTGCCGGGGATGTTTTCGCGGCCCGTGCGCTCGGGCTCGTTGAAGTTTCTCTGCCTCAGCCTGCTCGACTCGGCGACGCTGCAGACCGCCCTGTTCCGACTCAGCCGCTTCTTCCACCTGCTGCTGGATGACTTCCGCATCGAACTTGCTCGCGAAGGCAGCCTCATCCGGATGGCCCTGATTCCGCGGACGCCGCAGGCCGCGGCGAATACCTTCGGACAGGAGATCTTGCTCAAGCTGATCCACGGCGTGGCGTCCTGGCTCACCGGGCACCGCATGACCCTGGCGCGTGTCGATTGCAGTTATCGGCGCCCGAGCCACGCGTCGGAATACGGTTTTCTCTACCCCGGCCCGGTGTTTTTCGAGCAGGCGGTTTCAGCCCTCTACTTCGAGGCCGCCCAGTTGGCCACGCCGATCCGCCAGGACCGGCGCTCGCTCGCCCGGTTCCTGGCCCGGGCCCCCGGCGACTGGCTGTTCGTCGCCTTCGAGCAGCACCCGACCCGGCAGAAGGTCCGCGAGCACTTGCGCCCACGCCTCGGCCTCCCGATTAGCGCCGGTCAGACCGCCAGCGCGCTGCACCTGTCCCTGCGCACGCTGACCCGCCGGCTGGCCGCGGAGGGCACCACCTTCCAGGCGATCAAGGATGAACTCCGCCGGGACGCGACGATTCAGTTGCTGACGAAGACCAATACCCCGATCGCCGTCATTGGCCAGGAAATGGGCTTCGAGGACCCCAACGCCTTTCATCGCGCGTTCCGGAAATGGACCGGCAGCACCCCGGGCGCCTACCGCCCCAAGTGAGGCTCACCAGTAGGTCACCGAGGGCCCGACCCATGCCTTGCAGGTGGCCGGTCGCGTTAGAGCGCGCTATCGTTCGCCCGCAGCACCCGCTGGGCACGGCGTCGATGGAAGCGTTGCGGGTGCTTTCGCGCGGATCGGGAGAGGGGCATTGCACTCAATTGTGATTGCGCGCACGACCCGTGAGCGCGGCGCGCATTACGGGCTGGGCGTGAAGGAGAAGGTCTGAACCAGCACGACTCGCTCCTGTGTGCCGACATCGACCCTCGAGGCCCGCCGACGCTGTGCGTACTGCGCGGGCCGCGCGCGGTCTGAACTCGATGCCGCCACCCTTACGGATTCTTGATTAGCAACGATGTTCAGCCAGGCACCCCAACAGGTCTATACTGTACAAAGATACAGCTTTTCCGCTGAGAGGTGTGCCATGCCGATGAACCGAATCCAGTTTCAACCCGGACTGTCCATGCCCTAGTTTCTCAAGCGCTACGGAACCGAGCCATCCTGCGAGGCGGCTTTGGAGCAGGCACGCTGGCCGGCGGGGTTTCGGTGTCCGCGCTGTGGGGGCGTTACTTACAGCCGGGTACGCGGGCGAACCCACGCGCTGTTCGAGTGCCAGGCGTGTCGACATCAAACGTCGCTGATCGCCGGCACCGTGATGCAGGGCACCAGACTGCCACTGACGACTTGGTTCCTCGCGATCTACCTGATCAGCCAGGCCAAGACCGGACTGTCGGCGCTCGCACTCAAGCGCCACCTCGGGGTGAGCTATCCGACCGCTTGGCTCATCCACCACAAGTTGATGCAGGCGATGGCCGACCGTAAGACGCGTTACGTTCTGGATGGCCAGGTTCAGGTCGATGATGCCTATTTGGGCGGCGAGCGCACCGGTGGCAAAGTCGGTCGGGGCTCGGAGAACAAGGTCCCGTTCGTCGCCGCCGCCTCCCTCAGTGACGAGGGCCACCCCCTGCGCGTCAAACTCACTCCTGTCTCGGGTTTCAACCTGGTCGCAATCGGCCAGTGGGCCAAAACACATCTGGCCCCGGGCAGCACTGTGTTCCCCGATGGACTGGCCTGTTTCGGCGCGGTGAGCAGTGCAGGTTGTGCGCATCAGCCGACCGTTGTCGGCAAGCGCAAGCCGAAGGACTTGCCCGAGTTCCAGTGGATCAACACCGTACTCGGTAACCTCAAGACCATTTTGAGCGGCAGCTACCATGCGTTCGGCTTCGGCAAATATGCAACGCGATACCTGGCCGCGTTCACCTATCGATTCAACCGCCGATTCGATCTGCGCACGCTTCACACGCGACTGCTCGTGGCTGCCGCCACCTGTGTGCCGCAGCCTCAGCGGGTGATTCGGGCGGCTGAGCATCATTGCTAATCAGGTACTGATTTGACTACGGTTCACCCAAGTGCTTCCGTGCGTGGATTCTGAGTTGATCGCGTCGATCGGATGGCCGGTTTCTGGGCAGAGCGGCCACCCGAACAGCCGCTCTGCCTGCGAGCTAAACGGCAGGTCGTGGCCGGACTGAGACTTCCAGGCCCCGCACCTGTGCTGGAGCGCGTCGAACTGACTGCGGCTCTGTCTCGACACGACCCTCTGCGGACGTTGCGAGGATTCAAGGCTCGACGGCTGGTATCTGATTGCTGCAGTCATTCCCATCGATGACTCACTGGGATGTCGTCGGCCAGCGCTGACCTTGGCGTACGAGCAGATTCGAGTAGCAATCTTATTTATAGCCGCCGATTTGCCTGACCCGATCGGCAACCGCATTTGCTTCAGCGTTGAATGTCCCGGTGGTTACGGCCGCCATCAAACCACAAGTCATCAATCGCCTGTAGCATCTCGTCGGGTGACTGTTGCTGCGTCATACGTCCGCGCAGCACATGGCGGTGCTCAAAGGACTTGGCGCCACGCGCCATCACTTTTGCCTTCAGCCTCGCGATGTGGTCATCGCCAAAATTGCTGTTGAAAGTATTGAACAGCACCACGTGTTTGCCGTCGAAGCGGTTGTTCTCGACGAAAGCCCAGATTGGCGGCGCGGGGCTATATAGCCACACGGGCGAACCCAGCCAGATAGTGTCAAAAGGCGTCAGGTCTATAGTGCGCGGGACGATCTCGGGCAGAGCCTCTGGCTTTTCCTTCAGCGCGTTCGCATCCTTGAGCGCATTCGTCAGGCCACCCGGTCCGAGCTGATAGGCCGGTGCCTCCAGCGGAAATAGTTGCGCATCGAACCGCATGGCAACGTGACGTGCGGCCAGTGCGGTATTGCCTGAGCGCGAGAAATACACCACGGCCGTTCGAGATGCGCTGGTGGTGACCGGCACGTATGGCTGCTTGCCCATTCAGGCGCTCGAGATAGCCCAGAAACAGCGCCTGCGCCTCCTGGCCGGCCTTCTGCGAGCCTTTCCCGCCAGCGTGGTACTTCTCGACCAGCGGGGCGATCCTGGCCTTGGCCGCCTCCCATTCGCGCTCGAGCGGGTCGACGACGACGGGGCGGACCAGCTTCATGATGGTGCCGGGGTCGGTGTAGTTGGCACCGAGGGGCGCGCGGATCTTCGGATCCAGGCCGCGCTCGAACAGCGTGCCGAGAATCGACGGCTCGATCGCGCTCCAGTCCATGCGGCTGGCCGCCAGCAGGGCGTCGATCTCGCCGGGGACCAGCTCGAGGACTTCCACGTGCTCGAACAGCCCGCCGTTGAAGTAGGCGATGTCCTCCAGCAGGAAGTCGCCGCCGCTGCGCATGGCCTGGAACATCTCCGCCATCGAAGTCGCGAGCTTGGCCGGGTCGCCCTGGCGCTTGGCGATGACGCGCTCGAACAGCTTCTTCGGCAGCAGGCCGATGTCCTCGGCGAACATGCAGAACAAGGACTGGATGAGGAAGTGCGCGATCTTCGCGGGGTCGTGGCCGCGTTCGGTCATGGACTTCGCGATGTCGGCGAAGCGGCCGGCGGCATCCTTGGTGATGTCGAGCACCGTGCGGCCGGGCCGGAACTTCTCCGGGTCGGTGAACAGCCAGCGCAGGCGTTGCAGATTCTCCGGTGTGCCGATGTCCTCCAGACGGATCGTGTAGGTCTCGCTCGGCGTGCCGGTGAAGTGCGTGTGGATCTGGGTGATCGCGCGATTGCTGACGACAAGCAGGGGCGGGTTGTCGAGCGCGAGCGCGTAGGTCATGAGCTGGCGCAGGGCGCCGGACAGGTCACCGCCGGGGCCCTTGTTCTCCCAGCCGAAGTGGCTGCGTTTCCAGACGTCGGCCCAGCCATGGCCGGCACCGGTGCGAGTGGCGCCGCGCTCGAAGCAGTAGCTGTCCGGATCGTTCGGCGGATCCACGCCGAGCAGCGTGCAAAGGTCGAGGAAGAAAGGCTGCGAGCCGGCACGCTCGGAGAGCGGGTTGTCCTTCCACTTGGCGATGAACTGGGCTGGGGTCATGGGCTGCTGGCTGGCGTGGCGCTGAGGAGGTTTTCAGCGCGTAAGCATAGCAGGCTCGCATGGACTCCCGTTCCTGCAGGGTTCCGCAGGGGTTCAGGAGCGCTTTCGCCAGTCCCATGGGGCAACAGGATGGCGGTCAGCCCATAGCCCGCGTCCGCCGCTGCGCGCCTCGTCCTGTAGGCGATATAGCGTCTTGTCCTTCGCGTAGCGGTCATAGACCCACGCCATGCCGCGGCGCACCTGGGCGGCGTTCGCATCCACGCCGGCGCAGGAGACGCGGCCCACGATGCGCTTGTAGCGATCGACGTCGGTCACCCGCACCTCGGCGCGCTTCTCGTGGCAGAGCTCACCCAGCGACTGCCGCGATCGGGTGCCGAAGGCCTGGCGCTTCTCCGGGGCGTCGATCTCCGCGAGCCGGATCTTGACCTGCTGGAAGTCCTCGTTCAGCACGGTCAGCGTGTCGCCGTCGGCGATCGCCACCACGAGGCCGACAATGAGTGCTGCGGCATCTGGCACTAATTGGCCTCGCCTTGGGCGGCCTTGGCCTTCTTCTTCGGATTCCCGAAGGTGCGCAGCTCGTCGAAGATCGCCGCGGCCTTGGCGTCGGTACCGAAGGCGATGTTCAGCAGCACCTGGACGGGATCGGGGATCTCGCGGCCGGACTCGTACCGGCTGCCGCCGCTCTGAGTCGTCTGGAAGGGAGCCCAGAACTCGGACTGGTTGAGGCTGAGCTTCTGGCGCAGGGCGCGGACTTCCTCGCCGGTATAGATCTTGAGCTTCATAGCGCGCTTTCGATGTTCCAAAAGCATATTCTAGCGCGGCCAGTTCCAGTGTTTCAGCCCGTCGTCGCCGACTACCTGATCGAGGGGCGTGACCTCCCACTCCTGCAGTACGGCGCCGCCGCGGTACTCCTCGAACCCGCGGATGAGCATGCCGCCGACGCCCGGTTGAACGGCGACCACGCGCGCGTCGTGGAGCACGTATCCCGGGCCGGTGTTCGCCAGCGGCTGATGCAGCTCGAACTTGCGGCCCGTCGACTGCAGGTCGCCGACGGCCTTGTGCTCGGGTCGATTGGCCTCGTGGTCTGGAATGCGGCGACCGCCTTGGCGCAGGCGGCGGATGCGAACGAACATGGGTGGCGCGTCGAATGCTGTACGTAAATACAGTTTAGCCGGGCTTGTTCGAGCGGTGTAGGGTGTCGCTACAACGCACTGACCGGAGACTGTGATGTGCGGTCGCTATGCCCTGTATGGCCCTCCGTCGCGCCTGCCAGAACAGTTTGCCGTCGAGCCTGCGAACCTCGAGGAGCGCTACAACATCGCGCCGTCGCAGGACGCGCCGATCGTGCGCTGTGGCGCCGACGGAGCGCGCGCGCTGATTCCCGCACGTTGGGGCCTGCTGCCGTCCTGGGTGAAGGAGCCCGGCAAGCTCGCCCAACCCATCAACGCGAAGGTCGAGACCGCGGGCGAGAAGCCGATGTTCAGGCACGCGTTCAAGCGGTCGCGCGTGCTCGTGCCGGCGTCGGGGTTTTATGAGTGGGTCCCGGTTGCCGGGTACAAGCAGCCGTACTACATCCGGCCCGTCGGTGGTGAAGCGCTGTTCGGCTTCGGTGGGCTCCTCGAGCACTGGGAGGGCCCTACGGGGTTGGTCCTCACCTTCGCGATTCTGACAACCGCGGCGAATGAATTGATGCGGCCTATCCATGATCGGATGCCGCTCATCATCCGGCCCGAGGACTACGCCGCTTGGCTGGATCCTGATGTTACCGACGCGAAAATGTTGCTCGAGCGCGTCGGCGACTACCCTCCAACGGAAATGGAGACCTATCCGGTGGGGCGAGCGGTGGGGAACCCGCGGACGCGGGGTGCGAGCTTAGTCGAAAGACTGCCCTTGCCCTGAATTGGAACCACCCTCTGCACTGAATTCGAGCGGAATCGTGTGGGCTCCTGGCCGGATTGAGGGGGACTCCGCCCTTCATCGTGCCTCGGCCAACGCCCGCCTGCGTATTCCGACCCATCGTGACCGCCCATTCCGAGAAGGGTGTGACCGGTGAT
>ERZ761602.5497-NODE-5497-length-14968-cov-7.443439_pt1 | contig 14968 bp, 11 predicted proteins | sample MGYA00512165_ERZ761602 | MGnify/ENA primary metagenome ERZ761602 (study PRJEB28899, sample SAMN02445085) | bioreactor sludge metagenome | biome: EBPR sludge; isolation source: Thorneside wastewater treatment plant | place: Australia: Brisbane, Thorneside...
TGTGTCCTCCAATTGAAAAGCCAAGGATCGTCTGGCGGCGGTTGTGAGATGCCGCAGAAGATCCGGTGAAGAAAGCCCGATGATCTACAGGCTATCAGGTCCGAGTTAAAGAAAAGTAGAGGAATATTAGCCCAAAAACGCTTGGGACACAAAATCGGCAATCGCCGCTCAGATCAGCGTACGACAAAAAGGACGATGGCGAGGTAATGAAGAATGCTCCCGCCGAGGACGAATCCGTGCCAGATGGCATGATGATGGCGGAGGCTGTGCCAGCCGAAGAATATGACGCCAAGCGAATAGCTTGCACCGCCGCCAAGGACGAGTGCGAGCGGTTCCCAGCCGAGCATCAGATAGAGCGGGTGGATCGCGATGATGCCGATCCAGCCCATCGCGAGATATGAGACCACACCCGCGGCGTTGAACCGTCCGCGGAAAATGACCTTCATCGCGATGCCGAAAAGTGCGAATGCCCAAACGAACGCAAGCAGCCCGAAGCCGAGCGTGTCCCGCATCAAAACCAAAAGAAAAGGAGTGTAGCTTCCGGCGATCAGCAGATAAATGCAGCAATGATCGACGAGTTGGAGAACGTGCTTGCGGCCGGGTTCGACCTCAGAGTGGTAAAGCGTCGAGGCTGCGTAAAGAATCACCAGCGAGAGTCCGTAAACGACCGCACTGGCGATGTGCCAGACGTCGCCTTTCGTGATTGCCAGCGCAAGGAGAAAGACGAAACCCGCAATGCTGAGAAGCAGCCCAAAGCCGTGGGTCAGCGAATTTGCCACTTCCTCGACGGATAAAGATCTCAGGCGTTCCGGTATCATCATTCGATCAGCAAATAAACCAAGGCAGGGCGAACAACTGCAATATACACAAAAACGGCCCCGAAGCGTAAGCCCGGAGCCGTTCTGAGGGTGTAATAGTTTTGTCGCCGCTCAAGGTCAGAACTCGGTCTCCGCCGTTGAACGGCTCCGGCGAGCGACGCCCGAAGCATAGGCGGCCTCTTCGACCTCGGCGGCGACGGCCTCGCCGACGCGCCGGTCGAATACCGACGGGATGATGTAATCCGGATGCAGCTCATCATCGCCGATAATGCCCGCGATAGCGTTCGCGGCGGCAAGTTTCATCTGTTCATTGATCCGCGAGGCACGGCAATTCAATGCTCCGCGAAAGATACCGGGAAAGCAGAGAACATTGTTGATCTGATTCGGGTAGTCCGATCGCCCGGTCGCCATTACGGCCACATGGCCCTCGGCCTCTTCGGGCATTATCTCAGGAACCGGGTTCGCCATCGCGAAAACGATCGGATCGGAGTTCATCTTTTTAAGGTCTTCGACTGTGATCGTTCCGGGTGCTGAGAGGCCGAAGAATACGTCCGCACCGGCGATCACATCGTGGACGGTGCCTTTCTCTTTGTTCGGATTCGTATTGCGGGCGTACCAATCCTTGACCCAGTTCATATGCTCCTTGCGGCCGTCATAGATCGAGCCGACGGTGTCGCAGCCGACGATGTTCTTTACTCCGGCCGCCATTACGATCTTCGAGCAGGCGACGCCGGCAGCACCGATGCCGTTGACCACGACCTTGATATCCTCCATCCGCTTGCCGACGATCTTCAGAGCGTTGATCAATGCCGCCAGCACGACGACGGCGGTGCCATGCTGATCATCGTGAAAGACCGGGATGTCGAGTTCTTCCTTGAGCCGTTCCTCGATCTCAAAGCAACGCGGAGCGGAGATATCCTCAAGATTGATGCCGCCGAAGGCGACCGAAATGTTCTTTATTGTCTGGACGATCTCGTGCGGGTCTTTGGTGTTAAGGCAGATCGGGAAGGCATCGACGCCGCCGAATTCCTTGAAGAGCTGAGCCTTGCCTTCCATCACCGGCATTGCCGCCGCCGGGCCGATGTCGCCGAGCCCAAGAACGGCCGTTCCGTCAGAGACGACCGCGACCGTATTCTTCTTGATGGTCAGGTTGAAGACCTTTTCGGGGTCTTTGTGAATGGCCTGGCAAACGCGGGCGACGCCGGGCGTATATGCCATTGAAAGATCGGACCGCGTTTTGAGCGGAGCTTTCGACACCATTTCGATCTTTCCGCCGAGGTGCATCAGGAACGTCCGGTCGCTGACGTGGATGACCTCAACGCCGTCGATATCCCGGAGCGATTCGACGATCTCTTTGTCATGAGTTTCGCTCGAGGCATTGACAGTGATGTCGCGGACCAGGAAATCACGGCCGACGCTCGCGATGTCGATACCCTCGATGTCGCCGCCGGTCCGGCCGATGGCGGTTGTGATCTCGCCGAGCTTCCCGGGTTTGTTTTGGATCTTTACGCGAAGGGTGACGCTGTAGCTCGCGTTCGGTGATAAGTTGCTGGACATTTGTGTAAAAGGAAATTATCGCGAATTGAAAACCGCTAATCAAACCGTTCGCGGCCCGCGAAGCCCAAGGTGAGCATTACGTTATCTGTTATAATACTTATTCGGAGGTAGCGATATCAGTACTGTCCACGGCTTCGTCAAGGGGCTCAAGCACAATCAGCTAAAGCGGATCGAAAAGCTCGCGTCGCGGCGGGTTCCGCAGGACTCCATCATCTCAAATGAACTTGCCCGCCAGATGTCGGAGATCTCGAACGAGACCGGCCGGCAGGTTGGCGTGCTGATCAACCGCAAGGGCCAGGTCGAATATGTGATGGTCGGCGATGCGAAGAGCATCGAGATGCCAGACTTCGGCCGTTCGCGTGCGGGCTCAGGACGCTTTCGCGGCTTGCGGTGTGTTCATACTCATCTGCAGAACGAAAAGCTGACGCAGGACGACCTGACCGACCTTGCCTTGCTTCGGCTCGACCTGATGGCGATCATCCAGGTCGATAGGAACACTGGGCTTCCGGGCCTTGTTCACGCTGCCCACCTCTTGCCGGGCAATGCCGAAGCGATAGCGAGCAATGGCGACTCTGAACCGTTCGCATTTTTGCCGCCGGCCATTCCCGCAAGCCTCGAAACGGATTTTACGGAGCTCATCACTTCGCTTGAGAGCGAGATGGTTCGCGTTCGCAAGACCGCACGCAGCGGCCAGGGCTCCCGCGAGCGAGCGATCCTTGTCGGCATCTCGACCGGAGCGGCGATGGACGCTGAAGAATCGATGGCCGAGCTTCGCGAGCTTGCTCTTTCGGCGGATGTGATGGTTGTTGACACAATAATTCAGCGGCGGCCGCAGGTCGACCCAAAGACCGTACTTGGCCGCGGCAAATTGCAGGACCTGCTCATCCGCTCGATGCAGCTCGGGGCTGATCTCATAGTCTTCGATCAGGAACTCTCACCCGCACAGGTCCGCGAGATCTCGAAGGCGACCGACCTCAAGGTTATCGATCGCCCGCAGCTTATCCTCGACATTTTTGCCCAACGTGCCCAGTCGCGGGAAGGTAAGCTGCAGGTCGAGCTGGCCCAACTCCGATATATGCTGCCGCGGCTGATCGCCGGACAGGATTCGGCCTTTTCGCGGCTGGCAGGCGGCATCGGCGGACGCGGCCCGGGAGAGACCAAACTCGAAACCGACCGGCGGCGCGTCCGTGACCGCATCTCGCAGCTCGAAAAGCAGGTCGAAGGGCTCGCCCGGCAGCGGCAGGAGCGGCGAAAGGCACGCGTTCAGCGAGACCTGCCGGTTATCTCGCTGGTCGGCTACACGAACGCCGGAAAATCGACGCTGCTCAATGTGCTGACGCGGTCAGAGGTCTATGCCGAGCGGAAGATGTTTGCGACGCTCGACCCTACCTCTCGGCGGTTGAGGCTGCCCGAAGAACGTGAGGTCATCATCAACGATACGGTTGGCTTTATCCGCGATCTTCCGAAAGACCTGGTCGCCGCATTCCGTGCTACGCTCGAAGAGATACAGGAAAGCGATCTGCTGCTCCATGTGGTCGATGCGGCAAACCCGCGAGCACTTCAGCAGATCGCTTCGGTTGAAAAGATCATCGGCGAACTGGGCTATCATGAGCTTCGCGAGATCGTTGTATTGAACAAGTCAGATGCAGCATCGCCGGAGACGCTCGATGAACTTCGCCGGCAGGTGACGCTTGACAGCAACCGCGATTGCGTGGCAATTTCAGCTATTCGCGGTGAGGGGCTCGGGGAAATGCTCTCAAAGATCGGACTGGCCATCGGCTCCTCGGAACTTGCGACAACGCATTCGGTCTAAAATTGGGGCGGAACTATGAAGCAAAAGATGGAGGACCTGCGATCTCCCGTTGGCCGCTACCTTACAAAAGCGGGGGACGAGATCCGTGTACGCTTTGAGAAACTCTCGTCCGCTCAGCGGTTTTGGATCGGGTTTGCCATACTCGCGTTCGCTACGACCCTGCTGATCGAGAACCCTTTTTCGCGCCCTATCGGCGGATCCGGTTATAAGGCCGGCGACATCTCTCGCGATACGATAATTTCACCGCCGATATTTACTTCGTAGACGAGGCCGAAACCGAGCGGATCAAGCAGGGTAAACGCGACGCGGAACGCCCGATCTTTGTCTATGAGCCGCGGCGGGCAGATGAAGCGGTGCAGAGTTTCCGCTCCGCCTGGGAGGACCTGCAAACGAAAATTTCCAAGGCACCGCCGGCGAACCGCGCAACTGCCAACGCCAACGCCGCTCCGGCAAGCGTTGCCTGGAGCGGGCCGGGCGGCGCCGAACTCGGGAGTATTTTTTCTAGTCGGCGTTTCAGTGCGAATGAGATCGAGGCCATTACGCGGCTTTTGCGTGATAATTCCGCAGGCGATATCTTCGGCGACCAGGACCGGCAGTTTCTTCAGGGTGAGATTACTATCGTCGACCGCCAGCGGCCGACGGATACGCGTTCCTCAACTCGGCCGATGACGACGATGACATCGCTATCAGATGCACGGGCCAGGCTGAAAGAGGGAATTGGCGAGATCCGCAGCCTATCCGACGAGGAACGCGAAGCATTCTATTCGGCAACCGCTCCGCTTTTGCAGCCGAGTGTTGTTTACGATAGCTCAGCGACCGAAGCCGCAAAGCAGGCCGTGGCCGAAGGCGTCGCGCCTGTTGCGGTCTCGCTAAATCGCGGCGACCGGGTCGTTACGCAGGGCGAGACGATCTCGCCGGCCGTACTTTCGCAAATATCTGCGATCGAGAATTATTACGCGAACACTCGTGTCTGGAATCGGTTTTTCGGTCTATTGCTGCTCATTTCGGCGCTTTATTGGATCGCCTGGAAGTTCATCGAGCACCGCGGGATAGTTCCGCGGCTCGCTCTTTCCGAGACAAAGACGTTCGCTCTTTTCGGCTCGATAACGCTGACGCAGGTTCTGTTGATGTCAATGTTCTTTCGGTTAGCGGATTTTACCGCTACGCAGAACATCCGAGCGCCTATGAACGACCCGAGCATCTGGGCATTCGCGATACCGTTCGCATTCGGCAGCCTTGTAATGACGCTGCTTGCCGACCGGAGAACAGCTCTTTTCACGGGGCTCTTTTCGGCGGTGCTTGCAGGGTTCTTGGCTCCTCGCGGATTTGAGTTCACGGTTTATGCGATCATTGCCTCGTCGGTCGCAACCTACGGCATCGGCCGCTACCGGAGCCGGCAGACGGTGACCTTGGCCGGTGCGATGGTCGGCGGAGCAAGCGCCGGAGTTGCCGTCGCCTTGATCGCCTTTACCCAACAGCCTTTCATTCTTAACACGATCCTGCTATCGGTCGCCTGCGGGCTTGCGAGCGGTGTTTTGACCGCGGCCTTTACGGCCGTTCTGCTTCCGGTATTTGAGAACGTTTTCGGAATTCTGACGGACGTCAAGCTGCTCGAGCTCTCGAATGCCGATCTTCCGGCACTCGGCCAATTGGCACTTCGGGCTCCGGGTACGAACCAGCACTCGCACGCGGTCGGCCAGCTCGCGGAAGAGGCTTGCAGGGTTGTCGGCGGCAATGCACTTCTCTCGCGGATCGGGGCTCTCTATCATGACATCGGGAAGTCCGCAGCCCCGGAACACTTTGTTGAGAATCAGCTCGGCAAGAACCCGCACGACCGGCTAAAGCCGGCACAGAGTGCGAAGATCATTATCAGCCACGTTACCTACGGCGTTAAGTTGGCGAAAGAGATGGGCCTGCCGCAGCGGATCATCGACTTTATCCCGCAGCACCACGGAACGCGGACACTTCATTATTTCCTCAAGAAAGCGCAGGCCGAAGCCCGCGATGAGAACGAGATAAGCGAGAACGATTTTCGTTACCCCGGACCGAAGCCGCAGTTTCGCGAGGCGGCGATAATGATGATCGCCGATAGCTGCGAAGCCGCTGCCCGCTCGCTGGCCGAACCGACGCCCGAGAACATAAGGTTCATTGTCACGAAGATCATCGATGCGATCGTCAGCGACGACCAGCTTGACGAATGCGACCTGACGCTTCGCGAACTGACGCAGATCAGGGAATCGATGATCCGTTCGCTCGTTGCGATCTATCATTCGCGGGTCGATTATCCGGGCTACACGCCGCCGCAATCGGGGCAATATAAGATAACGCCCGATGAACTCGACAGCGAAGAGCGCGGTATGAAGTACATAAACCCGGCCGACATTCCCGTCTCGCCGGGTGGCGAGATCGAGGACGAAGCGATCGATCGCTCACAAAAGCCTGATAGCACTGAGCCGAAAAAGGCCGAGAGTTCGTCGGCGTAGCCTTAATCTCGATCGAGTAAGGGGAGGAGAATATGAAACGCTGGCTCAGTTTTCTTGTTAAGCTGTTGGCCGGAGCGGTACTTCTGGCCCTGGCCGTTATTGCGGTCCTTTGGTGGGTGACGAAGCCTGCCCGTCCCGATGATTTCTACCTTCGTTCTCCAGAGTTCCCGGCCTCTCCCGGCAAGATTGTAAAGATTGAACCTTTTGCCCGCATGGTGCCGTCAACCGCGAATGGCTGGCGGCTGCTCTATTCTACGACGCGATTCGACGGCTCCATGGCCCCGGCGAGTGCGATCGTTCTCGCACCAAAAGAGCGAAAGGCGGAGCCTGCGAACGTTATTGCCTGGACGCACGGAACGACCGGCTTCGACCCTGCTTGCGCACCCTCGGTACTCGATGAGCCATTTGCGAATGTTCCGGCTCTCGAAGAGGCTCTTGCAGAAGGCTGGGTCATCGTCGCGACGGACTACATCGGGCTCGGGACCGAAGGCCCGCATCCATATCTGATCGGCGAGGGGCAAGCCCGCTCGGCACTCGATTCCATCCGGGCGCTCAAGCAGATCGAAAATATCAATGTTTCCGACAACGTGGTCGTTTGGGGGCATTCGCAGGGCGGGAACGCGGCACTCTGGACCGGCATACTCGCAGCGAGCTACGCGCCGGATGTGAAGATCAATGGCATCGCGGCTCTCGCTCCGGCAACAGATCTGCCCGGTCTTGTTAAAGCGGCAGAAAAGACCAGTGTCGGAAAGATCCTTTCGTCCTACATTATCTCTGCGTATAGCGGAACGTACCCTGACGTAAAATTTGAGGAATACATCAAGCCGTTGGCCCGGCCCGTCGTCAGCGATATGTCCTCGCGGTGTTTGGCCGGGACCTAAGCTCTTTTTCTTGTGGCAGAGACGTTCATTACAGGCGAAACGATCTTCGCGAAAGACCCGACGAGCGGCCCGCTCGGCGAAAGGTTGAAAGAGAATACACCGAACCGGCCGATTCCGGCACCGGTGATGATCGCACAGGGGCTGACCGATGAGCTTGTTCTTCCGGAGCTTCAACAGGCCTTCGTTGACGAGCGGTGCAAAGCCGGGCAGGCGGTCGAGTATGCTAGATATTACGAGCGCGACCATCTGACATTGGTCGCGAAGGATTCGCCGCTTACGGGCGACCTTATCGGCTGGACAAGAGACCGGCAAAAAGAAAAGGCCGCCGCAGCGACCTGTTCATTTTCTGATCGGTGAGCGTTTAGCTCTCGTTGTTTATAAGTTCCTTAAGCTCCTTACCGGGCTTGAAATAGGCTACGCGTTTTGCCGGGATGTCCACTGCCGCACCTGTCTTCGGGTTGCGGCCTTTTCGTGAATTTCGTTCGCGAATGCGAAAGCTCCCAAATCCGCGAAGTTCTATTTTTTCACCCTCGTTGAGCGAGTGTATGATGCTGTCGAGCACTATCTCGACCAGTTGCTCCGCATCCTTTTTTGTTAGTTCCGCTTCAACCGCGACACGCTCGACCAGGTCTGCTTTTGTCATTGCAAAGTCTCCCGTTCTGTTTGAAAGCGACCGGAACTACGCAGTCGTTTCCTCTGCTTCTTCGTTCGATGATTCAGCTTCGTTGGGAGCTTCAGTCTCGGCAGCCGGTTCTTCGGCGGCCGCTTCCGGAGTTTCAGCCGCTTCTTCAACAACTGCCTCAACAGTTTCTTCTGCCGGAGCCTCCACGGACGGAGCTTCTTCAGCCTCCGCCGCGGGTTCCTCGGCTTTTTCCTCTACGACCGGTTCAGCCTTTTTCTCGGCCTTTTTCTCGGCCTTTTTCTCTTCTACCGCCGGAGCCGAGTTGCCGAACTTCAGATTGGCGAGTTCGCCAAGTGAAGCCATGCCGCCCTTCGCCACGCTCGTGTACTGACGGGTATCGACGATCGGTTCGTCGTCCTTGCCGACCGCGCGATGCGAGAGGCCGATCTTCTGCTCTTCGTTCTCGATGCGGAGGATCTTGAAGTCCATCTCCTGTCCGACCTGAACGACGTCCTCGGCCTTCTCGACACGCTCGTCCGAGAGTTCCGAGATGTGGCAGAGCCCTTCGAGCCCTTCACCGAGTTCGACAAAGACGCCGAAGTTCGTGAACCTCGAGACCTTGCCGCGAACCGTATCACCCGGCTTGTGGGTCGCGATGAACGACTCCCATGCGCTCGGCGTCAGGTCCTTCATCGAAAGCGACAACCGTTGGCCATGGATGTCTATATTCGTGACGATGGCGTCAACTTCCTGGTCTTTCTTAAGGAGTTCCTTCGGATGTTTGAGCTTCCGGCCCCAGGTGATATCGGAGATGTGGACAAGCCCGTCGATGCCGTCCTCGACCTCGACGAAGGCTCCAAAATCCGTAAGATTCCGTACCTTTCCGCGGATCTTGGTTCCAACAGGGAAGCGGGCGGCGACGGAATCCCATGGATTTTCCTGCATCTGCTTCATTCCGAGGCTGATGCGGCGTTCGTCGGTATCGACACCTAGAACCTGGACCTCGACCTCGTCGCCGCGGCGGAAGAGCTTCTTCGGGCTGCCAGGACGCTTTGACCATGAGATCTCGGAGACGTGAACGAGGCCCTCGACCCCCGGTTGAAGCTCGACGAAGATACCATAATCGGCCACCGAAGAGACCTTGCCCTTGAGCTTGGTGTTGACCGGGTAGAACTCGACGACGGTTGACCATGGGTCCGGGTGAAGCTGCTTGTAGCCGAGCGAGATCTTTTCTTTCTCGCGATCGAGCTTGATGATCTTCACCTGAACATTGTCGCCTGGCTTGAACATCTCGCCGGGGTTTTGGATGCGGCCCCACGACATATCGGTGACGTGAAGCAGGCCGTCGATGCCGCCGATATCAACAAAAGCCCCGTATTCGGTGAGGTTCTTGACCGTCCCTTCAACTATGTGTCCGACCTCGATCGCAGCAAGCGTTTCCGCTTTTTGTTCGTTTATGACCTGATCGGTGATGACCTTACGCGAGAGGACGATGTTGTTGCGCTTCCGGCTGAACTTGATGATCTGGGCCTCGATGTCCTGCCCGATGTAGGAATCGAGATTTCCGACCGGACGCGAATCGATCTGCGAACCCGGAAGGAAAGCCTCAACACCGCCTAGGTCAACATTAAGGCCGCCTTTGGTCTTGCTGACGATCTTGCCGACGATCGGCGTCTCGTTCTTGTAGGCCTCTTCGATATCTGCCCAAACCTTACGGTTAACAGCGTCATTGCGCGAAAGGGCGGGCGGAGCGTCTCCGGTCGAGATGTTCTTGATCATCACCTCGATCATGTCGCCAACCTTTACCGACGACTCTGCTCCTTCCGGAAACTCATCGCCCGGGATGAGCCCTTCGCTCTTATAGCCGAAATCGACAAGGACGCCGCGGTCGGAAACCCCGACCACTTTTCCTTCGACGATATCACCGGAGTGATACGTCACCTGGTCTTGCTCGAACTGCTCAAGGATCGCACCAAAGTCGATCTCGCTAGCCCCTGTCGCCTCATCTGCGGCCTCGATTGCCGATTCCGCCTTCGCAGTTTCAACTACTTCTTTTTTTGCGGCGGTACCGTTCTCGTTCTCGTCCGCTGCCTTGTTAACCTCTGTTGCCATTAAATGTGTTTAAACGTTCCTGTAAAAAGTGTTTGCCGCACGTCATTTTACCTGAATCCGGCCTTGCCAGCGGCGGGGCAATGCCCGGGAATTACCAGTAATCATTTGGGTTACCGGAAAAAGCCTTGGTTCAATACCAAACAAGCCCGGTCCAGTTCTTATCAAAGCTTCGAACAGGCGATGTGCAGGCTTGCTCAGGTAAAACTAAAATTTACACGCGGGCAGTCCTAAGTGTCAAGGTTCAGAACCCGAAAACTATTAAAAAATCGGCACTTCCAGCACTTTTCTTTCCGCCAAGAACCGAACTAAAAACGCGAAATGGCCGAAACGACCCGCCATCTCGGAACAAGATCGGCTACGCCATTACCGGATTATGAGGTCCTGAATCGTCGCGACCCCGCTGGCTTTTTCCATCGATTCCTTGGCCATGGCGGTCGTGTTCTGGATTCCGGCCAGCCGGAGGCGGAATTCGTCCGGATTGGTCGAGCCGCGAAGGGCCTCTTCGAGCGTGATGAGCCCCGAGGAATAGAGATAAAAGAGCGACTGGTCGAAGGTCTGCATCCCGTATTGCGAGGTGCCGGCAGCGATGGCATCGCGAATCGACGAGGTCTTGTCCTCGTGAAGGATGTAGTCGCGGATGAGCGGCGTCGAGATCAGAACCTCGACCGCAGGGATCCGCCCGCTGCCTTCGGCGGTTTTCATCAAACGCTGCGAAATGACAGATTTTAGGAGGCCGGCGAGCTGTATCCGGATGGCCTTTTGCTGGAACGGCGGGAATGCCGAGATTATGCGCGTCAGCGTCTCCTGGGCATCGAGCGTATGAAGGGTCGAGAGCACCAGGTGGCCGGTTTCAGCGGCGACGAGAGCCGTTTCGATGGTCTCAAGGTCGCGCATTTCGCCGACGAGGATGACGTCCGGGTCCTGCCGCAGGCTTCCGCGGAGGGCTTCGGCAAAGCTGCGGGTATCAACATCGACCTCGCGTTGTGTTATGTAAGATTTCTTATCCTTATGAAGGAATTCGATCGGGTCCTCGATCGTGACGATATGGCAGTTGCGAACCTCGTTGATGTGATCCACGATCGCCGCAAGCGTGGTTGATTTACCCGAGCCGGTCGTTCCGGTCACAAGGATCAGGCCGCGCATTTCTTCCGCCACCTTGTTGAGGATCGGCGGAAGCCCGAGTTCGGAGAAGTTCGATATCTTGTCTGAAATGACGCGGGCGACGATGCCGATCGAATTCCGCTGCTGGAAGATATTAACGCGGAAACGGCCGAGGCCCTTTACGCCATAGCCGATATCGACCTCGAAAACATCCTTAAAATGCTGCTTCTGGCGGTTGGACATCATCGAAAAAGCCATCTCGAGCGTTTCTTCCTGTGTCAGTTTCGTGGCTCCGCCAAGCAACTTTAGTTCGCCATTGACGCGAATGACCGGCACTGCCCCGGCCCGCAAATGCAGGTCGGAAGCACCAAAGCTCATCGCCATCCGAAGGAGATCGTCAATTCTGTTGAGCATATTTCTGAGGGAAATGGCGGTCGTTCATCTAGCCGTGACGGGCCTAATTTTCCCAAGTATTTACTGCTTGATCCGGCAGTTTGCGGCCGGGATTGCGGACAGGAGTGAGCCGCAGGGCGTGTTTCAGCAACTTACGGCTAAACACAGTTTAAACCGTTTACGCATACAAGGTCAATGCTTTTTTGACCGAAATGCGGGTAATTCCAATGTCTGTTCGACACTTTGCGGTGAGCATCGTAGAATTTGGCAAGAAGCTATGACTCTTGGCCCGCGAATCGAACGAATCGAACCGCAATTTGCGGCTGCGAACGGGTATGTTCACATAATGCCGGCCGGCCTTTCGGTCGAGCCGCGCCGTTTGAATGTGACCGTTGGCGGACAAGAAGCCGTGATAAAGGCCGCGGGGCCGAAGCGGGTTGTTGTGCAGTTGCCGGAAGCATTCACCGGCGAACCCGAATGCGTTGTTGAGTCGGGTATCGATATCACGCCGTCCTTTCGCCATGCATTCTCGAATGCGAAGGCAGATAGGCTTCACAACGTCGGGAACCCGGCGGTCGATCCGGCGACGGGGGCGATCTATGCAACACGGTCGGGCGGCCGCGGAATGCAGCTAACGAACACGCTTTATCGGCTTGAGACTGACGGTTATCTCGACGAGCTTCCGGTGCAGGTGATGAACCCGAGTGGACTTGCATTTGGACCCGACGGCAAGCTTTACGTTACGAACCGGGCGCTTGGCGAGCTTTACGTGATTGATAATGACCTTGAGGCGACGCGGATAGCGAGCGGGTTGGGCATCGCGACGGGCATTGCCTTTGACAAGAACGGTCTGATCTACATCGGCGACCGCTCCGGGACTATCTTTCGCTCGGAGCCGGGCGGAATTCCCGAACAATTTGCGATGATCGAGCCCTCGGTCGCGGCATTTCATCTGGCATTCGGGCCGGACGAAAGGCTTTACGTTACCGCACCGGGGCTCGCCAGCCGCGATGCGATTTATGTTGTTGATAAAGAGGGCCGCGTCGAGACCTTTCTCAGGGCTTTCGGACGGCCGCAGGGACTTGCTTTCGACCGCGACGGCAACATTTATTTGGCCGCTAACCACCAGGGACGGCAGGGAATTTTTCGTGTTTCGCCCGCGAAAGAGGTGGAATGGATCGCCTCGGCACATGCACCGGTCGGGCTTTGTTTTACGGCGAAGGGCGAGATGGTCATCGCCACGCACAACGAACTTTACTCTTTCGACGCCGATATCTTCGGCACACTCGTTTAAGTAATGAGACAGCTTGGTTTTACCTTTATCGCTTTCGGCGTTTTGTTTTTGATCTCGTGTTCCGCGGAGCGTGCGGCGAGCACGGCAACGCCGCCCTCGCCGACGCCGACTCCGGCGCCGAAACGCGATGCCGAGCTTGAGCGTGCATTTGCCGAGATCGCGAAGGACGCGCAAGGCCGCGTCGGCGTTTATGCCCGCGTTCTCGAAACGGGCGAATCGGCCGAGCTGAATGCCGATGAGCGGTTCGCGATGCAGAGCGTCGTAAAGGTGCCGATCTCGATGGCGGTGATGCAAAAGGTGGCTGCCGGGGAACTCGCACGCAACGCAAAGATCACGGTCGGCAAGGACGAGCTAGTTCCCTCGCGGATGCATTCGCCGTTTCGCGACAAGAACCCGAACGGCGGCGAAGCGACGCTCGAAGAACTCATGGAGCTTGCGGTAAGCGTCAGCGACGGAACGGCAGCGGATGTTTTGCAACGGATTGCCGGAGGTGCGGAAGGCGTTCAAACTTACATCGATTCGCTCGGGATCGAGGCGATGAAGGTCCGCTACACGCACAAGGAATTTTCGAACAACAACGAGCGTCAGTACGAGAACTGGGCGACACCGATGGCCGCCGTTCAGCTTCTTGATTCGCTCTGGAAGCAGAAAGGGCCTGCAGGGGCCGACCTCGATAAACGAGAAAAAGAACTGCTGTTGCTGGCGTTTATGTACAAAACCCCGACCGGCCCGAATCGCCTAAAGGGCCTTCTGCCGGCGGGCACACTAGTCGCTCACAAGACAGGAACCTCGGGCACGGTTGACGGCGTGACAGCCGCTACCAACGACGTCGGCATTATCACAACGCCCTCTGGCCGCCACATCCTCATCGCTGTTTTTGTCGGCGATTCGCGGGCGGACGAAAAGACCCGCGACGCGGTCATCGCCCGCATTGCAAAAGCCGCCTGGGACCGATGGGCCGCCGGAAGCTAGCCGAGAATATCGCTGACCGGGAGGTTGAGGGCGGTAAGGGTTTCGGAGACGGCGTTCTCGCCGCGGAGATAGATCTTTACGACGCCGTAAGCCGTTTCCTTCGGCGAGAAATGGACCTCGATGTGTTCCGATTCAAGGTCGATCAACCACGTTTCGGGAATGCTGGCCGCAGCATATTTCGGCAGCTTTCGCGAACGGTCGAAGGCGACGGTCGAGTCACACACTTCAATCACAAGGGCGACATCTTTCCCGCTCGGCAGTTCGTCGATATATAGGTCAGCACGGCGTTCAAGCAACGCAATGTCGGGCTGCGGCTCGCTGTCATCCGTAATGACGATCGGGTTCTGAACGCTTACTATAAAACGATCGGAGAAACCTCGGTTCAAGAACTCCGACAAAAAATTTACGACTCTCGCGTGGCGGCTTACAATTGGTGACATCTCAATGATCTCTCCGTCTATCAGCTCGACCCGCTCATCCGGCGCGAACGTGCCGCGTTCCGCCATTATGTGATAAAGCTCAACGGAGATCGGATAGTGTTTTACCCTCGGCTGCATTCTTCCCGAATTATAATCGCAACCCAACAAAAAAAGAAGGAATTGCCGCTCTAAATCTTAGAGTTACGACCCTAAATCCTCAAATTAGGACCCTAAATTCAGGATTTACGACCCTAACTCTTCGAATTACGGCGGTAAATCGTAAAGTTACCGCCCTAAACTCAGGAGTTACAGCCCCAAATCTTCGAATTACACAGGTAGATTGCCTCTTTACAACAGTAAATTGCCTTGTTACAGGCCTGAAATGTAGGCTTACAATCGTGAAATGTAGGCTTACAATCGCGAAATGTAGGCTTACAATCGCGAAAAATAGGCTTACAATCGCGAAATGTAGGCTTACAATCGCGAAATGTAGGCTTACAATC
>ERZ761602.5498-NODE-5498-length-14968-cov-3.640917_pt1 | contig 14968 bp, 10 predicted proteins | sample MGYA00512165_ERZ761602 | MGnify/ENA primary metagenome ERZ761602 (study PRJEB28899, sample SAMN02445085) | bioreactor sludge metagenome | biome: EBPR sludge; isolation source: Thorneside wastewater treatment plant | place: Australia: Brisbane, Thorneside...
CTGATCATGCGTGAGTATGAGCCGACATCCGGCGAAATTCAGATCGACGGGCACAACATTAACGCGGTTCCCTTGCAAACCCTGCGCTCTGCCATAGCCTACGTCCCACAAGATACTTTTCTGTTCTCCGATTCGATATGCGCAAATTTGACGTTCGGCAAGCCGGACGTCACACAGTCGCAAATCGACAGCGCGGCGGACGCAGCGCAACTGAAGGAAACCATCGAGGGTCTGCCAAACGGATACGAGACGCTGCTCGGCGAGCGCGGTGTTAACCTTTCGGGCGGACAGAAACAGCGCCTTGCCATTGCCCGCGCTGTCGTTCTGGATGGGGCAATACTTATTCTCGATGACGCGCTCTCGGCCGTCGATACTCATACCGAAGAACAGATTCTTCAGCGTTTGAAGTCGGTCATGAAACAACGCACCAGCGTCATAATTTCGCATCGCGTTTCAACCGTCCGTCACGCCGATCTGATCCTCGTGCTGGAGAACGGCGAAATTACGGAGCGCGGCAGACACGAGGAATTGCTCGAGTTCGGCGGTCACTATGCCGAAATGTACGAGCGCCAACTCTTGGAAGACGAATTGGAGACTACCGCGTGAGTGGGGCATACCACGTAGAGGATGAAGCACAACAGCGCGCCTACGATGGCAGACTTATGCGCCGTCTGATGGGATATGTGAAGCCGTACTCCCGCTGGTTTGCTGTCGCCGTGGTGCTGCTGTTTGTCGCTTCCATGGTGGGTAATTACGTCCCCATGGTCATGATGAAAGCCATCGACCAGAACGTGAATAACCCCGAGCGAATGGCGCTGGCTGCGGAGATCGCGCAGACCGCAACCCACAACCCTGCGGAAGTCGCAGAACTCGATGCAATGAAGCAGGCCGACCGGCGCGGATTATTCAATCTGATGTTGTTGATTGGCGGCCTCATGCTTGCCGAAGCGCTCTTCCGATATGTCCAGATGGTCATAGTGGCCTGGATTGGACAGCGCACGATGTTCGAGATGCGCATGCGCATTTTCGAACATCTCCAGCGGATGTCATTGCGTTTTCTCGACCGAAATCCGGTCGGGCGCCTGATGACCCGCGTGACAAATGACGTGGAAAAGGTCCAGGCGACCATCGTCGCCGGTGTCGAGCAGACTATCAGCGATCTCTTCACCATTATCGTGGTGATCGGGTTCATGTTTTATACGAACTGGCAGATCGCCGCGATCGTCCTGTCTACGATTCCGTTTGTGTTCATTACAGGCATGGTCTTTCGTAATTATGCGCGCCGTTCCTATCTCGAAGTTCGGCGAAAAGTCGCCGAACTCAATGCGTTCATGCAGGAAAACATCAGCGGCATTCGCGTTGTACAGATCTTCCGGCAGGAGGCCCGCCGGCTGCTAGAGTTCCAACGCTTGAATGCCGGACATCGCGATGAGTGGTTTCGACAAATCAGGAACTTCGCGATCTACTTTCCCGTAATCGATTTTCTTGGAACGGCTGCCCTCGCGCTGGTCATTTTCTATCACGGTTGGGAAGTAATCGGAGAACAGGCGCTCGGCCGTGGCGATGTTCAGATCGGACTCTTCTTTGCCTATCTCCAATGGGCCGAGCGACTTTACGGCCCAATCAGGGCATTGACGGATCGCTACAACGTGCTGCTGGAAGCAATGGCCGCCTCGGAGCGTATCTTTACCCTGCTCGATACCCCGGAAGATATTCAGAACAAATCGAATCCCGTCCGCCCTGGGAACTTCAAAGGCGCAATCGAGTTTCGCGACGTCTGGTTTGGATACGATCCCGAGAATCCGGTTCTCAAGGGTATCAATCTGACCATTCAGCCGGGCGAACGTGTCGCCATCGTTGGTCATACAGGTGCGGGTAAAACAACCTTTATCAATCTGCTCAGTCGCTTTTACGACATTCAGCGCGGTGCAATTCTGATCGATGGCGTCGATGTAAGAGAATACGAGAAAACCGAACTCCGAAAACGTATCGGAATTGTCTTGCAGGATGTGTTCCTGTTCTCCGGAACAATTTCCGACAACATCAGCCTGGGAAGCCCGGAAGTGTCCCGAGAGTTGATCGAACTATGCTCCGCCCACGTAAACGCCGCGGGCTTCATCGAATCGTTGCCCGGCAAGTACGACTATAACGTCGGCGAGAGAGGCTGCAATCTCTCGACAGGCCAACGCCAGTTGCTTGCCTTCGCGCGTGCCCTCGCGCATTCGCCGCAAATTCTTGTGTTGGATGAGGCCACTTCAAGCGTGGATACCGCAACCGAGGCCCTCATTCAGGACGCCATCGTCAAGCTGATGGAAGGCCGCACTTCGATTGTCATCGCGCACCGCCTTTCAACCGTGCAGCATGCCGACCGCATCGTGGTCATGCATCACGGTGAAATCAGGGAAGTAGGCACGCATCAGGAATTGCTCGCCCTGCGGGGCCTCTACTACACGCTCTACCGCCTGCAGTACAAAGACCAGACCGAAGCAGCCTGAAGCAGGTTTGCGCGCAGCCGCAACTACCCCGGTGCATACGGATTCGATCCAGTCGGCGGACGCCACCCCAGCCAGGACTTGAACCGGTAGAGCAGAATCATGCGAATCATCGCCATCCCCAGAAAAAAAGCTTTCACTTTGCTTCCCGTCACCGAGGATTCGCCCACGCGCTTTTTGTAGTTAACCGGAATTTCTATAAACGGAATACCGTTTAAAATCACAAGCAACAACATCTGGGGACCGAACGCCGACTCGCCAATCGAAAATTGTGGTGCAATCTTTTCATAAGCATGTCGCTGAAAGAGCCGCATTGAACATCCCACGTCGGTCAGTAAGGTCGTGTTGAAGAGGAACTCAACTAGCTTGCCCACCGCCCAATTGCCCCATTTCAGAAACAGCCCCATGTTAGCCCCTTCCCAAACGAATTCCCGTTGGGTGCGGGTGCCAAACACGACAGGCACATCCTCGGAGTACGCGAGAAGTTTTGTCACGTCATGTCCAGAAAAAGTGCCATCCGGTTCTGCAATGATCAGAATGTCTCCGGTAGCTTCCGCCAACCCCTTCCAGATGGCGTGACCGTAACCTTGTCGCGTCTCGTACACGAGTCTCGCGTCGGTCTTCCGCACCTCTTCATCGGTACCGGCAGCAGCGTTATTGTTCACCGCAATAATTTCATCAACGTGTCCACACGCGAAAAAGTCTTCGATCGCCTCGCGGATCGAGTCTTTTTCGTTGTAGGTGGGAAAGATGACCGAGACTTTCTTATCGCGCCACATTTCCGCCTACCAATACGTGTAGAGATGGGTTTCGATTATCCAGGTCTGGATAACGAGGAACAGAAATACCGCCGCAAGCGAACGGAACGACCGGCTGTGCGCGCCCAGTTCGTCCAATAGGTGCGCAGCAGGCAACACCACAAAGGGAAGTATATACATCGCGGATCGTTCCCCTTCGCCACGGGCAAGATACAGAGGGGTCAGTATGAGCAAAGTCAGTCCAAACACGATAAAAAGCGCGCGGGTTCCTTGTTCCGGTCGATACAAACGCCAGAACCAGAGTATCGTCGCTGGAATTCCTGCGAAAAAAATCCAACACATCGGATTGAAAAACTTGAACGCCCAACTGCTATATCGCGGCGAAACATGATCGAGTTGGCGCTGATCTTCCAGGAATTGCCCATGGCTGAGCGCAAAGCACCGGATAATGTCGAAGCCCGTGCCTGCCCGAACGGCAAGGTGTGCAAGAATAAACGAAGCGAACATGATGATAGCGGTCTTGATTACCGCGCCCCGCGTCGCAGGATCCGCAAGTCTCCACAACCCAACAAACGCGAAAAACGCCCCAAGCGTCAGCAATGAAAATGAAGTCAAAGAGAGCACTGCGTACATTAGGCCCGCGCCAACGGCATATTTCCACGAATTGCGATGCAGGGCACGCCAGAATAGTAACAGCGTGAGGAATATTAAGGGTAGAAATGTGATGTCCGCGCTCGTCGCGGTAAACAGTGCGATCGACGGCATCAACGTATAGAACGCGCAACAGGTTATCGCAACGCGCTGGTTGATCATGTCACGAACCCAGGCAAACAATGGGAACACCGCGGCGCTACCCAAGGCCATCGTGCCGATCGACAAAATGAGCGGATCTCTCGAGAGCATGAACGTGGACATGATCCACAGAATAACGACGGGACCGGGAGGATGCACCTTCGCGTGCATGGAGAGATGGGGGTGAAGCTCGTTGTACTCGCGCAAAAATCCAAACAGCGTTAGACCCTTGCCGATATCGTCTATATATTCGTAGCCGGATCGACTATACGCGGCTGCGATGCCGCCTGTGCCTTCCCGAATCAGTGCCATGCTGCCGGAAAAAAGGAACGAAAAAAACGCAATCGCCGCCACGACTTTCCACGCAGTCTTGCCGCTCAATTCTGAACCCCACCAATCGCATCCTCTAAAAAACCTGACCATCGCAATGGAGGTTAGCGAAATTAATGCAATTAGAGGAAGGTGCCACTTGAACGCGCTCCAGAATTCCGCGCCAGTCATGCCTCTGCGGGTGCTGTCGCTGCTGTACGCGACAATAAGTAGTATCGCGAAAGCAATGACGAGCAGTGCCAAGCGCGCGCGACGCTCGATTCGCATGCCGATTGCCCAAGTCGTAACGACAAATGCAAACAGGGCCACAAGCACCGGCGCTACCGTTGGCGTCGCAAAGCTGGATGCCGGCAGCCAGACCGCATAGAAGGGCGTCACATGCTGGTAAATTGGCTCAATACCCAAGTTGTTAAGGATCAGAATGGCGAGAACATACCAGGCGAAAAACTGCCAGAAGAGCGAACTCAGGCGATATCCGGAACGCTCTCCGTATTCCTCAACAAATGCCTGTGGCGAACGCATGCGTATTCCTTGCGACCTGGACGCGGGACGCGATTGTAGCCGGTCAGGGTGGCGAAATCTACCAACATCAGCGGCTTACGCCGCAACAGAGCAACTTTCCCTTTCGATCAGGTATTGATACGGTGCGACCATGAATGGCCACTACCCGTTGTAGTGAGTCGCGCGATGCAAGGTACATCTGGTGGCAAATCCCGCGCCAGAGCCATGCTTTCTTTGACTTTCGGACCACTGCTGTGGCATAGTCGCGCACGACGGGAACATCGCAGCCTCCCGGCGGATTGCGTTTACGCGGGGACTTTCCTAATGGACTGCCCCCGCACGGTTTGTAACACAGGTATACCGTCACCGCGAGCATCCATGAGGAGCTTCTACGCACAATTTGGCCCCCTGCAATCGACCTCGTCGTTGCGAAAGGCCGTGATCGTATCCATCGCGCTGCATTTCGCGCTCGTTGGCTTTCTGACCGTGCGCGTTCCAAGAGAAATCCAACTGGTTCAGGCCGGCGGATTCTCAGTGGATCTTTCCAATCCGAGTGGACCGCCGTCGACCGAAGTCCCCTTGGGAACGCCCGATGTCGAACCGCCCAAGGAACAACCGAAACCCGCTGCTCCTCCCCCAAAAAAGGAAGAGCCTAAGCCGAAAGTCGAACCAAAGAAAGATCCGCCGAAACCGGTAGAAACCGCCAAGGCAGAGAAGCCAAAGCCTAAAGAAGAGCCAAAGAAAAAAGAAGAACCGAAGAAAGAGGAGCCGAAGCCAAAGAAAGAAACGGCAAAGGCACCGCCCAAAGAAGAGAAAAAAGAAGAGAGAAAAACGGAAGAGAAACCGACCAAGCTCGCCAAGAACGATCAACCGCTTCGGAAGCTTCCGGATAATCCGCTGGACGAGATGTCGCCTCTTGACGATGTCTCTACGGGAACTGGCACAGCTGCGCCGGCGCCGCCAAAACCTGCTCCCGGGCTACCCACCGGAAAAGCAGGCATCAGCATGGCCGGGGGCATTCCGAGTGCGTTGGGTGCCTGGGGCGGAAATGTGCAGCGTAAAGTGGAGAATGAGTGGAAGATTCCCGAAGGAATTCTCCTCGGACCTGTTGACGATGGCGCAATCGTTTCGTTCCGCGTTTCCAAGTCGGGCCAATTACTCGGTGAACCCAAAGTAGAACGGCATGCAATGGATCCGGAAGTCGCCGCATCTGCGATCCGCGCGATTCGTTCTGCCGTGCCATATCCGCCGCTGCCTGATAGCTACGGCGACGCGGAAGTTCTGGTCTTTTATACCTTCATCCCAACGAAGTAACGTCTGCGTTGTTTCTGATTCGCAGCAAAAGGAGGAAAATCGTGCGGGCATTCGGAACCATGTTCCTTATCGGCATCGTCTATGCAAGCGTGGCGCTGGGCCAGGATCCTGCGCCCGTCCAAGATCCTGCGGATGGCGTCAGCATAACGTCGCGCGGTCGCACCGACACGCGGGTCGGCGTAGCTGTCCCAACATTCGCAGCGCCGCCAGGACAAGACGCCATCGCAAGCCAACTCACTGAGGTCATGCGTTTCGATTTGGATTTCACCGGCCTGGTAAGGCTGTTGAAGCCCGAAGAGTTTCCGTCATCGTTCACCGGCCTTACTGCCGACGCCACCAAGATCGATTTTACCGCCTGGCGCAACGCGCGCACGGAGTACGTCGTTCATGTATACGTCTCGGTGGAAGGTAGCAATGTGGTGTTGGAGTGTCGACTGCTCGACGTCACTACTGGACAACAGGTCGTGGGTAAACGCCTCACCGGCCAGCAACCCTGGGCGCGTCAGGTGGTGCACCGCTTCTCCGACGAGATTGTGAAGTACCTCGACGGCGAACCGGGTATTGCCACCTCCGCGTATTGCTTCAGCGGTGGCGCCACGGGAAAGAAAGAGATCTACTACGCCGACTACGACGGCGCAAATATGAAGCAACTGACCCAGCACAACTCCATCTCGATTCTTCCGACTTTCTCGCCGGATGGCGCCAAGATTGCCTATGTTTCGTTCAAAGATCGCTATCAGTTTCTCTACGTTTTCGAGCTCGCTTCCGGGAAGTCCTCCGCCTTGTCGAAAGAAGTGGGCATGAACAGCGCCCCGGCATGGGCACCGGATGGCAGTCGCCTCGCAATGGTTTTGAGTAAGGACGCAAACTCCGAGATTTACCTTGTCAACGCGGACGGTACCGGTAAACGCCGCCTCACCAATGATCCGGCCACGGACTCCTCTCCGTGTTTCAGCCCGGATGGCAATCAGATCGCGTTCGTGAGCGACAGAGGCGGCAGCCCGCAAGTTCATGTTATGGATACGAACGGCGGCAACGTGCGCCGGCTCTCCATGCAGGGCGGAAAGTCCTATGATCCGGATTGGTCGCCGGATGGCAAAATGATCACCTACGTCGTCGAACAGGGCGGCTTCGAGGTATACGTCATGGACGCCGATGGCGGTAATCCCCGCGCCTTGACGGGCAGTGGCGGCTCCAATGAATCCCCCAGTTGGTCGGCTGATTCCCGTCATGTCGTCTTCACGTCCACCCGTGAAGGCAAGCCCCAGCTCTGGTCGGCGAATGTCGCCACCGGCTTGAACCGCAAGGTCCCCGGCATTGGCGTAAGTGCGCAAGGCCCCGATTGGGGTCCGCGCCGATGAGGTTACGCCTGCTCCCAAATAGAGCAGCCTTACCCCATGGGCATTAAGACGGTTGTCGAAAACCGGCGCGCGCGACACGATTATCATGTGCTGGAAAAGCACGAAGCCGGTATCGAATTGCGCGGCACCGAGGTAAAGTCGCTACGCGCAGGACATATCGTCCTGAAAGACAGCTATGCCGACATTGTAGACGGTGAACTGTATCTTGTCGGCGTGCATATCAACCCTTACGAGCAGGGCACGGCGTGGAACCACGAGCCGGAACGGCGCCGCAAACTGCTGCTCCATAAACGCGAGATCATCAAGCTGGGCGATCAGGTGGCGCAAAAGGGATACACGCTGGTTCCGTTGAGCGTCTACTTCAAGGAAGGCCGCGCGAAAGTCGAAATCGGCCTTTGCAAAGGCAAGCAAACGGTCGACAAACGTGACACCATCCGCGATCGCGAAGTGAAGCGTGAAATTGATCGCGCCATGAAGGACAGCAAGCGCGGCTGAATCTCATCGCGTTGCCCTATTCGGGAAACAACTTGTCGATCTCGTCAAGTTCCGACTTTGAGAACGCAAGATTCTCAATCGCTTTCACGCAATCGACTATCTGTTGCGCGTTTCGCGCGCCAATAATCGCGCTTGTCACCCGAGGATCGCGCAAGGTCCACGCCAGCGCAAACTGCGCCATCGCCTGTCCGCGCGCTTCAGCCCGTTTCGCCAGCACACGGACCTTCTCAACGATCTGCGACGTCACTTGCTCCGTTTTCAAATAACCATCCGGATCAGCCGCGCGCGATTCCACCGGAATTGGCGTGGATGGATCCAGGTATTTCGAAGTGAGCATTCCTTGCGCAAGCGGACTAAACACGATCACGCCCGCGCCATGCGTATCGGTGTGTTTCAACAAGTCCTTCTCAATCCAACGGTTGGTCATGTTGTAAAGCGGTTGATGAATTGCAATCGGCGACCATCCGTTCTTCTTCATCGTTTCCACCGCGCTCACAAAGTTCAATCCGCGATAGTTACTCACGCCCGCGTATAAGGCTTTTCCCTGCTTCACGATCAGATCCAGCGCGCCCAGCGTTTCCTCCAACGGCGTATCTGGGTCCGGTCGGTGATGATAGAAAATGTCAACATAGTCGAGCCCAAGTCGCATCAGCGATTGGTCCAGACTCGAAACCAGGTACTTCTTGCTGCCCCATTCACCATATGGTCCGGGCCACATCCGATAGCCCGCTTTGCTCGAAATGATGAGCTCATCCCGATGCGCACCGAACTCCTCGCGCAAAATGCGTCCAACGCGCTCTTCCGCCGAACCCGGCGGTGGGCCGTAATTGTTCGCCAAATCAAAATGCGTGATGCCAAGATCAAAAGCCGTCTTCGCCATTTCGACGCAAGTACGGTGATCCGCCTTCTCCCCAAAGTTGTGCCACATCCCCAGCGACACAATAGGCAACATCAACCCCGACCGCCCGCAACGGCGGTACAGCATCTTCTCGTATCGATCAGTGCGAAACATCGATTCAGTTTTCCTTGCTGGTTCGGAATCAGCGTCATTGCTACTTATTCGCGAAATTGCGTTACGGTGCTACGGAGATCGACTCCACAAATCTACGCAACCACTCTTCCAACAGCAAACGACGCCTTCGGCCCAAATCGCGGACGATGTACGCCGCAATACCAATCGTCAACACCACCACCGGCACAACCACCGCCGTAATCCAAATCGTTTCCGGGCTCATTTCGGCGCCGGAAGACAACGCTTCGTAAAGGCCCATCGACCCAATAAAAAGCACCGCGCCCAACCAGACCGCCATAAAAACCTGCACCGGCCGCGGCAGCCGCGAAGTTGCCGTAAGCCTGCTGCCCGAAGGGGTAGGGGAGACCTGCACAACCAGCATCGGATTGAACGAATTCTTCTCCCACCGGCTGCGGCGCGTCATCACCCAAAACCCTGATGCGCGCACCCGGCCGTAGAACGCTGTGCGCGCATGCGCGCCGCCCACGGCCCACTCCATCGGCGTAGGCAACACTTCCTGAACACGATCGAGCAATGCGCGGGGTTCCAAGGGCGATTCAAGTTCAATCATACCGCGCATTCTACCCATTCTGAGCAGTTCGTTCGAGGCGTCGGTTTTTTGTTTTGACTTTGCTTCCCATTCTGATACAACTTCAAATGGAATTGCACTTGCCGCGAGTTACGACTCGACGCGTGTTTCTGCAGGGTGACTTTTTGATCCGCCGCTTTCTGCGGCTCGTTCCTACTCAAGCCCCGCGTCCGTCTACTCAATGAAAATCGCGACTCTTGGTTTCACAGGGGGTGGCTCCCAGCGTGGGCTTCCATAGCGTTTCAGCGACAAGGGGGACGACGCCGGACTGTGCTTGAAGTTTGCCGGTTACGCCGATGAACGATTCTGTCTTCGCGAGTAACTGGAACTTTTTGTAGACATTTTCCCATATGACGAGGTTAACAAACCCCGTTTCATCTTCGAGAGTCATGAAGACAACGCCTTTTGCGGTGCCGGGTCGTTGGCGGCAGATGACCAGTCCCGCGTACCGGACGCGGCGTCCATTCGGAAGAGTGCGAATGGTGGCGGCATCCGGCAGGCGGTTGCGGGAGAGGTCCGCGCGCAGATGGGTAAGGGGGTGTGCCCGCGCGCTATGGGAAGTGAATGCGTAATCCCAGTGTGTCGCTTCAATGGGGTCGAGTGTGGCGAAGGCCGTATGCGGTTCGAGTTCATCGATTTGCAGGCCGTTGGTTTCGGGGGGAGTTATCCCAAGCGCGTCCCATAGCGCGTCGCGCCGCTCGTGTTTGAATACTTCGAGCGCGCCACTCTCCGCAAGGCGTGCGAGCGTTCCTTTCTCAAGGCGCGCGCTAGCCGCGAACTCGGTGAGCGTCCGGACTTGCATGTCTCGCGCAGCCACGATTCGGCTACATTCCGTTTCCTGTAATCCTTTGACGTAGCGCAGCCCCATGCGCACAGCGAATCCTTCGCCGCTTGCGCTGTCAGATTCGAGAGTACAGTTCCATTCGCTGTGTGCCACGTCGATCGATTTTACGATGACACCATGGCGCTTGCCGTCTTCGACCAGGGTGGCGGGACTGTAGAAACCCATGGGTTGTGCGTTGAGGAGACCACATAAAAATACGGCGGGATAATGGCATTTCAACCACGCGGTGGCATAGGCGATGAGTGCGAAGCTGGCTGCGTGGCTCTCGGGAAAACCATACTCGCCAAAGCCGCGGATCTGCTCAAAGACCCGCTCCGCAAACTCGCGTTGAATGCCTTTTGCGGCCATGCGCGCGATGAGGCGTTCGCGATGTCTTTCGATGCGGCCCGACTTGCGCCACGCCGCCATGTCTCGGCTTCTCCCGGTGTGTAATCGGCGGCGACGATGGCAAGTTGCATCACCTGTTCCTGGAACAGGGGAATGCCGAGCGTTTTTTTAAGGATCGGTTCGAGACATGGGTGGGGGTAAACGACTTTTTCTTCGCCGTTTCGCCGCCGCAGATAGGGGTGCACCATGCCGCCGGTAATCGGGCCGGGGCGCACGATGCTTACTTCTATAACGAGGTCGTAATAATTGCGCGGTTTCAGCCGTGGCAGCATGGCCATCTGTGCGCGGCTTTCGATTTGAAACACGCCGACGGTGTCGCCTTCCTGAATCGCCTTAAAAGTTGCAGGGTCTTCCGGGGGAAGCGTCGCGAGCGTAACTGAAGCTCCGGTGTGTTGCTTGATGAGATCGAAGGAACGATGCACGACATTTAGCGCGCCGAGCCCGAGTAAATCAACCTTGAATAATCCCAGCTCTTCCACATCCTCTTTGTCCCATTGAATAACAGTGCGATCCGGCATCGTGGCATTCTCAATGGGGACCAGATCGTGCACCGGCTCATGACCCAGTAGAAATCCTCCCGGGTGAATGGAGAGATGCCGTGGAACATCCTCGATATCCCTGATCAACTGCAGAAAGTTTGCATGAGACCGGCTTTCGGAGTGCAGTCCCGCTTCGTTCAATGCACTTGCTGAAGGAAATTCATGATGCGAAAGCATCCGGGCTACGCGCTCGATAACGGTTTCCGGCAATCCCAGCACTTTCCCAACGTCGCGCACTGCGGAACGCGCCCGATAGCGAATAAAATTTGCCACCATGGCGGCATGTGCGCGTCCATACTTTGCATACACATGTTGAATCACTTCTTCGCGCCGATCGTGTTCGATATCCAGATCGATGTCGGGCGGTTCCGCGCGCTCCCTGGACAGAAAACGCTCGAAGAGCAGACCCATGCGCACCGGATCGACCGCCGTGATTCCCAGGCAATAACAGACAGCGGAATTCGCCGCCGAGCCTCGCCCCTGGCAGAGAATATTTTTGTGATTGCAAAAGCGGACGATCTCATGCATCGTCAGAAAGTAGCCCTCGTACTCGAGCTCGTGGATCAGATCGAGTTCCTTCTCGAGTTGTCTTTCAACATCAGCGGGAATGCAGCGGGCGTAGCGTTTGCCAGCGCCCTGATAGGTAAGATTACGCAACGCTTCAGCCGCGCTGGTTCCGTTTGGAAGGCGCTCCATGGGATATCGATAGCGAATTTCCGCCAGGGAAAAACGACAGCGTTCCGCGATTTCTTCCGTGCGCAGGACTGCCTGCGCATCATCCTCATAGCGCGCGGCAAACCCAAAAGGCGGACACAAGGCATGCTCTCCATTGGCATACAACAAGCTTCCGGCGGTTGCCAACGTTACGCCATGCCGGATACACGCAAGCACATCCTGCAGTGGGCGTCGCGCCGGAGTGTGGTACAGCACCTCCATGCCCGCTATCACCGGGAGTGCATACTGTTTGGCGCGTTCCCGCACGCGGTGTTCGCGCCGGTTCTCGCCCGCTTCGCGGTGGCGTGATAGCAGCGCGTATATTCTGTCGCCAAAAGCATCGCGCAACACATGCACCATTGCCTTGGGGTCCACTTCTCCGCAAAGCGCTCCCTGCGCGCCGTGCAAAAGGCAGAGCAGCCCACCGGCATGTTCGCAGACCTCGTCAAGTTCCACCTGGCTCATGCCTTTGGGAGAACGCAGGCGCCCTTTTGAAATAAGGCGGCAGAGATTGGCGTATCCACCGCGGTCTGTCGCAAGTAACAACAACGGAGAATTATCAACGAGGGTAATTTCTGAACCGATGATCAACTGCACGCCAAGTTCCTGCGCGCGTTTGTGCGCGCGCACAACGCCGTAGACGCCGTCCCGATCCGTGAGCGCGAGCGAACGAATGCCGAGGCGGTGCGCCTCCTCAACAAGTTCGTCGGGATGGCTGGCACCCTCTAAAAAAGAATACGTGCTCTTGCACCATAGCGGAACGTAGGAGTGCTTCATTGCACTTCACCGTGCAGATACCAGCGGCGGCGGCCATGATCATGATAAATCCAGAGCCAACGCCCGCTTCGCGTGCGCACATAAAAGTAGGCCCGGGAAACTTCACGCATCCACCATCCGCCCGATATGATCTGCGGCCCAATCACTTCTTCGACGGGGCCTTCCGCAATCCCTGCAATGAGCCAGCCGTCCGGTTCGTGTCGATCACGTGGAGGAAGCTCAAGCGGTGGTGTGTAAATCAGCCGTACCAGTGGGGGCACCGCGACTTCCTTCGGCTTGGGCAGCGACAGGGTATGCAGTCGTTCCCAGGCATACTGCGCCTCGGGTAGTTGTCCGTCCTGTACGCGCGCATAGAGCACCGCATCGTTGCCCAGTTCCGCCCGGACCCGCGCAAATGCGCGATGCGCGGCATCGGTATTGCGTAACGCATTCTCCTGAAAGAGTCCCAGTTGCTCTTGTGAGGCGGGTATACCCTGCGCCAGCGCCTTTACCTCCATCACCGGAGAGGGGAGAGAAAGCGTGCTCAGGCGAAGCCGTAAGAGAGGCAGTATCTGGCCTGCGTCCAGCGTGGGCACAGCAGGAGAGACTTCCTCTTGCTGCTGGCTCCGATCGCCAAGCAACAGGGTAAAACGCAGCGTCTTCAGTACTTCATGTCGCGCGGCAAGTTCTGACAATAGCGTATGCAGAACCCCCGCCATGCGAAATAGCAGTCGCTCGCAGTTTTCTTCCGGGTATTCCAGCACTTCCCTGCGCTCCGCGGGTTCAAGCAGGCGTTCAGGAAGCAGATGGTCCCATCCATCGCCACGCGCCATGCGGTGAAGCGCCTCCGCTTCGGCGCCAAAACGTTTTCGAATTCCGGCAGACGGCAATGAGATGAAGGCACCCAATGTCGTGATGCCCAATTTGAAGAGCGTATCGCGTAACAGCGCATCACTTATGATCCGCTCTATCGGCACTTGTCGCAGGTAGGCGCCTTCCTGAGCGGGAGATTGGAAAATGCGATTGCATTCGCTTGCCTTTGCCGCGACATAGCTACCAAATCGCGAGTATCCCACTGCGATCACCGCGTAAAATCCGGCCTGCCGCAATTCTTCCCCGATGGATGATGCCCACGCATCGAGTGATGGATAGATATGCCGCAGGCCAGATGCATCCAGCCAGAAAATTCCCCGTTCTTCACAGGAAGGTTCGATGCGCGGACTAAACCGCCATAGCCATCGTGTAATGTTCTCTACGGCTGCGCCAATTTCCGTGTCCGGCACGTCACCACCGCGCAGATCGCGGGAAAGCGAGAGCGCGGCGGCGAAACGCATGCCGGGGAAAATACGGTGTGCGTGCGCCCGTTCGTTTGCCCATAAAATGAGCCCGGTGGGCTTGTCGCGATCCAACACGACAACCGGCAGCGTCTTCCAATCGGGATGAGCCCGCACCAAAAGCTGCAAAGGTAGCGCGCAAACGCTAACACAAGCCAGGCGTTCCACTGCACATCTCCGCATGGTTCCACCCCGCAACACGGCGCTTGTCTTTCCGGATCGAAATTTCGCAAAGAAAACAATCGTGGGCCGTGCGGCGTTTTTGGGTATCAGCCCGCAGTGAAACCAGCGAACCGCCCGTGTCTTCGCTGGGCCCACGGCGCGTCAGTAGCAGCAGCGCGGTGTGGTGCTTCTTGGCAAGCCCGGCAAGGCGTGTCTGCACCGCAAAGGCAAGCCGCGACCTTTCTCCAAGATTCAGCGCAATCACCCCAAAAGCGCCGGAGCGCAGCAGGGTGTCGGCGACATGGCAGGCAGCTTTAACGTCGTTAACCGTGACCACGGGCAACGCAGCGAGATCAATTCCCGCCGCGGCAAAATCCGGCGGAAAAAAGGAACAGGTGTTCCCTCCAATCCAAGCCGTAAGTGCGCCTCGCCTCTGGGCCTGAACGAGCAGTCGGGCGCATGCCGTCAGCACAGCGGTGCCGGATCCCCCCGAAATCTCTATGAAACGTCCCGCAACAGCGTCCAGACCCCATGTCTCATTCGAAAATTCCGTGTGTCTACCCACAAGATCGCGGGCAAGCATAAGGT
>ERZ761602.5499-NODE-5499-length-14964-cov-6.787645_pt1 | contig 14964 bp, 16 predicted proteins | sample MGYA00512165_ERZ761602 | MGnify/ENA primary metagenome ERZ761602 (study PRJEB28899, sample SAMN02445085) | bioreactor sludge metagenome | biome: EBPR sludge; isolation source: Thorneside wastewater treatment plant | place: Australia: Brisbane, Thorneside...
CATCTACACCCACCAATACATCTACCAGCACACCCACTGCCACACCGACGAGCACCCTCACCGCATCCCCCACAGCATTTGGACCATGAGCGATATTCTCCCTTTTCTTAAATCCCTGATTTCTGTTTCGGGTCTTTCAGGTGATGAAACCCCCGCAGCTGACCTCATCAAAAAGCAGTGGACTCCGCTGGTGGATGAGATATCTCAATCCGCCCTCGCCTCTGTCCATGGACTGAAGCGGGGTACGCTAAAGAAAAACGGTTCCTCCACCCCATCTGTGATGATCGCCACCCACATGGACGCCATTGGCATGATGGTCGTCCGCATCGTGGATGGGTTCATCTACATCACCAACGTCGGCGGCATCGATGCAAGGGTCCTGCCAGGCACACCGGTCACGGTTCATACGTCGGGGACGAAGGAGGAACTTTATGGCGTGATCGCCATGCCTCCCGCCAACCTGCTGCCAGATGGCGAAGGCAGCGGAGTCGTCGCGATGAAGTATCTGGTCGTGGATACCGGACTAACTCCCGGCGAAGTCACGAAGCGGGTCCGCGTCGGCGACAGAATCTCCTTTGGGACGGAACCGGTCGAAATGTCCGGTGGAACAATAAGCGGACACACCCTCGACAATCGCGCCTCGGTTGCCGCACTCACCATCTGTCTCGAAGAACTCCAATCCAAATCGCACTCCTGGGATGTATTAGCAACAGCTACTGTTCAGGAGGAAACATCCTTCGGTGGCGCATACACGAGCGGGTTTCAACTTCGCCCAACGATCGCAGTCGTTGTCGATATGACTTTCGGCACCGGCGCAGGCGCAAGCGGATACCAAACCTTCCCGCTCGGCAAAGGCGTGACGCTTGGCATTGGTCCGAGCATCCATCCATTCTTATACAAACGTTTCAAAGAGGTCGCCGAACGCGTCGAGATACCGGTCTCGGACGATCTTATGCCCGAATACTCCTCTACCGACGCGGATGCGTTGCAGCTCATCGCCGAAGGGATACCGACCATGGTCGTCAGCATCCCGCAGCGATATATGCATACTGCGGTCGAACTGGTTGCGATGAAAGATATCCATCGCGCCGGAAGATTACTGGCTGAATTCATCGCTTCACTCGAAGCAGATTTCATGGAAAGAATTACCTGGGATTAATCACGTAGGTCACGCTTGCAGCGTGACCTACAAAGACCCTTATGCTAACCATCGGCTCACCCCAACTCAAACTGCTCGAAAAACTCTGCAACGCCATGTCCGTCTCGGGCGATGAGGGCGAAGTACGCCGCATCGTGCTGGACGAAGTCAAGCCGTATGCCGACGAAGTGAAAGTGGATGCACTCGGCAGTGTGCTGGTACGTAAAAAGGCGAAATCCAAAAAAGCGATGCGCGTTTTACTCGACGCCCACATGGACGAAGTCGGCTTTATGATCGTCAAGGATGACGGGAACGGCTTTTATGAATTCCGCACTGTCGGCGGGATCGACGAGCGCCATCTCGTCGGAAAGCAAGTCATTGTCGGCAAAGACCACACACCGGGGGTCATCGGTGCGAAACCGATTCATCTGACTGATGCGAGCGAGCGCAGTCACCCCGTCAGCGAAGAATCCATGCGCATCGATCTGGGTCCCGATGGCAAAGCCAAAGCCGGAGATCGTGCCACGTTTGCAACGAAATTCAAGCGGGTCGGACCGTCCATCATGTCCAAGTCCATCGACGACCGCATCGGCGTGGCGATCTTGATCGAACTGCTCAAGCAGGCTCCTTACGACGTCGAACTTTGCCTGGCATTCAGCGTGCAGGAGGAGATCGGTCTGCGCGGAGCGACTGTAGCTGGATATTACTTCGACCCCGATCTTGCCATCGCCGTGGATTCAACTCCCGCCCGCGACCTTCCACACTACGATGGTGCGGAAAATTATCTGTACAACACCAAGCTGGGGCTGGGTCCTGCCATTTACCCGGCTCATTCCCCTGTTATTAGCGATCCGCGCCTCCTAAAATTCCTTCAAGGCTTGGGCGAGAAACACAAGATCCCGTATCAACTCCGTCAGCCGGGCGGCGGCGGCACGGATGCTGGTGCGATCCAACAAGTCCGCTCGGGCGTGCCGGTCATTTCGATCTCAGTCCCGCATCGCTACACCCACAGCCCCATCAGCATATCGCGCGTGGACGATTGGAAGAATACGTTGAATTTGTTGCATGTGGCGTTGAAAGAAATGACGCCTACACTGTTGAAGAGGTAATAAGAATAGTGTCATTCTGCCTGCACCGTGCGCAGGCACGCGTGAGCCGCGCTCTTGTTCTTGCGGCGAAGAGTCTCTTGGTTAATCGGAGATTGCTTCGTCGGGAAGAACTCCCTCCTCGCAATGACATAACACATATTATGAACGGACTTATCGCTTTACTTGGTTCTGGAGAATACCTGCCCGTGATGAACGAGGTGGATGCTTATCTGCTCGCCCATTGCGGCGCGGATGGACGCAAGCCGCGCGTGGTCTGCCTGCCGACTGCGGCGGGAGAGGAAGGCGATGCGAGCGTCAATCGCTGGTTAAAGATGGGCGTGGAGCATTTCTCCGCGCTTGGGGCGGAGGTTCAAGGGCTTGCGGTCACAGACGAAAAAACTGCCAACGATGTGAATCATGCCGAGGCGGTGAAAGAGGCGGACCTTGTCTACTTCTCCGGCGGGAATCCCATGTATCTCCATCGGACGATGAAAGACAGCCTGGTCTGGCAGGCGGCTCAAAAAGTTTGGGAACGCGGCGGCATTTATGCCGGATGTTCAGCCGGCGCGATGATCCTCGGGCGAGAGGTTCCGGATTTTCGAATGCTCGGCTCGCGGACGATACCGGTCTTTGGTTTGGTGCCTGCGGCATTCATCATCCCCCACTTCGATGCCATCCCCGTTTTCTTCAAGCCGTTGGTGACCATGTCTCGTAAACGCCTCCACGAAGGCGAAGTGCTGGTCGGCATCGACGAGAATACAGCCATTGTGGGAACTGCGAATGGGTCGTGGACCGTGATGGGCAAAGCGAAGGCGCACATCTTCTCTAAGGACGACAGCAAAAGCTATTCTGCTGGCGAAACATTTACACTTGGAAAATAACATGAAATCATTGCTCAAAACTTTGACCGAAACCTATGGACCATCGGGACATGAAGATGACATCCGCAAGATCATTCAGAAGGAAGTGAAGCCCTTCGCGGATGAAATGCGCGTGGATGCGATGGGCAGCCTGATCGTCCGCAAGAAGCCGACCGTGGATGTGGAGAATTCCAAACGCATCATGCTCGCGGCTCACATGGATGAGATCGGCGTGATCGCCAGTCACATCGACAAGAACGGTTTTGTGCGCTTTGCCAGCAACGGCGGAGTATTCGGGCGTTACACACTTGGCGCGCGCATCCGTTTTATGAACGGCGTGACCGGCGTGGTCGGCTTCGATAAATTTGAGAACGTCGACCAGGCTCCTGCCATGAACAAGATGTACATCGATGTCGGCGCGACCAGCCGAAGCGACTGCCCAGTGAAGGTCGGCGATTTCGGTGCGTTCGAGCGCTCGTACATGGAGATGGGAAATCGCCTCGTTGCCAAGTCGATGGATGATCGTTCGGGTGTGGTCGTGTTGATCGAGACGCTGAAAGCGATTAAATCCACGCCGCATGATCTTTTCTTCGTCTTTACCACACAGGAGGAAGTCGGCGTGCGCGGCGCAGGTACAGCCGCCTACCGCATCGACCCGGAGATCGGGCTCGCCGTGGATGTAACTGCAACGGGTGACACACCCGCTTCATCCAAGGTAAATATGGATCTGGGGAAAGGTCCGTGTGTGAAAGTCCGCGACCCGGGTATGCTCTCCGATCCTCGAGTGGTTGAGTGGATGATCAACACGGCTGAGAAGGGGAAGATCCCCTACCAGCGCGAGGTCCTGCTCATGGGCAGTACCGATGCGCGGGCGATCCAACTTACCCGTTCCGGCGTGATGGCTGGCGCTTTATCCATTCCTTGCCGTTACGTCCACTCCGCTTCTGAGATGGTGGATCTGGACGACTTGAAGAATTCGGTGAAATTGCTAACGGCGATGTTAAGCAAGCCGGTCAAATTCAATTAAACACAAAGGGCACGAAGTTCACGAAGGTATAAGAACTTGGGTGATTACAACCGTTCAACCAAAGAGATCGCTTTCAACGACATTCCCGCGAATGTGATAAACAGCGTCCGTGCGTATATCGAGAAGCATACGTTGGGCGATATCCTTGCCAACCCGGTAATGTGCATCGTCTCCACGTCTGAGAAGATCAAAAAGGGACTCTTCGGCGGCGGACCGGGTCCAAAGCTGTTGATTCAAACCGCCATTCTGACCCACCGTTGGCTGATCCTCGCCGATAACGTGGACCAGAACGCGCTGTATATCAAGTCCATGCAGTTGCGGGATATTACAGTTGAAGATTACGAGAAGGGTTCGTTTTATAAAATGATCCCCGATACGGGCATGAATATTTCAGGCATTGCGACGGACACTCCCGAAAAAGGCACACTTTTCCTGCCCTTGGGCAAGGATGCAGCTGGGGAGAAGTTCAAGTCCGTGTTGGTCGAGGCGACGCAGAAAGCGAAACAATAAATGTAGGTCAGGCTTTCAGCCTGACATTCCCATTAATTTGAAGAAATGGCGGGTTGAAAACCCGCCCTACAAAAACGGCTTGACCATAATCAGTCAAGCCGTTTTCTTTCCTATTTCTTCTTTCCTTCTTTACCGTGTTCTTCCTCTTCCTTCTTTCCTGCAAACTGCATCACCAATGCCGCGCCTGCGCCGAGGGCGAAAGCACCCATTGAGGCGGGGCTGGAGTAGGCAGTCAACCCGATGAGCAGGAAAACAAATCCCAACGCGAGGGCGATCTGCACCTGCCAGACGGCTTTGGAATAAGAGTCCAGGATGAAGCGGGCGGTTCCAAATCCGAGCACGAGAAAACCAATCGCGCGGATCACAAAGCCAATGGTGGAAAGAACTTGTTGAAAGGTATCCATAGTTATCTCCTATAATTTAAGTGACCATGCCCACACGCCCCAAAAGAGGATCATGAGCATCCCAATTCCCATTCTTGCAGCGACAGACCAGCCCCAGCCTGTCATCCACGCCTTGGTATTGGCAAGAGCCGTGTCACGGATTTTTAGTCTGCGCCACTCGGCGAGGAAGAGAGCCACAGGCGAAGCGACCATGCCCATGATGGGCGTAAAAAACAAACTGACAATGATCCCCGCCGCAAACGACCAGAGGATCGAACTCCACGGGATGTCCTTGTCGCGCATGTGTTTGGCAATAATGAAGTTATCCGCCACGTTGCCGCCGATCATCAATAGGGTAATTAGCGTGAACAACACCCAGCCAACCCAGTTCATGTTGCCCAGCCCGGCGTGAATAATGGCATAGATCAATGTGGCGATCCACATCACCACCAAGCCGGGGAAGACGGGGATCAACAAGCCCAGCCAGCCGAAGATCAAAACAGCGAGGGTAACGACCTGAAAAAGGGTTTGCGCAAACAATTCGAGTGAAGCGGGATCCATTTGGGTTCTCCAATAAATCAAGACATCGGAAGAAGTATACCCTCCGACATCCTGATTTACGTTTTGAAACCTGATCGGGTTTCGCTACGGCTTGATAACGTCGATGCCGCCCATCCATGGGCGCAAGACCTGCGGCACCACAATGGAACCGTCGGCCTGTTGATAATTCTCCAAGACGGCGATCAGGGTACGCGGCAAGCCCAACCCGGAGCCATTCAAAGTATGCGGGAAGCGGACCTTGCCGCCGTCTGCCGGGCGGTATTTGGCGTTCGACCGACGCGCCTGAAAATCAGTCACATTCGAGACGGATGAAACCTCCAGCCATTCGTCACAACCGGGAGCCCACAGTTCAAGGTCATAGGTCATCGTTGAATTGAAACCGATGTCACCTGTGCATAACTGCTTGACACGATAGGGGATCTCCAATTGTGCACAGGTCTCTTCGGCATCCTTGAGCATCTTCAAGTGCATCGCCTCGGATTCCTCGGGCTTGCAGTAGATGTACATCTCGACCTTGTCGAACTGATGTCCGCGTTTGATGCCGCGCACATCGCGTCCGGCGCTCATCTTCTCGCGGCGGAAGCAGGGCGTATACGCCGTATACAATTTCGGCAAATCGGCTTCCTCAATGATCTCATCCATGTGCAGACCGGTCAGCGGGATTTCCGCAGTCGGCACGAAATAGTAATCTTCTTCGTGATCCTTATAGAGATTATCAGCAAATTTCGGTAACTGACCCGCGCCATACACCGTCGCTGTCTTGACCATGAACGGCAGATACTCTTCCTGGTATCCCTGGCGGGTGTGCAGATCGAGCATCCATGCGATCAGAGCCCGCTGTAAACGCGCTCCAGCCTTTTGCAGCACATAAAAACGAGAACCGGTCAGCTTGGTACCGCGCTCAAAGTCGATGATGCCAAGTGCAGGTCCGAGGTCCCAGTGTGGAAGCGGTTTGAAATCGAATTTACGCGGCTCGCCCACCGTCTTGATGACGACGTTCTCGCTGTCATCCTTTCCGTAGGGCGTGCGTGGATCCGGGATATTCGGCAGCGTGGACATGAGGTAATTCAGTTCGGATTCAACCTCTGCCACGACCTTATCCAAGTCTGCGATCTTATCGCCCACCACACGCATCGCCTCGATCTTGGATTGGCGTTCTGCTGCGTCTTTCATTTTGCCGATCTCTTTCGAGACGACATTACGCTCTGCTTTAAGCTGCTCCACTTCATTGAGCAGACTCCGGCGCTTTTCATCCAATTGCAAAATGGAGTCGACGGGTGCCGGGTTGTCCTGACGGTCTTGCAGGGATTTGCGGACAAGATCAGGGTTTTCGCGAAGCAGATTGATATCGAGCATATTGCACCTCCGAGTGCATAACACCATGAAAGGTGTTAAATAAAATACGCCCCATTCCATTTGCAGGACGAGGGGCGTCTCGTGGTGCCACCTGCTTTCGTCACGCCGTGGCATGACCTTGGATGCGCGCTAACGGGCGCTCCCGATTCTCTTATGACTTGCGTCTCTCCGAGAATAACGCTGGCAAAGTGGATTTCATCCTCTGGCGGTCCGCCTCACACTGCCCGGCGGCTCTCTGTACCGTTACTGAATTACTTGTCTTTGCGCTTGTCTTTATTTTCGAACTGGCGCGATTATACCAAATAAAAGTGCTCTGTAAAAAGAAGTAGGTCACGCTTGAAGCGTGACCTACTAGTGGCTGCTAAATTGTGCCCCCACGGGGATTCGAACCCCGGTCGTGGCCTTGAAAGGGCCGCGTCCTAGTCCACTAGACGATGGGGGCATTTCTTAAGCGGGCGGATTTTATCATCCACTCCCCCAACGGTCAAGAAAATTTACGGGTTGATTTCAGGCTTTACGCGCTGGGTCAGCACCGCCACCAGGTCGATCAGCCTGCGGTTGACTAGGATGCCCGCGGTCTGCACGCGCAGGCTTGGGATCAGAATGGCAGACAATGTCCCATTGAGGACCGGTAGAAACTCCCGCGTACCTTCAGCAACCAGCCCATTGAAATCGAAACGTCCGGGCAATTCCATGGTGCCGTCCACCTCGAACATGGAGGTCGTCAGGCGCACGTTATATTCGTTCACGTTGGTGAAGCCCCCGCGCACCATGCCCTGCGGACCGAGGTCCTCGCGACGCGCAAAACAAATGGCGTGGATCTGCTTTTTTGTTGTGCGCACGACCTCGAAGTGATCGATCAACTTGGTGGGCATGTGCAAACGCGCCATGCGGGCATCGTGAATTTCGAGGATGGAATGCGTAGGGTCATTCATATATCCCAACGCCCCATGAGATGTCAGCGCGATCTTGCCCGCCACGCGATAGCCCGAAGTGAGGATATCGGCGAGGACGAACCGAAATGTGCGGGGAGAAGTCTCGAGTGACATGAGGCGGGGCTTGGGTTATGACTCAGGCAGGGGCGGGCGGATCCCGCTCTGGGGTCGGGGACGAGGCGGGGTCCGTCGATTCCCGGGCGTGGGCTTCCCGGCATTCGGGTCAAGGATCATATTCAACCATTGGATCGCGCGCTCATCGTATTCGCAGCGACCACAGACATCGCAGATCCAAACCGGAAAATGCGGCACGGTGATCAACTCGCCGCCCAGCCAGGTAAAGTAAGTCACATGCCTGGGTTTCAGCACACCCGCATGACATTCGTTACAAGTGACCAGGTCTTCAGTGAATTCGTTCATGGTAAACCCTGCTGGGATGCGGATACTTGCGCGTGATTGAGTGTGCCCCACATGGGCGGGGGCCAATAGATCAGCACAGCCTTGCCGACCACGTTTTCCTGCGGCAGCAAGCCCCAATCCTTCGAGTCGTTCGAGTTGTTGCGGTTATCACCAAGCACGAAAAGGTATCCTTCCGCCACCGTCCAGTCACCGGAGTAGAGCGGTGCCTCGGCAATGTAATCCTCGTTCATCAATGCGCCGTTCAGGTAAAGCTGGTTCCCTTCCACATGCACATGATCGCCGGGGAGACCGATGATGCGTTTGATCAACTCCTCCTCCGGGTCGAGCGGAAAATGGAAAACGACAATATCGCCGTGATTGAACTCACCGAACTTGTAACTCAATTTGCTGACCAGCACGAATTCGCCGTCATCGAGGGTCGGGCGCATACTGAACCCGTCGACCCGAACTCGCGCCGAAACTGCGTTGATGCCGATAAATAAAACGACCGCCAGGAAAAGCGTCTCGACCATGTCCACGAAAAAACGCTTCCATTGCGACTGCGACGTTTCCTCCACCTGACTTGGCTGCTCCACCGGAGCCTGTTCCAATGTTTCCAAAAATGCCTCCAACTGTCGGGAAAATTATACTTCCAATTTCCAGACAGGTCCCCCCACCTTATCTCTTATTTATGATGAAGCGGATCATCCCACGCCGAGGCTTGATTCCAGTTTCTCAGGTTTTTTCTTCACTGATGCTATCACTTCCGACCCAAAACATACCCGCCTGCAACGATGTTTCAACCCGCGTTACCCTTCACAAAACCGCTGTTTCGACCTGTGACCTGAACCCGGTGTCTCGCGCCACTTGCGGACGAAGTCGAACTGTTCCGGGGTCTCAGGCGAGGTTCGCAGGTACGGGTCTTTTGGGCGAGTCTTGTAAAGTGCGTCCAGACGCGCCAGAGCATCCTGCGCAGACATACCCTGGCGGATGAAATGACAGCCCACCACCGTACCCGTCCGCCCCACCCCGCCCCAGCAGTGGACGTAGACCGGGCTGTTGTTTTCGATCGCGGAATCGATGGCATCGAGGATGAGGCTCATGGTCTGTACGGATGGGATGCTCCCATCCAGGATGCTGAAGCGGTGATAGACCGCCATGCAGTCGTAGAGGCGCGCTTCTTCCTTGAGGATCGGTTCATAAGGAACAAGTTCGCCCGATTGGGTCAGGTCGAGGAAGGTCCTAATTCCGGATTCGAGAAAGGAGTCGATCTTGCGGCGCGCCTCGTCCGGGTTGAAACTGCCGGGGTATTCACCGGCAAGGAAGAGGTTTTCCTGCACCCAATAGGATTCGATGATGGGAAGTTTTGTCATTTGATTCTCGTCTCACGATGAAAGTGCGACCTGCATTCTTCACTCGGGAAATATCGCGCAGGTGTTGGCAATGATCTCTTCGCGGAGTCGGACAAGCTCTGGATATTGATGAAAGAACAGGATCTTCTGCTCGGCAATCGTATCGCCTGCGGGCTTTTCAGCGAAGATGAAGAAACCGAACGCCTCGGCGATATCCTCGGCGGGATGCGTAACGGAATAATCCGTCAGGAACTGGTCTTCATATTTGAGATAGAAGTCGTCGAGCGCGTCGTAATACTCGTCTTCATCCTCGATCAAATTGATCTCGTTCCACTCGTCGTAGATGTCCGTCCAGAATGCCTGATAAAACGCATTGAGATAGGAGTCGGGATTCGAACAGCCTTCGCCGGGAAAGAAGGTCGAACAGGCGGATGCTTCGTCCAGATAAATGTCGTTATCTTCCGGGTTGTTGAAGATGGCAAGGCTGGGCGGCACCTGGTCGGGAGCGAGCGTGAGCAGGTGGGCAAACTCATGGACGAGGGTGAAGGTAAGGTAGTAATAATCGCTTGTATCCGCAATGTCCACTTCGAGACCCCAGAGATTCGGGTCATCGTAGGTCTGCGCTACGGCTGCAAGGATGTTTTCCTCGCCGTCCGTCATGATCGAAAATTCTGCCAGGGTGCCACGATATTTCCCAGGGATCAGGGATTTGTAATACTCCCATAATTGCCGATGCAATTCAGTATTATCACGCTCATCCTGCAGGTCGGTGGGAACGGATTCAAAATAGGGGTCTACGATCTCGTCGCCGGAGATCAGGTAGGTAACGAGATAAGTGTATTCATCTTCTTCAGTTTCTTCATCGAAGTTCTTCGTAAACTCATTCGAGAGTTCAACAGTGGTATTCGCTTCCACGATCCGGTCGGTGATCGCGGGACAGGAGGTGTTCACAGCCTCGATCACAGCCGGGGTGGCAGGCGGGTTAAAGTCCGGCTCCATGCCGAGGGAGGGCGAAGCACCCGGGTTGGATTCGCCCATAAGGGTGACACAAGCCAGGGAGGAGAAAAGAAGCGCAGCAAAGGCGGGAATCCACTTTAGACGGGGCATAAATCATCCATGTTTTTTCAAAGGATACCACGGACACCAAAGACTCAAGACTTTGGATAGAAACCGTCTGGATGAATTAATTCCCGAACGTGCAAGTTCCGTTCAAAATATCACCCCGCAGGCGGACCAGTTCCGGGTATTCGTAGAAAAAGAGTAGTTTTTGATCCCGGACCGAATTGCCGACGGGGCGCGGGTTGAAAACAAAATGAGCAAACGACTCGGCAATATCCTCGGTGGGATGGGTGACAGAGTAATCGCTCACAAATTGGTCGCGATGCGTCAGGTAAAAATCGTACAGGGCGTTGTAGTATTCCACGTTCGCCCCCGGTTCGTATTGGATCGCATCCACCTGCGACCACTCCGCTTCGATATCCGTCCAGAAGCGTGAATAAAAAACGTGGATATACGAATCTTCGTAACTGCATCCCAGCCCGGTGAAATAATTGGAGCAGGCGGCATCTTTTACTTGTTGAAGTTCGATGTTATACGGGTCAGCCAGGATTTCCATATCAAGTTCAACCTGTTCAGCATTCAGGGTCAACAGGTGGGCATACTCGTGGATCATCGTGAAGATGAGCTCGTCAGGGTTGTCGAGATCGGCAATATCCACTTCCAGCTTCCAAGAGGATAGGTCCTCAGCATTAAGGTCAACCGCGGCAAGAGTGTTATCCGGACCGTCGGTAAAAACATTGAACTGCGACACCATCGCCCGGTCTTCCGGCGGGATCAAACCCGCAAAAAGAAGCCAGGCTTCATTTTGAAGTTTGGAATTTTTCTGCTCATCTTTCAGGTTGGATGGGACAACCTCGAAAACCGGGTTGACGATCTCATCTCCCTCCACGTCATAAAGCGCCAGGTTGAAAACATCAGGCTCGTCGAACACCTCGATGCCTTCGAAATCATAGACATCCCCCTGCCCCCCGGCAGTGACCTGGTCCATCGACTGCGCGCACGCAGAATAATATTCGGCGGTCAATTCGGGCGGCTTCTGCCTGCCGAGCATCACGCCTGCCGTAAGGAAAATGGCAAGCGCCAACAGAATACCGATAAAGGATGCGTTCTTATACATGATGTCTCCGCGGCATTAATTCGACGGGATGGTGATCCACCCGGCATCGAGAAAATAAAGATAAAGATAACCGAACAACATAATCATCCAAAGGATCAACTGGATCTGGTCCATCAGGTTTTCCCACGAGATCGAGAGGTTGTCCTTGATGGTCTGCATGATACTTTCCAGATTATCCAGCTTGGCGCGGACGCTGTCCTTCCAGTCCTTGAGATAGAACTCGGATTGTATCGCCTCGTAAAGTTTGGCTGTGTACCAATCACCGATCAGGAGCAGTGCCTGTTCGGTGCGTTCGAAGTCGAGCATCACTTCGAGTTTGTGTTCGGCGATCTGACGGATGACTCCGCGGGTGGCACGCGGACGGCGCTTGTTCTCGAAGAAAGTCTCGTTGATCTTGTCCAGCAACCCCTCGATGGAATGATCCAGCATACGATAGCGCAATAGTTGATAGTTGCCGATCTTAAGCAGGACAATATCAGATTCGTAATCGCCATTCGGTGCGATTATGACGGCGCCCTCCCAGTCCACCAGGGTCAACTCGGTGGCTGAGTAACGCGTTCGCGACATTACGATCTCACTGATCTCGTTCTTGTCGAAAGTGTCCCTCTGCGAACGGATGAAACGCGAAATTTCGAGCGCGTTCTTGTCGATCCATTTATCAGGCGACGGTTTAACCTCATCCACCAGCAGGATCGTGTATTCCTCGAACAGACCGCTCTGACGGTGTTCTGCCGGAACAAATTTGCTCATCAGTGCATCTTCGATCTTCGCGCGTTCCTGCAACGCCCTGCCGTCAAACGGGTCTTCCAACGTAAAGCGTGCCTCGATCATCTGCACCCACTCGTCGTATTGATGGCGCATGGTCGAAACCGCATGACCTTCGATCAGGACCGTCTCTTCGCCGAGGCTGACCACGTCAATATCCACCGGTTTGAAATACGGCGCATCCTTCAAACCCTTGATCGATTCTTTGACAGGCGCAAGTTTCGTTTCGGTGTCGGGAAAAGCGATCAGATAGCAAATTTCCATGCAATAAGTTTAGCATGGAAATCCGTAAGGCCGACTTAGTCGGCACTACCGTGTCGGTACTACACCCCAAGCAAAATAGGTTGGTACATATAAAACCCGTTCCCCCTTCGACCAGGCTTCATCGTCTAATAATTTTATTTTTTGGATTTCTTCTCTGGAAACAGATTCTCCCAAATCAGCTTGAATCACCGCCCATTCCATCTCCCGCTCCCGGACAGACGGTTCATCGACTCCGCCTTGAATGGTTCCTGTTTCTCTAAGTTGTATCCCAGCCGAGAAAAATGTCTCTGCCAGCCTTGCGCCGAAGCCAGGGTCCGCGCCCTGACGTTGCAATGCATCCCGCTGCCACTCCCCCAGCGGACGTAAGGCAGCAGGCTTGTCCACTCGTGCGAAGTAATCCGGTTCTGCCAGCGCGAGGATATGACCGCCGGGCTTGGTCACGCGTTTCATTTCAAACACGGCTTGCAAAGGGTCGCTCACCCAAAGCAGATAGTAATGGCAATAAACGATATCGAATGAATGAGATGGATAGGGAAGGTCGAGCCCATTTCCGCAAGTGAGCAAAGCGGCTGGGGCGTTGACCAAAGCCTGGGTCAGCGCAGAAGGATTCAGGTCCAAGCCGTGAAGCGTGGCGGGGGTCGTGAGGTCACGCAGGATCGCGCCGGTACCGCATCCCACCTCAAGCACTCGTTTTGCAGGGTCAAGTCCCGCCTTCTTAAAAAGATAGGCACGCAGGTCACGCGTCCATGCGGCTTGCTGGAGGTAACGAGCGTGCCAGTCCATATCAGGAGCGCAACGTCTCCTGACGTTGCAGCCGAAATCAGGAGATTTCGGACTCCGCGCGGTAAATCGTTTCCCACTTGTCTTTGAGCAAATTACCAAGTATGTTCTCTGCCATACCTTGAGCAGGGAGGACATCGCCATCGGGTTCGACATATAACCAGGCTTTGCCAGCGCCAGAGGGGACTTGATCCTCTTCGGTTTCGAGCGCGACAGGATTCTGCGCCGAGTACGGGACGGGCAGGTCGAAGTTGACCGTGATGTTGAGGTCGGCGGCTTTTTGCATGATGGAGTCGAGCTCGCTTTTCAATGAAAGGTCGGCGACGCTGAGCGAAATGCTCTTCACGTTCAATGCGGCAAGTCTTTCAAGCGTGGCATTGATGTTCTTTGCGGCTTGCAAATTGACCGTAATATGCGCGGTAATGAAAAGGTCTTCGGGCATGATCGCTTCGAGCGCCTGCCACGAAGTTTCGCTTTCAGGTTGAAGCAGGAACAGCAGGTGGTCCAGCCCGGTCTGCAAAAGCAGTTGACGATAATCTTTGTCGGCAAGTTTCAAGCCGTTGCTGAGCAAGCCGCAGACTTGACCGTTCTTCTCGGCATGGGCGATCAGGTCAGGCAGGTCTTCGCGCAGGGTCGGCTCGCCGCCGGTGAAGGTGACATGCGGCACACCTTTCCGCCAGGCAGTATCGAGAATGGACTGCCATTCTGCGGTGGTCAGTTCGCGGTCCACACGTTTGACGGGTGCGTATTCCGTCCGGGCATTGTCCGGGAGCTTATAGGTCAAAGCACAGTCGAGGCGCAGCGGGGCGGTCAGGTCGGCTGAATGGGGAGCGACCCGTTCAAAGTCGAGATAGGAGACGGGGTCTACATCCTGCGATGTAACCAGGGTTTCGATGCGGTCGAGAAATTCGTTGTAATCATCCAGTGCGATATTCTTCTGCACGCGGTAACGGGAGGCAATTTGTTTGGCGGCTTCATCCGGCTCGGTGCCTTTGACGAAGTGATAGGCATACTCCGCGGCTGTGGGGTTGAGATGAAGGACCGTGGCGGCGTTGACGATGAATACCCCGGAACCGTCCCTTCGCAAACGCAGATGGACACGGTAAGGCTTATGGTCCGCGGACTCGGCTTGCAAATGATGCATCCCCTCAGGCAGGGGTGTGACTTTTTTAAACAGGTCGAAGAGTTTCATGGCTTCTCCTTGGAGGCGAATGTAGGCAGGCTTCAGCCTGACACTTCCAATTCACTGCATGGCGGCTTGTAGGAAATTTCTCAATTATTCTAACAATAACATTGCAGCGCTCCCGAAGGACATCGGGACGATGTGAGCGGAGCGTCCTTCGACTGCGGCTCCTCGACTTGCACTCGGA
>ERZ761602.5502-NODE-5502-length-14960-cov-3.658437_pt1 | contig 14960 bp, 13 predicted proteins | sample MGYA00512165_ERZ761602 | MGnify/ENA primary metagenome ERZ761602 (study PRJEB28899, sample SAMN02445085) | bioreactor sludge metagenome | biome: EBPR sludge; isolation source: Thorneside wastewater treatment plant | place: Australia: Brisbane, Thorneside...
CCTTCACGCCGAACCGGGCGTAGAGCTCCCGCTTGTCATAACGATCGCGGCGCACACTAGAAGGGGAGATCAACTCGATCAGGAGATCGGGCACGCCAAAGATGCCGCGCCGCTGGAGGATGCCCAGGTTGGCGGCGGCCACGAAAATCAAGTCCGGCTGCACGACATTTGCCGGGTCCAGAACTACGTCGAAGGGAGCGGCGAACACCTTGCCCAGCTTGTGCCTTCTGGCGTGGGTGGCGATCAGCAACGTGAGGTCGCGGCTCCAATCCTGGTGCCACATGTCGGGGGAGGGTGCCATAAGCAGATGGCCGTCGATGATCTCATGGCGCTGGTCATCGTCGAGGCGGCAATACTCCTCGTAGGTCCAGCGCCGGACTTGTGTTTCCAAAACGGCTGCCATAACACCAAGCTAGCAAAGCACCCGGCCAACGCCAGCAGAAGTTTCCGGCGCTGCGGGAACGGTTGTTGAAGGACGGGCAGGTGCTCGAGTGGCGGAATTGAAGCAGCGGCAGAGCGACACTGCTGTCGTGCCTAGGTCAGATTTGACTTCGCCTGCTCCGCGAACTCATTCCTTGCGGCGGAATCACCGGGCTGGCCGCCACATCGCGATGATGGGCGGTGAGCCGGCGGCCTGGATGACGCCGCGGGCTCGAAACCCGTGGCGTTCGTAGAGACGTTGATTCCGGAGATTCGAGGCCTCCAGATAAGCCGGCAGTCCGTCGCGGTCGCAGCGTTCCAATCCCCACCGCAAGAGCGCCGCACCGCGACCGCCACCCTGGGCGGCGGGTGCCACTCCAATGAGCGGCAGATACCAATGCGGTTCCGCGGGATGCAACTCACTCATGCGCTCGAACAGGGCGAAAATCTCGTCGTGGCGCGCGGGTGCGATGGAACTCCTGAGATGCTCGATGAGCGGTTCCTCTTCCGGGCTGGTGCCCGGCGGCAACCACAGCGCTGCGGCGCGAGAATCGGTTGTGTGGACGGCGGTCCTGCACGCGAACGCTTGACCACCAAACAGCAGCACAAATCTCGGGAAATGCGCGTGGTAACGTGCGTCCTCCGGATACAGCCAGCGTGCGGCGGGGTCCGCGGCAAAGGCGGCAACGAGGTTTTTGATTGCTGTCGTTTCGTCATCACCAGCCACCTCAACGGCAAGCGGCGATTCGACTTCCAAGGTCAGTGCTTTCGAGTTCATGGCAGGTTCAAGTTTCGAGTCGATCACCTGGCGGGAGCTGTGGTTTCCATCAGCAACGTCTGTGCGTCGGTGGCAACCAGGCGCGGATCGAGCAGGCCGAAGCTGTAGATATTGCGCACCTGTTGCCGTGGATCGATGAGATACACGCGCAGCGGATGGTAATACGGCCCGTGGGCGTCGGCCTGTTTCCGCTTGTCCACGCGCTGGCCGTAAGCCGTCAGCAAAGGCGTGAGTTCCTTGTGATCCCGAGCCGTGAGGAACAACCACTCCGCGCCGTTGCCGTAAGCGAGCGACACCCGGCCATAACGCGCCATGACTTCCGGCGAGTCGTACGCCGGATCGAAACTCAGCGTGAGCAACAGCAACTTGTCCGCGAGACCGGGAATCTGGCGGCTCAACCGCTGCAACTCACTCAGCACACCCGTCGCGCGCATGCACGCCTTCGGGTCGGTGCAGCGCGTGTAGATGAAGCTCAGCACCACCACCCGACCGCGCATGAGATCGTGCAGGTTCACGGGCGCGCCGTTGGTGCCGAGGACCGTGCCGTCGGCGGCCGGTTGCAGCACGGGCAGTTCGTAAGTGCCGGGCTTCGGCACATCGTAATCGTACTCTGACGAGCGGCGTTTCATCAGGTCGGCCGTGACGATGCCGGGTTCGACTTCGATCAAATCGGCGGCGGGAAGGGCGGGGATGCCGAGCAGACCCGCGACCAACAGGGTGAGGAAGGACGGTTTCATTGTGTGGAAGGGCTTGGGTTGCGGTTGAGTGAAGGAGGCTCTGATCCCATTGCCTTGATCAGAGCCTCCTCGCGTCGGTGGTTAAGCTTACTGATACAGGCTCGCCGAGCCGAAGTGCATCATGTGCGGCCGGCCGACCCTCTGGTCGCGGAAATCCACCGTGAACTGGTGCTTCAGTTCTTGGCCGTTCCATTCATACGCCTTCAGGAACTGCTCGTTGTCGTCGCCTTGTTTGTCCCAGTTGGCCAGCAATGAGGTGGTGAAGTAGATGCGCTTCCCGTCCCAGCTCTGGCTGACCATGTTGACTTGGCGGCCGATGGTCTCCTCGTAGATCTGCTTCGGCCGGTGCGGATTCGACACGTCGAACACGCGCACCTTGCCGTCGCCGAAGCAACTGACGAACAGGAGCCGGTCATCCGCGCTCACGCTGATATCGACCGGCAGCACGCCCGAGCCCTCGGGACCAATGTGTCCAACCTCGCTGGCCTGCCATTCGCCCCGGGCGTCCTCGAACACCAGCCAGAGCTTCGAGGTGAGCGCCGTCGCGGTGAAGGCGTAGTTGTGTTTCGGACCCCAGGCCCAGCGGATTTCAAGCGGCGCGCCGGGCACGTGGAACACCTTCTTCGGCTGGCGCGTGTGGAAGTTCCACAACGTCATCGTCTGGCCGAAGTGCTGCATCGCCTCGGCGTCCTGCACGAGCTCGCCGAACGGACGCATGTAATTCTTCCAGCCGGTGAACGATGCGCTGAGCATCACGTTCTTGCGCGGCAACACGCGGGCATCGTAGCCGTAGCCGTCCGCCATCTTCTCGATGTGCGCGCCCTGCGGCCGGGCGTCCGTGGGCATCCAGTGCGTGGCGACGTGTTTGCCTTCGTTGCTGTATTCCACGATGGCGGTGCGACCGCCCTTATCCTTGGCGTTAGAGAGTCCGGGCACCAACATGCGGCCGGGCAAGGCGTAGAAACCGTGCGGCCCCACGACCCCGGTCTTCTTCGCAAAGTCTTTGATGGTCTTCTTCAACCGGGGCTTCGCCGGATCGGTGGCCACGTCGAAGATGAAGATGTGGCTCGTGTCGAGTCCGCTGACCCAGAGTTCGCGGCGGTCATCAGTGAAACCGCCATGATGCGCCTCGTGCCGGCCGCCGACGGACGCGCTGGCCACGATCTGGCCGTAGGTCGGCGAGCCGGGCTTCACATCGACGGTGACGACCTTGTCCGAGCCGTCGCCCCAGCCGTCAACGCCGAGGGTCCAGACGTAGATGAATTCCTCCTGCCCGGTGATCTTGGGCATGTAGGGCGAAGTGCAGGTTTCGTCGGCGAAAAGTGGCGTGGTGGCCACCAGCGCCGCGCCGAGCAGGGTGATCGCGCGGCTCCAACGCGAGCCGGCGAAACGGTTGACGGAAACGGTTTTCATGAGCGATTTCGAGTTAAACGACGGGTTGTGTTGGTTGATCCGCAGCCGCTCCACCGGAGTCGTCGCCGCGGATGTGTTCAACCTGACCATGCGAAATCCCCCGTGTGATTCGGCCACAAATTTTCAGGCCGCTTTGACGTGGTGCCATCTTCAGGCTTAGTCTCCAGGGCAACCGCAAACCATGAACTACCGACTAAACCGCCGCGCCTTTCTCCAAACCACCGCGCTGCTCGGCGGGGCCGCGCTGGCCGGTCCGTTGCGCGCCGCCGAAGCAACCCCCGGCACGGCCATCATGACCGTGCGCGGCCCGGTGCCGGCAGATCAACTCGGCCTCACGCTCCCGCACGAGCACCTCACGACGGATTTCCTGGGCGCGGAGATATTGCCGCAGCCGCGCTATGATCGCGACGAAGCATTCAACACCATTCTGCCGCACCTCAAAGCGCTCCAGGAGCGCGGGGCCGCGACCTTGTTTGAATGCACGCCGAACCACATCGGCCGCGATGTCGCGCTCTTGAAACGCCTGTCCGAGGCCAGCGGACTGAACCTCGTCACCAACACTGGTTACTACGGTGCGGTGGGGAACAAGTTTCTGCCGCGGCACGCGCACGAAGAATCGGCGGAACAAATCGCGGTGCGGTGGTTGCGGGAATGGCGCGAGGGCATCGACGGCACGGACGTGAAACCGGGCTTCATCAAGCTCGGCACCGAGCGCGGCAAGCTGTCGGCTCTGCACGAGAAACTGGTGCGCGCGGCGGCTCGGGTGCATCGCGAGAGCGGGCTGACGATCGGCATCCACACCGGCGATGGCGAAGCCGCTTTGGACGAACTGCGCATCCTCGGGGAGGAGCAAATCGCGCCTGAAGCGTTCGTCTGGATCCACGCGCAGAACGACGCCGGCCCGATCCAGGTCGAGGTGGCAAAACGCGGCGGCTGGGTGAGCCTTGATGGATACAGCCTCGCGACGCGCAACCCGGAGCGCTACCGGAACATGCTCGTCGCGCTCAAGGAGGCGGGCGTTTTGCATCGCGTCCTGATCTCGCACGACGACGGCTGGGCCGTGGAGGGCGACCAGGCGCGGAGCACCGGCTTGAAGCTCTTTGGCAACGGCAATCCCGAACCGTTCACCAGCATTTTCAAACGGCTGCTGCCGGACCTGAAAGAGGCGGGCTTCACGGAGGGTGAAATCGACCAACTCACGCGCCGCAATCCAGCGGCGGCTTTTGGCGTGCGCGTCCGGACGGTTTGAAACAACTCAACCTCCGCCAGGTTGTGGACTGCGGCGACAATTGGGAACCTGTACTACCCCTTGTTTGAATCTCCCGTGGTGCCCGGCTGTCAGCTATTGGCAAGCAGTGCCGGACGCTTCACTCTCAACTGGTCCGGTGCGAACATTGATGCCATGAAACGACTGTTGACCCTTTATCTGTCTGTGGCGGTGACTGGCGTAATGCTCTTCGCGGTGCTTTCCGCGCCGGCCGCCGAACCGGCCGCCAGCATCCGCCGCGATGCCGTGGTGGCGGCCGTCGAAAAGGCGATGCCCAGCGTCGTCAACATCGCGACCGAGACCGTCATCGTACGGAACAACCCGCTGGACGACATGTTCAGCGACTTCTTCGGTTACCGCCGGATGCCGCGCGGCTACAAGAGCTACAGCGCCGGCTCGGGCGTGATCATCGACGAGGCGGGCTACATCCTGACCAACTTCCACGTGATCGAAAGCGCCAACCGGGTGCAGGTGAAACTGCACGATGGCCGGGAGTTCGAGGCGGAAAAGATCACCTACGCGAGCAGCCGCTCGGACGTGGCGCTGCTCCGCATCATCGCGCCGCCGGGCACGAAGTTCGAGGCCATCCGCTTCGCCGCCGATGAAGACCTGTTGCTCGGCGAAACGGTGCTCGCGCTCGGCAATCCCTTCGGCCTTGGCGGATCTGTCAGTCGCGGCATTCTGAGTTCCAAGAGCCGCCGGCCGGTCAACGACGACGAGCGCCTCGGCATCGAGGACTGGCTGCAAACCGACGCGGCCATCAACCCCGGCAACAGCGGCGGGGCCTTGGTCAACCTCGCGGGCGAATTGATCGGCATGAACGTCGCCGTGTTTCGGGGCGGCAATTACGCGCAGGCCCAGGGCATCGGTTTTGCCATCCCGATCAAGCGCGTGCGCGAGGCGATCTCCTACTTCTTTGTGCCGGAGACGACGAAGGGCTTGTGGTTCGGCGCACGCATCAGTCCCGGCGTGTTTCCGCTGGTCATCTCCGACGTGCAGAAGGGCAGTCCCGCCGACCAGGCCGGCTTGAAACCGGGCGATCAAGTGGTCGAGGTGAACGGCAAGATTCCGGGGAGCTTCATCCAGTTCAACGAACTGGTGGGCGGCAGCGGCAACCAGACGGCGCGCATCGAAGTCCGGCGCGACGGCCAACGCATCGCCGCGAGCGTGAGCATGATGAAAAACTCGGACCTCCTGCGCGCCCGGCTGGGCGGCTCGCTCCAGGAACTCACGCCCGAGCTGGCCCGGATGTTCGGCGTCGGCCTGATGGACGGCCTGCTCGTGGCGGGCGTGGATGAGGATGGTCCGCTGGCCCAGGCGGGTCTGGCCAAGGGCGGCTTGATCGCCGGCATTCAAGGGCAACCATTGCACGATCTCGCGCGGGCCACGCTGCTCGTTTCGGCCGAGGAATCGGGGAATCAGATCACCTTGCGGGTCATCGCGCGCCGGCCCAGCGGCAACTTCATGCGCATCCAGCAGGCGGATGTCCGGGTGCGGCTGCGGTGAGTGGAGCTTTTCAACCTCTCAAAGACTTACGACGTATTGCTCGAAACTGTGCTTAGACAAACTAGCTGAATACCTCCTAGAAAACCTCAACTCGTAGTATGCTCCGGCTTTGCCACCTCCAAGATTTTTGTGAAGACACTCTTTCTCAACCTTCCAATCGGACCCCCGAGCCAGGTAAATCTCCGGTGCCTTGCCATCTACTAAACGAACGGCACAGAGCAAAAACTCCGATGAGTCGTCAAACTTGTCCGCGTAGATAAAGGGATTTACAGACTCGCATGTTGCCTTTACCTGAACACAGAAATGCTTCCCTGCACCGTTTCGGATTAGAAAATCGATTCCACGATCATCATACTCGGGCGTGTAAACCTCGAATCCTTCCAATGCAAATGCCATCTTGGCGTAAGCTTCAGCAAATGAACCCTTCTGAATTCTGTTCAAGTGCTTATATGTTGTCCTTAGCATAACTAGGTTTTTATGGAGATTGTTAACACATGGCCTCAGAACAGGCTGCCGACGGCGAGGCCGATGACGCTGAGCGGGCCCTGGTCTTCGAGGCTGTCGGTGGCTTTCTCGACTTTTTGCAGCGTGAGCTTGAGTGTGCTCAGGAAGTCCTCCTCATTCACCAGCTTGCCGATCGCGCCCTGGCCGCCGTTGATCTTCTGCATGATGTCGCGGAGGTTCGTCATCGCGGTGGTGGTCTCGCGGTAGAGCGCCTCGTCCTTCATCAGCAACCCGAGCGTGCCCCGGCCGGCATTGACGTCGGCCACGGCGGTTTTGGCCCCGGCCATCACTTCACCGGCGTCGTTGATCAGGGAATCGATCTTCTCGGTGGATTTGCCGAGGTTGCCCACGGTGTCCACGGCGTCGCGGTAAAGCGTCTCGTCCATGACCATGAGGCCGAGCGTGCCCTTGCCCTCGGCGATCTGCGCGGAGATGACCTCGACGTTGCCGAAGATGGCGCCGAGCTTGCCGGTGTTGTCGCGCATGAAGTCGGAGACGGGCCCGAGGATATCCTGCAAGCCGGTGGGGTTGATGCTCTTGGTGACGTCCTCGATGCCTTTGGCCACGCCATCGAGCCGGGCCATGAGGGCGCTGAGGTCGGGCTGTTCCACGGTCTCAATGGTGCCGCCGATGGCGGGGTCGATGGGCAGGCCGTCGGGGGAACCGAAGTCCAGCTCGACGAAGTTCTGCCCCATCAAGCCGGCGAATTTGATGCGCGCCTTGCTGGTGGTGCGGATGCGTTGGTCGCGGTCAATCTTCATCGACACCTGCACGAGATCGTTGGTGAGGGCCACGTCGCTGACGCTGCCGATGCGCACGCCGGCGAGTTTGACGGGGTCGCCAATCTTGAGGTCCTGCACGGTCTTGAAGGCGGCGGTGACCTGGTAGCCTTTGCGGAAGAAGCCGGTGCCGCCAATCGTTTCGACCAGCAGCACGGCCGCGCACATGGCCAGGGCGAAGAAGATGCCGAGGCGGGTTTCGAGGGTGTTTTTCATGAGGGGGAGCGGTTGGAGGTGGTGAGACGGAAATCTACGCCGAGAAGTTTCTGCACCGAGGGATGCCGCGAGGCCCGGATCTCGTCCGGGGTGCCGACGGCGAGCAGTTCGCCGTCAAAGAGAATGCCGAGCCGGTCGGCGATGCCCAAACCCAGCTCGCGGTCGTGCGTCACCACGACCGACGTGGTGCCGATGCGGCGGTTCAACTGCACGATTTCCTCGGCGATGGTGAACGCGCTCAGCGGGTCGAGTTCGCTGGTGGGCTCATCGTAGAAAATGAGGTGCGGCTCCATCACGAGCGCGCGCGCGATGGCGACGCGCTTGCGCATGCCGCCGGAGAGATCACTTACGGGACGCTCCTCCTGACCCTTGAGGCCGACGAGCTCAAGCTTCTCCGTGACGACGCGTTCAATGTCCGGCACCGGCAACAAACGATGCTCGGCCAGGTAGAGGCCGACGTTCTGGCCGACGGTGAGCGAGTTCAACAGCGCGCCCGACTGGAAGACCATGGCGAGGCGGCATTCCACGCGGAGCGTCTCGTCGTAAACCGATTTGCCATTGACCAGGATTTCGCCGGAGTCCGGTGTTTCGAGGCCGATCAGGTGCCGGAGCAGCACGCTCTTGCCGCTGCCGGACGGGCCCATGAGCACGAACCGTTCGCCCGGCGCGATGCGGAGGTTGATGTCCTTCAAGACGGGCACTCCGGCATAGCTCTTGTGCAGCCCCTTGATCTCGAGACCGACGTGACTGCGGACGGTGGCGGACGCGTTCATGGGTGGGACTCCATAAACAGGAGGAACCGGGTGAGGAAGTAATCAAGGATCAGGATCATCACGATCGAGTTCACGACCGAGCGCGTGACGGAATAACCGATGCCGCGCGGCCCGCCGGTGGTCATGAGCCCCTGCTGGCAGGCGACGAGCCCGATGACCACCGCGAAGACAAAGCTCTTGATCAACCCGTTCAAGATGTCCGCGAACTCGACCACTTCTCTTAGGTTGTGGAAATACGCCTCGAAGGTGATGGCGATCGAATGGTTGAAGACGGAGACAAAGCCGCCGCCCATCCAGCCGACCAGCACGGAGAATATGACGAGCGTGGGCAGCGCGATGGCGATGGCGAGCAACCGGGGGAGCACGAGATAGTGAACCGGGTTGATGTTCATCGTGCGCAGCGCATCGATTTCCTGATACACCCGCATCGAACCGATTTCCGCGGTCATGGCCGACCCGATGCGGCCGGCGATCAACACCGACATCATCACCGGCGCGAATTCCTTGCACATGGACAGGCCGACCAGGCCACCGATGGCGCTCGACAGCCCGCGCTCGACGAGGACCGGCCCGGTCTGGAGCGCGATGACGCCGCCGATGAAGACGGACAGGACGCAGGCCATGAGCAGGCTGGCGTTGCCGATCTCGAAGAGTTGCTCGTAGATCTTCTGCCGCTCGCGCCACGCACGCGGCAGCGCCCGGAGGAACTCCAGGAAGAGCAACACAGTACTGCCGATGGACTTGAACATGGTTCGCGGGGCCAGTTATGGGGCCGAAGGTTGCGCCGGCTCAAGCGCGGCGTTGGCGGTCCCGCCCCGACCGACGGTCAGCCTGGGCAGATAGAACAGGCGCAAGGCCCGCTCGCCGGAGGCATGCTTCTCCCAGCGGAACAGCCCGAACAAGGCCGAGGTGCGGCGGACTTCGGGCGAGGTGTCCCGACGATACAAGTTCCACAACAGGGACTGGCTGGACTTGCCGGCGGCGGGATTTTTCTGCGAGCGCCAGACCGACCACAGTGGCGAGAGCGAGCGGCGCAGCGAGTCACTGTTCGGCAACGCCGTCTCCAGCGGGGCGAGGATTTGCAAGGACTCGTTGCCCTGCCGGTCCTGGACGTAGTGGTAGAACGGTGTGAAGCCCCGGCGGCGAAGGGTTTTGCCGGTCTCGGTGTTGGTTTCGTCGAGCGAGTCGTAGAGGAAGTAGAGGGAGTTCCAACGGAAGCGGTGCAGGTTGCCGGAGGTCACCTCCTTGCTGCGGTAGAGCGGCCCCAGCACGAACCGGGTGCGCAGGGTGTCGTTGCGGGCCTGTCCGTAGAGCGGCCAGACGCGGCCACCGGTCTTGCCCGGACCCTTGGCGAACATGACGAACGGATAGGGCAGACCCCATTCGCGGTAATCCCGGGCGCGGTCGTCGGTGTGGGTGAAGAACGGCCAGAGCACGGCGGTCACGTCGCGGGCCTCCGATCGCTGCGCGTAATAAAGCGGCAACACCGCGCGCTGGAGCGTTTCGTTGGGCTGGCCGATGCCGGTGTGGGACTTCAGAAAGACCGGCCAGAGGTAGAAGCTCTTTTCGTGCGGACCAACGGGAATCACGTCACCGACGAGATTGGTGCGCGTGGTCAGTCCCTTGTGCTCGCGGCCGATCAACGGCCAGAACTGCCAGCCCTGCAGTTCATCGCCGTGGCGCAGATGGAAAAGCGGCAACACAAAATTGTCCGTCACCACGTCCCGCTTTCGCGTCTGCACGTAGAGCGGGAACATCACCCAGTTGATCTCGTCGCGGAACAACCGGTTGCGCAGCGTGCCGTAGAACGGCATCACGGCGGTGTAATCGCGTTCGGGATTATCGGAGCGGTTATGAAAGTAAAACGGAAACAGAGTGAGCTTGCGGTCGCCTTCATCCTCCAGCGAACGCCCCCCGCCGAAACTGAAAAGCTGAAGCAGGTTGAACTTGGACTCCGGCCCCATGCGGTCGTAGCTGGCAAGTTTCCAGAGGATGTCGATCGAGAGTTTGTCCGCACCCAAGTCGTAGCGACGGGCGAAAAGAGGCGGCAACGCCCACTCGGTGTGATCTTCACCTCGCTCGTGGTAATACAGTGGACCCGCCGCCTCAATGCGCCGGCCGGTCTCCAGGGTCAGACCAAACTCATGCACCAGCGGGCCGAAAGCGGTTTCGGCCGCAGTTTGAACCGGAGCCGCCCATAGGAAAGCCATCCCGGTTAACAACCACAGGGTCAACGATTTCATGAATGAGCGGCCGGCGTTGATGGCGGTGCCAATTAGTGGGTGCCACAAGCGGCGGGTCAAGGCCGGCGGCTTGCATCGGCCACAGTTCTGGAAAGCCTGCAGAAGACGGCGCGCTACCGTTAACGGGTGGTTCTATTTGCTGTAAATGGCTCTGACATCCGGGTTGACAATCGGGAGCCGGATTTTATCTTCCGTATCGTTCAAGAGGTTTTTACCTCGGTTCCTCCGGGCCCAGTGCCGACGGTAAGTCGTCACTGGGTTTCTTTTTCTCCGGCCGGTTGCCGAAACACCACCGCCAGCAACGCCGGCAGCACCGTCAACGCCACCACCATGCAGGCCGCCACGCCGAGCGACATGACCAGGCCCAGACTTTCGATGCCTTGATGCTGGCCGAGGATGAGGCTGGAGAATCCGGCGATCGTGGTCAGGCCGGAGACGATCACCGCCTTGCCGGTGCTTTTTGAAACCAGACTCGCCGAACCCTCCTCCACGAAGCGGTTCAGCAAATGAATGCCATTCGTCACCCCGATGCCCACCACCAGCGGCAGCGTCATGATGTTGGCCGGATTCAAAGGCAGATCAATAGCCCCCATGACGCCCCCGGTCCACACGGCCCCGAGAAACACCGGCAGGAGCGAGAAGACCACGAGCGACAACCGCCGGAAGTGAATCGCCACCAGCACCGCGATCGCAGCCAGCGCGTAGAGCGCCGCCTCGACGTAGCTTTGCGCGAGCAGTGAAGTGTACTCCCATTGTTCGACGGGCGAACCGGTGACGGCGCGGGTGACGGTACGCAGTTCCTTCACGAACTCGCCCTGATGCTCCCGCACCCACACATCTTCTTTCGGGTATATCTGGAGCAGCCAGCGGCCGGTCACACCGATGAACCGGTCACGCAGGGCCGCGGGCAGGTCCTCGATCCGCAACGGCGCGCGCGTGTCCTGCCGGCGGATGGCTTCAAAAGTTTCGCGAATGTCATTGAACAGATGCACCTGAAATTGGGCGAGCTTTTCATAAGGAACCAGCAAGTCCTCGTCGTTCATCCGCTGGGTCAAGCTCAGGGACGACTGGCGGAGCGCCAGCAATTCAGCCTTGAGCGCCGCATCCTTGGGCGCATCGCCCACCGCCTCGGCGGCCAGCCCCATGTAGGCACCCAGCGAGTACAACGCAGCCCCCAACTGATCCAGGGCCACGCGATTCGTGTCCGGCGGCGCGAAGCGCAGCCCCCCGATGTCCCGCCGGATCTCGTCCACGAGCCGCAGCTTGAGCGATTGATCCTCGGTGAGGTAACGGCTCATCTCGTCGATGCCGCCAAAATTCACCGAACTCACCGTGGGCAGCGTGCGCAACTTCGCCTCCAGCTCCAGGGCCTCTTGCATGCTGCCCACCTGAACCGCCGCATACAGCACGGAGCGCGAATCCGATTCGATCAACTTGCGCGAGAGCGCCACCGCCGGCAGGTCGCGGCTCTGGAGGTTCAGCAGGTTGTAATCGAAGTAAACCCGCGGCAGATGCCACAACGCCAGGCCGGTCACCACCACGCCGAAGGCGAGCGTGGCGACGGGATGCCGCAGGAAGCACCCTTCCAGCCGGTTCGTCCAGCCGGGGCGGTTGGCCTTGAAATGGTCCAGCACGTTTTGCCGGCCGCGCAGGAGCAGCACCGGCAACAAGGTCATCATCGGCACCAACGACACCAACATGCCCCCGCCGCAGATGATGCCCATCTCGCGGATGCCCTTGAACTCCGTGACCGCCATCGCAAAAAACGCCCCGGCCGTCGTCAACGCACCCGAGAAAATACCCCGGCCGGTGTTCACCATGGCCAGGTGCATCGCCTCCCGCTGCTCGCGGCCGCGCCGTAACTCCTCTTCGTAACGCGTGATCAAATGCACCCCGAAGTCGATCGACAGGCCAATGAGAATGGGCGCAAACGTGATCGTCAGAATGTTCAAATGACCGACGGCCAGCGTGGTGAAACCCATCGTCAGCCCCAGGCCGATCAACAGGCAGAACACCGCCTTGAGCGGCCGCCCGGTCTCCTGGTAGCCGAAAATGAAGATCAGCCCGCACAACACGAACGCAACCACCGAAGCCCGGAGCGAGTCGCGCTGGGATTGCTGCATCTCATCGAACTCCAGGAGGTTCTCGCCCGTGGCCCCCACCGTCATCCCCGGCACCTCCAGTTTCGTTTCGGCAATCAACGCGCGCAGCCGCCGGATGGCGTCATTCACCACCGCGCTGCTGCGCGCCCGGACGGTCACCAGATACAGACTGTCGTTGGCAAACGTGATGTACATCTGGCTCTCCGCCTCCCCGCCACCGCCGAACAACGCCGCCAATCCCGGCGACGGCGGCACTCCGGGCCGTGTCAGACTGTCGGCCGCCTGATCCAGAATCCGCCGGATCGCGGGCAGGGCGTTGATCAAGTCCGCGTTAGCCGTGGCGCTCTGATCGGCGGTGCGAATCTGGCGGTTCATCAGGTTGACCAAAGAAACCAGATTGGTTGCCTGCGTGAACTGGTCGAGAAACGGGCGGTACGTTCGCAGCTGGTCGCCCAGCGCCCGCAAGTCCTGCTCAGGCAGAAACAGCAGCGCCTTGTCCCCCAGCAACTTCAGGTCGCCCTTGTAAAACACATCGATGAAAAGATTCGTCTCTGCCTCCAGCTTCGCACCGAGCCGTTCGACGAACTGCCGGTTGCGCTCGCGATTTTCGCTCTCGACCACCACCACCATCTCCTTCTGCAGCGGGAACTCCTTGATCAGCTCCAGGTAATTGCGGTGCTCCTCGTCGTCGGCGCTCACCAGATCGCTGCGATCCAGCTTAAACTCCAGCCGGTTCGCTGTGAAAATCACCGCCAGCACGAACAGCAACAACTGCGGCACCACCCACCACCGGGGGTGCGCCATCACCGAGTCCGCCAGCCACGCGAGCCAGCGCGGCGGCTTGTCTCGGAGTGGCTGGCTCATGGCGTGAGGGGCAAAAGTGTGATGACGGTCCGCCCGCCCGGCTCAATCGCCCGGCGGCAGCTCCGCGTTGTGCGCCACGGATTTCACGTCATCGTGATCATCAAGTAAATCAATCAACTCCGTGAGCGCCCGCGCCGTGGCCGCATCCGCGACCGGCACGGTCGTCAACGGAAGCTGCGTCACCTCGGCGACTTCGCACGGAATCTGATGCCGCTCCAGTTGTTGATGAACGGCCTCGAAGTGCGCCGGATCGGTCAGGATTTCGTAGCCGTTCTCGTCGGCCTTGAAGTCCTCGGCGCCCGCCTCGACGGCCAGGCCCATCAGGGTTTCCTCGTCCGCCCGGTCGCGCGCCACGATCAACTGTCCCCTGCGTTGGAACAGCCGCGACACCGCGCCCGGCGTTGCGATGTTCCCCCCGTGCTTGGTGGCGAGGTGCCGCACGTCCGCCGCCGTGCGATTGCGGTTGTCCGTGCTGACCTCGACCAGCAGGGCCACGCCCCCCGGGCCAAAGATTTCATAGGTCAATTGGTCGAATGTCACGCCCTCGCCGCCGCCGGTGGCCTTGGCGATGGCGCGCTCGATGTTGTCGGCCGGCAGGCTCGCCGCCTTGCACTTCATGATGACCATCCGCAGGCGCGCGTTATGGGCGGGGTCGCCGCCGCCCTCCTTCGCCGCCACGATCAACTCGCGGGCCAGTTTGGAAAAAACCTTGCCGCGCTTGGCGTCCGCCGCGCCCTTCGCCCGCTTGATCTGCGTCCATCGATTATGTCCGGCCATGTCGTCTGGAATGAATCGTTGAACCGGCTGCCGGCCGGTCGCCGGATTCCAGCACACCGCCGCGCGCCGGAGCAATCCTTTGTGAGCCCACGGCTGCCTGCAAGGTCGTTGAAATTTGCGTTGTCCCCTCCGGCCGGGAGACGTATTACGTGCCGGCTGTTTACGCCATGAGCCTTACCGAAAAACGCGACAAGCTGGTTTCTGATCTCCAGTTCTTCGATGACCCACAGGACCGGCTGGCGTTTGTCATCGACGCCGCGAAGAAACGGCCGCCGCTGCCGGACGAGTTTAAGACGGACGACTACAAAATCGAGGGCTGCCTCTCGAACCTGTGGTTCGTGCCGGAATTTCGCGAGGGCCGCTGCTGGTTCCGCTCGGATGGCGACTCGATGATCGTGAAGGGCATAGCCGGGTTGTTGACCGAGTTCTACAGCGGCGAACCGCCCTCGGAAGTGCTCAAGGTGGACCCGTCGTTTCTCGCGCAGGCGGGCATCACGCAACATCTCTCCCAAAACCGGAAGAATGGTCTCGGCCGCGTGTGGCAGAGGATCCAGCGCTTCGCCGCCGAGCACGTTTAAGGC
>ERZ761602.5504-NODE-5504-length-14950-cov-14.440081_pt1 | contig 14950 bp, 16 predicted proteins | sample MGYA00512165_ERZ761602 | MGnify/ENA primary metagenome ERZ761602 (study PRJEB28899, sample SAMN02445085) | bioreactor sludge metagenome | biome: EBPR sludge; isolation source: Thorneside wastewater treatment plant | place: Australia: Brisbane, Thorneside...
ATCTCCGGCGGCTACCTGCCGCTCTCCGTCGTGCTGTGCAGCGACACGATCTACGAAGCCTTTCTCGACGACTCGGTCGCCCGCGCCTTCCTGCACTCGCACAGCTACACCGGCAACCCCCTCGCCTGCCGCGCCGCGCTGGCGACGCTGGATATTTTCGAGCAGGACGACGTGATCGCGGTCAACCGCCAAAAAGCAGCCAAAATCGCCGCCGCCGTCGCCCCGCTCGCCGACCATCCGCAAGTCAAACACCTGCGCCAGCGTGGCATGATCGCCGCCTTCGACATTGAAACCACCGACCCGTGGTTCTCGCGCAAGTTCTACCGCGCCGCGCTGGAACGCGAGGCGCTGGTGCGGCCAATCGGCAACACGATCTACCTGATGCCCCCCTACATCGTCAGTGACGACGAAATCTCTCTTCTAGCCCGCGCCATCACCGGCGCATTGGAGAAAGCGCTCTAAGCCGCCACTTGCACAGCATGCGGGTTTGTATTACTGTTAATACAAAATCGCTCGGAGCCAAGCCATGACCACCACCGTTCGCATTCCCCAGCGTCTGGAACAAGCGCTGGCCCGCTATTGCGTTGAAACCCGCCGCAGCAAATCAGAAGTGATCATCGAGCTTCTTGAAAACCACTTCACAGCCGAGGCGCCAGTCAAGACTCCGTACGAACTGGCCTGTGAAACCGGCTTTGTCGGCGCCCTCTCGCTCGATGAAAACGCTGCGGAAAACAGCCGGAACACCATACGCGCCGCCATCGCCCGCAAACACGGACGCCAGCCGGAATAGTGGAAATCCTGCTCGTCGATACCGGACCACTAGTCGCAATTGTCAACAAACGCGACAAATTTCATATTGGCTGCACGGAATATCTCAAAAATTTTCGAGGCCGATTGCTGACCACCTGGGCCATACTGACTGAATTTGCCCACATGGCGGATTCAATCGGTGCCACCTTGCCGCTCTATCACTGGATCGAACGCGGTGGACTCGAACTCATGCCGCTCGGCCGTGACGAGCTGGTCACCGCCATCGACTGGATCGAGCGCTACGCTGATCGCCCGATGGACCTGGCCGACGCATCACTCGTGGTCGCCGCCCTCAAAACCGGATGCGCCAAAGTGTGGACACTGGATCGAGCCGACTTTGAAACCTACCGCTTACCGGGCCGCAAACACTTCACACTGGTCTGAAGCAGTCGCTTCGAATCACCCAACGCCGCAACTCCCTGAATAATTCGAGCCATGACCACTCCAAGCACTCAACCCTTACGCTTGAAGCCGCCCTGCTCGGCCAACCGCTCCCTGTGAGTCGGTCTGAATGATCGACACCCGCCTCGCCACCGACCTCGCGGAAATCGCCGCCGCCGGCCTGACCCGTCGTCGCCGCGTGCTGGAATCGCCCTGCGGCAGGATTGCCGCGGTCGACGGCCGGGAAATGCTCAATTTTGCCAGCAATGATTACCTCGGGCTGGCGGGCAATGCCGAAATCGCGCAGGCGCTGGCCGCTGGCGCGCTCCAGTGGGGCGCCGGCAGCGGCGCCTCGCATCTGGTCAGCGGCCATCTGGCGCCGCATGAGGCGCTGGAAACGGCGATCGCCGCCTTCGTCGGCTTCCCGCGTACGCTGACCTTCTCCACCGGCTACCTAGCCAACCTCGCCATCGTCCCGACGCTGGCCACGCGCGGCTCCACGATCTTCTCGGACAAGCTGAACCACGCCTCGCTGATCGACGCCATGCAACTGGCCAAGGCCGGCGGCGCCGAAGTGCAGCGCTATCCGCACGGCGACATGGCGGCGCTGGAGAGGCTGCTCGCGGCCAGCCGTTCGCCGAACAGGTTGATCGTCAGCGACGCCGTGTTCAGCATGGACGGCGACCTTGCGCCCCTGCCCGCCCTGTTCGCGCTGGCCGAGCGCTTCGACGCCTGGCTGGTGGTCGACGACGCGCACGGGTTCGGCGTGCTCGGGCCGCAGGGGCGCGGCAGCCTCGCCCACTTCAACCTGCCGCAGCATCCGCGCCTGCTGCTGATGGGCACGCTGGGCAAGGCGGCCGGGGTCGGCGGCGCTTTCGTCGCCGGCTCGGAAATCGCCATCGAAACCCTGCTGCAGAAGGGCCGGACCTACATCTTCACGACGGCCGCGCCGCCGGCGCTCGGGTGCGCGTTGGTAAAGAGCCTGGAAATCATCGAACACGGCGACGCCTTGCGCGCCAACCTGTTCGCCCGCATCGGCCAGTTGCGCGACGGACTGGCTGCCCTGCCGTGGCAACTGCTGCCGTCGGCAACCGCCATCCAGCCGCTGGTCATCGGCGGCAACGCGGCGGTGCTGTCCCTGGCGACGGCACTGTGGGCGGCTGGCCTGTGGGTGCCGGCGATTCGCCCGCCGACAGTCCCGAAGGACACGGCGCGCCTGCGCATTTCGGTTTCGGCGGCGCACACGGCGGATGACATCGACCTCCTGGTTCGCGCCCTCAAGGAACTGGCATGACCGCTCCCTTCGTCTTTCTCCCCGGATGGTGCGTCGGCCGCGGCCCGCAACTCGCCGCGGTCGACGCCCTGCACGGGACGATTCTCGACCTGCCCGGCTACCGTGACGCGCCCCTGATCGCCGACTTCCATGCGGCAGCCGACGACATCGCCGCCCGCCTGCGGCCGGGAACCCACCTTGGCGGCTGGTCGCTCGGCGCCCAGATGGCGCTGGCCGTCGCCGCCCGCGCGCCGGAAAAGGTCGGCAAGCTGGTGCTTATCGCCGGCACGGTCTCCTTCGCCCAGCGCGCGGGATGGCCGCACGCGATGCCGCCGGAAATGCTGGCGGAGTTCGCCGCCAATGTCGCCAGCGATGTCGAGGCGATCCTGCCGCGCTTCGTCGGCGGCTTCAACCGCGGCGACGCGCGCGCCAGGGAGGTCACGCGCACCCTGCTCGACCGCGCCGACCCGCTCCCGCCCGCCGCCACGCTGGCGACGGGGCTCGGCTGGCTGCGCGACGTGGACCTGCGCCCGCTGGCGCCGCTGGTCAGGGCACCCACCCTGCTGGTCCACGGCGCGAACGATCCGCTGATGCCGCTGGCCGCCGCCGAGGCGCTGGCAGCACTGATTCCCGGCGCACGCCTCGCGGTCTTCGCCGATTGCGCCCACGCCCCCTTCATTTCCAGGCCGGAAGAGTTCCTGCTGCAGGTTCAAGACTTCCTGAATGAGTAGACCTTCCCGGGCGCGCATCCGCAATTCCTTCGAGCGCGCGGCGCCAACCTACGCCGCCGCCGCCGTCGTCCAGCGTCGCGTCTGTGCCCGTCTCGCCGCCGGCCTGCCCGCCGCGATCGCCGCCCGCCGGATCCTCGACGCCGGATGCGGCACGGGCTTTGCCCTGCCTTTGCTGCGGCAGCGCTTCCCGCAAGCCCGCGCGATCGCCCTCGACTTCGCACCCGGCATGCTGCAGCGAATCGACTGGACGTGCGAACGCGTCGCCGGCGACCTCGAACACCTGCCACTGGCGCCGGGAAGCATCGACCTCTACTGGTCCAGCCTCGCCATGCAATGGTGCGACGCGGCACGGGCGCTGGCCGAGGCACGGCGCGTACTGGCGGACGGCGGTGCGCTCGCCCTCGCCAGCCTCGGCCCGGCCACCTTCCATGAACTGCGCACCGCTTTCGCCGGCATCGACGCGCATCGCCACACGCTCGCCTTCCACACGGCGGAGGAGATCCGCGAGCTGGCGGCCCTCGCCCGCTTTGTCGCGGTCGACGTCGAAAAACACACGGAAATCGAGCACTATTCCGACTTCAAATCCCTGCTGCGCGCGGTCAAGGCGATCGGCGCCAACCAGCTCGGCGCCGGCCGGCGCACCGCCCTGATGAGCCGCAATGCCTTCGAGCGCGCGGAGGCGGCCATCGAGGACCTGCGCGAGCCCGCCGGCCTGCCCCTGACCTACGACGTCATCACCCTCCACGCCCGCACATGAGCCAAGCCTACTTCCTGACCGGCACCGACACCGAGATCGGCAAGACCTTCATCACCTGCGCCCTGCTCCACCGTGCGCGCCAGCTTGGCCTGAAGGCGGCCGGGATCAAGCCGGTGGCGGCGGGCACCGATGCCGCCGGGAGGAACGACGACGTCGAGCGCCTCCGCGCCGCCGGCAACGTGGCGCTGGCGGCGGATGTCAGCAACCCTTACTCCTTCGCACCGGCCATCGCTCCCCACCTGGCCGCCGCCGAGGCCGGCGTCGCCATCGACTTCGCGCGCATCGCCGCCGCCTGCGCCAGCGCGCGGCAACAGGCCGACTTCGTCATCGTCGAAGGCGTCGGCGGATTTCGCGTGCCGCTGGGCGTCGACCGCGACAGCGCCGATCTCGCGGTCACCCTCGCGCTGCCGGTGATCCTCGTCGTCGGCCTCCGGCTCGGCTGCCTCAATCATGCCCTGCTCACCGCCGAAGCGATCGCCGCGCGCGGCCTGATGCTGGCCGGCTGGGTCGCCAACCGGATCGATCCCGACATGGCCCGCGCCGACGACAACATCGCCGCCCTGCGCCAACGCCTCGCCGCGCCGTTGCTCGGCAGCGTGCCGCGCATCGCCGGCAGCATGCCAGCCGCCGCCGCATCGTTTCTCGAACTGCCGCGTGTTGCCTGACGGCCTCTGCCCGCCAGACCGGCACCGGTTATAATCCCGCGCCATGAAACTCCTGTTCGACCTCTTCCCCGTCATCCTGTTTTTCGCGACCTTCAAGTACTACGGCGGCAATCCGGAAGGCGCCGCCGCCCTCGCCGGCAGCCTGCTCGGCAGTACCGTGGTCGACGTCAAGCAGGCGCCCATCCTGCTCGCCACCGTCGTCGTCATCGTCGCCACGATGGCGCAGATCGCCTGGGTGCATTTCCGCCACGGCAAGGTGGACAAGATGCTGTGGGTCAGCCTGGCCCTGGTCACGGTCTTCGGCGGCATGACCCTGATCTTTCAGGACGAGACCTTCATCAAGTGGAAGCCGACCATCCTCTACTGGGTGTTCGCCGGCAGCATGGCCTTCGCCGCGCTGGTTCTGAAAAAGAACCCGATCAAGGCGATGCTCGGCGAGCAACTGACCCTCCCCGATCCGGTCTGGGGCAAGGTCAACCTGTCGTGGATCGCTTTCTTTGCGTTCATGGGCGCGCTCAACCTGTTCGTCGCGTTCAACTTTCCGACCGATACCTGGGTCAGTTTCAAACTCTTCGGCGGCATGGGTCTGCTCCTCCTGTTCGTGCTCGGGCAGGGCCTGATGCTGTCGAAATACGTCGAGGAAAAACAGTAGATGCTCTACGTCATCATCGGTGAAGACCACCCGGGGACGCTCGACCAGCGCCTCGCCGCCCGCCCCGCCCACGTCGAACGCCTGCAGGCCCTGCAGGCCGACGGCCGCCTGATTCTAGCCGGCCCCTGCCCGGCCATCGATTCGCCCGACCCCGGCCCGGCCGGCTTCTCGGGGAGCATCATGGTCGGCGAATTCGCGTCGCTGGCAGCCGCCGAGGCGTGGGCCGGCGCCGATCCCTATGTCGCCGCCGGCGTCTACGCCAGGGTCACCGTCAAACCCTTCAGGAAGGTCCTGCCCGCGTGAGCGGCGAAACCGTCGAACTGCTGCGTCGGCGGCTGGCGGTGCTGCAACCGCTTTCCATGACCATCGAGGACGAATCGCATCGCCACGCCGGCCATGCCGGTGCCCGGGACGGCGGCCATTACAAAATCACCATAGTCGCCGCCGCCTTCATCGGCCAGAATACGGTCAGGCGCCACCGGGCCGTCTATGCCGCCGCCGGCGACCTGATGCGCGGACGAATTCACGCGCTCAGCATCCGCGCTTTTTCACCCGACGAAGTATAATCGAACGTTCTTTACCCAACACTCAAGGAAAATCGCATGATCAAAGTCTCCCCTCTGGCCGCTCTGCTCGTGGCTGGCGCCCTCGCATCCGCCCCGGGCTTCGCTGCCGACAAGGGCGGCACGAGCTCCGGCGCGGTTGCCACCGTCAATGGCACGGCCATCTCGCAGAACACCTACAACGCCTTCGTCGCCCAGCAAAAGGCCCAGGGCGCGCCGGATTCGCCGCAACTGCAGAACGCCGTCAAGGAAGAACTGATCCGCCGCGAGCTGCTGGTCCAGGAAGCCAGGAAGAAGGGCCTCGACAAGAAATCCGAGGTTCAGGGCCAGATGGAACTCGCCCGCCAGGCCGTCCTGATCCAGGCGTATCTCTCCGATTACGTGCGCGCCAACCCGGTCAGCGAAGACCAGCTGAAGAAGGATTACGAGACGATCAAGGCCAACCTCGGCTCGACCGAGTACAAGACCAGGCACATCCTGGTCGCCACCGAGGATGAAGCCAAGGCCATCGTCGCCAAGCTCGACAAGGGCGAGAAGTTCTCCGAGCTGGCCAAGCAGTCCAAGGATCCGGGCTCCAAGGACAATGGCGGCGAACTCGGCTGGAGCTCGCCGAGCACCTTCGTCAAGCCGTTTTCCGAGGCGCTGACCAAGCTCAAGAAGGGCGAATACACCAAGACGCCGGTCAAGACCGACTTCGGCTATCACGTCATCCAGCTCGAAGACACCCGTCCGCTGACCCCGCCGCCGTTCGACCAGGTCAAGCCGCAGCTGCAGCAGCGCGCACAGCAGCAGCAGGTCGAGCAACTGGTCAAGAAGCTGCGCGAGAGCGCCAAGGTCAACTGAGCTCAGTCAGCCGCAAGCAAAAAGGCCCGCCGGTTTCGGCGGGCCTTTTTCATTCCGGCATTGCCGCGCGGTCTTTACGACATCTTTACGCCAATACCGCCAGAATGGTCAGCGTTTTTGCACAGGGTGGCTTAGTCTGAATGCACTGAATCAACGGAAGCAGATCATGACTAGCGAAGAAAATCTGATCGGACTGACCACCGATCGTTTCAAGCCATGGCAGCGCGCAATGCTCACAGCACTGGCCTGCTCGGCCACCACGCTGCTGGCGACACCCCTGCTCGGCCACCTCGACCTCGCGAACATCGTGATGCTCTTCCTGCTCACGGTGCTGCTGATCGCGGTCAGCCTCGGCCGTGGCGCCGCAGTGCTTGCCGCGGTCCTCAGCGTCCTGCTGTTCGACATCTTCTTCGTGCCGCCGCGTTTTTCGCTGGCGGTCAGCAACCTCCAGTACCTCGTCACCTTCGCGGTGATGCTGGCGACCGGCCTGATCGCCGGCCAGCTGGCCGCCATCCTCAAACAGAAAGCACACGAGGCGGAGGTCCGCGAGCACAGCACCCAGGCGCTCTACGACGTCGCGCGGCAGCTTGCGGGAACCCTCGCCGTCGAGCAAGCGGTCACCATCGCCCGGCAATTCATCGGCGCCCAGCTCGAAGCCGCTGCAGCGGTACTGCTGCCAGGCGAGGACGGCGTCCTGCCGGCAGACGTTCCCGCCGCGGGCGTCCGCATCGAGCCGCACCTCGCCCGGGTCGCGCTGGACAGCGCCCAGCCGGTCCACGACAGCGAAATCGGGGGCAGCGGCTACGCCTCGCTTTACCTGCCGCTGCGCGCCTCGCAGCGGGTGCGCGGCGTGCTCGCCATCGCCTTCCCGGCCGGCGCGCCGAACCTGCCGCCGGAACGCCTGGCGCTGCTCGAAGCGCTCGCCTCGCTGCTTGCCATCGCCGTCGAGCGCCTGCATTACGTCGAGGTGGCGCAGGCGACGCAGCTCGACATGGTCGCCGAGCGCCTGCGCAGCTCGATCCTCTCCGCCCTGTCGCACGACCTGCGGACGCCGCTGACGGCCCTGGTCGGGCTTGCCGACTCGCTGTCGCTGATCCGCCCGCCGCTGCCCCGGCCGGCGCTGGAAACGGCGCAGGCGATGCACGAGCAGGCCGCTCGCCTCGCCGGACTGGTCGGCAACCTGCTCGACATGGCCCGCCTCAACGCTGGCAAGGTCACACTGCGTCGCGAATGGCAACCGCTCGAGGAAGTGATCGGCGCCGCCATCAAGTTGCTTGGCGGCGCCCTGACCGACCACCCCGTCCGCGTCGCGCTGCCCGCCGCCCTGCCCCTGCTCGAGTTCGACGCCGTCCTGCTCGAGCGCGTCTTCTGCAACCTGCTGGAGAACGCCGCCAAGTTCGCACCGGCCGGCCCGCCAATCGAGATCACTGCCGAATTGCTCGAAGATTGCGTCGCCATCCGGGTTTGCGATCGCGGCCCGGGCTTCCCGGCCGGCGACCGCGGCACACTGTTCGAAATGTTCGCGCGCGGCCGCGAGTTCGCCGCGCGGCCAGGCACCGGGCTCGGGCTGGCCATCTCCCGAGCCATCGTCGAGGCGCACGGCGGCACCATCACCGCCGGGGACCGCGAGGGCGGTGGCGCCTGCGTCTGCTTCACCCTGCCCCGGGGAACGCCCCCAGTCGTCGAGGAGGAAAGCGCATGAACGCGGCCCCGAAGGTCCTGCTGATCGAGGACGAAAAGCAGATACGCCGCTTCGTCAGGCTCGCAGTCGAGGAGGAAGGCTGCCAGGTCAGCGAGGCGGAAACCATGGCCCAGGGTCTGATCGATGCCGGGCTGAGCAAACCTGACCTGCTGATCCTCGACCTCGGCCTGCCGGACGGCAATGGCATCGACCTGATCCGCGACCTGCGTGGCTGGTCCGATGTGCCAATCCTCATACTTTCGGCGCGCTCCCAGGAGAATGACAAGATCGACGCCCTCGACGCCGGCGCCGACGACTACCTGACCAAGCCGTTCAGCGTCGGCGAACTGCGCGCCCGCGTCCGCGCCCTGTTGCGGCGGCGCAGTCGCAGTGGCGATGGGGCGGGACCGGTCGTCGAATTCGGCGATGTCGCGGTCGACCTGTCGCGGCGCGTCGTTTTGCGGGCAGGCGCCGAGGTCCATCTGACGCCCATCGAATACCGCCTGCTGGCCACCCTGCTCGGCCACCCCGGCAAGGTCCTGACCCAGCGCAACCTGTTGCGCGAGATATGGGGGCCATCCTACGTCGAGAGCAGCCATTACCTGCGCGTCTACGTCGGCCACTTGCGTCAGAAGCTCGAGGACGACCCGGCTCAGCCAAAGCACTTCTTGACCGAAACCGGCGTCGGCTACCGCTTCCAGCCCTGAAGGAAACCCCATGCAAGCGCAAGATAACAAGCGTCTGGCGACGCTGACCCTGGCCGCCCTCGGCGTCGTTTACGGCGACATCGGCACCAGCCCGCTCTACTCGATCAAGGAAGTGTTCGGCGGCGCGCACCATCCGGTACCGATCACGCCCGACAACGTGCTCGGCATTCTTTCGCTCTTCTTCTGGTCGCTGATCATCGTCGTCACGCTCAAATACGTGGCTTTCATCATGCGCGCCAACAACAAGGGCGAAGGCGGCATCATGGCGCTGATGACGCTGGCCCTGCACAACGGCGACCCGGCCTCGCGCCGGCAGCGCCTGCTGATCGCCCTCGGCCTGTTCGGTGCCGCGCTGTTCTATGGCGACGGGGTGATCACGCCGGCCATTTCGGTGCTTTCGGCGGTCGAGGGGCTGGAGCTGATCACGCCGACCTTCAAGCCCTACATCACGCCGATCACGCTGGCCATCCTGGTCGGCCTGTTTGTCGTCCAGCGTCGCGGCACCGCCAGCGTCGGCGCGCTGTTCGGGCCGGTGATGCTGCTCTGGTTCGCCGTCCTGGCCATATTGGGTGGTATCGCCATCGTCCAGCACCCGGCGGTGCTGGCGGCGGTCAACCCGCTCTACGGGTTCGATTTCCTGCTCGGCAATTCGGCGCTCGGTTTCTTCGCGCTGGGCGCCGTCGTCCTCTGCATCACCGGCGCCGAGGCGCTGTACGCCGACATGGGCCATTTCGGCGCCAAACCGATCCAGTACGCCTGGCTGGGCTACGTGCTGCCGGCCCTGCTGATCAACTATTTCGGCCAGGGCGCCCTCCTGCTGGATGATGCGAGCGCCATCGAAAACCCGTTTTATCTGCTTGCTCCGGAATGGGCGCTCTATCCGCTGGTGATCCTCGCCACCGTCGCCACTGTCATTGCCTCGCAAGCGGTGATTTCCGGTGCTTTCTCCACTACCCAGCAGGCAATCCAGCTCGGTTACACACCGCGCCTCGAAGTCCGGCATACCTCGGAGCAGGAAATCGGCCAGATCTACCTGCCGGCGCTTAACTGGCTGCTGCTGATCGCGATCATCGTCCTGGTCATCGGCTTCGGCACTTCGTCCAATCTGGCGGCGGCCTACGGCATCGCGGTCACCGGCACCATGTTGATCACCAACATCCTGGCGGTCGCCGTGTCCATACGCCTGTGGCACTGGAGCCCATGGCGCGCGGTGCTGGGTGCCCTGCCTTTCTTCATCATCGACCTCGGTTTCTTCCTCGCCAACTCGGTCAAGATTCCCGACGGTGGCTGGTTCCCGCTGGCTTTCGGCCTGGCGATCTTCGTCCTGTTGACCACCTGGAAGCGCGGCCGCGAACTGCTGAATGAACGGATGGCCGCCGATGCGCTCCAGCTCAGGCCCTTCATAACGGACATCGAGGGCGGCGGGATCGGCCGCGTTCCCGGCACGGCGATCTTCATGACCCCCGACCCCGATTCCGTGCCGCACGCCATGCTGCACAGCCTCAAGCACTACAAGGCCCTGCACGAACAGATCGTCATCCTCAGCGTCAGGGTTTTCGATGTTCCCTATGTCCCAAGTGTGGACCGGGTGGAGATACATCGCCTGCCGGGCAACTTCGTGCAGGTAATCGTGCACTACGGCTTCAAGGACGAGCCGGATATTCCCGCCGCCCTCGCGCTCTGTGCCGACGCCGGGCTCCATATCGACATCATGGATGCCTCGTTCTTCCTCGGCCGCGAGACCCTGATCCCCAAGCTCGGCTCGCAAATGGCCTACTGGCGAGCGGTGCTTTTTGTGGCGATGTTCCGCAATGCCAGCAGTGCGACCGCCTTCTTCAGGATCCCGTCAAATCGCGTGGTCGAACTCGGGTCGCAGATCGTGCTTTAGCGATGCAAGTCGTGCGACCCGGAACGGCAGGAACTCCGGTTCCGATCAGGTCATGGAGGTCCTTGCACTTGATGTAGTCGAGACCGCCCCGCGAACGGGCAGCAAACCGGACCCAGACAGGAAGCGAGGGGATGCCGGAAAGCGGGGTTCCAAACGCCTTAGCCGGAAAATTGATCCATGTCCTCGTCGGGTCCGGTCGCACCGGCTAGATTCCGGCATGATGAAGTTTCCGCTCGTTGTTCTGTCGTTCTGCCTCTGCCAGGCCCTGTCGCCGGCGCTCGCCACGCTGCCGCTTCAGCCCTGGCTCGACACGGCGCTGCCGGGCGCCAGCATCCGCCTGCCGCCCGGCATCTACGCCGGGCCGGCGGTCATCTCCAAGCCGCTGACCCTCGACGGTGGCGGCAAGGTCATCATCGACGCTGGCGGCAGCGGCACCGTCCTCACCGTCAAGGCCGACAACGTGGCCCTGCGCGGCCTGACCCTGCGCGGCAGCGGCGTTTCGCACGATGCGCTCGACGGCGGCCTGATGGCCGAAGGCCGCCACCTGCTGATCGAGAACAACGTGATCGACGACGTGCTGTTCGGCATTTCGCTGCACAAGGTGACCGACAGCATCGTCCGCAGCAACCGCATCCGCTCGCGCGCCGTCGACTCCGCCGACCGCGGCGACGGCCTGCGCCTGTGGTACAGCACCGGCAACCGCATCGAGGACAACGACATCGCGCAGATCCGCGACGTCACGGTCACCAATTCACCGCGCAACCGCTTCACCGGCAACACCATCCGCGACAGCCGGCGCGCCTTCAATTTCCTTTTTGCCCACCGCACGCTGGTCGACCGCAACCACCTCGAGAAGAACTCGACCGGCATCATCGCACTCAACTCGGATGGCCTGCTCATCCGCAACAACCGCATCCTGCACGCGATGGACGCCTCCGGTGCCGGCATCGCGCTCAAGGAGACCTCGGCGGCGCTGGTCATCGGCAACGAGATCGTGCATTGCGCCCACGGCATCATGGCCGACTCGCCGATGAACCCGATCAACCGCATCGCCTTCATCAACAACGTGGTTGCCCACAACATCACCGGCGTCTATTTCTACGGCGCCAAGGGCGGCCACATCGCGGTCGGCAACACCTTCCGCAGCAACCTGTGGCCGGTGACCGTGATCGGCGACGGCGACCCGATGAACGACATCTGGTGGGGCAACTACTGGGACGAGTACGAGGGGTTCGACCAGGACGGCGACGGCTTCGGGGACCGCCCGCACGACCTGCTGGCCTTCGCCGACCGCATCTGGATGGAGACCCCGACGGCGCGCTTCTTTCGCAATTCCCCGGTCCTGGAACTGCTCGACTTCCTCGAACGCCTGGCGCCCTTCGCCGCACCGACGCTGATCCTGCGCGACCCGGCGCCGCGCATGGCCCCAGGACACGCGGTGCAGCCGGCCAGGACCTACAACTGATACTCGGCGCCGCCGCCCTGCATCGCCATGTCCACGACGCGTCGCGAGAGGTGGGGGGCGAACAGTTCGATCAGGTCGTAGTCGTGACGGCGCAGGTAGGTGCCGCGGCGCAGGGCAAGGCGGGTCGTGTTGGATTCGAACAGGTGGGCGGCGTCGACCCCGACCAGCCCGGCGTCGCGCTGGGGATCGAAGGCGAGCGCCGAGATGATGCCGAGACCGAGCCCGAGGCTGACGTAGGTCTTGATCACGTCGGAATCGAGCGCCGTGAGTACGATGTTGGGCACGGCGCCGATGCGCTCGAAGGCGCGGTTGATGCGTGAGCGGCCGGTGAAGGCGGTGTCGTAGGTGATCAGCGGCCAGCGCGCCAGCTCGTCTAGCGCCAGCGGCACGGACTCGAGTATCGGATGCCCTTCCGGCGCGATCACGCGATGGCTCCACTGGCGTACCGGCAGGGTGATCAGCTGCGGATACTGATCGAGCGCCTCGGTGGCGACGCCGATATCCGCCTCGCCGGCGACCACCCATTCGGCGATCTGCGTCGGGCTGCCCTGGTGCATCTCCAGCTTGACCGCCGGATGGCGGGCGACGAAATCACGTACCACCACGGGCAGTGCGTAGCGCGCCTGGGTGTGGGTGGCGGCGAGCACGAGTCGCCCCGTCGTGCCGCTGGCGAAATCGGAACTGGCGCGCTTGAGGTTGTCCGCCTCGCGCAGGATGCGCTCGGCGATCTCCAGGATCGCCTTGCCCGGCTCGGTCAGCCCGCTGAAACGCTTGCCGCTGCGCTCGAAGATCGTCACCCCGAGTTCGTCCTCGAGCAGCCTGACCTGCTTGGAAATCCCGGGCTGCGAGGTGAACAGCGATTCGGCCGCCTCGGAGACGTTGAGGCCTTGGCGCCGGATCTCGACGATGTAACGCAGTTGCTGGAGTTTCATGGACGCCTGAAATAACCGATCGATATAACAATCTAACCCAATATTCTTTTTGAATCAAATGCCCGCTGCTACGATGCGCGCCATGGAATTGCTCTATACCCCTTCCGGTTTCGCCATCGGCGCCATCTTCGGCCTCACCGGCGTCGGCAGCAAATCGCGATGATGCCGCTGCTGATGCCGATGATGCTGCTGCTCGGCTCGCTGCCCGGCACCGGGCCTGCCAGGCATGTCTTCGCCCGGGTGCCGGAACACATCCGGCGCCGCCTGCCGGCCGCCAAGCTCGTTCCGATCGGCGGCAAGCTGGTCTTTGCCTGAGGAAAACAATGTACAAGTACGCAGCGATCGACCGGCAACTGGTCAACGAACGGGTCGCGCAATTCCGTGACCAGGTGCGGCGCTGGCAGAGCGGCGAACTGACCACGGACGAGTTCCGCCCGCTGCGCCTGCAGAACGGCCTCTATGTCCAGCGTCATGCCCCGATGCTGCGCGTCGCCGTGCCCTACGCGATGATGAGCAGCGTCCAACTGCGCAAGCTGGCCTTCATCGCGCGCACCTACGACCGCGGCTACGGCCACTTCACGACACGCCACAATATCCAGTTCAACTGGCCGCGGATCGAGGATTGCCCGGACATCCTGGCGCACCTCGCCGAGGTCGAGATGCACGCGATCCAGACTTCCGGCAACTGCATCCGCAACGTGACGACCGACCAGTTCGCCGGCGTCGCCGCCGACGAGGTGATCGACCCGCGCCCGCTGGCCGAGATCATCCGCCAGTGGAGCACCTTGCACCCGGAATTCGCCTTCCTGCCGCGCAAGTTCAAGATCGCCATTTCCGGGACGAAGGAAGACCGCGCCGTCACCTGGTTCCACGACATCGGCCTGCATCTGAAAGTGGTCGATGGAGAGGTCGGCTTCACCGTCATCGTTGGCGGCGGCCTCGGCCGGACGCCGATCCGCGGCCAGGTCGTCCGCGAGTTCCTGCCCTGGCAGCACATCCTGACCTATTGCGAAGCGATCCTGCGCGTCTATAACCGCTTCGGCCGCCGCGACAACGCCTACAAGGCGCGCATCAAGATCCTCGTTCAGGCGCTCGGCGTCGAGGAATTCACCCGGCTGGTCGACGCCGAATGGGCGCACCTCGTCGATGGGCCGGCAACCATCACGCAAGGCGAACTCGACCGCGTCACCACATGCTTCAGCGCCCCCGGCTACGACACCCTGCCCGCCCACGACCTCGCTTTCGAACAGTGCCGGCACACCGAAAAGGCGTTCGCCCGCTGGGTCGACCGCAACACGCACCCGCACAAGGTGCCCGGCTATGCCGCCGTCACGTTATCGCTCAAGCCGCACGGCACCGCCCCTGGCGACATCACCGGCGACCAGATGGATGCGGTCGCCGACCTTGCCGACCAGTACAGCTTCGGCGAGCTGCGCATCAGCCACGAGCAGAACATCATCCTGGCCGACGTGAGGAAGTCTGACCTGCACGCACTGTGGCAGGAAGCCAGGGCGATCGGGCTGGCGACACCGAACATCGGCCTGCTCACCGGCATCATCTGCTGCCCCGGCGGCGATTTCTGCGACCTCGCCAACGCCAAGT
>ERZ761602.5505-NODE-5505-length-14949-cov-5.122465_pt1 | contig 14949 bp, 11 predicted proteins | sample MGYA00512165_ERZ761602 | MGnify/ENA primary metagenome ERZ761602 (study PRJEB28899, sample SAMN02445085) | bioreactor sludge metagenome | biome: EBPR sludge; isolation source: Thorneside wastewater treatment plant | place: Australia: Brisbane, Thorneside...
CGGGGCACTGCTCGTCGCCGTGCTGGTGGCGATATGGCTGCTGCCGCGCCTGGCGCGGTGGCTGGGGGTGCTGCTGCGGCCGTTGCGGGCACTCGTCGGCCGGACCTGAGGGGCCATCTTCCCCTCACCGCCAGTTAACTTTAATCCCCGTGCCACCGATCCAGTGGATGCGCCAGCGGCGACGAAGGCGCATAGTCCGGGGATGGGCAGGAGAGAGCTTCAGGCCACGCTGGCGGTGTCCCTGGCAGGTGCAGCAGGGGCGGCAGGCGCCACGATCTACACCGCAACGTTGACCGAGGTGCGGGCATTCGCCGATGGCATCACGACAGGCGCCGTCGGCAACGTCGCCACGTCGACGGCCACCTGGACGTACGACAGCGGCACCCGCCGTCTCACCCAGACCGGCGGTATCTTCAACGTCCGTTTCGCGACGGGACCAACCACCACACTCTACCGGCTGTCGGTCACGGGACTCGTGATGGGCAATGACGCCCCCGCGGGCGCCGCCACCTTCGCCTGCACGGAAGGCAATTTCGGTTCCGGGATCGGGGCAAACCTCTGTGGCAATTATTCCTTTGGCCTCAACTTCCTGGACGAGTCCACCACGACCTGGGGCCCTGGCACGGCGGTGGCCCGTACGCTCGGGGGCGACGACATGGCCACCGGTGCACCGCTGGGCGTCGGTACGCTCGATGGCATCCGGTCACCCGGTGCCTATTCGGGACAGCCTACGTTGGTCCTGAGCAACGCCACCTGCACCGGAACCTGCACCACCCTGCCCGCTGGCGCCCACAACAGGGGACAGACGTGGACCCTCACCACGGTCTATGCCGGCGACGGCGCCACGGATGACCAGGTAACGGTGGAGTCCGGCGTACCGACCGACATCCAAGTTCTCGGCAATGACTACACATACCCCCTCAATGAGCCCAGGCTCTCCGTCACTGCGCCCCCGAACAACGGCGGCACGGCGATACCCATGGTGGGCAACGACGGTTTGGCGCAATGGGTCCGCTATACCTCCGCGCCAGGATTCGTCGGCGAGGAATCGTTTTCGTACCGGGTCATTTCGCCGGCGGTATACGACGACACCGCGGTCGTCACCATCACTGTCGTCGACACCACCACCGACACGGATGGTGACAGCGTGCCCGACTTCGCCGACAACTGCCGGGATGCCGCCAACGCCAGCCAGTGCGATTCCGACAACGACGGTCACGGTAATCACTGCGATGGCGACTTGGACAACAACGATGCCACCAACGCTCAGGACACCGTCCTGTTCCGGGCGCAGCTGGGCGAGCCGTCCACGAATCCGGCCTTCAATCCGGCCGACATCAACTGCAATGGCGCCGTAAACGCCCAGGACACGACGTTGTACCGTCAGCTCCTGGGCTTGCCACCCGGCCCGTAGGAAGACCGGGCGCAGCTGCTTCGGCCCCTGCGGAACGCCTTCGGCGGACGCTGAACTAGCGCAGTAACTGCTCCAGCGTCACGATCAGCCCGACGGCGATCGCGAGGAATGCGCCCAGCTTGACGGTGAGTCGCAACTCGAGTCGCTCAAAGCGACTGTCCATTTCGGACTTCAACGCCTGCAGCTCTGCCTTCAGGGCATGAAGATCGGACTTCAGCGCCTGCAGCTCTGCCTTCAGGGCATGAAGATCGGACTTCAACGCCTGCAGCTCTGCCTTCAGGGCATGTATCTCACCACTCACCTGCTCGCGCAGGTATTGCAGGTCGGTCTTGGTGGCGACAATGGCTTCCATGTCCCTCTCAAGCGCTTCGGCCACGCCCCGGGCGGCAGCGGCGGACACCTTAGCCTCCAGCATCGCGTCGTAAATCGCAAGGGTGCTTTTCATGATCCGGAATTCGGTCGGGCTAGACAGGTGAACCCAGCATGCGCGCATGCCCGTCGGGATGTCAGCCGGCAATAGTTGCGGTTTGAAGCAGAAACACGCACATCCGCTCAGCCGAGCCTCAACGGCAGCGTCCGCAGCCTCTGCCCCGTCACCGCGAACACCGCATTCGCCACCGCCGGCGCGATGGGCGGCACGCCCGGCTCCCCCACGCCGCTCGGCGGGGCGGTACTTGGCACGATGTGCACGTCGATGGCCGGGGAGTCCGCGAGCCGGAGCAGCGGGTACTCGTGGAAGTTCGTCTCCCGCACTGCGCCGTCCTCCAGCGTGATCTCGCCGTGGAGGGCGGCGGAGAGGCCGAAGAGGATGCCGCCTTCCATCTGCTGGCGGACCACGTCCGGGTTCACGGCGGTACCGCAGTCCACGGCGCAGGTCACCCGGTGCACGCGGATCGTGCCGGCACCGGCCACCGATACTTCCGCGACCTGGGCCACCACGCTGCCGAAGGCCTCCTGGATCGCGATTCCGCGCCGGCGACCCGGCGCCGGCTTGCTGCCCCAGCCCGACTCGGCCACCACGCGATCCAGCACGGCGAGGTGACGGGGTGAATCCCCGAGGTAGCGCCGGCGAAACGCCGCCGGGTCCTCCCCGGCCGCTGCCGCGAGCTCGTCGATGAAACTCTCGATCGCGAAGCAGGTGAAGGAGTGCCCTACCGAGCGCCAGATCGAAATCGGCACCCCGGGATTCCACTCCGCCAGGTCCACCCGCACCGCCGGTAGCGCATAGGGCATGCTGCTCGCGCCCTCCCGGGCGGCAAAGGAGCCCAGCAGCCGGTCGAGCAGCGCGACGGCGCCGCGACCGATGCCGTTTTCCGCGGCGTCCGGCACCCACTCGGGCAGCAGCAGGCCCATCGTCATCGGCAGGACCAGCGCATTCATGCTGGCGGCGACGAGCCGGTGCTGCCAGGCCTGGGGCTGGCCCTCCTCATCCAGCGCGGCCCGCAGCCGGTGCAATGACGCCTCCCGGAAGTAGCCGTGGCGAAGATCGTCCTCCCGGGTCCAGACCAGCCGCACCGGGCCCTCCACGCGCCGCGCGATCTCCGCCGCCTCGGTGACGTAGTCCGCGAGAAAGCGTCGCCCGAAGCCGCCGCCCACGTAGGTCGGGTGGACGGTCACCGCCGCCCGGGGCAAGTCCGCGACCTCGCAGATGGCCTGCCGGGCGATGTCCGGCGCCTGGGTCGGGATCCAGGCCTCGCAGCCGCCGTCGCGGAACCAGACGGTGGCGTTCATCGGCTCCATGGTCGCGTGGGCAAGATAAGGCAGCCAGTACTCCGCCTCGAGCACCCGGGCCGCACGCCCGAACGCCTCCTCCGCCTCGCCGTCGTCCCGGATGCGCTGGCCTTCCTGGCTGTCGAGGGCCTGCGCCTGGCCGGCGCGGATGGCGGCGCTGCTGACGCCGGCGAGCGGGCCGGGCTCCCACTCGGCCTTCACCAGTGACGCCGCCTGGCGCGCCTCCCAGAAGCCATCGGCCACCACGGCGACACCACTATGGATGGCGAAGACCGCGTGCACGCCGGGCGACTTGAGGGCGGCCGACGCATCGTGGGACCTCAGCGCGGCCCGGAGCCGCGGCGGGCGCAGCACGACGGCCGTGCGCAGGCCTGGCAGCCGGGTGTCGATCCCGTAGGCGACCGTGCCCCGGACCTTGGCAGGCACGTCCGGACGCGGCACGTCCCGGCCGATCCAGCGGTAAGCGCCCGGCTCCCGGAGGGTGATGGTATCCGGCACCGGCAGGAGGCTCGCCTCAGTGGCGAGGTCGCCGTAGGACAACCTGCGGCCGTCCGCGGCGACGACGGCGCCGGCGCCGTCCGTGCGGAGTGATTCCGCGGCAACGTCCCAGCGGCGGGCGGCAGCGGTGAGCAGCATCTGCCGGGCCCGGGCGCCGGTCTCCCTCAGGGGCTGCCAGCGGCCCGCGGTGCTGCGGCTCTCGCCCGTGAGCTGGGCGGGGTCCTGGAACAGCGGGTGGATCGGCGCGATCACGGTGGTGATCCGGCCGGGCGGCACGTCCAGCTCCTCGGCGAGGAGCGTGGCGTACACGGTCATCACCCCCTGCCCCATCTCGATCTTGTCGACCTGCAGGAATATGGCGCCGTCGGGCCGCACCTGCAGCCAGGCATTGGGATTCAGCCCGTCGGCGCCGGGGACCAGCGGCGCCTCGTCCGGATCCGGGCGCAGCCAGGCCAGCACCAGGCCGCCCCCGGCCAGCGCGGCGGTGCCCGCCAGGAGCTGTCGCCGGTTGACTACCAGGGGATCGGCTTGCCGTCGACGTTGACGGGAACGCCCTTGTCAGCGGGCGTGAGCTCGGCGACCAGCTTGTAGAGGCCGGCGGCACTCTCGGCCGGCGTCAGCGCCTTGCCGCTGTAGCCGGAGTCCTCGAGCATGTCGGTCTCGACCATGCCAGGGGCCAGCAGCGCGACGATGATGCCCCGGCCCGAGAGGTCGTTCCGCAGGGCGCGCATGCCCATGTTCATGGCCGCCTTGCTCATCTGGTAGTAGTAGAAGCGGGACATCCTGCCCATCAGGGTCAGCGAGCCGAGGCCGCTGGCCATGCCAATGATCTTCTTCTGCGTGCTCGCCTCCACGTTGGGCACGAGGGCCTCGGACAGCTTGAGGGGCCCGTAGACGTTGGTGTTCATCACCTCGTCGAAGAGCTGCTGGTCCAGGTTGCCGAGCTGCTGGCTGGCGACGGGCGTGCCGAGCCAGGCCGCATTGTTGAACAGCACGTCGATCGGCACGCCGCGATACTTCGCCGCCAGCTTGCGGATCTCCCGGACGTCCGTGACGTCGAGCTGCTCGATGACGACCTTTGGATTGGCCGCGGCCAGCGCCTTGAGCTCGGTGGCCTTCCCGGGCGTACGGCAGGTGGCGATGACGTTCCAGCCCTGTTTCGCGTACTCGGTGGCGAGGGCGAGGCCGATGCCCCGGTTCGAGCCGGTCAGCAGGATGGTCGGGCTGGCGGGATCCTGCACCCGGGCAACGGCGGCACCGGGCTGCAGGACGAGGACGAGGCTCGCGAGGGCGAGCAGGCGGGCGATGGTTTGCATGGCGGAAGTCTAGACGAAATCAGGGTGCCTTCCCCGGCCAGGGCAGGATCTCGCGGGTGTACTCCACGCTGGCCGGCGGCAGGGGGAACCGGGGCTGCCGCTCGAAGGTGCGGGCGGGATTGCGCACCTTGTGCGCAGTGAGCGTCGCCGGGGGCTCGCCAGCCTCCACCCAGCGCTCGAGCGCCGTCAGGTAATCGATGTCCGCCGCGCCGGGCCCGCCACCGCAGTGGAGCATCCCCGGGACCAGGTAGAGGCGCGCGAAATCTGCCAGGCGTGCTGCGCCGAGGCGCCCTTCCGCCTCGTGCCAGTAGTCCAGGGTGTGGGCGGGCATCAGGCTCTCGTCCGCCCAGCCGTGGTAGACGAGCAGCCGGCCGCCCCGGGCGCGGAACCGCGCGAGGTCCGGGCGGAAGCCCGCCACCGCGGCGGTCGCCGCGAACTGGCCCGGGCCGGCGCCGAAGTCGACGGCAGGCGGCTCGGGCGGGTCGGGCACGTAGGCGAGGTATCGGGACCAGTTGTCGACGATGAATCCGAAGAAGGGGGTCTTGCCCGGGGGCGCCAGCAGGGACTGCGCCCACGTGAACTCGCTGCCGACCGGGGCGCCGCCCGACGACCAGGGCTTGCCACTCGACGTCACCGGGCCCGCGTAGATCCGGCGGGCGGCCTCGACCTGGGCCGGGCGGAGGCAGTCGGCCATGCCACCCGCGCCGGCGTCCGCGGGGCAGAGCAGGTCCTCGGGGCGGAAGGCGCAGGACGGCGGATCCCCGATGACGCCGTCCGTCCGGCCGTCGGTGGCGTCGCAGGCCTCGAGCGCGGCCCGGCCCAGCAGGGCGAACTGCGGGGCGCGGAGCACCGGGCTGCCGTCGGGCCCGGTGTTGGCCGCCAGGGCCCAGGCCATGTGGGGCACCGAGAGCGACTGGTTGAAGGGCGCGCCCGCGATGATGCCGTCGTAGTCGTCCGGGTAACGCTCGGCGGCGACCAGCGCCTGCCGGCCCCCGGTCGAGCAGCCGCGGAAGTAGGCGTACGCGGGGCGGTCACCGTAATAGTCCGCGACGAGTTCCTTGGCCACCCGGGTCGTCACGTGGGTGGCCCGGTGGCCGAAGTCGGCCTCGAGGGCCAGGTTGTCGAGGGCCCAGCGGGCGTCCGCCGGGTCGCCGGTCTGGTGGCCCAGGTCGGTGGTGGCCGTCGCGTAGCCCCGGGCGAGGGCATCTTCCATCCCCTGGACCGGCATGACGCCGCAGAGGTTGGTGCACCCGGTGACGAGCAGCTTGCCGTTCCAGTTCGCGGCAGGCAGGCGCACCTCGAAGCCCACCTGCGGGTCGATGCGACCGCCGACCCGGCAAAGCGCGGGCTGGTCACCGGCGGGCGCCAGCATGCCGACGGCGGTGAGCTCGACCGTCGCACCGGCAGCCTCGCTGAAGTCGATGGCCTTCAGCGCCTCGCAGGCAAACTGCTCGACGGGATCCACGGGCACCGCGGCCCGGGCGGGGCCGGCGACGCCCGCGAGGCACAGCCAGGCGGCAGCAACGGGCTTCATGGGAGCCCGACGTTGCCGGACACCGCAGGCGCGGTCAACCCGCGCGGGTCAGCGTCCCGGCGACCGGCCCGCGGACCGGCCGGAGGACCAGCCGCCGGGTCGTCCGCCGCCACGCCGCTGGTTGTGGCCGTTATTGTTGCCGTTGCGGGGACCGCCCTCGCCTCGCTGGCCGCCGTTACCGTGCCGCCGGGCATGCTGGTGCTGGCCGGCGGGCTGCTGATCGCCATCGCGGCCAGGGCCCGGCGCCGGCCGGCCGGGACGGACGGGGGGCTCCGAGATGGAGGGCAGCTGGGCCCGCTGGACCGGGCGGCCGAGGAGCCGCTCGATGTCCTTCAGGAGACCCCGCTCCTCCGCGGCCACCAGCGACAGCGCGACGCCGGTGGCGCCGGCCCGGCCGGTGCGACCGATCCGGTGCACGTAGTCCTCGGGGACGTTGGGCAGCTCGTAGTTGACGACACAGGGCAGCTGGTTGATGTCGAGGCCACGGGCCGCGACCTCGGTGGCGACCAGCGCGGTGATGCGGCCGGCCTTGAAGTCGCCGAGGGCCTTGGTGCGGGCCGACTGGCTCTTGTTGCCGTGGATGGCGGCGGCGTTGATGCCGTCGTCCTCCAGCTGCTTGGTCAGCCGGTTGGCGCCATGCTTGGTGCGGGTGAAGACCAGCACCTGGCCCCAGTCGCTGGTGCGGATCAGGTGGGACAGCAGCCGGCGCTTGTCTTCCTTGCGGATGTCGAAGGCGTGCTGGGTCACGAGCTCGATGGGCGCATTCCGTCGCGCCACCTCGACCGACACCGGGTCGTGGAGCAGGCCGGCGGCAAGCTCCCGGATGTCATCCGAGTAGGTGGCCGAGAACAGCAGGTTCTGCCGCTTCGGCGGCAGCAACTTCAGGATCCGGCGGATGTCGCGGATGAAGCCCATGTCGAGCATGCGGTCGGCCTCGTCCAGTACCAGGATCCCGATGCGACTCAGGTCGATGGTGCGCTGCTGGACGTGGTCGAGCAGCCGGCCGGGCGTCGCGACGACGATGTCGGTGCCCCGCCGCAGGCTCTCGGCCTGGGGATGGAAGCCGACGCCGCCGAAGATGCAGGTGACCGACACTGGCACGTACTTGCCGTAGGTCTTCACGCTTTCCGCCACCTGGGCCGCAAGTTCGCGGGTGGGGACCAGCACCAGCACCCGCGGCATGCGCAGGCGCTCGGTGCCCGGCGCCGTGAGCAGCTGCAGGATGGGCAGGGTGAAGCCCGCCGTCTTGCCGGTGCCCGTCTGGGCGCCGGCGAGCAGGTCACGGCCGGCCAGGATCTCCGGGATGGCCCGGGCCTGGACGGGAGTCGGGGTCTCGTAGCCGCTTTCGGTTACGGCACGCAGCAGTTCGGGCTTCAGCCCGAGCGATTGGAACGACACTTGATGATTTTCCTCTCCGGCCTGCAGAGACCCGCGCCAATCCCTGGGGCGGGCTTGTCCTCTGGTCCGGTAGAGGCAGGATATTGGGTGGCCTGGTGACTTGGGGTCGAAAGGCTCAGATGAACGAGCTGACCGGACGCAAGCTTGTGTAGCGCGGGGCACAATACACGATTGGCGGCGGGAAGCAAGGAATTGGCGTGACACCGGAGTTCCTGGTGGCCCTCACGGGGGCCGTGTTCGTGGTGGCGCTGCTCTATTCGTCGGTGGGGCACGCGGGCGCCTCGGGCTACATCGCGGTCATGACGCTGTTCAGCCTGGCCCCTGCCGAGATCAAGCCCATCGCCCTGACGCTGAACGTCGTCGTGGCGTCCATCGGCAGCTGGCAGTTCTGGCGCGCAGGGCACTTTTCCTGGGCGACGTTCTGGCCCTTCGCGCTCCTGGCAGCGCCGATGGCGTTCGTCGGGGGCTACCTGAACCTGCCCACCCAGGTGTTCAAGGTCCTGGTGGGCATCATCCTGCTCGGGTCCGCGGTGCAGTTCCTGGTGCGGCCACCCGCGGAGAGCGATCCCCGCCTCCCGCCGAAGCCGGTGGCCCTCGGCGTGGGCGCGGGCCTCGGCCTGCTCTCGGGACTCACGGGAACGGGTGGGGGAATCTTCCTGACCCCCCTGCTGCTCTTCCTGCACTGGGCCCGCACGCGCACCGCGGCAGCGGTTTCGGCCCTCTTCATCCTGCTGAATTCCGCGGCCGGCCTCGCCGGCAACATCGCGGCGACCCGCGATTTCCCGCGCTTCGGTATCGCCCTCGTGGCGGCAGTCATGGCCGGCGGCGCGATCGGCTCCTGGGCTGGCAGCCGGCGCCTCGCGCCGGTGGCGATCAAGCGGCTGCTCGCCGTCGTGCTCACGATCGCCGGGCTGAAGCTGATCCTGACCTGAGGCCCGCTTCTCAGCGCAGCGCCAGCTCCATCACCACGCCCCCGTCGGCGGCCTTGCCCTCCGCGGGCGAGGTGAGGAAGACCCGGGCCGGATCGATGCCCGTGTCGGTCAGCAGCTTCGCCTGGACGTTCCCGGCCCGCGCGGTAGCGAGGGCGAAGAACTCGGCGTCCGTCACCGGGACCCGCCCGCGCAACTCCGCCTCGATCAGCCCGATGCGCGCCGCGGGGTCGGCCGCGTCGGGCGGCGGCTCGGGCAGCGGCGCGTCCGGGCCGGCCAGCTCCCGGTGCAGCGCCGTGAGCAGCCGGAGGTGCTCGCCGGGATCGGCGCTGATGGCCGCGTAGTCGACCCCTTCGACCGGTTTCCTGCGCGCAGCCAGCTCGGCCTTCCGGGCCGCAACCAGCCGCTCGTGCAGCCCCGCTTCCTGCAGGACCGCGACGTCGACATCCCGGTTGAAGACGGCCGGCACGGTGAGCTCGAGGCCCGGCCGCTCCGTGAGCGCCTTCGCCAGGTTGGCGAGCTTCCCGCCCTCCGCGGGGGCAACGGCCGCATCGCCGGCCGGGAAGGCGATCAGGTTCACTTCCTCCCCGCCACCGAACAGGCTGCCCAGCAGGGCGAACGGCGCGGTCACCGCCTTGGTCAGCAGGTTCACGAAGACCTTCCAGACGATCGGCCCGATGCGGAACTGCGGGTCGTCCAGGTCCCCGGTCACCGGCAGGTCGAGGTCGATCACGCCGTTGCGGTCCTTGAGCAGGGCGACGGCCAGCTTCAGCGGCACCCCCACGGCGTCGGGGCTCTCCACCTTGTCGCCGAGCTCGAGCTGGTCGATGACGAACTTGTGGTCCGCGTCGAGCTGCCGGTCATCGACCTTGTAGTTGAGGTCCACCGACAGCTTGCCCTGCCGGATGGCATATCCCGCGAAGCGGCCGGAGTAGGGGGTGAAGGAGGCCAGCTCCACGTTGCGGAAGGTCATGGCCATGTCGGCGTAGGTCTCGGCGGCGAGCGGGTTCACCTGGCCGCGGATGGTCACCGGGGAGAAGCGGTCGACCTGGCCATCCAGGTTCACGGTCGCCCGGGCCGCCGGCGCGGACGACAGGCCGGCGACCGTGCCCTTCAGCTTCTCGATGCCGATCGCGAAGTTCGGCCGGGTGGTGAAGTCGGCGAACCGGGCCGAGCCGTTGGTGATGCGGACCGTGCCGATGCGGATCGGGAACGGCGCGGCCTCGCTGGGCGCCGCCGCCGGCGCGGCGGGGGTTACGGCGACGGCGTCGGCCCCGCGGCTGGCGTCAGGACCGAGAGTCGGGCCTTCGACCGTCGTTGCGGTCGCGCCGGGGCCGGCAAGGATGGCGCTGATGTTGGTGGTGCCGTCCGGCCCGATGATGACCCGGGCGAAGGGGCTGCGCGCGTCGACGGTGCGGATCTTCAGGCTCTCCGGCACCGAGCGGTATTCGACGGCGTCGAGCGACAGGGAATCCCAGGTGACGAAGTCCTCGCGGAGCGCGTTGTCGACCGTGCGCAGGCCCGTGATGCGTACGTCACCACTGAAGCCGAGCTTCGCCGCGGGCGCGGCGTCCTCGTAGGTGACGCGGCCCTTGGCCCCGAGTTCGCCCCGGGCGAGTGTCAGGCTGGTCTCCCGGGCCAGGTAGGGCTGGGCCAGCGCGAGCGGCAGGTCCGCCACCTCCACGTCGGCGTCCACGACGAGCGCATCCAGGCTGGCGGTGGCGGCGGCCGCCAGCCTGCCCTTGCCGTTCAGCGTGGCCGCGAGGTCGGCCGTGAGCGTGGTGCCCGGTGCGGTGGAATAGCCGTTGACCGTGAGGTCGAGCGGCTCCAGCACGAACAGCGGCGCCGGGACGACGCTCCGGTCCTCCAGGCTGAGGCGAAGCTTCCGCACGTTGATCCGCGGCATCTCCACCACCCACCCGGCCTCGCCCCCGGCCTCGGTATCACCATCGGATGCCACCGGGGCTTCGGCCTCCGTGACCAGGGGGTCGAAGATCCCCGAGCGCTTCAGGTCGCCTTCCGGGGTCAGCCAGGCCTGGATGCTGCCACCCTCCAGGGTGAGTTCGCCCACGACGGCCTTCGCTTCGGCCAGCGACAGGCCGAGGCCCGTGGCGGTGACGGTGTCGAGGTCCACGTAGTCCACGGTTTCCCCGCGATCGCGGATGGCGACCTTGCGGAGCTCCAGCGCGCCGGACTCCACCACGACGTCCGGCCCGGCCGGCCCGTCCGCGAAGCGGTAGCGACCCCGCAGGCCGGCGGTACCACTGGTGACCTCGAGGCGCAGGGCGTCGCCCAGGAACGCCGCGATCCGGGGCAGGGGCAGGTCGGCCAGCGTGAACTCCCCCTCGGACGACAGGGGCTGGGCCTTCAGCGTGCCGCGCCAGGCGAAGCGCCCCGTGTCGAACAGCGTGGCGTCGAGTTCGTAACGCTCGCCCTCGCCGACGTAGGTGCTGAAGGCCGTGAGCCGGAAGGCGAGGGGCTTCAGTTCCGCCACGAAGGGCTCGGGCCGGTCCCGGTCCTCGAACCGGACCCGGCCGCCGTCGAGGACCAGGTCGGCGATGACCAGCCGGGGCAGGGGCTCTTCCGGCGCGGGCGCCGTGCCGGGCTCCGGACCTGGCGCCAGGTCACCGAGGTTGAGGTTCCCGCCGGGCCGGACCACCGCGTTGACGACGAGCCCGTCCAGCCGGATCGCGCCGAAGGACAGCGCCCGCCGCCAGAGCGAATTCACCTCGAGGTCCACGAGCAGGTGGTCGAAGCGCACCATGGGGCTGTCGTCCGCATCGGGCAGCACCAGGTCGTCGACCTCCAGCGCGAGGGTGAAGGGATTGAAACGGACCGCGCCGAGCTTGAGGTCGCGGCCGTAGTCGGCCTGGACCAGGTCCCTGGCGTAATCCGCCACGAGTCGGGGGACGGCCATGAATCCCAGCGCGGCGTAGAGGGCGATGGCTGCACCCGCAGCCACTAGGTACTTTCCGGATGACCAGCTCGGCTTCTGCATCACGCAATATTGCGCCAAGATGCGGGCCTATGCTCGCCGTCTGGATCGCCACCGCCTTCGCCCTCGGCCTGCTGGCCCGCCAGCTCGGCCTGCCGCCCCTGGTGGGCTTCCTCGGCGCCGGGTTCCTGCTGAAGGCGGCGGGGGTGAGCCAGGTGCCGATGCTCGAGGAGGCTGCCCACCTCGGTGTCCTCCTGCTCCTGTTCTCCGTGGGCCTTAAGCTGCGCATCCGGAACCTGTTTCGCGCCGAGGTGTGGGGCGTCGCACTGCTGCAGTTCCTGCTGGCCGTGCTGGTCGTGGCCCTGCTACCCGGCAATGGCGGACTGGCGCTGGTGCTCGTGCTGGGCTCAGCCCTGGCGTTCTCGAGCACGGTCCTCGCCGCCAAGGTACTGGAGGAGCGCCGGGAGATCCGCGCCTTCCACGGCCGGGTGGCCATCGGCATCCTGATCGTGCAGGACCTCGTCGCCGTCGCGGTGCTCGGCCTCATCGACACGCGGCCACTCACCTGGATGGCCGCCCTCGCCCTGCTCCTGCCCCTGGCCCAGCCGCTGGTGCGCCGGCTCCTCGACCTGGCGGGCCACGGCGAGCTGCTCGTGCTCTTCGGCGGCGCCCTCGCGCTGGGCGTCGGCGGCTACGGTTTCGAGGCCATCGGGCTGACCGGCGAGCTCGGCGCACTGCTCGTCGGCATGGTCCTCGCGAACCACCCGAAGTCGGTCGAGCTCAGCGACTCCCTGTGGAGCCTCAAGGAGTTCTTCCTGGTCGGGTTCTTCCTGAGCATCGGCCTCACCGGGCTGCCCACCTGGCACACGCTGGAACTCGCGGCGATCCCGCTGCTCGTGCTGCCCCTCAAGGTCCTGCTCTACTTCTTCCTGCTGCTCGCCTTCGGGCTGTCCGCGCGAACCGGTTTCCTGGCGGGGATCGCCCTGGCCACGTATAGCGAGTTTGGCCTGATCGTGATGGCGGCCGGCGTCGAGCGCGGCCTCGTCCCGGAGGAATGGCTGGTCGCGACGGCCATCGCGGTGGCCGTGTCGTTCGCGCTGGCCGCGCCGCTCAGCCGTCAGTCCCACGACGTCTACACGGCGCTGGAACGCTTCCTGCGGCGCTTCGAGCGCGACCGGCGCCACCCGGACGACGAGCCGATCTCGCTCGGGCGGGCGGAGGTGGTCGTTGCCGGCATGGGGCGCGTAGGCACCGGCGCGTACAACCACGCGCGGGAGAGCGGCCGCAAGGTCGTGGGCCTGGACAGCGACCTCGGCAAGGTCGAGAAGCACCTCAGCGAGGGCCGGCGCGTCGTCTACGCAGATGCCGAGGATCCCCTGCTCTGGCACCGGCTGAACCTGGACCAGGTGCGGGTCATCATGCTGGCATTGCCGGATGCTGAGGCCAAGGTGCTGGCGTGCGAGCAGCTGCGCCGGCGCGGGTTCCAGGGCCTGATCAGCGCCACCTACGTCTGGCCGGAAGAGCAGGCGCCGATCCTCGCCGCCGGAGCCGACATTACCTACAACTACTTTGCCGAGGCCGGCGTCGGCCTTGCCGCGGACACCTTCGATGCGCTTGCGGCGGAGGGCGAATCCCGGCCAAATAGGCGCCCCCTGCCCACCACCCCGGCCGAGTCCCCCAACCCATGACCGTTACCCTAGCCGCCGTCCGCACCGAGGCGGATATCCTGCCGGCCTACCGCGGCACGCCGGTGGCAGACCTGCTCCGGTTCCAGAACCTGGGTACCGCCAGCGTCCCGGACCAATGGCCGCGCCCCGCGATCCTGGTGGCGACCTGCATCGAGCAGGGCACGCCGCTGCGCCTGCCACCGGGCTTCGCGATTACCCTGCATACCGCGGCGGCGAACCTCAAGCGCGATCCCTTCAAGGTGTCCTGGGCGATCGGCGTCGCCGGCGTGCAGGCGATCGCCATCGTGGGCCACGACGACTGCCGGCTGACGGAACTGCGCAACCACCGGGAACCGTTCGTGGTGCAGATGATCGAGGCCGCCGGCTGGGAGCGCCCCGCGGCGGAGCAGCACTTCGATCACTGGGCGGACCTGTTCGCCGTCGAGGATCCGGCCGGCTTTGCGGCCGCCGAGGCGGCCCGGCTGCGGGAGCGCTATCCGCGGATCCTGGTGGCGCCCCTGCTCTACCAGTCCGCGTCCGGTACCCTGCAGCAGATAGTCCCGGAAGAGGGCCGGTGATATAACTTCTCCGGAGGAGGAGGACACCGATGATCATCCTGCGACGCCTGGCCTTCGCCGTGCTGGTCGCGACACTCGCCGCCGCCTGCGCCACGAGCCCCACGGGGCGCCGCCAGCTGATGCTGGTGTCGGAGCAAACCGCCATCGCGGCTTCCAAGCAGCAGTACGTCCAGACCATGAGCCAGCTGAGCTCCGAGGGCAAGCTGGTCACCGACCCGAAGGTGCTGAACCGGATCGACACCATCACGGGGCGCCTCGTGGCCCAGGCGATCCTCCTGCGCCCCGACACCAAGGCCTGGGAATGGAGCGTCCAGGTGATCGACGACCCGAAGACCGTCAATGCCTGGTGCATGGCGGGCGGGCGCATGGCGGTCTACACCGGCCTCATCGAGAAGGTGCAACCGACCGACGACGAACTGGCCCAGGTCATGGGCCACGAGATCAGCCACGCCCTGGCGAACCACACGGCCGAACGCATGTCCGTGGCCATGGCCAGCCAGCTGGGTGCCCTGGCCGTGGGCATCGCTTCCGACTCGGCGGCGGGCATGGCGGGCGCCCAGGCCGCGGCTGCCCTCGCGATCACCCTCCCCAACAGCCGCTCGTCCGAGACCGAGGCCGACCGCATCGGCATCGAGCTGGCCGCCAAGGCGGGCTATGACCCCCGGTCCGCGGCGACCCTGTGGGAGAAGATGGGCAAGGCCGGCGGCAAGGGTCCGCCCCAGTTCCTCAGCACCCACCCGGCGCCGGGCAACCGCCAGGCCACCCTGGCGGCATTGGCGCCCCAGATGATGACCTACTACCAGCAGCCAGGCCCGCGGCCGGTGTACCAGCTGGTGCGGACACCGCTGCCGGCGGCGAAGAAGAGCGCCCCGGCGCTGAAGTAGGCGCGGCTTCAGCCGCGACCGGTTCCCGGGCTTCCCTTGGTCGCTAGATGAACACGCTCCTGTCG
>ERZ761602.5506-NODE-5506-length-14942-cov-6.843152_pt1 | contig 14942 bp, 7 predicted proteins | sample MGYA00512165_ERZ761602 | MGnify/ENA primary metagenome ERZ761602 (study PRJEB28899, sample SAMN02445085) | bioreactor sludge metagenome | biome: EBPR sludge; isolation source: Thorneside wastewater treatment plant | place: Australia: Brisbane, Thorneside...
GCGATGAACAGGGCAGTGAGGCCGTTGGCGGCGTGCGCGCCGTTGTTGGCCGACCGGGCCAGGAAGGCGCCGGTCTGGCTGAGCTGCCGGGCCCAGAACAGGTCCCGGCGCTCGACGCCCATGAGGTCGCGCAGAAGGTGCGCGGGGATCGTGGCCTCGGCGACGACGCGCTTGCCGCGCGTCTGCAGGACGTTGATCGCGGAGTGCTTCTTGTCGGTGTCGATTCCTCCGCTGAGGACGAACCGCTCGGCCGACGGGCCGTGCGCCGCGATCCACTCGCAGGCGGCCAGGGTGGCGCGGCCGACCAGGTGGAAACTGCCGTCGGTGGTCCAGGCGGTCAGGCTGACCGTGCCCTTGAGCGGCGGCCAGACCTGGCGGACCATGAGCGTGGCGCTGAAGTAGCCGGTGCGCACCTGGGCGCTCATCTCGGCGGCCTTGAAGAGGCTGAACAGGGTCACCGAGCCGGCGAAGTCGATCTGGAACGGGTTGAACTGCAGGCCCAGATCGGCGTCGCCCCGGATGGCCTCGATCCCGGCGATGGACGGCCCGCCGGTGACGGTGACGCCGAGGTCGATGCGCGTCGTGCCGGCCTCGAGCGTCAGCGCGCCCTCCACCCGGGTGAGGTACAGCCCGGTCTGGCCGATGGGGATGCGGCAGCCGTACAGGCCGACCCGCACGTTGCGCAGGGACAGGGCCGCGGCCGAGATCGCCGCGCTGTCTTCTGCGAACGCCGGGTTCCCGGCCAGTGTCGGGTCCAGCCCAGCCGCGGCCGGGGTATGGATCTCGGCGACGGCCTGGCCGCTGGCGTTGTAGTACAGGCTGACCGAGACGCCCAGGCCGCAGTTGGCGCCGCCGCCCAGGCCCGGCACGGTGAAGAGCCCGCCGGCGCTGATCAGGTAGCCGCCACCTTCCTCCTTGAACTCGCCCCACAGGCCGCCGAGGGTGACGCCGCCGGCGCGGATGGACGGGAGCTCAAAGCGCCCGCCGCCGAGGCTGAGGCTGCGCGGCGAGACGCGCACGTTGTAGACCGTGACGGAGGCGCCGCCCCAGGCGCGCGGCGTGGTGAGCGCCGCCGACTGGACAGAGACGGTGTCGCCGTCGATCTGAGCGTTGACGACCGACAACTCCAGCCCGGCCACGGTCAGGGCAAAGTCCTCGACCGTGCCGGTGAAGTTGCCTTGGCTGTCCACCGTCAGGCTGCCGCGCACGCTGGCGTTGACGTTCTTGACGGCGATGGCGACCGTGCCCGCGATGGTCACTTTGTAAGTCTGGTCGGCCGCGAAGGTGAGCGTGGCCGAGGCGCCGGTGACGCTGAAGCCGCTGGCGCTGCCCAGTTTGAAGTCCGGGAACGGGAAGGTAGCGCTGCCGCCGCCGATGCTCAGGCCGTCGGCGTCGATGGTGATATCGGTGACCTGGCCGCTGACGCCGCCCAGCGCGGGCGGCAGGGTCAGGGCGCCTGCGGCCACGGTCAGCCCGGCGTTGTCAAAGGCCAGGTCGCTCAGCGCCAGGGTGGTGTTGGCGATGGTCAGAGAGAGCTGATCCAGCGTGCCGCTGAATGTGCCGAAGCGGTCGACTTTGGCCGCGACGGCGATGTCCTGATTGTTCTGCGGCAGGCGCAGTTGCAGGGTGGTGGAGATGCCGAAGGTGTAGTTGCCGCCTTCGATCTCGAGAGTGGCCACCGGGCTGTTGAAGCGCACCTTGGAGCCGTCGCCGATCTTGATATCGGGCAGGTTGACGGTGACACTGCCGCCGCCGACCTCCAGCCCGGTGTCGGTGATGGTGACATCGCGCAGGGTGGCGACGCTGTTGTTCAGGCTGGGCGGCAGGGTCAGGCTGGCGTTATCCACCGCCAGGCCCTGGTTGTTCACGCCGACCTCGACCATCTGCAGCGTGGCCTGGGCGATGGTCAGCGAGATCTGATCCAACTGGCCGTGGAATTGGCCGTCCTTGTCCACGTCGAAGCTGAACTGGATCTCCTGGGCGTTGTCGGGTAGGTTGAGCACGACGGTGCCGGTCCCCAGGAAGATGTAGTTGCCGCCGGTGTAGAGCAGGCTGGCGGTGTTGTCGATGATCTTGACCTTCTCGCCGCTGCCGAAGGACACCTCTGGCAGCGGAAAACTGGCCGAGGCCCCGCCCAGGCTCACGCCGGCCCGCGTGATCCGCAGGTCGGTGACTTCGCCCGTCACGCCGCCCAGGTCGTCCGGGAGCGTCAGGCTGACGGTGGCGGCGAAGATGCCGTCGTCCACCAGTTGGGCGTCCACGACGGACAGCGAGGCCCCGGCCAGCGTCAGGTCGAAGTTCTGAAGCGTGCCGCCGAAGGTCGGGCCCGGCCCGACGGTGAACTCGACGGCCACGCTGGTCTGGACTTTGGCCGGGCTGAGGTCGAGCGCGGTGCTGCCGCTGGCCACGCCGCTGGCCAGGTTCACCTGGCGCAGGGACAGGGCGCCGGAGACTGGCAGGTCGGCCAGTTCGCTCAGGTCATAGTCCACAGCGAAGTCCGGCGTGAGGAGCGGGACCGCGCCGGAGGCGTCGATCTCAAACTGGCCCACGAACAGGGGCAAGGCCTCCTGGCGCAGGGCCAGCCCGCCCACGCCCGTGATCTGATCGCCGTCGATGACCACCGAGTCGCTGGCGCCGCTCAGGTGATAGAAGTCGCCGAGCCACACGTCGCCAAAGGCCTGATCTCCGAGGAAAGTGTTGGCCGTGACGGTGAGCGAGCCTACCTGGCGCGTGACGCGGGCGCCGGCTTTGACGCCGACGGCCAGCGCCGCCGTGTTGGCGTGCAAGTCGGGCGTGGGCTCGGGCGTGGCCGCGAGGACGGAGACGGTGTTGGTGACGCCGACGCCGGCGTTGACGACGACGACGCGCTCCAGCGTCTCGCCGGGGAGCAAACTGCCGGCCGCGCAGGTGACGGTCAGGCTGGGCGCGTCATAGGCGCAGCCGGGCGCCGCCACGAAGCTGAGACCGGTGGGCACGGGATCGCTGAGGACGATCGACCTGGCCTCGGACGGGCCGTGGTTGACCACGCCGACGGTGTAAGTGACGAGGTTCCCGGCGTAGACCTCGGCCGGCGCCGCCGTCAGGGTGACGGCGAGGTCGGCCTGCGTCCGGACAAGGGTGCTGGCGCTGGCGGCGTTGTCGCCGGGCTGACTGTCGACGGGTGCGCCCGTGACCGTGGCTGTGCTGATAAGGGCCGCGCCGTCGCTCAGGCTGGGCGACGTGCGGAAGGCGAGCGCCAGGCGGCGGATCTCGCCGTTGGCGAGGCCGCCCACCTGACAGGTGCCGGCCTCACAGACCGCGTCCGATTCAATCAGGTCAAAGGTCAGGCCGGCGGGCGGGCTGTAACTGATGACCACGTCCTGCGCGCCGATGGAGCCGTTGTTGAAGACGGTCAGCGTGTAGCGCAGCCTGTCGCCGGCGATCACGGCCGCCGGGGCCTGCAGGGCCAGGCGCAGGTCGGCCTGGATGACGCTGGTCACGGTGGTCGCAGCGACGGCCTGATTATTGACTGCGTTGAGGTCGACCGCCGCCGCAGAGACCGCGAGCCGGTGTTCCAGGCTGACGGCATAGGCGGTGCCGGGTTTCACCGTCACCCGCACCGCGAACGCCTGCGGGCTGAGGTCGGCCGGCAGGCTGGCCAGCACGCAGGTCACGCGGTGCTCGGCCGCGGCATACGCGCAGCCGTGGTCCGCGGACAGGAAGGTCACGGCCGGCGGCAGGTCGGCGGTGAGGGCTACATCCGTGGCGACTGAAGGTCCGCTGTTGGCCGCGCCCAGGTAGAGCACCAGCGGCTCACTCGGGCCGCCGGCGGGCAGGTAGGCGCTGGCCGGCGCGCTCAACGCCGCCGCCAGGTCAGCCTGCGCGCCGACCGACACTTGGTTGGTCTGCCGGTTGGCGTGCGGGTCGGCGTCCGGTTCGGGCCGCTCTGCAACGGCCTCGGCCGTCACCGCCAGGCCGCCCAACGCGATGGGATCAATCGCGAACACCAGGCTGGCCGTGCGCTCGGCGCCGCTGGCCAGGTCGCCGCAGCTCAGCGTCACCGCGTCGGCGTAGGCGGCTTCCAGGCTGCACGGATTAGGCGGGACCGCGCTCACGAAGCGCGCGCCGCCGGCCGGCAGCATCACGGTGACGCGTGTGCGCGCGGCCGTGGCCGGGCCGTAGTTGTGGACCGCGACGTTGACGACGAAGTCGGTTCCGGCGATGGCCGCAGCCGGCGTCGTCAGGGCCAGGCCCAAATCGGCCTCGGCTCGCACCGTGTGGCGCGCCTCCCCAGTGTTGTTGGCGCCCTGGGGATCGAGCTCCTGAGCGCCGGCGCTGAAACGCGCGCTCACGTCGCCGCGGACGTCCGGCCCCACGCGCGCGGTCAGCGCTCCTTCGGCCGAAGCCTCCGCCGCCAGGCCGTTCAACGAGCACGCCACGACCGTCGGCGATTCAGGCGCGCACAGGCCGCCCGCCAGAGTCGCGGACTGGAAGGTGAGACCGGGCGGCAATTGGCCGCGCACCTGGATCTGGCTGGCGGGGCCGCCGGTGTTGCCGAGCGCGAATTGATACGTGACGGTTTCGCCGCTGGCGACCGGATCGGGCGTGACGGACGCCAGCGTCAGCGTCAGGTCTGTGCTCAGATGGGCGAACTCGCCGACGGAGGCGGCGGCGACCAGAGTGTCGTCGGCGCGCGTGAAGACGCCGCCCGCGTACGTGAACGCGCCCGGGGCGTTGCCCGGCACCAGGCGCGCTGACAGCGCGAGGACGGAATTGTCGGTCCCGCCGCCCAGCGCCGTCCAGGCGGCGCCGTTCCAGCGGGCGAGGTTGTTGACGGTGAGGCCGCCGGCGGACGCAAAGCGCCCGCCCACGAGCAGATCACCGCCGGCCGCCGTCAGCGCGAAGACGGCCGGGTTGGCGCCGGTCGGGCTGCCCGGCAGCGGCGCCCAGGTCACGCCATCCCAGACCGCCAGGCCGGCTGTGCCCGGCACGGTCGGGGCGCCGGCGCCCGGGAAGCCGCCGCCCACATACAGGCGCCCGCCCAGGGAGGCCAGCGCCCGCACGGCGTCGCCGCTGCCGGTGTTGACGCCGCCGCCGACGGCCTGCCACTGACCGCCATCCCACACCGCCAGGTTCTCGGCCGGCACCGCGAATTTGCCGCCGGCATAGACCTGGCCGGCGTGGACAGCGATAGCGCGGACTTCGCCGCTGTTGGCCGTGCCCAGGCCGGCGAGACCCACGCCCCGCCAGGCGCCATCCTGGAACAGCGCGATATTGTGGCTCGCGCCGCCATCGGGCAGGCTCAGGGTGAAGCGGCCGCCGGCGTACAGGGCGGCCCCGTCCAGAGCCAGGGCGTAGACCGGGCCGTTCAGGCCGCCGGCCAGCGCCTGCCAGCCGGCGCTGTCATAGTGCGCCAGGAAATCGGCGGAGGCCAAACCCGCCGCGTTGGTGAAGGCGCCGCCCACGTACAGGCCGCCGCTCCCGTCCGGCAGGAGCGCGTGCACAGGCCCGCTGAGGCCCAGGATCGGTTGCCAGGTGGAACCGTCCCAGCGCGCCAGGTAAGGGCTGGAGTCCGTGCCGGCGTAGACGAAATCGCCCGCTGCGGCCAGCGCGTTCACCGGGCCGTTCAGGCCGGCGGCGCCGATAGCGGTGTCCCAGTAGCTGAGGGGCATCGAGGCGCTGCCACTGTTGTCGCTCTGGAACGAGTCGACCTCGTTGGCGCTGACCGAGAATGTGTTGGTCAGCGGGCCGGGCAGGTTGAAGGGCACGGCGATCGTGATCGTCGCTGCCTGGCTGGCGTCCACGGCCAGGTCGCCGAGGCTGCACGTCACCTGGTGGGTGGCTGAGTCATACACGCAGCCGGCCGAGGCCGAGACGAATTCCACACCGGCCGGGAGCGTGTCCACCAGGCGGACGCCGGTGGCCGGCAGGACGCTGCCATTGCCGTTGGTGACCGTCACCGCAAAGACGGCCGGTTTCCCGCGGCTGGCTGCGGGCAGTTCGGCCTGGGTCACGCCCAGGTTGATCTGGTTGTACTCGTAAGCGCCGATGTCACAGTCCGCACCCTTGGGCCGCGTCACGCCGCGCTGGTCGTCCGGCTCGCACAGGCCGCTGGCAACTGGGACGGCGTTGAAGGCCGGGCTGTCTGGCAAGATCGCGCGCGTTGGCGTGCCGCCGCCGTTCATCTGGAGCGGCCCGAGGACGGGGTCTTGCCCCAAGCGGTTGCTGTCGGTGACGCCGGCCAGCGAGCAGCCGGATGAGACCATGACCAGGTTATAGCCCAGCGAGTTGAGCGGGGCGCCCGCGCACTCCGGGCCGGCGCCGATGGATGAGTTGTTGGCGAGGAGGGCCGCCTGGACGCTGACAGACCCGGCCTGGTGGTAAAGCCCGCCGCCGCTGCCGCGGAACTCCGGCCCGCCGCTGGCTGCGCCGCCTGAGCCGCCGCTGCCGCCACTGCCGCCCGCGCCGCCCGAACCGCCATCGCCCGTGCAGATGTAGATGCCGGTGTCCACCAAGCGGATGGATCTGCCGTCGCTGCCTCGCGAACCCGTGAAGCCCGTGCTGCCCGCGCTGCCGGCGACGCCGCCGACCCCATCCTGCAGGCTGTTGTGGCTGATGGTGCTGTGACTGACGAACAACGTGCCGGCGTTGTACAGGCCGCCGCCCAGGCCGTTGCCGCCGATCCCGGCGTAGCCGCCGGCGCCACCGACGCCGCCGGTCCCGCCCGCGCCGCCGGAGCCAGCGTCGGCGCAGGCCAGGGTGCCAGTGTCTCCGTTGCCGCCGTCCCCGCCGTCCCCGCCGTCCCCGCCGCGTCCGCCATTGCCGCCGCGGCCGCCATTGCCGCCGATAGCGGTGTTGTCTGAAATGGTGCTGTTGCGGAGGGTGAGCGTGCCGGCATTGTAGAGGCCGCCGCCCTCGCCCTGACCGCCGCTGCCGCCGGCCGCACCTGGAGCGCCCGCAGCGCCCGCAGCGCCCGCGGCGCCATTGTTGCCATTGTCGCAGCCCCAGAAGTTGCAGCTGCCATTGCCGCCGTTGTTGCCATTGCCGCCGTCCCCGCCCCGGGCGCCATTGCCGCCGAGGCCGCCGACGCCGCCCACGGCCGTGTTGCTGATGACGGCCGAGTTAAGCAGTGTCAGATTGCCGGCGTTGTAGAGGCCGCCGCCCTGGCCGGCCCCGCCTGCGCTTTGCAGGCCGCCCGGGCTGCCCACGGCGCGCCCGTTCTGGATCGTCAGGTAGGCGAGCGCCACAACCGCTCCCGCCGCGACAGTGACGACGCGGCCCAGGTTCTGGGCGTCGATGATGACGCGCTCGAGCGGGTCGCCCAACAGCGCCACACTCTGGTTGATCGTCAGGCGCTCGAAGTAGGTGCCCGGCGCCAGGCTGATGATGTCGCCGCTGGCGGCCTGGTTAAGCGCGGCCTGAATCGTGCGGCAGGCCGTGGCCGGCGTGCGGCAGTCGTTGGCATCGTTCCCGTCTGGCCCGACGAACAGCGTCGGGTCGGCGGTCGCGTCTATTTGTGTCTGAGTCAGGTCAGCCGACACGCCGCCTGCCAGGGCCGGCTCAGGGCCGGCCAGGTTGCTCAGGTCAGCCGCGGCTTCATTGGATGTGTCTGCGGCCGAGGCAGGGGCGGGGGCCGGCTCGGCCCCGGCCAGGTTGTCCTGGACCAGGGCGCTGAAAGCCCGGTCGAAGGTTTCACGGTTCCCCTGGGGTTGAGCCAGCAGCGTCCAGGAGCCCTGGCCACCTGCGGTCTGGAAGTCGGCGGCCGGCGCACCCGGCTGGGGTCCGGTGTTCAAGTTCCAGAAGTAGCTGTCCTGCGGCGGCGCCGCGGCCTCGGCCGGGGCTGCCGCCCGCGCGGCCGTGGCGGGTGTGGCGGCCAGGCCGGTGGCTTGTTCGCGCAGCACGGCGGCCTGGTAGGCCTGGATGGCTTCCGCCAGGAGGGCCTCGTAGCGGCGGCGGGTGGGCGCGGGCGCATCCGCCGGCAGGTTCAGGTAAAGCATGAGCGCTTCGGAGAAAGCGGCCTGGGCCTCGGCCGCGCTCAGCGGCGTCGGTTGCGTGACGGTGCGGGAGGCCGCCGCTGGGTTAACGGGCGCGGCCGGCCCTTGGGCCAGGGACGCCAGCGGAGACAGGCACTGGCTGACGATGAGCAAGACGGTGACCACAATCCGAGGCAGGCGGGCGAGGTGCGCCATACGATCCTCCCCTGGGCATGGGGGTGGTTCAGGCAGCCAGCCGCGGCCGTGGTCAAGCTGACCGTCTAGGACCGGTGTGGCCTGGTTGAGCGGGGATGTGGCTCGGCCGAGTGATCAACCGCTGCTTTGGATGGCCGGGCAGGACCGCTGGCACAGCCCGCCACCCATCCATCTAAATGGAGGGGAGGGCGGCACCCAGGCCAATAGGCCTCGCCAAAGGGTGGGGCGTTGCGAGGCACCTGATCTTGGCTTCCCGCGCCTGTTTGAGGAAGAGCCGCAGGCGGGGACGTCGCTTCTTTGAATAAACTTGAAACAGCAACGTGGAGACACTGTCACTATAGAGACGGAGGGGGCAGAAGTCAACCTCGGGTTTGAGATCAGTTTGATGGATTGCACATTCGCTGCCTGAGCTGACGGCTCAGCGCGGTGGTCGGCGGCGATCAAACCGCCCGGCCGCCGGGCCGGCAAAAAGCGCCGCGCCCCGAATGGGGCGCGGACTGGCGCAAGGGTTTGGAGGGAAGGGTGGGCGCGGCTACACGCGATAGCTCTGCCGGCCGGCCAGCAACAAGGCGTCGATCTCCTCGGTGGCCGCCGAGAGCGCGACTTCCTCGGTGGCGGCCCACTCCTGGCAGAGCGCCTGGCGCGCTTTGCGCAGCCCGGCCGAGTCGACCTCGTTCAGAGGTTTGTGCCAGCTGCGGGCGTTCAGGTCCCGGACCAGCTCACACAAGGCCAGGAACGAGCAGTTCTTGAGACGGTTGGCGAGATCGAGGCGGCGCTGGCGGTGATCCGGCGTCATCGGCACGGGCTGGCTCTGCAGGATCGCGCGGCCGCGCGCCAACTCAGATTTGGAGGTCAGCAGGCGCAGCTCCGGCGTGGCCGCGGCGTCGGCGGGCACCCAGACCGTGTTGCGCTCGATCGCGACTTCGTAGTAGCGCTGCGGCTCGGCGGTAGTGAAGCGCTTGGTCACCAACCCGACGACCCGGCCGATGCCATAGGTGGAGTGCACGACGCGGTCGTTTACCTGAAAAGTCATGACGCTCTCCTCGCGTAAATAACCCGGGCGGGCTGGCCACGACAGCGGGCTGAGGCATGGGTCAGGGCCGCGGCCTGGTCCGGCGGGCGCCGCCCCAAGAAAAGGCCGCCATCCCATAAATAGGTTTGGCGGCCAGACACCACGCAAATCTGTTTACTCGACTAATGAAATTGTAGCATAGCCCGCGTTCAGTCAGCGGGCCGCGCCGGCTCCCTCACGGCAATGGCCGCCAGGCCAGGCCCAGGCCGATGGCCAGCACCGCCAGCAGCGCGCCGGCGGCCGTGAAGATGACGCTGATCTCCATCGTCTCGTGTTGGATGATCAGGTGGGTGGGCAGGTTGCGGAAGGCGCTCTGCAGTTCATCCGCGCTTTCAGCCGAGTAGTATTCACCGCCGGTCAGGTCGGCCACCTGCTTGAGCGTGGCCTCGTCGATGCCGCGCCGGAAGCCGCCGCCCCCGCCGCCAAAGGCGCCGCCGCCGCCGAAGAAGGAGCCGTTTCCGTTCGACGGCTCGTTGCCCAGGAAGCGCAGGCCGCAGCGCGGGTTGGCCGAGCCGTGCTCGGTGCCGAAGCCGATGGTGTAGACGCGCACGCCGCGCGCCACGGCCTGTTGCGCGGCCTCCAGCGGCGGCGGGCCGAAGTTGCTGACGCCGTCGGTGAGCAGGACGATGATGGCCGGCGCATACGCGCCGCGCGCGACGGGCGTCGGCTCGGGCGCGTCCGCGGCGGTGCTGGGCGCCACGCTCGGGTCGATCTCGGCGATGGCGTCCAGGCCCTTGAGCAGCCCGGCGCCGATGCCGGTGCGGCGGCCGGTGAGCAGGCTTTCGATGGCGACCTGCAGCAGTTCTTCGTCGTCGGTGGGCGCTTGAATCACTTCGGCGTAGCCGGCGAAGGCCACCACGCCGATGCGCGTGCCGGGCGGCTGGCTGTCGATGAAGGCCAGCGCCGCCGCCTGGGCGGCCTCCAGCCGGCTCGGGGCGATGTCCGTGGAGCACATGCTGCGCGAGACGTCGACGGCCAGGACGATGGTGGTCTGATTGGTGGGCACATCCAGGATCGCCAGCGGGCGCGCGAACGCCACCAACAGGCTGGCCAGGGCGGCCAGGAACAGCGCGAACGGCACATGCCGCCGCCAGCCGGCGCGGGGCGGCAGCGCCGCGCGCACCAGCGCCAGGCTGGAGAAGCGCAATGCCGCGCGCCGCCGGCGCTGCGCCCAGACGTACAGGACGATGAGCACCGGGATTACGCCCAACAAGCCGAGCAGGGCGGGCCAACGCAGGTCCATGGCGCACCTCGTGAGCTAGAGCGCTGGGCCGGTCACGGCAGGCGGCCCCACCAGACCAGCGACAACAAGCCGCCCAGCAACAGGAGCAGGCTGCCGGCGCCGGCCAGCAGCGCCGTCAGCTCCGTCGGTTCGGACCGGGTCACCAGCGTGAGCACCAGGTCGTCGTAGATGGCCGGCAGCGCCTCCGCCGCCTCGGCCCGGTAGTATTCGCCGTCCGTGAGCAGCGCGATCTGCTGCAGCTGGGCTTCATCCAACTGGGTATGCACGGTGAAGCCCTCAATCTCCAGATCCGCCCCGGCCTGGGTGCCCAGGCCGACGGTGTGGATGCGCACGCCTCGGTCTGCCGCCGCCTGCGCGGCCGCCAGCGGGTCTGGGTTTTCGTTGTTCTCGCCGTCGCTCATCAGGACGATGACGGCCGAGGTGTAAACGCCGGCCGGCAGCGGCGTCGGTTCGGCGGTCGGCGTCGGCTCGCGGTTGGTGTAGAAACGCGGCGCATCCCCGGCCTGGCTGGCCGCGATCACGCTCAGCGCGGCCACGATCCCCTGGCCCAGCGAGGTGCCGCGCTGCGGCCCCAGGCGGTCGAGCGAGGCCAGCAGGTCGTCTTTCTCGTCGGTCGGCGCCTGCACGCTGAAGCCGTTGTCGCTGAACGCCACCAGGCCGATCCGCACCGTCGCCGGCTGGCGCTGCACGAAGTCCACGGCCGCGGCCTTGGCCGCCTCCAGACGGGAGGGCTGCAGATCGCCGGCCGCCATGCTGCCGGAGACATCCAGCACCAGGATGACGGTGCCCTCGGCGCGCGGCAGGCTCAAGTCCGCCTGCGGCCGCGCCAGCGCGGTCAGGAGGCAGGCCAGCGCCAGGAGAAAGAGCAGCCCCGGCAGGTGTTGATGCCAGGCGGGGCGTTGGCCGGCCTCGGGCGGGCGCAGCCCGAGCGCGCTGTACGCGGCGGCGCGGCGCCGGCGTTCGTGGAGCCAGTACAGGTACAGGCCCAGGCCGGCCGGCACGGCCAGCAGCAACAGCAGCAGCGTGGGCCAGAGGAAAGACACGGGCATGCTGTCTCCGGAGGCGTGGGCCTCAGCGGCGCCGCTGGCGGCGCTGCAGCGCGAAGCGCGCGATGGCGTGCACCAGGTCGTCGTCGGTGGAGAGCGGCAGCAGGTCCACGGCCGCCCGCCGGAAGGTCTCCCGCAGGGCCGCTTCGCGCTGGCGGGTCGCCGCCTCATAGCGGGCGCGGAAGCCCCGGTCGCGCGGGTCCACGTACAGTTGCTCGCCGGTCTCGGCGTCCTCCAGGATGATGGGCCCGACCTCCGGCAGCTGCGTCTCGCTCGGGTCGGAGACGCGCACGGCCAGCACCTCGTGGCGCTGGCCCAGGAAGCCCAGCGCCCGCTCCCAGCCCGGCGCGCTGATGAAGTCTGAAATGAGGAAGATGAGCGAGCGGCGCCGGACGGCGCGCAGCGCGCCCTCCAGCAGCGGCGTCAGGTCCGTGAACGGGGCGCGCGGCCAGTGCGGGTGCCGGTCCAGCTCATGGATCAGGCGCAGCACCTGGATCCGGCCGCCGCGCGCCGGCAGAGTCCGCTCCAGGCCGCGGCCGTAAAAGAGCGCGCCCACGCGGTTGCCGTGCCGTGTCAACAGCCGCGCCAGCGTCGCGACGAAGCTGGTCAGCACCGCCCGTTTGGGCCCGGACGCGGCGCCGAAATCCATCGACGGGCTGAGGTCGAGCAGGAACCAGGCCGTAATCTCGCGGTCTTCCAGGTAGCGCCGGATGTACGGTGTGCCGAGCCGCGCGGTGACGTTCCAGTCGATGTAGCGGATGTCGTCCTCGGGCTGGTACTCCCGCAGGTCGGCGAAATCGACGCCGTAGCCGTAGAACAGGCTGCGGTAATCACCCTGGAGCAGGCCGTCCAGGCGGCGGATCACCTGCCAATCCAGGCGCTGCAGCAGGCGCTCAGGCGTTGAGGCGGGCGGGGACGCGCTCATGCAGGGGCACCACCGGGATGGGCAGACGGTCGATGATCCGCTTCAACAGGTCGTCGCTGGTGACGTTCTCGGCCAGGGCTTCGTAGGTGAGCACCAGGCGGTGCCGGATGACGTCCAGGGCCATGTCCAGCACGTCCTGCGGCAGCGCGTAGCGGCGCCCGCGCACCAGGGCCAGCGCCCGCGCCGTCAGGATCAGGTTGATGGAGGCGCGCGGGCTGGCGCCGAACTGGACGAAGCGTTCCAGCTCCTTCAGGCCCACCTCGCCGGGCTGGCGCGTGGCGGTCACCAGCCGCACGGCAAACTCGATCAGGGCCGGGTCGGCGTACACCTGGTCGGTCAGGCGCTGCAGCTCCACGAGCTGGGCTGTGCTTAGCACTTTCTGCACCGCCTGCAGCGCGCTGGTCATGCGCTCGACGATGACGAACTCCTCCGTCGCGGTGGGGTAGCCCACCAGCACCTTGAGCATGAAGCGGTCCACCTGCGCCTCCGGCAGCGGGTAGGTGCCCTCGGTCTCGATGGGGTTCTGCGTGGCCAGCACCAGGAAAGGCTCCGGCACCTTGAAGGTCTCCAAGCCGATGGTCACCTGGCGCTCCTGCATCACCTCCAGCAGCGCGCTCTGGACTTTGGCCGGGGCGCGGTTGATCTCGTCGGCCAGCAGGAAGTTGGTGAAGACCGGGCCGAGCGAGGTGTTGAACTCGCCGGTCTTCTGGTTGTAGATGCGCGTGCCCACCAGGTCGGCCGGGACCAGGTCCGGCGTGAACTGGATGCGCTTGAAGTCGCCGCCCAGCGTCTCCGCCAGGGTCTTGATGGCCATGGTCTTGGCCAGGCCGGGCACGCCCTCCACCAGGATGTGGCCGCGCGCCAGCAGCGCCACCACCAGGCGTTCCAGCAGGTGGTCCTGGCCGACGATGACCTTTTTGACTTCGTAGAGCACGCGCTCCATCGGCTTGCCTGCATTGGGTTTCTGATCCATCACGGGCTCCCTGGGAACGGCGGGGCGGGTCAATACGGGGGCAGGCCGGCCGCCGCGCCGGCCACCGTGATCGGCACCGCGAAGCCGATGCCGATGAAGAAGTTTTGTTCGGTGGGGTTGACGATGCCGGTGACGATGCCGACGACGTGGCCGTCCCGGTTGAGCAGCGGGCCGCCGGAGTTGCCGGGGTTGACGGCCGCGTCGATCTGGATCAGGCCCTCCAGGTGCCGGCCGCTGTCCGGCGGGCTGAAAGCGCGATCGAAGCCGGAGATCACGCCGGCGCTGAGCGAGCTGTACAGGCCGAAGGGGTTGCCGACGGCGAAGGCCTCGTCGCCGACGGCCAGGGCGTTGGGGTTGCCGAGTATGGCGGGCGCCAGCAGCGCCGGCAGCTGCTCGGTCCGCAGGACGGCGATGTCGTTCTCGGGCTGGGCGGCCACCACCTCGGCCGCGGATTGCGTGCCGTCGGCGTAGGTCACCTGGATGGCGGCCGCGCCGGCGACGACGTGCAGGCTGGTGAGGATGTCGCCTTGATCGTTGACGACGACGCCGCTGCCCAGACCGTCGTCGTCGTCGGTCCGGCCTTCGGTCTGGATCAGGACCAGCGCCGGCCGGATGATCTGGTAGACGCGGGCCGCATACGGCGCCGGGGCGGTGGCGGAGGCCAGCGCTTGAGCGACGGCCTCGTTCACCTGGCGCGGGGTCAGCGGCGCCGGCGGCGGAAAGAGGTAGCGATAAAGCAGCAAGGCGCCCAGGGCCGCCAGCACCCCGCCCGCGAACGGCGCCGCCCGCCGGGCGTGGCCGGAGGCGATGTGCAGGCGTTGCCGCCAGAGGTCTGCGCGTGATGCGGCCGGTCCGGTCATGCTGCCTTATCCATCCCTCGCCGCGCGGTGCGTGTGGCCCGGCACTGGCGCCGGGGTTGAATTGTGGTCCTGGAAGTGCATCACTTTAGCAAGCTTTTCTAAGACGGGGATGAGACCGGCGCGGCATCTGTGACGGCGGGCACGAAGCCGGGGCCAGTTGCCGGCGGGGCGCGTCTGCGTGACAATGGTCCTGACGCAAGCGCCATCCCGAACAGTTCCTGGAGGTCCAATGAAGCCGCGTGTCAACCTCTGGATAGAACAAGATGGCCAGGTGGTGTTGAGCCGGTGGCGCATCCAGCTCCTGGAGGCGATCGCCGAGACCGGTTCGATCAGCGCCGCCGCCGAAAAGCTGGACGTCCAATACCGGCGCGCCTGGGACAAGCTGCACGAGATGGAAGCGGGCCTGGGTGTGAAGCTGGTGGACACCGCCGTAGGCGGGAAGGGCGGCGGCGGCGCGCAACTCACCCCGGCCGGCCAACGCGCCGTGGACGAGTTCCACGCTTTCGAGAACGGCCTCGAGGCCGAGGTCGCTCAGCGCTTCCGCCGCATTTACCACCCCGCCTGACCGTCACCCCCTGCGCCGCCTTGCGGCCCCGCTTGTTCTACGTTATGATAAATTAACACAGCGAAAGTCCCACAACCCATGTTCAGGAGG
>ERZ761602.5507-NODE-5507-length-14941-cov-220.523310_pt1 | contig 14941 bp, 8 predicted proteins | sample MGYA00512165_ERZ761602 | MGnify/ENA primary metagenome ERZ761602 (study PRJEB28899, sample SAMN02445085) | bioreactor sludge metagenome | biome: EBPR sludge; isolation source: Thorneside wastewater treatment plant | place: Australia: Brisbane, Thorneside...
ACACGGTCGAGGTGCTGATGCGCAATGCGGACGCAGCGATGTATCACGCCAAGTCGGCGGGACGCAACAACGTCCAGTTCTTCACCGCCAGCATGAACCAGGCGGCCAGGGACCGGCGGCACCTCGAAGAGGATCTGCATCTGGCGCTGCAGAGGAATCAGTTCGTTCTCCACTACCAGCCGCAGGTCGATTCTCGGCGCCGGGTCTTCGGCGCCGAGGTCCTGCTGCGCTGGCAGCATCCACAGCATGGTCTGGTCCCGCCCGGGAAGTTCATCCCGCTGGCCGAGGATACCGGCCTGATCGTCCCGATCGGCCAGTGGGTGCTGGCGACCGCCTGCGCGCAGCTTGCCGCCTGGAGCGGTGACGGCCGCGCCGGCGAACTGCAGGTGGCGGTGAACGTCAGTGCACGCCAGTTCCGGCAGGCGGATTTCGTCGACCAGCTGCACGGGTTGCTGCAACGCAGCGGGGCCGACCCGACGCGACTCAAGCTGGAGCTGACCGAGAGCCTGGTGCTCGACAACGTCGCCGACACGATAGCCAGAATGAACGCCATCAAACAGCTCGGGGTCACCTTCTCGATGGACGACTTTGGCACCGGCTACTCCTCGCTGTCCTATCTGACGCGACTGCCACTCGATCAACTGAAGATCGACCGCGCTTTCGTCAGCCGGTTGCCGGACAACCAGAGCGATGCCGTGATTGCGCAGACGATTGTCACCATGGGGCGCAGCCTTGGCCTGACAGTGATCGCCGAGGGGGTGGAGACGGCAGCGCAGTGCGAGTTTCTCGATCGCCATGGCTGCCACGGTTACCAGGGCTTCATGTTCGGCCGTCCGGTGCCGGTTGCCGAGTTCAGGCGGTCGCTGCGCGACGCTGCTGACTGACGGTGTGGATGGTGGCTGGCGACTGGTGCCCGGGGCACCGGAGGCGGTGAGGAGAGGATGACGGAACGAACTACCGCCCGCTGTCCGTGCCAGCCCCGGTCGGCCGCAAGGACAGGAGCAGGCGCCTGATCGGCGTCGGCAGTGCCGCCTCGGCGGTCTGCTCCAGCGGCAGCCAGTGCCAACGATCCTCGCATGCCGCGTGGGCGACGAGGTGGACGTCAGCTCGCAGGACGGAGAGGGTCAAACGGAAGTGGGTGAAGCGGTGATTGATCGCTGGCAGCTCGATCGTCGCCAGCAGGCGGCAGCCGTGTCGCTGCGCCAGCGCCTCTACCGACCCTGCTGCGATCTCCGGCAGACTCAGCAGGCCACCCCAGATACCGCTCGCCGGACGGCGCTCGAGCAGCACGCGGCGCCCGTCGGTGAGCATGATGACGCTCTCCCGGCGCTCCGGCAGCGGCTTCTTCGCCACCCGGCCAGGCAGTTCCGCCTGGCGCCCCTGCTGCCGCGCGCTGCACAGCGACGCCAGGGGACAGCGGTCGCAGGCGGGGTGGCGATGGACGCACACCGTTGCTCCGAGGTCCATCATGCCTTGCGAGTAGGCTTCGATGTCGGTCGCCGGCAGCAGTGCTTCGGCCAGAGCCCACATCCGGCGCCGACCGGCGGCGGGCGAAGTGCTGTCGTCGAGGGCAAAGCATCGCGCCAGAACCCGTCGGACGTTGGCATCGAGGATGGCAGCCCGGCGACCGAAGGCGAAGACGCTGATCGCTGCCGCGGTCGAGCGACCGATTCCCGGCAGGCGCGCAATGATCTGCGGGTCGCTGGCGAACTGGCCGCCATGCAGCCCGACGATCGTCTGCGCGCAGAGGTGCAGGTTGCGGGCACGGGCGTAGTAACCAAGGCCCGCCCACGCTTCGAGGACACGCGTCAACGGCGCCGCGGCGAGGGCCTCGATCGTCGGAAAGCGAGCGCAGAAGCGTTGGTAATAGGGAATCACCGCACACACCTGCGTCTGCTGCAACATGATCTCGGACAGCCAGACATGGTACGGGTCGCGGGTCTGCTGCCACGGCAGCGCGTGGCGCCCGTTTGTCTTCTGCCAGGCCACCACCCGTGCGGCAAACCCGGCGGCGGCGGCCGCCGCCGCCGCGCTCACCGGTGGCAGCACCGGTGATGCGGCCCGGTGGCCCGCACCCGCCCCGGGCGCCGCCACGCGGCAGCCCGGCTCAGGATGCACGGCCCCGCAGCAGAACCATGCATGAGTTCCGTGTCGACAGCGGCCAACGAGAAAGCCATAATGGACCCCCACTCTCTTCGTCAACACAGCTTCTGCGGCGCATTCGGTCGAGGAAGCGGAACCGGGAAGCAGGCTGATGACCACTGTCCCCAGCCCGTCCGGATGCCGTGTCGCATCTTGAAAGCCAATTTTCTTGCCGATGTTCCTGATCTTAGCATGCTGCCGCTGCGCCTCCCGACCGCGTGATGCGTCCGCCGCTTGATACCCCGGAAAACGTCGAACCCGGCAATCACGTCGCGGCACTCCTGCGTCCAGAGTCGGCTGCAGATCCGTCGCTGACGTCGCGCGAGCTGGCCAGCCGAGCCTTTCGCGACGCGCTGGGCGGCTTTGCCACCGGCGTCACCGTCCTCACCGCGCTGGCGCCCGATGGGCAGCCAGTCGGGGTGACCATCAGCTCGTTCAACTCGGTCTCCCTGCAGCCGCCACTGATTCTCTGGAGCCTTGCCTGCGATTCGCCGCGCCTGGAGGCTTTTCGCCGTTCCCGGCATTATGCGGTAAACGTCCTTGCGGCGGACCAGGAATGGATTTCGGATCGCTTTGCAAGCCGGGATGCCGATCGTTTTTCGGGCGTGCACACCATTGCCGGAATGGGCGGCGTGCCCTTGCTCCACGGATGCGCCGCGTGCTTCGAGTGCAGCAGCGAGGCGCATTATCCGGGCGGTGACCACATCATCTTTGTCGGCCGTGTCAGCCGTTTTTCGCGTAACGAACTGGCGGCGCCACTGATTTTCCACGGCGGACGCTACCGGGTTCTGAGCGACGCTTCCTGAGCACCACTGCAACCGTCGGCAGAACGCTGAGCCAGGCAGTACCTGTAGTCATGGCGCGGACAATGACTCAGCGAAGTCATGTTAAAGCCGGCGATTATCGTCTCTCCCGCGCGATCGCCTGCGCCATCGGGCGCCCAACACGATGCCGTGCCGGCCGCCGAACACAGGCGGCGACATCCGGCGACGAATGCACGCCGCCAACAGATGTTCCGCCGGCAGTTGCGGCGCGTGCCGGGACACGACTCGGTGCAGCCCGCCATCGTCGCCCGCCCGATCCATTCTGTCAGAGAATCTTGGCAATCATTCACCATTGGTGTATAACTGCAATTTTTTAAAGGAGGAATATATGGCTAGCTACAAAGAACTGCTTGCGCAACGGGCGCTGCTGGAGAAACAGATTGAAGAGGCGCGCCAGGCGGAAGTTTCCGACGCCATTGCGCAAGCAAGAAAACTGATTGTCGAGCATGGCCTGACTGCCGCCGACCTCGGTTTCAAAGTCGGTGGCCTGTCTGCACCCGCCAAGGCGAAGGTGGCAGTGGCAGCGAAATACCGTGGCCCCAATGGAGAAAGCTGGTCGGGTCGCGGCAAGGCTCCGAACTGGCTCACCAGTCTCGAAAGCGACGGCCGCCAGCGCAGCGAGTTTCTCGTTTAACACTCCCGACAGCGATTCCTGGCCTCGTTGGCTGGTGCCGCCACTGGCCGCCAGCCGCGGGCCCCGCCGCCTGCCTTCTGCGCCCGGTTGCTTGCGGCTGGCACCCTCAGGGCGGCCAGCCGACCGCCCTGAGGGCGATTATCCGGACACCGGTCGTCAAACGGTTAGCGTCCGTCGGTAATGGCAGGAGTGGACTTCCGCTTGACGACAAGGAGCCAGAAAGTGAACATCCTGGTGACGGGGGGCTGCGGCTATATCGGCTCGCATGCCTGTGTTGCACTGATTCTCGCCGGCCACGAGGTCACCGTGGTTGACGATCTGTCGAACAGCCGGGTCGAGGTTCTCGACCGCGTGGCGACAATAGCCGGTCGCAAGCCATCCTTCTTCCTGGGCGATGTTCGCGACCAGTGCCTCTTGCGACGGGTTTTTGCCAGTGCCCCGATGGCCGCGGTTTTCCATTTCGCCGGTCTCAAGGCGGTCGGCGAGTCCGTCGCGCAACCCCTGCGTTATTATGACTGCAACGTCGGCGGGGCGATTTCCCTTTGCCACGCCATGACCGAGGCAGCGGTGAGAACCTTGATCTTCAGCTCGTCGGCCACCGTCTATGGCGATCCCGCTTCAGTGCCGATCGGCGAGGGTTTTCCGCGCTCGGCGACCAATCCCTATGGTGCCAGCAAGCTGATGATCGAAGACATCCTCGCCGACCTCTGCATTGCCGAGGAAGACTGGCGGATTGCTCGCCTGCGCTACTTCAACCCGGTTGGGGCGCACGAGAGCGGCCTGATCGGCGAGGAGCCCAACGGCGTTCCCAATAACCTGATGCCTTATGTGGCGCAGGTCGCACAGGGAATCCGCCCTTACCTGAACGTGTTTGGCAGTGATTACCCAACAGCGGACGGGACCGGGGTCAGGGATTACATCCATGTGATGGACCTGGTCGATGGACACGTCGCGGCACTCGATTATCTGCGCGCGAGAAAGGGGCTGTTGACGGTGAATCTCGGTACCGGCTGCGGTTACTCGGTACTCGACATGGTGCGTGCCTTCGAGTCGGCCAGCGGTCGCCCGGTGCCTTACGTCCTCGCCCCCCGCCGACCCGGCGATATCGCGTCGTGCTACGCTGACCCCGCACTCGCCGCCAGCCTGCTCGGGTGGAAGGCGCAGCGCGGCATCGAGCAGATGTGCAGCGATGCCTGGCGCTGGCAGACATGTAGTGCTGCCGGCTGAAGCGGGGGAATGGCGACATACGCTGTCGGCGACATCCAGGGCTGCCTGGATTCGCTGCTGCTGCTGCTCGACAAGTGCGGCTTCGATCGCAACAGGGACCGGCTGTGGCTGGTCGGCGACCTGGTCAATCGCGGCCCGCGCTCCCTCGAGACCCTGCGTTTCGTGCGCGATCTCGGTCCGGCTGCGACGACCGTGCTCGGCAACCATGACCTCTACCTGCTGATGGTGGCGGCAGGCGTGGACCGGCGCGGCAAGGGTGACACGCTCGGCGAGATTCTTGCCGCGCCGGACCGCGACGAACTGCTCGACTGGCTGCGACACCAGCAACTCTGCCACCTCGAGGACGACTTCTGTCTGGTCCATGCCGGGCTGCTGCCGCAATGGACAACGGCAACCGCGCGGGCGCTGGCGGCGGAGGTCGAGGGTGTCCTGCAGGGACCATCCTGTGATGAATTCCTGGCCAACCTGTGGGGCAGCGAGCCGCTTTGCTGGAGCGATGACCTGCAGGGCTGGTCCCGCCTGCGGGTGATCGTCAACGCCATGACCCGCATGCGCTTCTGCTCGCTGAGCGGGACGATGGACCTGAAGGCCAAGGGAGAAGCAGCCGACGCACCGGCGGACCACCTGCCGTGGTTCGACATCCCCGGACGACGCAGCGCCGACGCGGTCCTGATCATCGGCCACTGGTCGGCACTCGGCCTGCGCATCGAGGACAGGCTGCTGGCACTCGATTCCGGCTGTTTCTGGGGCCGCCACCTGAGCGCCGTTCGCCTGGAGGACCGGGCCGTCTTCCAGGTGGATTGTTCGAGCAGCGAAAGCCAGGTCTGATCCAGCGCCGCTGCTCCGACGAGGTCTGCTTCCCTTGACCCGCGGAACCCGTTGCCGACTCACCATGGCGCCGCCATCGCGCATGCATGCCTGCTAGAATCGCCGACGAATTGCCGGGGAGAGGACGCATGCAGACAACAACGCAGCTCGCACGACGCCGCTTGCAGCCCATGCTGGCGCTGATGGTGGGGATCGTGGTGGCGGTCGGTGGCTTGATGGCGATCGGACACCTGGCAGGCAGCGGCAGTGACGAGGTCGATCCCGCCGACACGCCGTTCGCGGTGATCGACGGAGCGCACCGCGAGCTGGACGGATCGCCGGCACTGGCAGTTTCTTTCAGCCTGCCGCTCGAGGCCAAGGGAGATCACGAGCGCTATCTGCAGGTGCTCGAAATGCCGGCCGAGACGAAGGCAGCCGCAACTCCGGACGCCGAAGCGGACGGCGAGGACGACGCTGGCACGGCCACGATCGCCGCGGCAGGCGAGAGCCGCCGCCTGGCCAATGACGATGCGCTCGCCGGCGGCAAGCCGGTTGCCGGTGCGTGGGTCGTCGGCGACAACCCACGCCTGCTGTTCTTCCCGCACATCAAGCCGCAGACCCGCTACGTGGTCCGCGTGCAGCCCGGCCTGAAGGCACGCAACGGCAGCCAGCTCGACGGCGAGGTTCGTTTCTCGATTCTGACGGCGGCCGTTGCCCCGGCCTTCTACTTTGCCAGCCGCGGCATGGTCCTGCCGGCGGGACAGGCTGGTGGCCTGCCGGTGACGACGGTGAACGTACCCGAGGTGGACATCCAGTTCCTCAAGGTCAAGACGGATCAACTGCCGAGGTTCCTCGAACAGGTCATCGCCGCCCCGGCTGGCCCTCGTCGCGGCGCCGCAGAGGCGGGCACCGACGAGGAGCACGGCGACCAGGAGGACGACGCCGAGGACGGTCATCGCTACAGCGGCAGCCGCCTCAAGGGCGCCGTCGGCAGCTGGGACCTGGATCAGATCCACCGCATGACGAGCAGCAGCTTCGTTGGGCGTTTTCTCACCGAACAGAAGGCGAACCGGCGCAGCGTCACCTTCATTCCGGTCGAAGGCATTGCGGCGCTGCGCGAGCCGGGCATCTACGTGGCGGTGATGTCGCAACCGAACCGCTTCCGCGACGACTACCAGACGACCTACTTCTACGTCAGCGATCTCGGCCTGCACCTGCGACAGTATCCCAGTCGCGGTGCCGATGCCTATGTCAGCTCGCTACGCGATGGCCAGGCGCTGGCCGGTGTCGAGGTGAGCTGGATCGATCGTCAGGGCAGGACGCTTGCCAGCACGCAGAGCGACCGGGACGGTCGCGCCGCCTTCGCCGAAAAGCCGGCGGCTGCGCGTGTGCTGTTGGCGCGCAAGGGCGAGCAGATGTCGCTGATCGCCCTCAAGGAACCGGCCCTCGATCTCGCCGAGTTCGACGTCGCCGGCATGCCATACTCGCCGGTACGCCTTTTTGCCTATGGCGGTCGCAACCTCTACCGGCCCGGCGAGCGCTTCGAGGTTTCGGTGATCGCACGCGACGCCGATGGTCAGCCGGTGCCGGCACAGCCGATCCAGGCGATCCTGCGCCGCCCCGATGGCAAGGCACAGTGGACGGCGAACTGGCAGGCGGAAAACACTGCCGCCGGTTACTACCGGCGGACCATCGAATTGCCGGGCGACGCCGCCACCGGTTCGTGGCTCCTCGAGCTGCGTGCGGATCCGGCAGCCAGACTGGCGGCAACCAGCCTGCCGTTCGCCGTCGAGGAGTTCCTGCCGGAGAGAATGCAGCTCGATCTGTCGACGGCCAGCGAGCGGCTGGCGGGCGATCAGGAGTGGCGGGTCGAAGCCAGCGGCCGCTATCTCTACGGTACGCCGGCTGCCGGTAACCGGCTGCTCGGCGTCGTCACCAGCGAACGCAGTCGCAACCCGTTGCCGCAGAAGCTTCCCGGCTTCGTCTTCGGTGACGCCGACGAAGACAGTGTCAGGACACGCGGCGAACTGCCGGAGCAGCGGCTCGACGAGCAGGGCCGGGCGGCGCTCGGCGTCGACCTGGAGGCCATTGGCAAACGACGCTCGCCGTTTGCCGTGCGCGCGACGCTCAGCCTGCTGGAAAGCGGCGGCCGGCCGGTGGTGCGAAGTGTCGAGCGGGTCTGGTGGCCAGCACCGGTGCTGGTCGGGGTGCGGCCGCTGTTCGTCGGCGCCTACGCGCGCGAGTCTTCCGCAGCCGATTTCGAGGTCGTCCGGGCGGACGCCGACGGCAACCTGAAGGCCGGAACGGCGCTGCCGGTGCGCCTGTTCCGCGAGAACCGCAACTACTACTGGCGCTTCGACGATCAGCGTGGCTGGAACTCGGGCTTCACCGAAACCGACGAGCTGATCGCGACGACCCAGGTGACGCTGCCTGCCGGTGGCCGCGGCAAGCTCAGCCTGCCGGTCAAGTACGGCCGCTACCGCGTCGAGATCCTCGATCCCGCAACCCGGCAGACGATGCGCTTCCGCTTCTATGCCGGCTGGGCGGCGAAGGACGACGAAGCGCAGGGGGTGCGCCCGGACCGGGTTGCGCTGAAGCTCGACAAACCCGCCTACTCGCTTGGCGAGACGGCACGACTGACGATCGTTCCGCCGCATGCCGGGCAGGCGCTGGTGACGGTCGAGGGTGACCGGGCACTGTGGGTGCGGCGCCTGTCGGTCGGTGCCGACGGCCGGACGATCGACATCGCGATCGACAAGGAGTGGCGGCGGCATGACCTGTACGTTTCGGTGATGGTCCTGCGGCCCGGCAGTGGCGACAAGGCAACTCCGGCGCGCGCCCTCGGACTGCTCCACCTGCCACTCGAGCGCGGCAACCGCAGGCTCGCGGTGACGCTCGAGGCGCCGCAGAAGATGGAACCCGAGCAGCTCCTCAAGGTCCGCGTCAAGGCGCCCGAAGCGGCCGGCCAGCAGGCGCTGCTGACCCTTTCGGCGGTCGATGTCGGCATCCTCAACATCACACGCTATGCGAGCCCGGACCCCTTCGCCTTCTTCTTTGCCAAGCTGCGTTACGGAGCCGACGCTTACGACGTCTACGGGCGGCTGATCGAGAAGATGGACGGCCAGAAGGGCAAGCTGAAGTTCGGTGGCGACGCGGCACCGAAAACAACCCGCAGCTTGCCGAAGAAGCTGCGGCTGGTCGATCTCTTCAGCGGCCCGGTGGTGCTCGACGACAAGGGCGAGGCCGAGGTCTCGCTGCCGGTCCCCGACTTCAACGGCAGCCTGCGCCTGATGGCGGTGGTCGCCACTGGCGACCGCTTCGGCATGCAGGAGGCGGAGGTCACCGTTGCCGCGCCACTCGTCGTCGAGCTGGCGACGCCGCGCTTTCTGTCGACTGGCGACAGCGCCGTGCTGGCGCTGGAAATCCAGAACCTTGCCGGCAGGGAGCAGGAGATCAGGCTCGCGCTGAGCAGTCGTGACGGTCTGCTGATCAGGAACGGCGAACAGCGGTTCGCACTCAAGGACCAGCAGAAGCGCATCCTGCAGATCCCGATCGAGGCCGGCAGCGCGCTCGGTCCGAGCGAAGTGACGGTGCGCGTCGACAGTCCGCTGCGGCGGATCGAGCGCACGTTCCCGCTCCTCGTTCAGGCGCCGACTCCCCGCCAATCGGTGGTGAGGCGGCTGACGATCGCCCCCGGTGACAGCGTCGAACTGCGCGAAGCGGAGCTGGGTGGCCTGCTGCGGCCGAGCGTGAACGCCACCCTGGCCATCTCCAACAAGGCACCGATCGACGTCCGCAGCGCCGTGCGTGGGCTGCTGAGCTACCCCTACGGCTGCGCCGAGCAGACCACGAGCACCGCCTACCCACACATCTTCGTCGACGAAGCGGCGGCGAGGCAGTTCAGCCTCAAGGCCTACACGCCGGCCCAACGCGCCGAGATGCTCGACAAGGCGATCGCCCGCCTGGCCGGCATGCAGGCGCCGAACGGCGGCTTCAGCCTGTGGGGCAACGTCGCCGAGTACCAGTACTGGCTGACCGCCTACGTCGCGAACTTCCTGCTCGACGCGCGCGAACAGGGCTTCAGCGTGCCGCCCGAAGTCGAGAAGCGGGCGCTGGATTTTCTCCTCAAGGGGCTGCAGGAAGGTGTCGCGAGCCTCCCGGTGGGAGCCGTCAACTACAACCAGAACGCGATCTGGAACGACCATCGCTACGCCGGCCCCGGACGCTTCGCGGTCCTCGCCTACGGCGCCTATGTGCTCGCCCGCCACGGCAGGGCGCCGCTGTCGACGCTGCGCCAGCTGCACGAATCGCGCGCAGCCGCGCACTCGGGGTTGGCGCTGGTGCAGCTCGGGCTGGCGTTGCGGCTGATGGGTGACGAAGCACGTGCCGCGAGCGCGATCGATGCCGGAATCCGCAAGCCGCGTGGCGGACCGGATGGCGCCTGGTGGGGCGACTACGGCAGCAACCTGCGCGACTGGGCGCTGATCCACGTCCTGCTCGACCGCCACCAGGTCAAGGCCGACGGGCGCGAGGACCTGCTGCGCCAGGTCGCCGCTGCGGTCGACGAACGGCGCCACTTCAGCACGCAGGAGCAGCTCGCGCTCTTCCTCCTCGGTCGGGAGTTCACCGGCCCCACCGCCAGCGAATGGTCTGCGGAACTGCTCTCGGCCGGCGAGGCGCAAGCGATCGGCGGTCGCGGCACGCAGTTCCAGGCGCTGTCGGCAGCCGAAGTGGCTGGCGGGGTGCGCATCAGGAACACGCACAAGGAGCGGCTGTTCGTCGAACTCAATCTGACCGGCAACCCGGCGCGACTGCCGGCGGCACGGCGTGATGCCTTCGACCTCCGGCGCGACTGGTTCACCGCCGACGGCCAGCCGCTCGGCAAGCGGACCCTGCGTGTCGGCGAGAGCGCGATCGTCCGCCTGCAGGTCAGCAGCAGCGGGCGCTACGCCAACGGCCTGATCGTCGACCACGTTCCGGCCGGCCTCGAGATCGAGAATGCCAACCTCGTCCAGGGTGAGCAGTCGGCGATCAGCATCGATGGCATCGACCCGCGGCAGGCGATGCAGAACGGCAACATCAGGCACGTCGAGTTTCGTGATGACCGCTTCGTCGTCGCCGCACGGCTCGCCGGCAAGATGCAGTTCTTCTACCGCGTGCGCGCCGTCACCCCGGGTCGTTTCGTCGTTCCGCCGACCTACGCCGAAGACATGTACCAACCGCAGATCCATGGCCTCGCCGGTGGCGACGAGGTGCTGCTGATCAGCAGCGACAGCGGAACGAATGGCGGCAACGGCAGGCAATGAGCCGCCGCGCGCGGTTGTGGCTGGCGGCGCTGCTGGCCTTGCTGCTGCTCGCCGACCAGCTCTTCCCGCCGCCACTGCAAGGCCACAAGGCGCCACAGGCGCAGGTCGTCCTGGCGCGTGACGGCACGCCGCTGCGCGCTTTTCCGGACCGCGAGCACATCTGGCGACATCCGGTCCGGCTGGAAGAAGTGTCGCCGCACTACATCGAAGCGCTGATCGGCTTCGAAGACCGCGCCTTCTGGTGGCACCCGGGCGTCAATCCCTGGGCCCTCCTGCGCGCCGGCGTGCTCTGGCTGCAGAACGGCCGCATCGTCTCCGGCGGGTCGACGCTGACCATGCAGGTGGCGCGTCTGCTCGAGCCGACACCGCGAACGCCGGCCGGCAAGTTGCGCCAGATCGTGCGTGCGTTGCAGATCGAACTGCGCTGCTCGAAGCGCGAAATCCTCGAGATCCATCTCCGCCTGGCGCCGATGGGCGGCGTCCTCGAAGGCGTCGAAGCGGCGAGCCGCGCCTACCTCGGCAAACCCGCACAGCGGCTGAGCGAGTCCGAGGCGGCGCTCCTCGCAGCGCTGCCGCAGGCGCCGTCACTGCTGCGGCCCGATCGCCACCCCGAACGCGCCCGCGCCGCGCGCGACAAGGTTCTGCAACGGATGGCGGGCCGCTGGCCTGCCAGCACGATCGCCGACGCGCGGCAGGAACCGGTGATCGCGCAGCCCGTGCGCGAACCCCTGCTGGCGCCGCTCTTTGCCGAGCGCATGCGGCGCCTGCAGCCACACGCGGCGCGCATCGAGAGCACGCTCGATGCTGCCATGCAGCAGATGGTCGAGCAGATCCTCGCCACCCGGCTGGGCATCCTGCCGCCGCGGGTATCGATGGCGGCGCTGGTGATCGACAACGAGACGCTCGAGGTTCGCGCCTATGCCGGTTCGGCGGATTTCAGCGACAGCGAGCGCTTCGCGCACGTCGACATGGTCCAGGCGGCGCGCTCGCCGGGTTCGGCGTTGAAACCATTCCTCTACGGGTTGGCGCTCGATGAAGGACTGATCCACTCGGAATCCCTGCTGGCCGACGTGCCGCAGTCCTTCGCCGGCTACCAGCCGGGCAACTTCCAGGCCAGCTTCAGTGGCCCGGTCGGTGCCAGCGAAGCGCTGCAGCGATCGCTCAACGTGCCCGCCGTCGAGGTGCTCGAAAGACTGGGACCACAGCGCTTCGTCTCGCTCTTGCGGCGCGGCGGGCTCAGGCTGGAACTGCCGCCGGGAGCGACCGCCAACCTGAGCGTGATCCTTGGCGGCGCGGCGGTCAACCTGGAAGGCCTGGTCGGTGCCTACAGCGCTCTGGCGCGCGCCGGCGTCAGCGGCCAACCGCGCTATCTTGCCGAATCGCCGCTGGTCGAGTCGCGCATGCTCAGCGCAGGAGCCGCCTTCATCATTCGCGACGTCCTCGAATCCGGCGGGCCGGTGGCGCGAATGGTCGATGGCGGCATCGGCAGCCGCCGCGGCATCGCCTGGAAGACCGGCACCAGCTTCGGCTTTCGCGATGCCTGGGCGGTAGGCGTCAGCGATCGCCATACCGCCGGTGTCTGGGTCGGCAGACCCGACGGAACGCCGAACCCCGGATTTTTTGGCGCCAACATCGCGGCTCCCCTGCTGGTCGACATCTTTGCCGCGATCGACGATTCGCCGCCGGCCACCCGCATGCCACCAGCAGAGGTCAGCAGTACGCGCATCTGCTGGCCGCTGGGTACGCGCAGCGAGGGCACGCCGGTGCCGCTCTGCCATCAGCAGCGAACCGCCTGGATCCTCAACGATACCGCTCCGCCGACCTTCCCGGACCGGCTGCGAACGGGTCCCGCCCGCCATACCGACTACCGCGATCCGGCGACCGGGCAGCGGGTGCGGCCCGGCTGCGCCCGCGGCGGCACGCGTGCAGTCGAGATGGCGCGCTGGCCGGCGGCGCTCGAACCGTGGCTCGACCCGGCGCTGCGCGTGCGGGCGCTGCCACCACCGTGGACCGCCGCCTGCAGTGCGAGCGACGGCGGCAGCGGCAGCGGCCTGCGGATCGTCGGCCTGAGCAACGGGGAAACCATACGCCGCGCCGGCGACGGACCGCCGGTGAAGCTGCGACTCGAGGCTCGCGGCGGCGAGCAGGAACTGATCTGGCTGCTCAATGGCCGGCAGATCGGCCGCGTGCCGGCGGGGCAGCCATTGACATGGAGCTTCGCAGAGCAAGGCTCGTTCCAGGTCACGGTCATGGACCACGCCGGGCAGCACGACCGGGTCGAGATCAGCGTCCGCTAGCACCGCTGCGGAAGCCGCGTTTATTTCGGTTGACTGCGCCAGTCGGCTTTCCTAGACTCGATGGCGATGGACCGGGCGTTCGCTCCGGTGCCGTCCGACGACAAGACGATTTTCCGGGCCGAGCCGATGGCGTGCATACCTGCGCTACACGGGTACCGGCACGCCACACCGAGGAGGAAGACAAGATGCTGCACACGCTACGGCAACGATTCGCCACATCCCTGTTCGCCTTTGGCGCACTGCTTGGCAGCGCGCAGGCGAGCATGTACAGCGACCTGGTGTTCTTTGGCGACAGCCTTTCGGATACCGGCAACGTGCTCTCGCTGAGCACGGCGTTCTCCCCGCCGCCCTTCCCGAGTTTCCCGGCTGCTCCGGGGCGCTTTTCCAACGGTCCGGTGTGGACCGAGCACTTGGCACAGGGGCTTGGCTTCGCCGGCAACGCCGCTCCGAGCAACCTACTCTTCGCCGGTCCTGCTGCCGGCGTGATACCGATCGGGGCCCCTGGTGGGCAGAACTTCTCCTTCGGCGGTGCGCGCACCGAACTGGGTGGGTCCGCCGGGGCGACCACCGGTCTCACTGGTCAATTGATCGCCTGGAACGGCAGTGTCTTCAATCCAGCCACGGGCCTGACGCGTGCCGCCAATCCAGGCGCCCTGTACGTCGTCCTCGCCGGCGCCAACGACCTGCGCGACGCGCGCTCTGCCAACCCGGGGGCGACGCCGGGCGACGACGCCGCCCGCAAGGCGGCAGCACAGGCTACGGCGCAGAACATCAGCAACGCGATCGGTCTGCTCGCGCAGGCGGGTGCGCGCCATTTTCTGGTTTCGAGCCTGCCCGACCTCGGGCTGACGCCGGAGGCAGCGACACTCGGCAACGAGGCTGCGTCGACCGACGTGACGCTGCAGTTCAACGCTGCGCTGGCGGGGGGCATGGCCGCACTCGATGCCCTCTTCCTGGCCCAGGCGGGGATCGACCTTGACATCCGCACCCTAGACTTCTTCGGCCTCAGCAACGCGATCAACCAGGATGCCATCGGCAACGGCGGCAGCGTCTATGGAATCACCAGCGTGGCAGCACCCTGCATCGGCCCGGTCGCGCCGGGTGTCTACTTCTTCCCCGGCTCGGTCGACATCAACTGCAGCGTTTCGGCCTTCGCTGACGATCTTCATCCGTCAGCAGCGGTTCATCGCCTGCTTGGACAACTGGCCGTGGCAACCGCCGTTCCCGAGCCCGGTTCTCTCGTCCTGATCGCGTTGGCGCTGACATTCCTGGTCGGCTTGAGGCGCCGTTCGACGTTTGCCCGAGTGCCACTCCGGCGCTACTGAACAGGCGGCTGGCGGGACGCCGCGGCCGTGCCCTCCCTGGAGGGCCGTCGGCGGCATAGCGAGCGCCCATGACCCGTGGCCGCCAGGCTGCCGCGGCCGGTGCATGAAGATTGGCAGCGTCAGGGATTCTTCGCCGTAGAGGCAGTTGGGGAGTCGAGATGAGTTTCGATCCAGCGTCACGCGTACAGGACTATCTGGTCTTCGGCGAGTTCGGCGACGTCAACCCGTCGATCACCGACTCGTCGACCTACACCTTCCTCAGCCCGGAGCGAATGGAGGAACTGTTCGAGCACGAGATCGAGGGCTGCTTCCTCTACTCGCGCCATTTCAACCCGACCAACAAGTACCTGGCGAGTGCCCTGGAACGGATGGAAGACGG
>ERZ761602.5509-NODE-5509-length-14937-cov-47.767773_pt1 | contig 14937 bp, 10 predicted proteins | sample MGYA00512165_ERZ761602 | MGnify/ENA primary metagenome ERZ761602 (study PRJEB28899, sample SAMN02445085) | bioreactor sludge metagenome | biome: EBPR sludge; isolation source: Thorneside wastewater treatment plant | place: Australia: Brisbane, Thorneside...
GTTATGGGTTTTTCGGGGTTTCAGGGACGTATGCAAAATGTTGAGAGGCAAGTACCCCTTAATCAATGGGGGCGAGGTGGTGCGCCATTTGATATTTTTGTATAGCTATCCGGAAGTGTAATACCTGCTTGTAGCGGACGCCCCCTGCGGTTTTACAAGCCTCATGTTCACTATTCCGATATCTCCGCTCCACTAAGGTCTATCTGGCGGCAGCGGAAATCCCTGACGCCCCAGTAATAACCAGGTGACAACCGCTGCAATGCTCCCCCCAGGACCGATCAGAATCGGACCAAGTCTCCTTTGTTCTTCCACCACAATCGTTTGGGGCAAAAAATCGGTTCCACACCCATTGAGGGCGGTCAACTTAAGGGTATAAGACTCCCGTTTGGCATACGTGTGTTTAGGAGCAAGCTCCGCACCAGAAGAACCAAACATAAATAAAACGACCCCATATAAATATCGCATAAGTATTTTTACTTTGTTTTGGTTTCTCGAAACATATCGCAATCCACAATAGTGAGGGGATATATTGAGCCTTGCCGCATCCAAAGAACCGCTTGATATGATGGCTAAAAACCAATAAGAACACAGGGTTTTATTGGGTGCAAACGGAATGAGCGTTCTTTTCGTTCTTACATCAGGAATATAAGGCAAGGTCTAATTACCCGAACGATATCGAAGGCAATCTCTACATAAGATTCTCTAATTTTGCGAGCAGGTTTTTTATGCTTAAACCTTCTTATCTTCTGGGTAATACAGTTGTAGCAACTTAGTTAAAACGTCGAGAATAACAGCCACTTTAGAACTAAGCTCGTACTTATCCTTAATATTCGCCTGATGCCGATGAATGGTATGCACGCTCACATGCGCAAAATCGGCAATTTCATGATCCGTCTTGTCCGGATTTTGAATGTTCATCGCCAAGATTCTGGATTCTGTTGGCGTCAATTCTGGTAGGACATCTTTAATTACCTTGGACAGTTCGACAAGATATACATCGTTCTTAGACAGAATTAGATTAATAGAGTGATGGATATTTTTGTAGTTTTCAAGTATCTGTTGTGCAACACTTGCTGGAATATCCACATGACCGCTGAGCGACTCAAGTACAGACTCCATAACGGCGTCAATGGGCAAATCTTTAGACAGGAAACCATCTGCTCCGGCCATGAAAGACAGAAGCCCATAGTCTGTATTTTTATCATGGGCGGTCAGCATGAGGATTTTAACGTCAGGGCAACGCTGTTTGATCTGCCGAGCCGCCGCTATGCCAGCGGTCTTGCTTTCCATCGAAATATCCAATAGAATGGCATCCGGTAATTCGTTGTCATGCTCAATTGCCCAAGTCACTTCCGTGCTACTCTTAAAACAAATGACTTCCGAAACTTGCTCATTGAGCAGCAACGAATCGCGGGTGGATTCCAGATAATCACGATTATCATCTACCAACCAAATTAATAAAGATGCCATGACTTTATCGGTTTTATAGGATGGATAAATCTTTCTGATCGCTTTTACGAGAAAACAAAGCAAAACTATCCGCTACTTGGTTCACGTCAACCAAACATTCAACACACGTACCGTTCCCCGACGAGGAGAGGATTTGAACGTCTCCGCCTATCGCCCGAATGTGCGTCTTCATGTTTTTCAAGCCGCTTCCAAAAGTATTGGATGTTATTGCAAACCCTTTCCCATTGTCAGAAATTTTGATCTGAATTTTATTATGAACAAACCTTAACTCAATCTGTACATGTGTTGCATCCGCATGTTCTCCAATATTCCCCAATACCAAACGATAGAAACTCAATATTTTATCTCGAAGAATTGGCGTGATCTTGTATTCAGGATGACTTACAAATTTATTAAAAATCAACTTCGCATCTAAATACCTTTTAGCAACATCTATCATGTAATTAAAAAACTTATCCACTTCTTCGACATTGTCATCAATAATAATTTCTAAATCTTTGGAATAATCATAACTTTGTTGGGCTAACAACTTGATATTCTTCAATTTCAAAATTCCTTTTTCTTTAAAATCTTCTGTTTTTTCAAGATATTCACAATTTCGCATGATAGCCGCAGCATCTCCCTTAATATGGTCATGGATCCTCGCGGCAACATCTTGCCTAAATTGCATAATTAATTCTTTATTTCGCTCCTCTGCTTCTATTTTTTCCTTTGCAATGGCTATTTCTTTTTCTTTTTCCAAATATTGAATTCGTTCTTCGTGTTTAATTTTATTTATTTTATATTTCCATAATACAAAAATAATGCCTGCAAACACTAAAACATAACCCAATAGCGCCCATTCAGACTTCCACCAAGCCCCCAAAACACGTAATTGCACAGCCTGAGCAGCACTCCATACGCCATAACTATCTGCCATCCGAACATGCAGACGGTACTCACCTACCGGAAGTCGCTCTATATTCAGCATATGCCCATATCTATAAATCCATTCTTTGTCAAGCCCTTCTGTTCTATATTGAATATATATATCTGCCAACTCCCAATAGTCTAATGATGACATTCTTATCACCAATGAATTAAAAGGATAATCCAGAATAATTTTATCTCTTACAACATTCCATTCAGCTGCCTTTCCTGGCACTCCATAATCAAGTATTTTTATTTTATCCTTTTCATACATGCCATGCTGAAATAAATTGCATACATAAGCCCCATCCCGTCCTCCTAAGAGCAATCTACCTTCTGCGTCTTTTGCAAATACGCTATCACCAAAATAACCATCTAAACCCGTAGCGCGCCCCCAATTATTACCCAACTTATCTGATTTATTGATATAACCCACAACAGATTCACTTGTAAACCATACAAGATCTTTTTCCACAAAAATCGTTTTTATTTTCTGCGGCACACTTGTACGAATTTCTACAATCCCACACGATACGTTACCCTTATCTATTTTATACCAAACCAAACCTTGATCTGTAACGCCCCAAATATCCTGACCTTCTCCCATAGCCAAAGAATGTACTTGTTTTCCACAAGCTATAAGCCGTTCCCACGATGCTTCATTACCCCAATTACCAACCCATAACCCATCTTCTTTTGTCGCTAACCCAATACGTTGCCCTTTATCCATCACCAATCCAGACAGATCATAACCTTTAAATCCGTTAGGAATGTTATTCCACTTTATTCCCGCATTTTCATCGGATGGCACCCACCCAAGTTGATCTCCCGAAACCATGAGAACCTGTCCACCTGCTGTCTTACGAAGTTGCGTTATAGATGTGGTTATTTCAGGAAAAGCAACACGAAATACGCGCTTAGATTCATCCCACTTCACCAAATTGTCTTTATCCAAGCCCCAAACTTGCCCATTTTGATCCGTTAACAACTGCCCGATATATGGGCTGTATGTTTCATCAAAAGTACGAAGTGGTGTTAGTTGGTTGCGTTGGCTATAAAAGATACCAGATGCGGTACTCATAAGCATTCCCTGCTTCCATGGCGCCATCCCATTCACCTGCATAGATACGCCTTCGCCTAACTTCTTGATGTTTTGTTGTTTTTCTTTAGCTTTAAATAAGCCATGCTCCGTTGCAATCCACGTTACCCCAAATGTATCTGTAAACAAATCATACACGGCTCCGTTTGGAAGCCCGTCCAAGTGAATCGGGGCAGTTTTTTGATCTTCCCAAACCCACACACCTATTCTATTGGTCGCAAGCCAAATCCGCCCGTTTAGGTCTTGTGTTATTTTCCGTATCGCCGTATGATCATGTAGCGAACCTCGGAACAGAGGTTTTCCCGTTACCTTTCTATGCGCCCAAACCAACCATTCCCCAGAATCCGTACCGACGATAACCTGCCCTTCTTTGCTGAGCAGTAACGAAATAAATCGTTGACCTGCCGGCGAAGCAACTGACGTAAAAGAGGTTTCATTGGGCTTACGGTAAACCAATCCTTGATCATCTGTGATCCAAAATGGATGTCCTTCAAACGTTTGGACGCCTCGTGTAAATCCTGTTTGTTCTGAACTCGGGTTATATAAAACACGTTCTATTTTATTGTTAGAAGGCTTGAATAAAAACAACCCATTTGAAGCCCCGATCATTAGCTGGTCATTACCGTATAATTGAATCTGCTGAATAGTCGCGGCTGCCAGCCGTTTCCAGTTGGTCCACTCGTGGGCACCTTGCTGGATTGAAAATGAGTATAAACCACCACCTTCTGTTCCAACCCACATTGTATCGCCAACCTGCAATAGACATTGGATCCATAGTTCCGCATGAAAGCGCTGCGTGGTAACGCCATCAAAGACATACAGTCCTCGTTCTGTCCCCCACCATAAGCGCCCATTAGCATCTCGCAAGACGGTATTGGTACGCAAATCCTGATCCGCATATTCAAATGCCCTGACCATCCAATGGGGTTCGGCTTGGGCACGACCGATCGTCCAACCGAAACCTAAAAAGATGATGACCAATACCCGCAAAGATGTCTTACATGATTTTGCCCCATCAAAAATCGCTGTATTATATTTCATAATCAACCTACTTCTTTTCAATCAATAATTAGCCTCTGCTCGTATCCACTCCGTCGTATCAGAATCATTTTGGAACCAAACTTCAAATCCACAAACACTGTTTTCACACTCCGGTATCCAATCCAAGCGGCACTGGGCATCAATTTTATTGCACTTCTGAATGATCTTTCCATTTTCATGATCAACAATCATGACCCGCACCTTACTTTTTGCTTTTTTTATTGGCTTGACGATCAGAATCGCAGGTTCATTGCCTGTATAGTGAATTAGAATTGTCCTCCTCTGTAAATTGGAGACTTGAAAACTCCCTCGCTTAAAGTCAATGGCTTTTGTTGTTCCCCCCCTACTCCTGTAACCTCTACAGTCCGGATAGAATCTTAAGCGATAATCATTGGCTTTTACTAACATGAGGCGGGCTTCTTCCGCCCAGATGGTGGTATGTCCATGATTCCAGATCAGAACCTGATTAAGCAACCATTCCGGATCGGTTAAATCTTCCGAGCCATCCCAACAGCCCTTGATAGGCTCGAATGGCGTGCTCAAGAATCGTTTTGTCCAGAGAACGACATCTTTGCTATTCTGATTGTGTACAGCATCATAGATTTTTTCATAGTATTCATTCCAGTTATCAATGGGCCCAACTGACGATAAGCTGGACTGTGCGTTTGCAACAAATGGGAATAGGGAAAACAAGGCTATATAAAAATGAAGCAAGCGTACGGACGGCATGAGTATTGAAGATTAAATAAGGGATATAATAAAATACCATATTCTAAAAGGCTGGACATCCCTAAAAATAGTAAGATTGAGATCCTGATTTCAGAAGCAGGACGATGATATGCAAAGTCCATAGTCTATAAAAATAAAACGAACAACGGCCTCAGTAGCTATTTTGCACGAATAACCCTATAGACATCTATGGTAGAAGCCTTGTTAACTTAGCCCATCGAATTGCTTACAGGTGGCAATGCGCCTATGGGATAAAACCCTTTACAAAATTCCGCACCTAATATCTAAGTTATTGATCCGTGTAGGGAGCGGGTAAATGATGTGGCTACTTATTTTGCTTAATTACACAGCAAAGGGTTTGGGAAATCTATGGGGGATTGAATGCACAGATCAGGCACTTCATGGCTGCATCGCCTTCCATGGTCAGCCTCGCCAACACACATTCACGTGTTTCGTATTAACTTATCCCCAAAGCGACTACCGTTACAGCCATCACAACGCGAGCAGCGCAGAATACCCCATCTCGATGTTGCTCTTCTTGCTAAAACAACCCTAATTCTTTAGCCTTTTCGATCAATTCACGTGCAATGGGCGCTGCGACCTTCGCTCCTCCTCCACCATTCTCCACCACAACAGCAAATGCAATTTTATGCGCACCGCTATATGGTGCAAATCCGGCAAACCAAGCATGTGTACCTGGTTTACTATTTTCTGCTGTCCCTGTTTTTCCAGCGACCCCAATGGAAAATCCTTTAAAAGTTTTATAAGCGGTGCCGTTTTCTTGTTGAACGACGCCTCTCATCGCCTCTGCAATAATTTTATTGCTTGCTGATGAAAGCACTTCTTCAAATGCAGGACGGTCTTCTGCCAGAATCCAATATGGGCGGGTGGTCTTGCCAGAATTGGCAATCGCCGCCGCAACCTGAGCAATTCCAAGAGGAGACGCCAATAAACTCCCTTGCCCAAACGACACTTGTGGGATTGAATAAGCCAGAATGCGCCTTCTATCTGAATCATTTAAGTCATCACATGCATTTTTTCCTGTAGGATCGCATAGCCGAATGCCCGTAAAATAATTCATGGTTTGGAGCAAGGCATTGGGCTTTACAAAATAGGTTCCTAACTGTGCAAAATAGGCATTACAAGAAACAATAAGCCCTTCTTTAATGCCAATATTACCGTGGGCGGCATCCCCAGATGCATCGCGAATTGGACGGCCATAACCTGTTATAAAATTACCGACACGGCCATCTGGCAACCTCTTACAGATAAAGGTTTGTTCTAATACAGGCTTTACAGACTTTGTTTTCCGCATGGCAGCAATAGCCGTCACCATTTTAAACGTTGAACCCGGTGCATATTGCCCATGGGTTGATAAGTCCATTGTGACGGTGGAGTCTGCCCTGTAAAAATGGGTAAACACATCTTTAGGTAACGGATAAGACACATTCGCTAAAACCCCGCCAGTCGTTACGTCTATTACGACCAATGCAGATTTTTTGCCTTTGGGCGTATGGGCCTCCAGAATCCTTCCTGCTTCAATCTGTAAGCGAATATCCGTCGTCAGGGTAAGGTCTCGTTTTCGGGTTGCCAGTTCACCCGCTTTACCGTAATAGGGATAACGATCTTGTGCACGAAGTAAAGGAACCAACTCACGGTAATCATAACGCTCACGTTGTACCTTGATAGAATCAGACTTGTTGTTCAAAATCATCTCGACTGTTCGGAATCCCTTAGAAAGCGTTAACCCGCTCAAGTAAGCACTCGTTTCCAAATCGTATTCCAAATATTGCGCCGCAGGATACCCTGCTTTTACTCGGGTATTGTAATCACCCAGCAGAAAAAAGGTATGCTCTTTAAAAGGATAAATACGCCCATTAGGTGCAAGACAGTCCTGATCCAAATCCACGCCCCAATTGGGGTTCAACATGGTTGAGTCGGTTTGGGCATAATCACGCAAGATTTGGCAATCCGAAACAGCAAGTGGCACCCCATTCTGATCCCGAATAGTCCCACGTGGAAATTTCTCCAACAAGAGTGCAATTCTTGGATTTTGTTTAAATCGTCTAAAGTCACCCTCCATTTTCACTAAGGCAGGCTTGACCAGCCATTCATCACTTTTAATACCTTGAATCCAAAGAAGCCTAAATCCCAATAAAGCCCAAAAAACCAAGATTCCCCATGTCAGAAATCGTTGCCCTGATGCAAATTGAAGCCATACAGGCTGTGAATATATATTTCTTTCTGGTACTTCTTTTTGAATCAAATATGTTTCTCCAGAAATACCTGCCAATATGCCCAGAATAATTCCATTTACAATCATTGAGGACTTACCACTGGAAATAAAAGGTGTCACGACGCCCGAAAGCGGCAAGAAGCCCAATACACCGGATAAAATCAGCAAGATTTCGATGGTCATTAACAACGTAATACCTAATGCCAAAAAATAAGCATAGGTGCCTTGTACAATTCCTTCACGTGCAATCTTAATACCTCGTAAAAAAAGCAAAATAAATAAGCTAATGACGGCCATTAATCCCAAAAAGCCCAATTCTTCTCCTAATGCAGGCAGCACCATATCGGTATGCGCTGCTGGTACAACTTCCGGTGCGCCTAATCCTAACCCCATACCAAACCATCCGCCGGAAGAAAGTGCCCAAAACCCTTGCGCAAGATGCTCGCCGCCCAACTCAAAATTATCCCACGGGCTTAGCATCATTGCAATACGCGTATAGAAGGTTTTAAAAGTGGTCGGCATCCAATAAATTACATACAGCCCGAATCCATAAAAGAAAACCCCGAATAAAAGTGCAACATATTTTTTCCGCGCAATGGCATACAGAACCAGAAACGTAAACATAATGATCATTGCAGGCCCCATGTCTTTCATAAAGTAAAACATGAGCACGAAAACAGCCATTACCAAAAGCACCGGTAATACATGCTGCCCACGTGGCATTTCATAACGATAGGCGTGATGATCAATCCACGTTTTTAAGGTAGGTACCTTTTTGAGCCAACCAACATCTGTTCGGTGTACCCGAAGCTCCTCCCATCGGAGGGAAAAATACCCTGCTAAAAAGAAAACGATCCCCAGTTTAATAAATTCAGAAGGTTGAAATATCCACAAATTAACTTTCGTACCACCAGGCCCGTGCCCCGCAACCGCTAAAAGAACAAAAAGCAATAAGGCGACCATTGCAGGCGTCCACAATCGAAACAGATTGGATTGCTGTAAACTCAGTATTTTCTTGGAGAAGGGTGCAAATATTTTTTGAAACCGGACAAGGCTGAGTAACCATAAACCTAAAATGCCCATCAAAACCCCACTCGCAAAATCCGCAAATAACAATTCCTGCCGTAAAGGATCACGAAGGCTTACCATCAAGGCAATCCCCATACCTGTGAGCAGATGAAAAATAGGAAGTAAAAAAGGATCTACGGCACTCGGTTCGTTTTTGAGACTGATGAAAGGGAAGTTTTTTTGAGGTTTAAATCCTAAACGCCACAACACATGCACTACATAAATAACCAACAAGTACAGGCATATACCCCAAATAAATAAATTCCGACGATAATCTTGCGGAGTGCGGACAATCCAATTATCCGACATTTTCAAGAGCATATTCCGATCTATTACCACCAAGCGCTTACCTACAAAATTTACCTCCACGTCCTTTTTATTTCCAGCTTGAATTAGCGCAAATCGCTCAGGCAGGCCCTCAAGCTCGAAGGCACAAGGCATGCGTGTATTTTTGAGACAATTTGAAAACAAACTGGGGCCAACTTTATAAACTTCCTGACTGGACAAATTCCTAAATTCAAATTTTCCCTCCGCATCGGTTAGAACGGAATCTTTCTGTGTATGATACAAAACAACAGGAAAGCCAGCGAGTGCTTCTCCTTGCCCATTTCGCGACTTAGACTGCAATACAACACGTCCATGAATAGAAAAAGTGCCAACTTCTTCTATTACATTTTTTTTAGTATTAAAAGATTTATTTTTTGCATTAAGATTGTCAATGGGTACAAACCCAAGAGAGTCGCTTTGCAAAAACTGGGTACTATCTTGTATGGCAATTTTTTTACCAAACTCGCTATTGGATGAAAAATTAAGTTGCCTGAGCTCGCCTTCTGTAAATCGGATTTTAAGCAAATCCTTTATGCTAGATATTTTATGGTTTTGCAGGTATTGAAAGATTTTACGGGCAGCAAAGGTTCGATCTTCTGTTAATTCAAGCCCTGTCATATGATCACGAACCTGCCCATCATTTTCAACGTTGTTCAAATTCAGGAGTAATTGATCAGCCTTGTCTTGCCCGTCTGACACAATCCGATTTTCTTCTTCAACAAAGTGTTTGGTTTGCCCCTCATATGCGAGCCACAAGAGCGTGATATAAATCAACGACCCCAGTAAAAGAAGCCGAAATTCTAATTTCCGTTTGGATGCAGGTGAGAACATCATAGATACTGGTCAATAAAAAAGTCCGGGAAACAATAGAAGGAGGTTATGGAGTTGTTTTAATAGGTATGGAAACCTCGCTATAGCCATTGGTGTGGCGGATCCCCATCATACAAGTATCCGGATCGAGCACAACCATGCTACCGTTACCAATACTTTCTGTGGAGCACTCCATCATGCGCTCGGAAGTGGCAATTACCCGAATTTCTTCGCGTCCATATGGCTCGTACATAAAAGTTAATTTTGAAGGCAATTGGAGCCACTTATTAACTAAATTAGGGTTTGTATTCGGATGATTATACCCCAACACATACCAAACACCTTCCACGTCTTTATACAAAACCGAAATATAAGCAAGTTGTTTGGTTTTGAAGTGTATAATCAAGTCTTCACCTTTTTTATATACCGGTGTATTAACCCCTTTATCCGTTCGGGCAGCCAAGCACACGCCTCGGCAATCTTGAATGTAAAAAGCTTTTACAGCTTTGAAGCGTTCGGATGTACATCCCACGTGCGTAAAGAGCATCACACCGAAGAACAGGAGGGTCAGGAGAGGTACTGAGATTTTTTTCATGACAATCTCTATAGATTAAAGGGTTCTGGCTAAGGTCGTATCCCCAAAGCCACGAGCGTTCGTGATAGTTGGCAACTGCGTTTAATCCCAAAGGTGGAAAATTCGATCTGTCATCGGAGTCGGTTCTTTCTGGTGATGATGGGAATGTGCGCATCTGCAATAACCACATTGGGCGCACCTCTAAGGCTCGGCAGACAATTGCTCAGGTTCATAATTTTGTCATTATTGCCCAAAGGAATGGTCTGACACCTGAGGCTGAATTGATCTTCGGTGGCAACGGCGTATAAACTTTCATTTCCGTAAGGCGGGTTTCCAAAGACCATTTGTTTTTCGATGCGCACCCATTGATTTATTTCCGCTTGCGTGATTTTTTGCGGAGTTTGTCCTCCCAAAAGAAAATGATTGCCATCGGCATCTCGATAGATCAAATGTACCCATGCAGGCTTGTTTACCTTAACCAGAACCTTCAAAGAATCTCGATCATAGAAAACCGGACTATTCACGCCTTTATTGGTTGTGACCCGAATCGTCAGCCCGTTTCGCTCGCGGGTTTCAGCCAGAATATGTTGGTCAGGCAAGATGGAGGGTTGTTCAAAAAGGGTTTTGGATATTTCAGTTTTACTGAGATACACCCGTAGGTTTGCCCTCGACAAAACCTGACCTGTTGCGAGCAATTCAACGATGAGTTCATCTCCCGTCAAACGATAGCTGCCTTGTATTTCATAGGATACGTTTTCAATATCCGAAATATCTTTCTTGAGGTTCCAAACGTTCTTTTTCGCCTCTATTATTAGGTCAGTCATGAGCATGTCAGAAAACGGATTCACCCATATATTTTCAGGCAGACCAAGCGCTGTGAAAGATTTTAACCGAATAGATGCTCCGGGAGGAATAGCAGATGTTTCTGCAAGCTGGCGCATCAATTCTCTGGCAAGGTCAGGAACAGTTTTAATAGGTACCAGACTGCTTAATCGTTTTGTATCCAATTCCATTTGTGTGAAGGTTCGGAGAAAGGTGATGTTAGGGCTTTGTACACCGAGGGCAACCAGAATGGAGCGATAAAAATGCGCGTTCTTCAATAGGCTCAGGGCTTTTAGATACGTATTGTACTTGGCCTGCGAAGGCGGATTAACCGTCCCAAGCGTCAGACTGCTTAATTCCCTATTGATATCCTGTATTTTCGTGCGGTAATACTGAATGAGCCGCGCCCTTTCTATAAAAACAAAAACATGATATCCATCGTCTCGTTTACGGCAGACCTCAAACGTATGCGCCGGAAGCACGAGATCAGACTCAAATAACCCTGTGCTTGTGGACAGCAACTGCGAGCCAACAGCATCCTCCCTAAAATCCTCTCTTACCTGTTGAGACACCCGTAACTGAAGTGTTGAAGCCAATTCCGATGAAGCAGCCCTACGGGCATTCTGCTCGGTGGCCGCTTCTGCTTGCCCCTTTAGGTATTGATTGGCGCTATATTTTGCATTCCAATAAGAAGTCATATCAGATGACGGACATGGATTTTGCGCCCACACCCATAAGGGATAGAAACATAGTAGTAAGACATTTTTTTTCATTTCGTTTTCTGATCTATTAGGATGTCGCACCATTATACGGCATTCATAAAGGTCTTACTATAGCAATTTATAGTAATGTTTTATGGAATTTTTTTTTGATATATTTCCATTACACCCCTTATTCTAAACCAATCACAAGTTTAAAGCCATGAAACAAGTCATTTATTTTTTCAGTTTCTTGTTCAGTAGTGTGTTTAGCCTGCTATATGCACAAGATTGTAGGGAACCTTCGTGGGCAAACGATCTTGATTTTGATAAAGACGCACCAGAAGGATGGATCGTGCGAGTTGGGGTTGGCGAGTCCAGCGAAATTTCCAAGGTTCGGGAGCGTGCTTTTCAGAATGCAGCCTTAGCCATTGCGCAATCCGTAAAACTGCGTGTGGATAGCTACAACCAAGAAGTGGTACAAGGCGCGGATCATATTGATTTGGTCACGTTGGAAGAAGTCACGCGCTTTTCCGTCCAAGAAGAACTGGTTGGGTTGCGTAATTTAGCCGCCTCCGAAACATGTCAATTGCGAAACGGCAAATACCGGAAGTATTTATTGGTGGCATACCATGTGGACAAATTTTACGTGGATCGCATCCGTGCGTATGAGCGTACGCATACGCCAACACGCCCACCAGCATCCAATAGTCGTGGTAATAGTAGTAATAGGAGACGCACAAAACCCAATACCTCTTCCAAGCCAACCTCTTCCAAGCCAACCTCTTCCAAGCCAACCTCTTCCAAGCCAACCTCTTCCAAGCCAACCTCTTGCACGCCAACCAAACCACGTTGTTACACCGCCCAGCCTTCGGTAAAACGCCGCACGGAATCGGTTGAACGACGACAAAGCAATAACATTACGTTTCGCTTGGGGAAGCTCATCGAAGATCCACGCTAAACGTGCTCCTCTCGCTCATATCATCAGAAAAGGCTATCTACGTTGTGTGTGGATAGCCTTTTGCAGTTACGGCTGCTGATGAAATTACCGTACACATAGAGAGCACTCTCATCATATCGCCTTTAGACCTCCCGAATGCGCGGTTTGGCTGTTGTAGCATCTCTTCACACTCACCAACGTTCCTCGCTTGAGGCTTTCCGAGACCCCAATGGTTAATTTGCGGGGCACACAGGGCAAACGGGCTTCGTCCCCTCAAGGCTACGGCAAAGCCGGTCTGCTTCTTGTAGATCCCGCACCTGTCCTTCCTTTTGTTTGATGGCAATCAGCGCGCATTGCTCTTGGGGGGTACGTTCATGTCCTAAATCATTGAGGTATTCAACGATTCGCGCAACATATTCTCGGCGGTTTTGTTGGATAGATATTTTTTTGGCCTCAGAAAGCGGCTCATAGTAATCCTTGTAAGCTTCGCCTTGAGGATCCGGATAAATCCATGTATAATACAGCCAAATCAGTTTGCGCTTGGCACCCACATCTTTAGGATATGCTTCCAACAACGCCTTCAACCGCTCCTCTGCTTTTTCAGGCGCTTTTTCCTCGTTCATCTCGTTTTCCGCTATATTATACATCGCACGTGGATAACGTGCGCTTGTCTGGTCATTAGCACTAAGGGGTTTGCTGATTTCAACATTCTCCTTATAATAAAATCCCGCTTTCTTGGTATCGTTCTGAACGCATTCGCGGGGCTTGGTTCTGTCAGGATCATACAATCTACCCAATCCATAGTATGCCGCAGCCTTTGCCACCTGATACTCCGTTTCGCTATACACGACCACTTGCATTTTTTGCAACCACGAGCGGAGGGAGTACCATGATTTTTCATCAACACCCCTGATTTCCTCCAGCGTGTTTTCATACGTTGTTTTGGCCTCCGCAAACAAACGTTCTCGTTCTGAAGGAAGGTCTGATTTCCCACATGCCTCCATCATATTTTCGGCGCCCTTCACCTGCTCCAAAGGATCGCCCACGGGCGCAAGAAAGGGGATGATTACCTTCAAAACCGCCATAACCATAATTGCCGTGAGTCCCTTTTTACCCCATCGTTTGAGCTTTTTTCCCCAAGGCTCCTTGGGCTTTTCCGGCACCGGATTTACCTTCGGTGGAACAATGATCGTGGGGGAAGGGCTGGGAGCCTGCTTTTGATTTACGTTCAAAGCATTTAACATAGCCTGAGCATTACCAAATCGTTTCATAATCAATGGTGTTTAGGTCTGAGCTGGTGTATGATTAATCAACGGCCGTGGCGCATTCAATCCAATCGCGCATAGCATCCGAAACCAGCACGTTCCCCCAATCTAAGGGAAGCTTGTTCTCGTGACGATACTCCGCATCCTGAGGCAATTCCCCCGTAAGCATCTCGTAAGCCGTTACCCCAAGCGCGTAAACATCTGTATGAAAACCAACCGGATACGTCGGATTTTGTTGTTCGATGGCGGCATAGGGCGGCGTAGCCACGATTCCGTTTTGCCGATCCGGCTGGCCAATGACAAACGATGCCCCAAAATCAATAATCACAGGCTCAAGCCTCCCATTATCGGGCGTCATGATGATGTTTTGTGGCTTAATATCCCGATGTATGATGTTTTTTTCATGAATGGCAACGACACCGCTCAGGATTTTTTGCATCAGCGGGATCATCTCCGCTTCGTTGATGCGCTTATTCGGTTGCCGCTTCATATATTCAGACAGGGTGTCGCCTTCGTAATACCGCATAATCATAAACCATGTGCCTTTGTCCTCCACCAAGTCCTCCACCCGCACAACATGTTTATGATTTACACAATAGGCACGTGTGTATTCTTGCTTGAAGTATTCTCTTTCCTCATCCCACGCAGTTCCTTGGCCTGGAAGTGGCAAGACCAAGTCGTCTTTACGCGAGACGAGGTCTGCCCGAAAACATTCCTTTAAAACTTTCTGGACGCCGTGCGGATCAGTCGCCAAGTACGTACACGCAAATCCGCCCTGCCCTAACGCTTCCAGAATCGTGTACTTATCGGCAATTTTGCTACCTATTGTTCTGAACATGAGATTATGGGATTAAATAGGGTTGGGTAACGCCTTCAGGTCAAGGGTTGGCGGACGCGAATGGGTTAACCTGCCACCAGACGGACCTTTCCACGTTCAAAAAACCCGAAA
>ERZ761602.5511-NODE-5511-length-14930-cov-8.523227_pt1 | contig 14930 bp, 16 predicted proteins | sample MGYA00512165_ERZ761602 | MGnify/ENA primary metagenome ERZ761602 (study PRJEB28899, sample SAMN02445085) | bioreactor sludge metagenome | biome: EBPR sludge; isolation source: Thorneside wastewater treatment plant | place: Australia: Brisbane, Thorneside...
AGATTCGCCGCTTCAACCTGCGCACCGGCGACACGGTCAGCGGCAAGATTCGCCCACCCAAGGAAGGCGAGCGCTACTTCGCCCTGCTCAAGGTCGGCGATATCAATTTCGAGCCACCGGAAGCCTCCAAGAACAAGGTGCTGTTCGAAAACCTGACGCCGTTGCACGCCGACGACCGGCTGACGCTGGAGCGCGGCAATGGCAGCACCGAGGACATCACGGCGCGGGTGATCGACCTGATCGCCCCCATCGGCAAGGGTCAGCGCGGCCTGATCGTGTCGCCGCCCAAGGCCGGCAAGACCATGATGTTGCAGAACATCGCCCAAAGCATCGCCGCCAACCATCCCGAGTGCTACCTGATCGTGCTGCTGATCGACGAGCGGCCGGAGGAAGTGACCGAGATGCAGCGGTCGGTGCGCGGCGAAGTGATCGCCAGCACCTTCGACGAGCCGGCCACCCGTCATGTCCAGGTGGCGGAAATGGTGAACGACAAGGCCAAGCGACTGGTCGAGCACAAGCGCGACGTGGTGATCCTGCTCGACTCCATCACCCGGCTGGCCCGGGCCTACAACACGGTGGTGCCGGCCTCCGGCAAGGTGCTGACCGGCGGCGTGGACGCCAACGCCCTGCAAAAGCCCAAGCGGTTCTTCGGCGCGGCCCGCAACATCGAGGAAGGCGGCTCGCTGACCATCATCGCCACCACCCTGATCGACACCGGCTCGCGCATGGACGACGTGATCTACGAGGAGTTCAAGGGCACCGGCAACATGGAAATCCATCTCGACCGGCGGATTTCCGAGAAGCGGGTCTTTCCGGCCATCGACATCAACCGCTCCGGCACTCGCCGCGAGGAACTGCTGGCCGATCCAGATGATTTGCAGAAGATGTGGATCCTGCGCAAGCTGCTGCATCCGATGGATGAATTGCAGGCGATGGAATTCCTGTTGGAACGGCTCAAAAATACCAAGACCAACAAGGAATTCTTCGAGTCGATGAAGCGCTGAGGCATTGACGGTGTGATCGACGCCATGTTCCAGGCCACCCTCCATTCGCTGTTTCCGCCCCGCCCGACCCTGCCCGCTCCCTTGGCGCTGCCGCTGAAGCTGATTCCCGGTCCGGTGCATTCCACTATCCTGACCACGGCATTAAACGTACTGTTCGCCGCCCGAATCAAACAAAACAGTGATTTCGAATTCCTACGCAACCGCATGTTGATGATCAAGGTGCGCGATGCTCAGGTGGAATATCGGTTCCGCTATGCCGGTCCCGCCGGTTTCGTCCCTTGCCAAACGACGCGGGCGCCAGATTTGACCATCAGTGGCACGATTTACGATTTTCTGGCGCTGGCCACTCGCCACGAGGATTCTGATACGCTGTTTTTCAACCGCCGGGTGGTGATGGAGGGCGATACCGCCCTGGGACTGGAACTGAAAAATCTGCTGGATGGGATGGACCCGGAGGCGCTGGGCGGACTCGTGCCGCCGTTGTTGCGCGCCGTCAGCGGGCTGATGGCCGGGTATGAGCGGCTGAGCGGCTGAGCGGCAATCGCCGATTACGCCATCTGGCGACCGTGAGCCGGCCGCGGAGTCAACGCAACCCCATCAGGGTAACGATGGTGGAGCACTAGGCATCGCTCCTGTTTGATGAAGGGATAAAAAACCCCTTTATTTCTAATAATGCTTGCCGTATATAAGCCCGCTCGTAGAAGGCGCGATTCACCAGCAAGCCGACCTTGAAATCTCGAACCGGATTGCACTTTCGCAAATGACGTCGCTTGCGCCACATGGCCGGCGCTCCACTGAGAAAATCCCGATATAGGCGACCAATTATTCGTATCTTACCCCTCAAGGCATGGCGCAACGGGATAGCGATGTGCGCTAACAAAATCCAACCGAAATTTGGCCAGACTAGGTGAGCAGGGACACATTTGACCAGCACGAATAGCGAATTACGAACACCGTGATACAAGACGAAATCATTGTTGGGACCGCCGCTGGCCAGCGAGCCCTTATGATAAACCAAGGCATTATCGGCATAAGCCGCTCGATAACCCAGCAGCACCGCCCGCCAAGCCAAATCGGTGTCCTCGGCGTAGCAAAAGAATTTTTCATCGAAAAATTCACCGGTAACTTGATGGACCTGATGCAGCAAGTCAGCGGTATAAAGCCCGCAGCCGCCACTGGGGCCGAGTAAGGGATCGTTGGTTGATTTGCGATTGGAAGCGAGTCCACACTTATAGAACGTAATACCGAGATTATCGATACACGTTCGATCATCGTACTTCATCATTCGTGCCGCCACCATCTCGATACGCTGTGGGCGGTCAATCCGGTCCAGCATCCGCGCAAGGAAATGTGGTTCCACGATCGTATCGTTATTAAGCAACAAGATGAATTCGTAACGTCTTTCATTGGAAAGGATCTGTTCGAAAAGTCGATTGTGAGCGCCGGTGAAGCCGTGGTTCTCGGCAAACAGAATCAAGGTAATTCGTTCACGATATTGATCGACATAGGCACTCAATAAAGCGGCGTCTTCACTGCCGGAACCGTTATCAGCCAAGAAAACATTGAATGACGGATCACGGACTTGCAACAAGGAATCCAGGCATTCGATGGTATCAAGAGCGCGACGGAAATTGACTATCAGAATGGCTACCATGGCCCTGAATGCTATTTAAAGAGTTGTCGATGAAAATTTGGAGTCGAGGTTGGCTTCTTGGGATTTGTCGGAATTCTTTCGAGACGGGGAGGCCAAGCCAGCCTGAAATCTTCCGTCTCCAGACTCAAATTTGGATTGTAGGCTGGGTCTGATGTCAGCCATGAATTCCATTGCTCAAGCATGTAAGTCATTTCTCTTTTCGATCGAGTTATTTTTTCGAGCGTATTGTCATAACCACGGCTGGCGGATTCATAATGGTAAAGTTCAGCATAGGGAGTCCATACGATCCTCAAACCCAGTTTGATCAGTTTAAGGCAAAGATCGACATCATTGAATGTGACCGCCAGTTGTTCTTCATTGAAACCGTCAACCGCCATAAAGCACTCCTTACGCAACACCAGGCAGGCACCAGTTACCGCAGAAAAATTCTGTATTAAAATAGCGCGCCCAAAATAACCAGCATCTCCTCTGGCAATGCCTTTATGGGGATGATTGGCGATCCCGCCGATGCCAAGTATGACGCCACCATGCTGTAAGGTATCGTCCTTGTACCAAAGACGCGCGCCCACGGCGCCAATTTCTGGTCGCAAGGCGTGGCTGACCATCTCGGCTAGCCAGTCGACATTGATGACCTCCATGTCATTGTTAAGAAAACCAATCAACTCACCACGGGCGTGTTTGACCGCCATGTTGTTGATCGCGGAGTAATTGAAAGGATATGGGTAATCCAATACCCTGATTTTCGGTGATTCGCCCAAATCCCGCAAGTAGTCGATCGTTCTTGGATCATTGCTGTCGTTGTCGACAATAATGATCTCATAATTCAGGTAGTTGGTTTTTTCCAGAATGCTTTCGATGCACCGATTCAACAATTTGAAGCGATTACGGGTTGGGATGATCAAGGTAGCCAGCGGTGGCGCTTCAGGCAACCGATATCGGACCCGGATATATGAGCCATCCGGACTTTGGATGGCGCGAGCTGGAATTTTTTTCCGATTCAAGTGGTCGTTGACCGCTTTTAATGCTACCGGTAATGAAGTCGCCATTGCTTCACTGGCATCGACCGCCTCGCGGTAGTGATAAAGTACGCGAGGGATGTGCCGGACTTGGGATGGTTCGATTTGCTCAATGATTCTTAACGCTAAATCGTATTCTTGCGCGCTTTCGCAGCCTTGTCGAAACCCATTCAGCCGGCGCACGAGAGATGTACGATAAACACCTGAATGGCTGGCTAGATTGTAAGGATCGGATAGAAAAATATCTGGGTTCCAGTCAGGCTTAAAGCAAGGGTTCCTGCGCTCTCCATTTTCACCAACCCTGTCCTCGTCTGAATACCAGAACATCCCTTCTGAATGATCGAGAATATCTAAGGCGATCCAGAAAAGAGCATGTAGCGCGAACAGGCTTCCTGGGTTGATGAAAGTTATGAAATCACCACTTATCTCCTTCAAGGCCGCATTGAAAGCTACGTAATCAGGATCGTGGTGATTCTTGAAAATCAGCTTGATGCGAGGTTCTCGTTCGACATATTCGCTCAATATCCGATAGCGAGATTCAGTGGTGCGGTCCTCAATAATGTACAGCTCCCAATTAGAATAAATCTGCGTCAAGACGGATTCGATGGTGGCACGTAACCTGCGTTCATCGGTGTCCTGAACCATCATAACGATCGAAATAAGAGGCCTTGAAGGCCAACTTCCCATTATTTTCCGTAAGTGTCTATTCTCCTCGGGAAGCAGGTAATCATATTTTTTTATCCATTGGGAATAATCGTTGGCGAAGTAGCCCTTTCCTCTATAACGGTCTTCCGTTTGCGTCGCCGTCATTTGATATATTTCATAGGAAAGAGTTCGCTTGGTTAGGAATTTAAAATGATGATGGATGAACAATATAAATCTTCTTTTGCTCTGATAAGAGAAAAAAGGTATTTTATAGTAAAGCCTGAAAAGCAATACTTCGATGCGGCTGTTCATGTTACTGCTCGTCCTGATGGCTTACCTGATTCAGGGAAGCATTTATAGCGAGTACTGCTTCACAATATCATCAACCCAGCCGACCATTTTTATAGCGCCATGCTCCAGCCAAATTACACGATCACACAGATTCTCGATTGAATCCAGATTATGGGAGACGAGTAGTACAGTCGATCCGTCGTTATGATACCGCAGTATTCTCGCCGCAGATTTCTTCTGGAAGTCAGCATCCCCCACTGCCAATATCTCATCAATGATCAGAATATCGGGTCGGATATCGGTTGCAATGGCAAATCCCAGCCTTGCCACCATGCCGCTGGAGTAGGTGCGAATCGGCGCGTCGATAAAATCATCGATACCGGAAAACTCCACGATTCTGTCCAGGCGGCTTGCGATATCTTTTCGATTAAAGCCCAATACGGCTCCATTGAGAAAAATATTTTCCCTGCCCGTCATTTCATAGTCGAACCCCGCGCCCAATTCCAGCAGTGGCGCGATGCGTCCTCTCAGGAAAACGCGACCGTGTGTTGGGCGGATGACTCTTGAGATGACCTTAAGCAGGGTACTCTTGCCAGCGCCGTTGGCGCCGATGATACCGACTGTTTCGCCCTGCCTGATCGAGAAACTGACGTTGTTCAACGCATTGAAGTCGGTAAAACTGACGCCGCGTCCTTTCAGCCAACGTATCGCATATTCCTGCAACGTGGGAATCTTTTCATGGGGAATGCGAAATCGTACCGTCACATCATTGAGTTGTATCGCGGTATTTTCCATCATTACAGGCGATAGGCAAGTTGGTCGGCCTTGCGGGTGAACAGAATCCAGCCAGCAACCAAGGTGATTAACGCAAGAGACGCGGCCTTTACGGCGAGGCCAAAATCGGGAAGGCAGTTGGCATGGATTGGCGCTCGAAAAATCTCGATCAGGATGACGAAAGGATTCAACACGAGCAGCTGACTTAACTCGGGTGGAAAAATCGAAGGTGGATACATGATCGGGGTCAGGAAGAACAGGGCTTGAACCATGACCTGATAAATATCCACCGTATCGGTGAAGAATACTGACGCGGTGGACAAAAGCAATGCCAAGCCTAGCGAAAAGACCGTCAGAATCATGATGCCGATGGGTAAAAATAGCCAAGCTGTCGTTATCGAATGGTTGAGAAAAATAGCGATGATGAATAGAGCGCCAATTGATACGATCAGATTGATCAGGCCGTTACCGACCGCTGCGACGATATAGGTGGCGCGCGGAATATAGACCCTTTTCAGCAATCCCCCACCGTAGGCCATGCTGCTCATGGCGTATTGGGTGGTTTGTGTGATAAAGTTCCACGCCAACAATCCAGTCAAGAGATAAACCGCGTAACTGGGTACTGATGACTTGAACATCGTCCCGAATGCGACACTGAGCACGATCGTCTGCAACAGGGGATTGAGCAGCATCCAGAAGACGCCCAGCACCGAACGCTTGTAGCGGTTTTTCAGGATGTTTTCCACCATCAAGAAAATCAAGTCGCGATAACGAATCAGTTGAAAAAATTCGTCGATCGCGGGCGGTGGTCTTTTAGCTGAATCGTACTCGAGCATTATTCGAAATGGATACCAGTCTTTTTTCGATCGACGCAATGATCGCGGGCGGTCCATTGGCGTTTGCGATCGCATTTTTCCTGAGTCGGCGCTTGGCGCGCGCGGCCGATTTGCCGGGTCTTGTCGATTATCCCAACGCGCGTTCCTTGCACCAGCGGCCCGTTCCAAGGACCGGCGGGTTGGCCATGCTGGCGGGGATGACGGTCGGCATGTCGCCAGCGATGTTCGCGATCACCGACCCGCCACTCCGGATTTTTGGGTTCGTTCTCGCCGGCCTGGCGCCGCTGGCGTTGGTTTCGCTGGTCGATGATCGCCAGGGTGTCGCCGCCAGGTGGCGCATCTTAGTTCATCTCCTGGCCGCTGTCAGCCTGTTGGCGGCTGGCCTTGATCCCGACCATCTCGAACTTCCCGGTCTTGCCTGGCCCGTTTCCGTCTGGGCAACGATTTTCCTGACCCTGCTGTTCATCGTCTGGATGATCAACCTCTACAACTTCATGGACGGCATGGACGGCTTCGCCGGCGGCATGGCGGTGGTCGGTTTCGCCACGCTGGGCTGGTTGGGGCGGGCCGATCCGGGATTCATGGTTTTCTGCCTGACCGTGGCGGCGGCCAGCGGCGGGTTCCTGGTCCAGAATTTCCCACCGGCGAAAATTTTTCTCGGCGACACCGGCTCCACCGCCCTGGGTTTCCTGGCGGCGGCGTGCGGTCTGTGGGGGAGCAAGGTTGGACTGTTCCCGTTCTGGGTGGCTTTACTGGTATTTTCGCCGTTCATCACCGACGCCACCGTGACTCTCCTGCGCCGCCTGTTGCGCGGCGAGAAGGTTTGGGAAGCTCATCGGACTCATTATTATCAACGGCTGGTGTTACTCGGCTGGGGGCATCGCCGGACGGTGCTGGTCGAGTACGCGCTGATGCTGGCCTGCGCCGGGTCGGCGCTGCTGGCGGTCCGGTTGTCCCCCGCTGGCCAGTTGGCACTGCTGGTCGGTTGGGTCGTCGTCCACGGTCTGTTGATGGGGGGCGTGGAGTGGTTGGAGCGGCGGCGCGCCACCGCCTCCACGTCGCCCGATCAATAGCGTCGCAAGATCAGTTCCAGCACCAGTTTGCTGCCGAAATAGGCCAGCGCCAGAAAAGCGAAGCCACTCAGGGTCCAGCGAATGGCGGTGCGGCCCCGCCAGCCGAAACGCCAACGACCCCAGAGCAATACCCCGAACACGCCCCAGGCCATGAACGAAAGCATCGCCTTATGCGCCAGGTGTTGGGCGAACAAGTCGTGCAGGAAGAACAAGCCGCTGACCAGGGTGATGCTGAGCAGGACAAAACCGGCGCCGATCATCTGGAACAACAACGATTCCATCGCGGTCAATGGCGGAATGCCGCGCAGGAAGCCGCCCGGATGGCGATGGCGCAGGCGGTGATCCTGAATCGCGAGCAAGACCGCCTGAACCGCCGCCAGCGCCAGCAGCGAGTAGGCCAGGATGGCAATCAGGATATGCAGCTCCAAGGGCCACTGGTGGGGATCGGCGACGATGCGCTCGGTGGGGAACAGCAGGCCGAAAATCAACGTTAGGGCGTCGAAAGGCAGCACCGCGATGCCGAGATTTTCGACCGGCCGGACCATGGCCGCCGCCAGCAACACCACGCCGATCAGCCAGCCGGTGAAGGACAAGGCATTGAAGAAGCCGAGATTCAGCCCGGCGGGCTGAAACACGGTCTGGGCCAGAATCATGGCGTGCAACAGCGCCGCGCCCCAGCCCAGCGCCAGCGGACCGCCCTTGGAGCCGGCCGAACCCGCGCCGGCGCGCGCCAGGCGGACGGCGAGCCAGCCGCCGGCGAGCAGATAGAGCAAGACGGCCAGGCCGCCGATGACCACGTTCATCATGGATTCCACAAAATGATTTTCCCTTGCGGTCAATCATGGCATGGAACGCCGTCGGCTTGAAGCGGGTCATCGTTTCCGGTTCGTCGCGCCGTGCCCGATGCTGTATATAATCTGGCCTACTCCGATCCCAGCGCAGGTTAATTCACATGTTCGAAAATCTCAGCGAGCGCCTGTTGCGCACCATCAAGAATCTGCGCGGCCAGGGTCGCCTGACCGAGGACAACGTCAAGGATGCCTTGCGCGAGGTGCGCATGGCGCTGCTGGAAGCGGACGTGGCGTTGTCGGTGGTGCGAGACTTCATCGACCGGGTGCGCGAGCGGGCGGTTGGCCAGGAAGTCTTGCTCAGCCTGACGCCTGGCCAGGTGCTGATCAAGATCGTGAACGAGGAGTTGATCCGGATCATGGGCGAGGCCAACGCCGAGTTGAACCTGCGGGTTCAGCCACCGGCGGTGGTGCTGATGGCGGGCTTGCAGGGTTCCGGCAAGACCACCAGCGTCGCCAAGCTGGCTCGCTGGCTTGGTGAGCGCCAGCACAAGAAGGTCTTGGTCGTGAGTTGCGACGTGTACCGGCCCGCCGCCATCGAACAGTTGCGCAAGTTGGCTGGCGAAGTGGGCGCGGAGTTCTTTCCCAGCGCGCCCGATCAGGACCCGGAAACCATCGCCCGCCAGGCGCTGAACCATGCCCGCCGTCACGGCGTGGAGGTGCTGATCGCCGACACCGCCGGCCGCCTGCATGTGGATCAAGAGATGATGGCGGAAATCCAGCGGCTGCACGCCGTGCTCGATCCCATCGAAACCCTGTTCGTGGTGGACAGCATGACCGGCCAGGACGCCGCCAACACCGCCCAGGCCTTCAACGCCGCCCTGCCCCTGACCGGGGTGGTGCTGACCAAGACCGACGGCGACGCCCGCGGCGGCGCGGCGCTGTCGATTCGCCACCTCACCGGCAAGCCGATCAAGTTTCTGGGCGTGGGCGAGAAGATCGCGGCGCTGGAGCCGTTCTTTCCCGACCGAGTGGTTTCCCGCATTCTCGGCATGGGCGATGTATTGAGCCTGGTCGAGGAGATGGAACGCAAGGTCGACAAGGAAAAGGCGCTCAAGCTGGCGAAAAAGGTTCAGAAGGGCAAAGGCTTCGATCTGGAGGATTTCCGCGAGCAGATGGAGCAGATGATGAAGATGGGCGGCATCGCCAGCCTGCTGGACAAGATGCCGGGCTTCAACGCGGCGGCGGGAGCGATCAAGGATCAGGCGGCGGACCGGGAAGTCCGGCGGCTGATCGCCATCATCAACTCGATGACTCCACAGGAGCGGCGGTTTCCCGATATCATCAAGGGTTCGCGCAAGCGCCGCATCGCCAGCGGTTCCGGCAACCAGATTCAGGACGTGAATCGGTTGCTGAAACAGTTCGATCAGGCCCAGCGGATGATGAAGAAGATGAAAGGCGGCGGCATGATGAAGATGCTGCGCGGCTTGCAGGGCAAGCTGCCGGCCGGCGCGTTGCCGCCGTTCAAGTTATAAGCCGGCCAGCGGGTTTTAAATCCGTGGAAGTTTGGGTATCATCCCCCGTTCCCTTGGGCCGCCCATGTGCGAGGTGGCCTTTTCTTGTCGGAATCTGCAAGAGGTACTCGCAGCGCATGGTCACCATCCGCCTGTCCCGCGGCGGCGCCAAGAAGCGCCCCTTCTACACCGTGGTCGTAACCGACAGCCGCAACCGGCGCGACGGCCGCTACATCGAGCGCCTTGGGTTTTTCAACCCCATCGCCAGCGGTCAGGACGTGCGCCTGAACCTGAATCAGGAGCGCGTCCAGTACTGGCTGGGAGTGGGTGCGCAACCCTCGGAGCGGGTAAGCAGCCTGATCAAGGAATACGCGCGCCGGCAGCCCGCGCCGTAGGACCAGGATCGGCCACCCCGATGACCGACTGGGTGGTGCTGGGCCGGGTGTCCGGCCTGTTCGGCGTGAACGGCTGGGTGCGGGTGTTTTCCTACACCGAACCGCGTGAAGGCATTACCCGCTATCATCCCGTGTTTTTGAGGCGTCAGGAGGAATGGCGGGAATTCAGGATCGCGGCGGGTCGCGCCCACGGCGCCGGGGTGGTGCTGAAATTCGCCGATTGCGACGACCGCGACCAGGCCGCCGCCCTGATTCAAAGCGACATCGCGGTGCGCCGCGCGCAATTGCCGCCCTCCCGGCCGGGTGAATACTACTGGGCTGATCTGGAAGGCGCGCGAGTGGTGACGTTGGCAGGCGTCGAGTTGGGCGCGGTTTCCCACTTGCTCGCCACCGGGGCCAACGACGTGCTGGTGGTGAAGGGCGAACGGGAGCGCCTGCTGCCGTTTGTCCAGGGCCAGGTGGTGGTCGAGGTCAATCTTGAACAGCACCTGCTGCGGGTGGATTGGGACCCGGATTTTTAACTCCCCTCGTTACAATGGGAGAGGTTGGAGCCGAGGGCGCCTCATGCGCGTGGACGTGGTGACCCTGTTTCCCGAGATGGTCGAGACCCTGCTCCGTTTCGGGGTGACGGGTCGGGCGGTGGGGCGCGGCTTGTTGACCGTGGCGACCTGGAATCCGCGGGACGAGGCCCACGACCGCCATCGCACCGTGGACGACCGGCCCTACGGCGGCGGGCCGGGCATGGTGATGAAGGCGCAACCGCTGCGCGATGCCTTGCGGCGGGCGCGGACGGTGGCGGAGCCGCCTGGAATAACGGTTTACCTCAGTCCGCAGGGTCGGCCGCTGACCCAGGACGGGGTGCGGAAACTGGCGACGGAGCCGCGCCTGATCCTGCTGGCCGGCCGCTACGAAGGCGTGGATGAGCGGCTGATCGAAGCTGAAGTGGACGAGGAATGGTCCATCGGCGATTACGTGCTCAGCGGCGGCGAACTGGCGGCGCTGGTGGTGATCGACGCCGTGGCCCGGTTGTTGCCGGGCGCGCTGAACGACAACGAATCGGCGGAACAGGATTCGTTCATGGAGGGTCTCCTGGACTGTCCGCATTACACCCGCCCGGAGAAGCTGGATGGGCGGCGGGTGCCGGCAGTGTTGTTGAGCGGCGATCACGCCGCCATCGCCCGCTGGCGGCGGCGCGAGGCGCTGGGACGAACCTGGTTGCGGCGGCCCGACCTGCTGGCGCGGCGGGCGCTGGAAACCTCGGATCGGGCGCTGCTGAGTGAATTTATTCGCGACTATCGAGAGAGCACGGAGAACGCCGGCGCCGCCGGAGGTCTCGCGGAGCAACGTGGAGCATCGTGTCATGAGCAAACTGGTTGAAGCATTCGAGCGGGAGCAGATGACCCGCGAAATCCCGACCTTCGGTCCCGGCGACACCGTGGTGGTGCGAGTCAAGGTCAAGGAAGGCAGCCGCGAGCGCCTGCAGGCGTTCGAGGGCATCGTGATCGCCAAACGCAATCGCGGTCTGAACTCGGCGTTCACCGTTCGTAAGATTTCTCACGGCGAGGGGGTGGAGCGGGTGTTCCAGTCTTATAGCCCGGCCATCGCCGATATCACAGTCAAGCGTCGGGGCGACGTGCGCCGCGCCAAGCTGTATTACCTGCGCGGCCTGGAAGGCAAGGCAGCCCGCATCAAGGAAAAGCTGTCCTGAGACTTGGTGGCGGAATTGGAGCAATGGGGCGATTCTTTCGGGGTCGCCCTTTTTCGTTCCGGAGCATGGAGAAATGAATGATGCGCGATGAATGGGTCGCGTGGCTGGATCTGGCTCGGGCGCTGGCGGCGGAAGCCGGCGCGCGGATCCTGGCAATTTACGCCACGGCGTTCGGGGTCACGACCAAGGAAGACGACAGTCCGTTGACCGCTGCCGATCTGGCCGCGCATCACACCATCCTGGCCGGATTGCGGCGCCTGACCCCGAACGTTCCCGTATTATCCGAGGAATCAGCCGCCCTTCCGTTCACCGAACGGTCGCGCTGGCGGCGCTACTGGTTGGTGGATCCACTGGACGGTACCAAGGAGTTTGTCCAGCGTAACGGCCAATTCACCGTCAACATCGCCTTGATCGAGGAACGCGAACCGGTGCTTGGCGTCGTGCGCGCGCCGGTGACCGGGCTATGCTACTTCGCGGCCCGTGGTTACGGCGCGTTCCGCGAAGAGCCGGGCCAACCGCCGCGCCCGATTCGGGTCAAGCCGTTGCAGGGCGGCCAACCGGTGCGGGTAGTTGGCAGCCGTTCCCACGGTGGGCCGGGTTTGCAAAAATTCGCCAGCGCGGTGGGCACGCACGAGCTGGTTACCATCGGCAGTTCGCTGAAGTTTTGCCAGGTGGCGGAGGGCGCGGCGGATGTGTATCCCCGGCTTGGCCCCACCTCGGAATGGGATACCGCCGCCGCCCAAGCCATCGTCGAAACGGCTGGCGGTCGGGTGGTGTCGGCGGAAACCGGCGAACCGCTGCGTTACAACACTCGTGAATCGTTGTTGAATCCGTATTTCATCGTCTACGGCGACGCCAGCCGTGACTGGTTGCGCTACGTTCCGCGCGAGGGTTGACCATGACGACGAACTGTCCTTATCAGGCCGTGATTGCCACACCGTTGGGTCGAGTGGGTATCCGCATGACGGGCCATACTGTGAGCGCGCTGGATTATTTGGCCGCCGATGCGCCCGAACAGCCGCCGGTGAACGAAGCGGCGCAAACGGTGGTCGCGCAACTGGAAGCCTATTTCCGCGATCCCCGTTATCGATTCACGGTTCCACTGGCGCCGGACGGAACCGCGTTCCAGCAACGAGTTTGGGTGGCGTTGCAAACCATTCCAGCGGGAACCGTGCTGACCTACGGTGAACTGGCGCGGCGGCTTGATACCGCCGCTCGCGCCATCGGCGGCGCTTGCCGCAATAATCCGATTCCGATTTTGATTCCCTGTCATCGAGTAGTAGGCCGACAGGGGCTGGGAGGTTACGCGGGTGAAGTCACCGGCGATCCGCTGGCAATCAAGCGCTGGTTATTGCGGCATGAAGGCGTGGCGGTCAACCAGTGATAGAAAAATCGCTCCCAAGGTTTTGAGTAACCGTTACTTCAGCTTGTAGGCCTGCAACTGCGCGCCGCCCCGGTTGCCGAGCATATAGTCCACATTTGGCAGACGGCGTAGCGTATCGGCGATGGCGTTTCCCTCCCAGATGATCGTGTAATCCTTTGAATCCTCGTCGTAGGTCATTCCCCCTTTTTTGCCTTCACTCGTCGGCGGTTGCTTGACGTTCGGCGGCGGCGTGTCGAAGGATTTCACACTGCCCCGTTCGGGTATCCAGACAAACTCCTTGGTTGCATTCACTTCGAAGCGCCACCAGCCAATCATCCATTTGGGAGCCTTGGCCGCGATCTTCATCAGGATTTCGATGTCGACCCACCCTTCAAGGTTAGCGGGGTTCCATGGCTGTTGTTTTCTTCTGATGATGTCGAAGCCTTTCGTGTAGTCCAGCCCTGGTCCACCCTGCCCCGATTCCACGGTGTTCCACAGATCGCCGGCGAAATCGAGCGAAACGCCCATGTGCATCTTGCGTGGCTTGAACACGTCGCCATAGCCGGGTCTTTTACCACTATTGGCCGGTATCCATGCCTCCCCCAGGTTGGCTTTCTTCAACTTCTTCTCGATGTCGAACTGCCCAAGGGGGATCGGCGAGCCGATGGCATTGCCGAGTTGAACGACAAACGCATTACAAGTTGTCGTAGTGGGTAGCCCAGCCGTGCTTTGGCCCGCGTCGCGCCGTTTCTTCTTTTCGACATCTTCAACTTTCCAACTGGCTTGAAGGGCTGCCTGTGATGAGCCCGTGAGCCTGGTGAACAGTGCCGCTGTGCTACCGTTTGAGGTCACATCCTTGTTTGAGGGAACCTGATCGAGGAATTTTTTTGCTGTCTCGCGAACATTAGCCATGGTCTCACCCTCCGTCGTGTCTAGATGTAGCCTGTATAAGGTTTCTCAAGCCATTTTGAGAGACTGTCGAAAAACTCTTCATTGATTTTTAAGAAAAATTTTCCTGGGGTAGGCCATATCCGACTGTGTAGGCCAAAAACCGGCTGGAAGCCCGAATCGACAGTCATATAAATCAAAGAGTTAGTTTTTATACAGGCTCTGAATATAGATGTTGGGCTGGAGGGACGCGTGGTGGGTGTGAGCATACTTTGTCACCTTGAAATCCCGCCGTTTGCCCGCATATCGGATTCCAAACCCGTGAACCATCCAGGAGCCCCTCATCCATGACCGTCGAAGCCCATAAGGAAACCCTTGGTTTTCAGGCCGAAGTGCAACAACTGCTGCGCCTGGTCGCGCATTCCCTATACTCCCACAAGGAAGTCTTCCTCCGCGAGCTGATTTCCAACGCCTCCGACGCCTGCGACAAGCTGCGCTTTGAGGCCCTGACCGACAGCGCCTTGTACGAAACCGATCCCGAGCTGAAAATCCGGGTCAGTTTCGACAAGGACGCCCGCACCATCACCGTCGCCGACAACGGCATCGGCATGGACCGGCAGGAAGTCATCGACAACATCGGCACCATCGCTCGTTCCGGCACCCGCCAGTTCATGCAAAAGCTGACCGGCGATCAGGCCAAGGACGCCCACCTGATCGGTCAGTTCGGCGTCGGCTTTTATTCCAGCTTCATCGTCGCCGACAAAGTCGTCCTCTTGACCCGCCGCGCCGGCATGGGCGCGGAACACGGCGTCCGCTGGGAGTCCAACGGCGAGGGCGAATACACGCTGGAAACCATCGACAAGCCCACGCGCGGCACCGAGGTCATCCTGCACTTGCGCGAGGACGAAATTGATTTACTCACCGAATGGCAGTTGCGCTCGATCATCACCAAGTATTCCGATCACATCACCCTGCCGGTGA
>ERZ761602.5513-NODE-5513-length-14924-cov-14.890645_pt1 | contig 14924 bp, 10 predicted proteins | sample MGYA00512165_ERZ761602 | MGnify/ENA primary metagenome ERZ761602 (study PRJEB28899, sample SAMN02445085) | bioreactor sludge metagenome | biome: EBPR sludge; isolation source: Thorneside wastewater treatment plant | place: Australia: Brisbane, Thorneside...
GAAGGCGAAGGCCGAGGCGGAGGAGAAGGCGAAGGCCGAGGCGGCCGAGAAGGCGAAGGCCGAGGCGAAGGCGAAGGCCGAGGCGGAGGAGAAGGCGAAGGCCGAGGCGGCCGAGAAGGCGAAGGCCGAGGCGAAGGCGAAGGCCGAGGAGAAGGCGAAGGCCGAGGAGAAGGCGAAGGCCGAGGAGAAGGCGAAGGCCGAGGCGGAGGAGAAGGCGAGGGTCGAGGAGCAGGCGGCGGTCGTCGGCGAGATCAAGGCCGAGCGCTCGGGCGAGGTGCGCGCGCGGCCGGCGACGAATCCCGAGGTGCTCGCGGAGCCGAAGATCCTGGTGGCGGAGCTGGTGGACACGCGCAGCGAGGCGCGCTCGATCGCGGAGGCGGCGACGGCGGCGGCCAGCGCAGAGGCGGCCGCGAAGGCCGAGCCGCCGAAGCCGGAGCCGGCGAAGGTGGTGCAGCCGGCGCCGAAGGAGAGCGCGGCGTCGGGGCGCGCGCGACGCAAGTCGACGCAGCCGCCCACGGGCAAGGCGCAGCGCGAGGCCGACCGGGCGCATGCCGACGCGCAGGTGGCGGCGGCGACGGCGCAGGGCCACTTCAGCGACGACGAGGAAGCGTTCTTCCAGCGCGGCCACGCCGAGCACCACGGCGAAGGCGCGGCCGAATCCTTCGATGATCTCGACGCGGGCTACCAGCCCGTCGGGTTCTGGGACAAGCTGATGGGGCGCAAGCCGACGCGAACGCCGCCGTCGAAGGCCACGGCGAAGAAGTCGCCGCCGAAGAAGCCGGGCGCGAAGCGCTGACCCTTCGACTCGCTTCGCTATGGGGTTACGGCGCGGCCCAGACCAGCTCGACCGCGCCGCGAACGCTCCACATGCGCAGTGCCACGCGCCTGGCGCCGGCGCGGAGCACGGCGGCCGTGCGCGGGAAGGTCGCGATGTAGACGGTCGCGAAGTCGCCGATCATGGGGAAGTCGGCGCGCAGGATGTCCGGCGGGCGGCGATCGCGCACGATCTTCATCGGCGGCGTCTCGACGCCGGCGTCGTCGACCAGCGCCACGCGCCAGACCGAGCGGTCGCCGCGGTGCAGATCATTCTCGCTGCGCTCGTAGGTCGTCACCACCAGCGCGACCTCGTAGTCACCCTCGGCGGCGGTCCGCGCCGCCGCGTGCACCGCCTCGGCCGCGCCGCCATGGAGGTTGCGCATGCGGATCTCGTGCGCCGCCCGCGCCGCGCGCCACGCGGGCGAGCGGAACGTCGCGAACACCTCGAGCGCCTGCTGGTACTCGCCGCGCAAGGTCGCCCTGCGGGTCCAGTCCTGGTTGACGTCCTCGAAGTCGCCGGCCTGGCTCGGCCACGTCTCGCTGAGCGAGACCGGCGCCGGGCTCGCCGTGCACGCGGCGAGGGCCAGGACCAGCCACGCGAGTCTCACGGCAGGAAGTCCTTGCGCGTGAAGAGCGGGTGCAGCGGCGCCATCGCGGTGACGGCGTCGCGGCCGCCCTCGAGGCGATCGACGAGCGCGACGACCGCCGCCACGCGCAGGCCGCTCGACGTCGCGCGCTCGATCGCCTTGATCGTGGACGCGCCGGTGGTGACCACGTCCTCGAGCACGACGACCGGCCGCGCCGGATCGATGCGCGCCGCGCTCTCGAGCCACTGCCCGGTGCCGTGGCCCTTGGGCTCCTTGCGCACGATGAAGGCGTGGAGCGGACGGCCGGCGTGAAAGCTGGCGACGCTGGTCGCGGTGGCGAGCGGATCGGCGCCGAGGGTGAGGCCGCCGACCGCGCCGGCCTCGGGCGCGACCTCGTCGATCATGCGGCGGAAGAGCTGGCCGACGAGGAAGCCGCCCTCGGCGTCGAGGCTCACCCGCTTGGTGTCGATGTAGAAGTTCGACTTGGCGCCCGACGACAGCGTCACCTCGCGCTCGGCGAACGCGTGGACGCGGAGCAGGTCGAGGAGCCGGCCGCGCTGCTGCGCGAAGACGGGTTCGGCGAAGAGAGCGTCGAGGGACATCGCGCGACTCAACGTACCACGCAGGTTGACGCCATGGGCGTTCGGGTTACAGTCACGAACCTTGCATCTCGTCGACGAATCCGACGCAGTCCCGGTCACTTCCGTCGCTGACCTCGTCGAGCATTTTCGCAGCGCGGAGAAGCCGCGCTCGGCGTGGCGGGTCGGCACCGAGCACGAGCTCGTCGGCGTGCGCGCGAGCGGCCCCGAGGCCGGCACGGCGCCCGCGTACGATGGCCCCGATGGCATCGGCGCGGTGCTCGCCGGGTTCGCCGCGCGCGGCTGGACGCCGGTCACGGAGCACGGGCACGTGATCGCGCTCACTCGCGGCGACGCGCAGGTGACGATCGAACCCGGCGGCCAGCTCGAGCTCGCCGCCCGCCCCGTGTCGCACAGCTGCGATCTCGTCGGTGATCTCCGTGAGTACGTCGCGACGCTGGGCGAGATCACGCGGCCGATGGGCCTGGCGTGGCTGTCGATCGGCTTCCGCCCCTTCGGCACGCGCGCGGACGTGCCGTGGATGCCCAAGGAGCGGTACGACGTGATGCGGGCGTACATGCCCACGGTCGGGACGCTCGGGCTCGACATGATGCTCCGCACCACGACGGTGCAGACCAACCTCGACTGGTCCGACGAGGCCGACGCCGCGGCCAAGCTCGCGTGCCTCATGAGCGTGACGTCGCTGATGACGGCGCTGTGGGCGGCGTCGCCGATCGTCGACGGCAAGGTGTCGGGCTACCAGAGCTACCGCGCGCACATCTGGCGCCACACCGACGCCGACCGCGCCGGGCTCCTGCGCTTCGCCCTTCCCGGCGCCACCGACGCCGGCGTGTACCGCGCCTACGTCGACTGGGCGCTCGACGTGCCGATGTACTTCGTCTACCGCGGCGGCTACCGCACGGTGCGGGGGCTGACCTTCCGCCGCTTCATGGCCGAGGGCTGGCAGGGCGAGCGCGCGACGCGGGCCGACTGGGGGCTGCACCTGTCGACGCTGTTCCCCGAGGCGCGCATGAAGAAGTACATGGAGGTGCGCGGGTGCGACTGCGGGTCGCTGGGGATGATCGCGGCGCTGGCGCCGTTCTGCCACGGCCTCCTCTACGACGACACCGCGCGCGCCGCGGCCACCGCGCTCACCGCCGGGCTCGGCTGGGACGAGCACCGGCAGCTCGCCAACGACGTGCCGATGTCGGGGCTCGCGACGCGCGTCGGCAAGGCCACGGTCGGCGAGCTGTCGCGCGAGCTGGTCGCGATCGTGCGCGACGGGCTCGCGCGGTCGCTGCCCGGCGTCCTGCGGTTGATCGAGCCGGTGGCCGAGATCGCCGAGACCGGGCGCACGCAGTCGGACGCGATCGTCGAGCTGTGGAACACGCACGCCGGCGACGTGCCCGCGCTCGTGCGCGCGCTCGCGCATCCCGAGCTGCACCCGACGGCCGGCACCAAGAACCAGCTGCGCTGCTGAGTCAGCGGGCGACGAGGACCGAGCAGGGGGCGTGGCGCACGGTGGCCTCGGCGACGCTGCCGAGGACGAGGCGGCGGAGGCCGCGGCGACCGTGGCTGCCGACCGCGACCAGATCGGCCTTCACCTTCTCGGCCAGGTCGCACACCGCCTCGCGCGGCTGATCCTCGACGACGTGGAAGCGGAACTGGACGTTCGCCACCGCGTGCTCGCGCGCGGCCTCCTCCAGGCGCGCGTGGGCGTCGCCGACGAGCTGGGAGAGGAAGTCCTTGTAATCGTCGGCGAGGACCGGATCGACGCCGGGCACCGGGCGGAACATCGGGTGGTGCAGGCAGTGCACGAGATCGAGGACGGCGCCGGGCTGCGCCAGCTCGACGGCGCGCGCGAGCGCGATGGTGGCCCCGGGGGAGAAGTCGGTGCCGACGACGACGCGGCTGAAGCCGTGGTCGGGATCGCCGGGGCGCGCGACGAGCACGCTGGCCTCGGCGCGGCGCACGACGTGCTCCGCCGTCGAGCCGAGCAGCCAGCGGCGCAGGAGGCCCTTCTCGCGCGTACCGGTGACGACCAGGTCGGCGCCGAGCTGGGAGGCGGCGTCGACCAGCGCATCGTCGGGGTACTCGTCGACGACCAGGGTCGAGACCGTCACGCCGCTCGTCGCGGCCAGACGCTCGCGCACCGCGCCGAGCTGGTCGCGCTCCGCTGCCAGGCGATCGTCGAGCACCTTCACGAGCGCATCGGCGGTGGCGGCCATCGACGTCGGGACCTCGGGGCGCTGCGGCACGGTGGTGGCGTGGACGAGGACGATCTCCGCGCCGTGCTTGGCCGCGATCTCGCCGGCGCGGCGCGCCGCGACCTCGGCGCCGGGTGAGAAGTCCATACCGACGACGAGCTTGCGGAGCGCCATGCCCCGGTTGTACGCGATCATCGGGGCGGCAGCACGCCGTCGGCGACCGCGATGGCGCGGACGTCGTCGATCGTGGCGGCCTCGACCACGGACTTGTCGGGCCGGTACCGGACGACCCGGGCCAGGCGCAGCGCCAGGCCGCCGGGGTACTGCGGCGACACCTGCACGTCGGAGAACGCGATCTCGACGACGAGCTCGGGCCGCACGTGCACGACGTGGCCCTCGTGCGCGGTGGCGCGCGCGCCGAGCTCGCGGGTCTGCCAGGCGAGGAGGTCGTCGGTCATGCCCTTGAAGGTCTTGCCCAGCATGACGAAGCCGCCGGCGGCGGGGTCGCGGGCGGCGAGGTGCAGGTTGGAGAGCCAGCCCTTGCGCCGCCCCGAGCCGTGCTCGACGGCGATGACGACGAGATCGAGGGTGTGGACCTTCTTGAGCTTGAGCCACGACGAGCCCCGGTTGCCGGCGGCGTACGGCGCGGCCTGGTCCTTGGCCATCACGCCCTCGTGCCCGGCGGCGAAGGCGGCCGCGAGGAACGCGGCGGCCTCCTGTGGATCGCGGGTGGCGAGCGACGGCACGAGCGTGTCGGCGGGCACCGACGCCGTGAGGGCGGCGCGGCGCTCGCGGCCCGGGCGGTCGAGCAGGTCGTCGCCGTCGAGGTAGAGCACGTCGAACCAGCGGGCGCAGAGCGGCAGCTCCGCGCGGACCGCGGCGTCGTCGGCGGCGCGGCCGAAGCGTCGCATCGTGAGCTGGAAGGGATGTGGGCGGCCATCGGCGCGGAGCGCGATCGCCTCGCCGTCGAGGACGGCCGTGCGCGCGGGCAGGGCGAGGCCGAGCTCGACGAGCTCGGGGACGGCGGCCGTGACATCGCCGCCGCCGCGGGAGAAGACCTTCACGAGGTCGCCGTCCTTGTGGAGCTGGACGCGCGCGCCGTCGAGCTTGTGCTCGAGCAGCGGGTCGGCGAGCGAGGCGAGGGCAACGGCGAGATCGTCGGCGGGCGACGCCAGCATCGGCAGCACCGGGCGGAAGAGCGCGAGCCCGAAGGCTGCGACCGCGGCGGCGCCGCCGGTGCGCGCGGCGTGGGCGATGGTCGCCAGGTCGCCGGACATCATGAAGCCGCGGCGCACGAGCGCCTCGTCGAGCTGCTCGGCGCGGGCGATCGCGGCGACCATGACGCCGTCGAGCGCGCCCTGGCGCAGCTCGCCGGTGAGCACGCCGACCAGGAGGTCGCGCTCGGCGGCGGTCGCGCGCGCGAAGAGCGAGCCGAGCGTCGCCTCGCGCAGCTTGCCCGAGCCGGGGCCGCGCGCGTCCGCGATGGCGGTGAGCGCGCGGTCGACGTCGGCGAGGGTGAGGGATGGCGCGGACGCGGGCGGCTGCGCGAGCGCGCGCGACACGAGCGCGTACCCGACGCCGAGCTTGCCCTGGCGCGCCGCCCCGGTCAGGTAGTGGACGGCGAGCGGGACCTCGTGATCGAGCAGCCCGCGCAGGAGGGTAGCGAGACGCGTGACCTTCTCCAGCCGTGCGCGCGTGGCGGCGACGGCGACGCTGGTCTGGGCCAGCGCATCGAGCGGGGACGAGGTCGACATGGCGGGCGTGCGCCCGAGCGTGTCAGTCGCTCTCGTCGTCGTCCATGTCGATGTCGATCTCGATCTCGAAGTCGTCGTCGATCTCGATCTCGGCCGTGGGCACGCGCGGCGGCGGCGCGTCGGGCGGCGGTGACAAGGGCGGTGGCTGCGACTTCGAGGCGGCGCGCGGCGGCAGCGGCGGCGGCTGGGTGCGGCCCTTCGCTCGCTGCGGGACGATCGGCTCGGCGGCGACCGCGGCCGGGTCGAGGCGCTCGGGAGACGCGAGCGTGCCGAGGTCGACGTCGCGGCTGCGCATCGCGTGTGACCCCGAGGTCAGGTCGACGTCGACGCCGCCGTCGTCCAGGTCGAACCTCGACAGCGGATCGGAGAACGGGGCTGGCGCCGGCGAGGTCGCCGCCGCGAAGGCCGCGCGCCGCCGGGCGTCGCGCTCGGCGAGCTCCCGGCGCTGATGGTCGCGGGCCCGCTCGACCGCTTCCTGCTCCGCGCGCTGGCGCTCGCGCTCGGCGATCTCGCGCTCGGCGCGCAGGCGTTCGCGCTCCTCGTGCTCGCGGCGGATGCGCTCGCGCTCCTGGGCCTCGCGCTCGACCCGGATGCGCTCGTGCTCCTGCCGCTCGCGCTCGAGCCGCTGGCGATCGCGGTCGAGGCGCTCGCGCTCGGCGCGCTCGCGGGCGAGCCGATCCTCGTTGGCTCGCAGCTCGGACGTCGCGGACTTCGGACGCGGCGGCGGTGGCGCGGTGAGCTGGCGCCGCCCGCGGCTGGCAGCGCCGGCGCCGCGGTGGGTCGGCGGCGGGGGCGGCGTGGTCGCGGCGATCGCGGCGGCGGCAGCTGCTGCCGCCTCCGCGGCGGCTGCCTCCGCGGCGGCCTCGACAGCCGCTGCGGCTGCGGCCACGGCGGCGGCCTCGGCAGCAGTCTCGGTTTCGGCCACGGCCTCGGTTTCGGCTACGGCCTCGGTTGCGGTTACGGCTGCGGTTTCGGCTGCGGTACCGGCTGCGGTTGCGCTTGCGTCTGCGTCTGCGTCTGCGTCTGCGCTTACGTCTGCGCTTGCGTCTGCGGTTGCGGTCGCGGTGTCGGCAGGCTCCTCGACGACGGCCGGCACCGGCGCGGGCAGCGACGGCTTCGGCAGCTCGTCGGGCGTCGCCCGCGGGCGCTTGCGCATCGTCGGCGCCGCCGCGCCCAGCTCGCGCGCGAGCCGGCCGCTCACCTCCTCGACCGACAGCTCCTCGACGACGACGCCGCCGCTCAGCGCGTCGAGCTCCTGGTCGAGATCGCCCGACGCGAGCGCGCGGGCGCGGACGACCACCGCCGAGACGTCGATGTCCTGATCGAGCTCGTCGGCGAGCGTCGACGCGGCGGAGAGCGACGCGGCCGCCGCCGCCGCGAGCTCGGACGGGGCAGGGCGCTGGCGCGAGGCGCGCGACGCGGGGAGTGGCGGCGCGCTCGGCGGCGGAGGCGCCGCCGGGACGTCGATCGGCGCCGGCGGTTCGTCGGGCGGCCTGGCAGCGGCCGCAGCAGCGGCGGCGGCCGCCGCCGCGAACGGATTCACCGGCGGCGGTGGCGCGGGCTCCGGATCTGGTGGCAGCGCCGCGACCGGTCCCGAGCGATCCGCGCGCGGGACGACGTGGGCGGGTCGCGCCGGCACGGGGGCGACCCGCGTCGGCGAGTCGTTGGTCACCGGCATCGGCCCGACCCGCGTCGGCGAGTCGTGGGTGACCGTCGTGCGCCCCGTCGACTTCTCGCGGCGCCGTGGGACGGCGCGCACCTGGGTCTGGCCCTCGTCGTCACCGCCCGCCGGCGCGGCGCGGCGCTGCGTCGTCGACTCCTCCGCGCGCGGCTGCGTGGGCTCCTCGCCGCCGTCCGGCGGCTGGGGCAGGCCCCCGGGCGGATCGGGGAGCCCGAGCGCCTTGCGCACCTCGAGCATGCGCAGGAGCACGTCGCGGCTCTCCTTCGAGACGCGCTGGAGGGCGACGCCCATGCCGACCGGCGCCCGGGGCTGCGCGGGGTCGTGCTCCCGCGTCCACCGCACGACGCCCTGGCCCACGAGGACGGCCTGATCGTTCGCGAGCCGGATCTCGAACCGGATCTCCTCGCCGACCGGCTTGGGCTGGCGCGTCGGGATGAAGATGCCCGAGCGCGCGACGTTCACCGCGAAGCGTTCGACGAACGAATCGATGTCGGCGTGCCGCACCTTGATGCGCAGCGCGGTCGCCGGCCGCTTTGCGTCGTCGGCTGCCATCCCGGGCGCCGATGTTCCGATGCCCGCGCCGAAAACGCAATCAGGCGTGCTGGGCGACCCAGGCGCGCACCGCGGCCAGGGCCTCGGGGACGCGCGCGGGGTCCTTGCCGCCGCCCTGCGCGAGATCGGGCTTGCCGCCGCCCTTGCCGCCGAGGATCTCGGCCGCGACGCCGAGGATCTTGCCCGCGTGCAGCCTGCCGGTCAGGTCCTTGGTGACCATCGCGACCAGGGTGACCTTGTCGCCGCCCACGCCGGCGAGGACGACGACGCCCGAGCCGAGCTTGTCGCGCAGCTGGTCGCCGGTCTCGCGCAGGACCTTGGCGTCGTCGACCTCGGTGGCCGCGGCGAGCACCTTGACACCGCCGACCTCCGTGGCCTCGGCCATGAGATCCCGGCCGCCGGCGCCCGAGGCGAGCCGCTGCTTCAGCTTGTCGAGCTCCTTCTCGAGCTGGCGGTACGCGAGGAGCGCCTTGTCGACCTTGTCGGCGACCTCGAAGATCGGCGCCCGCAGGCGCTCGCCGGCCTTGCCGAGCTCACCCTCGAGCCGGCGCAGGTAGTCGATCGCCCCGGCCCCGGTGACCGCCTCGATGCGCCGCACGCCCTGGGCGACGCCGGCCTCCGAGATGATCTTGCAGAGCCCGATGTCACCGGCGCGGCGCACGTGGGTGCCGCCGCAGAACTCGAGCGACTCGTGGCCGATGCGCACGACCCGCACGGACTCGCCGTACTTCTCGCCGAACATCGCGACCGCGCCGCGCTGGCGCGCCTCGTCGAGCGGCAGCACCTCGACCAGCGAGTCGTCGTTGCGGCGGATCTCGGCGTTGACCAGATCCTCGACCTCGCGCTTCTCGGCCTCCGACATCGGCGAGAAGTGGGCGAAGTCGAAGCGCAGGCGATCGGGCGCGACCAGCGAGCCCTTCTGCGCGACGTGGCTGCCCAGCACGCGCTTGAGCGCGAGGTGGAGCAGGTGGGTCGCCGAGTGGTTGGCGCGGATCTGCTCGCGGCGCTGGTCGTCGACCGTCGCCGTGACGTGGTCGCCGACGGCGATGGCGCCGGCGGTGACCTCGCCGACGTGGACGAACATGTCGCCGGCCGGCTTGGTGACGTCGTCGACGCGCACGCGCGAGCCGCTCGACGCGAGCAGCACGCCGGCGTCGCCGATCTGGCCGCCGCTCTCGGCGTAGAACGGCGTCTGGTCGAGGACGAGCTCGACCTTCTGGCCCTCGCGCGCCTCGGTGACGCGCCGGCCGTCGACCACGAGCGCCTTCACCGTGCCGTGGCCGGTGGTGCCACGGCCGTCGTAGCCGAGGAAGCGCGTCCCGCCGAGCTCCTGCGCCAGCTGCTTGTGCAGGTCGGCGACCGCGGCGTCGCCGGCGTTGAACTCGCGAGACCGCTCCTTCGCCTCGTCGCTCTCCTGCTTGAAGCCGGCCTTGTCGACGGTGAAGCCGCGCTCCAGGGCGATGATCTCGGTGAGGTCGTCGGGGAAGCCGTGGGTGTCGTAGAGCTTGAACGTCGTCTTGCCGCTCACCTGGGTCGAGCCCGACGCCTTCATGCGCACGAACTCCTCCTCGAGGAGCTTCATGCCGTCGTCGAGCGTGTCGCGGAAGCGCTTCTCCTCCTCGAACGTGACGGTCTCGATGAGGATCGCGCGCTCGGCGAGCTCGGGGTACTGCCCCTTCATCTCGTCGATCACCCGCGCGCACACCTTGTGCATGAACGGCTCGCCGATGCCGAGCCGCTTCCCGTGCCGCACCGCCCGGCGGAAGATGCGGCGCAGCACGTACTCGCGCGTCGTCTTGTCGGGGAAGACGCCGTCGGCGATGAGGAACGTGCTGGCGCGCGCGTGGTCCGCGATCACGCGGAGCGACGTGTCCTTCTCGGGGTCGGCGCCGTAGGTCACCTTGGCCAGCTCGGCCGCGGTCGCCAGGATCCCGGTGAACAGGTCGGTGTCGTAGTTCGACCGCACGCCCTGCAGCACCGAGGACATGCGCTCGAGGCCAGCGCCGGTGTCGACGGACGGTGCCGGCAGCTCGGGCATCGCGCCCGACGCCTGACGGTCGAACTGCATGAAGACGAGGTTCCAGATCTCGAGCCAGCCGTTCCAGCTCCGCGGATCGCGCGTGGGCCACACACCGGGCGCGCCGTCCATGTTGAAGTGGATCTCGGAGCACGGGCCGCACGGGCCGACGTCACCCGCCGACCAGAAGTTGTCGGCCTTGCCCAGATCGATCACGCGGTCGTCGCCGAAGCCGGTCACCCGCTTCCAGATCTCGCGCGCCTGCACGTCGGGGCCGAGCCCGAGCTCCTGGTCGCCGCCGAACACGGTGACGACCATCCGCGACGTGTCGATCCCGTAGACCCGCGTGAGCAGGTCCCACGCCCAGGTGATCGCGTCCTCCTTGAAGTAGTCACCGAAGGAGAAGTTGCCGAGCATCTCGAAGAACGTATGGTGCCGCGGCGTCTTGCCGACCTCGTCGAGGTCGTTGTGCTTGCCGCCGGCGCGCACGCACTTCTGGCTCGACGTCGCGCGCTTGTAGCCGCGCGTCTCCTTGCCGGTGAACACGTCCTTGAACTGCACCATGCCGGCGGTGGTGAAGAGCAGCGTCGGATCGTTGGCCGGCACCAGCGAGCTCGATGCGACGCGAGCGTGGTTCCGCTCGGCGAAGAAGTCGAGGAACGCTTGACGGACCTGGGCAGCCTTCATGTCGGCTGCACCCTAGCATTTTCCGGGGAGGGATCAGCGCCGGCGGCGGCGCCCCACGAGCGCCACCCCGACGAGCAGGCCGAGGAGGCCGGCGCCGGCGCCGCCGCTGCCGCTGCCACCGGTCGAGCAGCAGCCGCCCTCGTCTCCGGGCTCCTCCTCGTTCTCGCAGGCCTCGGCCAGACCCGAGCCGCACGGGATGCCCTCGGGCACCTTGCCGTGGATCCACTCCAGGTAGGCGTCGACGCGGGTGTCGACGCCGCCCATCGTGCACTCGAAGCCCCTGAAGCTGCGCGACACCACGCCGACGACGCGACGCTCCCCGCCGACCTCGGCGAGGCCCGGCCCACCCGAGTCGCCCTGACAGTTCTGCGGTTGCGGCGACCCCATGCCGACCTGGATCTCGGTCGCGTTGAACGAGATGAGCTTGGTCATCGCGTCGTACATCACGCCCGTGTCCTGGGTGGCGTTGCTGGTGCGGCCGTACCCGACGATCGCCAGATCGAGGCCGGCGACGAGGGCCGCGCCGTGCTCGGGCCGAGGCATCTTCACTGGTTCGACGGTCGTGATCGGCTGGCTGAGGATGACGACGCCGATGTCGAAGAACTCGGCGAGCCCCTCGAGCGGCTCGACGTCGATCGAGAAGCTCTCGTGCTTGTAGGCCATGAGCCCCGGCACGGTCGTCGCGTTGCCGGTGGTGGTGTCGAGATCCAGCGAGAAGCCGGGCGTGGCCGGGCCGGTCAGGTCGGGATCCACGCAGTGGGCGGCCGTGAGCACGGCGTTGGGCGCGATGAGCGTGCCGGTGCAGCCCTGCATCGGGCTGCCGCCGCCGAAGTCGTACATGAGCGCGCCGACGCCGGGGAACTCGCCGGGCGTGGTGGGCGCGCCCCCGATGACGTACGCCTGGTCGGTGTCGAGGGCGGGCTCGACGCACGCGCCGAGCGTCGCGAGCGCGCAGACGTAGAGGGTCTTCCGTGGGGACATCGGCGCCTCCGGGCTCAGAAGAGATAGACCCCGGAGGCGAAGCCGCCGAAGTACGTGTCGCGCGCGCCGCTCACGTCGGTCGTCGCGGGGTTGCCGTCGCGGTTGTTGGTGAGGTCGCCGTTGCCGGCGAACGCGTAGCCGATCGTCGTCAGGCGGCCGACGGCGCGCACCAGGATCTTGGGCGCGACCTGGTAGTCGAGGCCGCCCTCCACGTCGAGACCGGTCACGGTCGCGCCGCCGTACTGTGTGGGAGCCTGCATCTCGCCGGTGTCGGTGATGAGCAGGAACCGCGCCCCGCCGCCGAGGACCATCGTGGGGCCGAGCGCGTACTTCACGGCGACGCCCGGGTCGATGTACGTGTAGTTCGTGTTCGGGATGTCGATGTCCTCGGGCACGAGGTTCGGGTTGTTGCGGTCGATGTAGAAGCGACGCTTGTTGTAGCGGATCGAACCTTCGACCTGCAGCGCCGCGCCGACCGGCTGGCGATAGACGAGCCCGCCGGCGAGGTGGTGCTCGGTCGTCGGCAGCTCGTAGGTGGTGCCCATCTTCTCGAGGTTCGACGAGATGCTGAGCACGCGATCGACGACGAGCGAGACGCCCAGGTTGCGCTTCCAACCCTTGTTCTTCCGGTTGAACGCCAGCGGGTAGATGTCCGCGGCGAGGCGCAGCCCCGGCACGGGGCCGCCGTCGTAACCCTGCGGACGGTTCATCATCAGGTTCGTCGTGAACGAGAGCTTGCGGCCGGTGAACGACAGGCCGACGGCGACGTCCATCGCCCGCCGGCGCGGGTTGGCGAGGTTGACCTTGCCGCCGATGGCGATGTCCTCGTCCGCGTCGTCGTCGTCGCGCCGATCGTCCTCCTCCTCCTCTTCCTCCTCCTCGTCCTCGCCGCCGCGGGCGGCCACGCGATCGTCGTCCTCGTCCTCGTCCTCGTCCTCGAACGCCTTGGCCTTCGCCTTCGTCTTGCCCTTGCCCTTGGCCTTCCCCTTGCCCTTGGCGCGGGGTTCCTCTTCTTCGTCCTCCTCCTCGTCCTCTTCCTCGTCTTCGTCATCTCCACCGCCGCGGACCTTGCCGCGCCCGAAGCCCGAGGCCTTGCCCTTGTCCTTCCCCTTGTCGGCGACCTTGTCCTTGCCCTTGGCCTTCGCCTTGCCCTTGGCGCGGGGTTCCTCTTCTTCCTCCTCCTCCTCCTCTTCGTCCTCCTCCTCCTCCTCGTCTTCCTCGTCACCGCCCGCCGCAGGCAGGTCGTCGACGATCGGCAGGAGCTCGTCCTTGATCGTGTTGCGGCCGTCGACCGAGAGCCCATCTTCGCGCTCGACGATGTCCGGTGCCGCGACCGTCTTGCCCGATCGACCCTCGCGCAGCTGGAGGTGGAGGATGTAGCGAGAGCCGCGCTTCTCGACGCGCCCGATGATGACGCCGTCGATCGAGAGCTTCTTGGCGACCTTCTTGACGTTCTTCTCGTTGACCTTGGTCGCGTCGAGCTTCTTTGCGGCCGCGTCCCACTTCTTGGCGGGCACGATCGAGTTGCCCTTCTTGAGCAGCTTCTCGACGTCGGCCTGGAACTCCGCGGCCTTGGGGCCGGTGAACTCGAGCACGACGAGGCGGCGCCGCGCCTCGGCGAGCCCCGGGGGGAGGAGGACGACGAGCAGCGCGACGGCCGCCGCCGCCAGCCACCTACTTGGTGTAGCGATCGATCTCGAAGTCGTCATGACCCTTGCCTCCGGTCTGGTCCCCGGCGTTGGCGGTACTGCCTGCAGCCCATTGCGTGCCGCCGCCGTGCACACCCCGGAAGAGGAGCGCGAAGTCCGACGGGCTCGACGAGTGCTTGACCGCCTCGTCGTAGGTCACCAGGTGCTGCTTGACCAGGTTGGCGAGACTCTGGTCGAACGTGAACATGCCGTAGGGATGCAACCCCTGCTGGATCGCGTCCTTGATCTCGCGGGTGCGGTTGGGATCCTCGATCATCTCGCGCACGCGCTCGGTGTTCACCAGCACCTCGAGCGCGGGCACCATGCCCTTGCCGTCGGCGCGCGGCAGGAGCCGCTGCGAGATGACCCCGCGGAGCACGCTGGCCAAGGACAGGCGGGCCTGGCTCTGCTGGTGGGTCGGGAACATCGAGACGATGCGGTTGACGGTCTCGGTCGCGTCGGCCGTGTGGAGGGTCGAGAGCACGAGGTGACCGGTCTCGGCGGCGGTCATCGCGATGCTCGCGGTCTCGATGTCGCGCATCTCGCCGACGAGGATGACGTCGGGGTCCTGGCGGAGCGCGGCGCGGAGGGCGCGCGCGAATGACTGGGTATCGAACCCGATCTCGCGCTGGTTGATCACCGACCGCTTGTCGCGGAAGGTGTACTCGATCGGGTCCTCGACGGTGACGATGTGGTAGGCGTGCTGCGTGTTGACGTAGTCGACCATCGCCGCCAGCGTGGTCGACTTGCCCGAGCCGGTGACGCCGGTGACGAGGATGACGCCGCGGGCATGATCCGCGAGGTCGAGCACGATGCGTGGGAGGTTGAGGCGATCGAAGGGCGGTACCTCGGGCGGGATGAGGCGGAGCACCATGCCCACCGCGCCGCGCTGCTGGAACACGTTCACGCGGTAGCGGACACCGTCCGGCGTGCCGTACGCCAGGTCGATGTCCATCATCTCCTCGAACTGACCGCGCTGGCGATCGTTCATGATCTCGAGCGCGAACTGCGCGATGGACTCGCGGGTCAGCGCCGGGACGTCGCGGACGGTCCGGAGGTCGCCCTTGATGCGGAAGATCGGGGGGAGCCCGGCCTTCAGGTGGACATCGGAGGCGCCCAGCTGCCGGGCGGCGTTGAGCACGCGGTCGAAGAGCTGGCTCATCGCGAGGGAGGAAAGCGTAACACGGGAGTGCTATGTTCTTTCCCGCTGATGCGGTGCCCTACCTGTGGCGGCGAGAACGTGGACGGGGCCAAGTTCTGCGGTGTCTGTGGCGCACGTCTCGTCGCGGCCACGGTGCCGCCGATTGCGGGGGCGGCTGCCGGGGCGGTTGCTGGGGCGGCGCCGCGCGTCACGGCGGAGACGCGCCAGGTGCCGC
>ERZ761602.5514-NODE-5514-length-14924-cov-3.859910_pt1 | contig 14924 bp, 13 predicted proteins | sample MGYA00512165_ERZ761602 | MGnify/ENA primary metagenome ERZ761602 (study PRJEB28899, sample SAMN02445085) | bioreactor sludge metagenome | biome: EBPR sludge; isolation source: Thorneside wastewater treatment plant | place: Australia: Brisbane, Thorneside...
ACGCGGGGCAGACGGAAGGCCCGAGTTCAGTTCGGACTTGTTGCGGCGCGACGGCCACGCGGTTGGCGCAGCGGAGTCTTCGGAGCGGAGAAAACGGTGTGGCGGTCGCGGCCGCTTTCCTTCATGCGCGGTTCGATGGCGATGCGTCCGCGCACCAATTCGTTGACATGATGCCGGTTGAGGTTCGGCAGGAAGTCGGTGACTTCGGCGTCGAGTGCGTACGCGAGAAAGGGAATGAAGCGCGCGGGAACATCACTGCGACAGGTTTCCCAATTTGCGAGCATGTCGCGCGTGATGGGGACGTTGAAGGCGTGCAGCGTGGCGGCGAGGACGTGCTGCGACTTGCGACGGTTTTGTCGGAGTTTGCGAAGGCGGATGCCAATTTGGTCGAGGGTCGTGCTCATACGCGGATGGATTGCCGTTTGGGGCGGACGGTTGGTTTGGTGGTTTGCTTTTCGGTGGGCGCTTCGGTGGCTTCGTCGGACGGGGACGCTTCCACCTGGCTGGGGGCTTGGTTCTTAGTGAGGTCGAGCTTCTCCTCAATTTCTTCCTGCCGTCGGGTCAATTCCTGGTAACGCTCCTCGCGGTCGAACGGCGCTCCGACGCGGCCTTCGAGTTCGGTTGCGCGCTTCTGTGCGTCGCCAATGGCAGTTTCGAGTTTGCCAGCGCGTTCCTCGAATCCCTGCACTGTGGATTCGAGCGAACGAATCGTGCCGAGGGCCGTGTCTGTAATCTTGGCGGCGTAGGTGTTCTTGCCGCGCACCACCAAGTCGGGGTCGCCGACGAAGCCAACGCGGACAAAGAGATCGAACCCCGCAAACTTGCCCACGCGCACGTCATCGCCGCCGCGGCCCTTGAGCTTTTCGGCCCGGCGGATGAGCAGTTCACCGGCAATGCCCCGGTTGGTGACGACTTCACCATCGAGTTCGATGCGGAAGTTGTCGCCAGACGTATCCTCGCGAGCGCCGATGTCCAGCCGGAGATTCGTCAGGCGAGCGGTGGAACTCTCAGCGTCGTCGCGCGCGTGGCGCAGGTTGCTGCGGATGCGGTATTGCTCCTCGGCATGAGCGGAGCGCAGGCGGGTGAGCCGCATCAACTCGGCGTCCACTTGGGCCTTCTCGATGACCAGCGGATTGCCGGAGGCGATGGCCTTCACTTCGGCGTAAGTCAGCGCCGCGCTGTCGAGGTCTTCGACGCGCCGAATGGTCATGTCGCCCGTCATTACCTGGGCGATGAACTTGGCCTTCGTCTCCAGGGTCTGCCACATGTAGGCGTCGAATGAACCTTCGGTGACGTAGCGGAACACGCTCACGACGGGATTCTTATTGCCCTGCCGGAGAATGCGTCCTTCGCGTTGCTCGACATCCGCTGGACGCCACGGTGCGTCGAGATGATGCAGGGCAATCAATCGCTCCTGTACATTCGTGCCCGAACCCATCTTTTGCGTGCTGCCGAACAGGACGCGCACTTTGCCGGAACGCACGTCCTTGAACAGCGCGAGCTTGAACGCATCGCTGTCGTAGTCCTGGATGAAGGCGATCTCGGTTTCCGGGATGCCGCGCGCTTGGAGCTTGTCTGCCATGTCACGATAAACAGAAAAGCCTCGGTCCTTGGGCGTAGATAGATCGCAAAACACCAGTTGAGCGCAACGCCGGTCAGTGGTTTCACTCCAGATGCGGATGATGTTCTCCACGGCGAGGTTCACTTTGCCACTCGGTTCATCTGGGGCTGACGCGCGCACCAGCCGCATGTCGAGCGCGGCCTTACGGCCCTCGGACGTGATCTTGAGCATGTTGTCCACGCTCGGATCAACACGGCTGGTGCGGAGACGATCGGCGCGAGCGGCAAGGGACTGAACGAACTCCTTCAACTCGGGTGTGGGCGGCGCGTTGCGGATGGTGGGTTTCTCGTTTTCCAGTTTTGGGCGAGGCAGATTCAACATGGCCGCCGTCTGCACATCAGCCGCCTGCCGGAACATCTGCATGAGTTCCGGGACGTTGATGAAACGGGCAAAGCGGGTGTTCAACCGGTATCCCGCTCCGTCCGGTGAAAGCTCCATCGCCGTCACCGGCTCGCCGAACGTCGCGGCCCACGAATCGAAGTGATGTAGATGATGCTTCTTCAATTCGTCCGGTTGGAGATACCGCTGCATGGTGAACATCTCGGCCATGCTGTTCGCGATGGGCGTGCCGGTGGCGAAGACCACTCCACCGCCGCTGTTCACAGACTGAACGTGCCGCACCTTGAGGAACATATCGAAGGCGCGCTCACTCGCCGTCTGCGGCAGACCCGCGATGCGCGTCATCTTCGAGACATAGAAAAGATTTTTGAAGTAGTGCGCCTCGTCCACGAACAGGCGGTCCACGCCAAGTTCCTCGAACGTCAGCGTGTTGTCCTTCTTGTGTTCCGCGGCCAATCCTTGCAGCCGCGCTTCGAGGCGCTTCTTCGCTTTCTCCAGTTCCTTCACCAACCGGCGATTGCTCGAATCCGCGTGCTGCCTCTTAACCATTTCCAATTCGTGAAGCTGTTCCTCGAAGAACCGCCTCTGAGTGTCCTGGGACAACGGGATGCGCTCGAACCCGGAATTTGTGACGATGATGGCGTCCCAATTCCCCGTCGCGATGCGGCTGAACAGTTTCTTGCGATTCGCCGCCTCAAAATCCTCCTTGCCAGCGACGAGGATGTTTGCGCCCGGATACAGCGTGAGCAGTTCGGTCGAGAACTGACCGAGCATGTGGTTCGGCACGGTGAACAAGGGTTTCCTCGCGAGGCCGAGCCGCTTCAACTCCATCGCGGAGGCAACCATCGTGAAGGTCTTGCCTGCACCGACGACGTGGGCGAGCAGCGTGTTCTGAGTTTGCAGCACACGCCACACGCCGGCCTTTTGATGCGACTGCAAGGTGATGGCCTGGCTCGCACCGGGCAACGTCAGATGCTCGCCGTTGAACGTGCGAAGCCGCGTGTGATTGAACACGTCGTTGTAGAGTCGGCACAACCGCTCGCGCCGGGAGTCGTCCGACCAAATCCATTCCTTGAATCGTTCCTTGATGCGCTCTTGCTTCTCGCGAGCTGCCTCCGTCGCCTGCGCGTTGATGATGGGGTTCTTCTTCTCGTCGAGATCATAGACGGTGGGCGTCTTCAAATTCAGAGCGTCGTCGATGAGGTCGAGCGCGGGGCAACGATCCGTGCCCCAATCGGTCGTGTTGGCCGTCACGCCCTTCACTTCCCAATCCCCCTTCACGTACCAAGAGCCGAGTGCGTGGACGTGGCCGACTTCGACGCCGGACGAAACTTTGAGCAGTTCGTGGACGAACCGCTTTACATCGTCCTGCGGCAGCCAGGACGCGCCGAGACGAACATCAATCTCAGTCGCATTGAGGTCGGCAGGCTGAACCGACTTCAACGCCTCGACGTTCACCGTGAACGCGGAGTCATTGACGGCGGCAGCATCCGCGACGGCGAGTTTCTCGCGCACATTGCCGGAGAGATACTGGTCGTCCGTCTCCCATTGGTTGGTCTGCGGGTTAAGGAAGACGAGTCCTTTCAGGTCGTTGAGGAATTCATCGGCGGGCTTGCCGAGCAGTCTGGCCATGTGGTCTAGGTCAACACGTCCGCGTTCGTTCAACGTGACCAGCAGTGCCTCCTTCGCGTTGGCGGCCGTCTCAATCGGCTGCCGGTGCTGGATTGTTCGCTCGCGAAAGATGGCTGCCTTTTTGGCGACCTTCGTCTCGTCGTTGTAGTGCTCCAAGGACAGCAGCAGCGGCAAATCCGGGTCGCCGTCGAACGCTCGCTGATTGGCGCGTGTGTTGATCGGGCCGAATCGCCCGACGAACCGGTCGTAGGCCAGATTGAGCTGTTGCCGGGTTTCGAGGACGCGTTCCTCGCCGCTGCCGTCGAGCTGGGCGCGCAAACATTCCCGGACGGCATCACGGACGGGAATGAGGTTGCGAATCCGCGAACGCATCTCTGAAGGAAGGTCTGACAACGGGCGAAGAATTGTGTCCTCCCGGATGCAAACCATGCCGTCGTGCAGACAATAGGCATTTGGCTTGATGTAGTCCGGGGCCGGGATGGTCTGCTCCAGCGTCGGCTCTGCCACTTGCTGGCTCGGTGACTGGTAGATTCCTTGGGGCAGCCGCTCGACAGCCTGTTTCAAAGCGTCGCCAAGGTCGCGGCTGTCCGGTTCGAGCGTTGGCTCGTTATCGCGATACATACGCCCGGCGAGTCGCAACTGGCCGAGCATCATCTCCGGTCGCGCGGCGAAGTATTCATTGATGGTGAAGGCTTCGCCGAGATCGTTGGTGTAGTCGGTGGTGGCTTTCCACGACGGACCGGTGGGAGCTTCGCCCGGACGCAGCTTGCGAAGCATCACGATGTCCGTGGTGACTTCCGTGCCAGCGTTTTTCTTGAACGCGTCGTTCGGCAGCCGAATCGCGCCGAGCAACTCAGTCCGTGCCGATAACAGTTCACGCAATGTCGAGTCCAGCTTGTCCATCGTGCCGCGCGACGTGATGAACATCACCAATCCGCCCGCCCGCACTTTGTCGAGAGCGGCGGCGAAGAAATAGTCGTGAATGGGAAGCTTGTAGTCGTTCCACTTGGGATCGTGAACCGGATAGTCGCCGAATGGGACATTTGAGATGGCCAGATCGTAATACCCATCGGCCAACTTCGATTGCTCGAACGGTTGCGCGCGAATGTCGGCGTCGGGATAGAGCGCCTTGGCGATGCGCGAGGTCAGCGGGTCAATCTCAATGCCGGTCACGGTGGAGCGGCGAAGAATCTCGTCTGGCATCAGGCCGATGAAATGGCCGATGCCGCACGCCGGTTCAAGCACCCGACCACCCTGGAAACCGAATCGCTCCAATGCGCCATACATAGCCCGGATGACTGTGGGCGCGGTGTAGTGGGCATTGAGAGTCGTGGAGCGCGCGAGTTCGTATTCTTCGGGCGAAAGCTCTTTGGCGAGAAGGTCACGCTCCTTCCGCCACTCCCGATTGTAGTCGTCGAAGACCTGGGGCATCGCGCCCCAGCCGACGTACTTGATCAGCGTGGATTTTTCTTCGGCGGTGGCGGGACGTTCCTCGGCGTGGAGTGTTCGTAGCGCGCGAATGGCGGCGAGGTTTTGTTGAAACTTCTGCTTCGGCCCGCCGTCGCCGAGCCGGTCGGCTTCGGTGATGCGGTAAGCGTTGGTGTTTCTCGGCGGTTCTTCGCGACGGGGAAACTTGTGGCCGAATGCTTTATGGCCGTCCGCTAGGACTCTTCGGGCGGGAGCAGGATGTATTTCTCCCTCACCATTTCCCACGCTTGGCGGTGGGCTTGGTCGGCCGTCAAACCCTGCGTCATGAACTCCGTTCGCAGCGTGGCCATTTCGTCCTTCGTCTTCTCCTCCGCTTCGAGAAGCATCTGGCGGAGTTGTCCCTTCGCCTCCAGTTCGCGAGCCATTTTCGGGCAATGCTCGCGCCAGTGTTTCTCGGCCATCCGGCCGTATTGAGTCAATGGTGTCATAAGTCGGTCTCGCGGTTGAGAACAGGTCAAGCTGCTCGTCCGATTCGTTGTTTCTGCGGCGAACGGCCATAACAGTTTGGTCTCAGGGGAGTCGCCGGGCAAGTCAGGCGAGGGTCTTGGAATCCTCGTCGTGGTGGCGTCGGCGGGTGACGATACGAACGGCAAGCGCAAGCGCGCGGCCATTGCCGTTTCCATTCAGCTTAGGCCGGGCTGGAAACAACTCCTGCACCTTCACCGCGAACACTTCGCAGAAGAATTCAATCTGCGTATCGGTCACGGGGGAACGCCGTGTCTCAATGTTCGCCAGGATGTCCCGTGTCATGTAACAGCCAAGAAGTTGAAGTTTTGCGACAAGTTCATCCTGTCTCCAACCGCGCTGGTAGCGCAGTTTAGAAACCATCGGGCCGATGACATTGGCGTCGCGGTGCATCTGCACCTCCGTGGGGTGTCAACATGTGTTTAGGTCGCAAACAACAGTAAGCGGCCTTGACACAACATAATGGGATGAACGTCTCCTTTGCGGCGTCGGCTACAAGCCGGGCCGGTCACTGAAAGGTGGAGGATCAGTCTCCGGCTCGCGCTGGGGCGTGTTCCCCAGCGGGAGAACCACAACCGAGATGTCGCGCACCGGGTGCTTGCGGCATCGGGCGAAGATCCAAACAATGACGCCGAGGCAGATGAACCCAAACACAACGAACAATTGGTCGCCGTGTTCCTCGATCATTCGATCCAGGAACTTGGTCACGCGCGCCAAGTATTGAACGGGATGTTCCATGAGTGGCCCTCAAACTTTTCGGAGAATCCGTTCTGAACGAACCAACGAGAATCAGCAAAATCCGTGCTCGCTGGTCCGCCGAGTTTGAACATGCAACACACTGGACGCCTGCGCAAGCGGCTCTCCGCCTGAACTTGACGCGGGCACGGCGAGGCGGCAAATGGCCGCCCGCCATGCCGGCGTCAGCACTTCTCCCCGGCCTGGGCCACGTCTTCGCTTCCGACGCGAGGATGTCCGGGCGGACGCCAGATGGGGCGTCGCCCGGAACACCGGAGTCGGGGGAGCGAAGTCGTGGCGGGGCGAGTCGCATCAGACACCGACCGCTTCCTTGACGGTCTGCTGTTGGTTTTGCGAACGAGCGACGGCCCGTTTCGCCTGGCGGGCAAGCTGGGCGATGACCCCTTCGCGTTGTTCTTCGGGGAGGTCTTTGACCAGTGTTTCGTAAGCGGCCTTGAGAGCCGGCGACTTGTTGATCTGTTTGAGGATGCCCTCTTTCATCCTTTGCTGGCGGTCCAGTTCGCGCACTTCATTTAAGACCAGCGTGCGCTCCAGCCGTTCACGAGGCATCCCCTGGATGTAAGCCCAATACTTGGGGTTCTCCTTGATGTAGGCATCGATCTTGGTATCCACCTCCGGGTTCTGCCGGTAGGTGGGCGGTTCGGACGGGGCGGCATTGCCGCCAGCGTTCGGTGACGCGGGTGCTTTGGTTTTACTCATAACTGCTATGCATTTGCTTTTTGGTTGAGGTTGCGCGGCATTTGCCGTGTTCACCAGTCGCGCGCAATCGACGGGCTGCATTACAACGCCGTCTTTCAAGCGACTGGCAAAGTGTTTTCATGGTTGGGGTGCATCAGGCGTTTCGAGGCTCAGGGACCGAACCTCATTGGTGGCGGGGGTTTGCGGCGTGTGGAGCTTTCTCAGCTCCGCTTCAAGTTCTCCGACCCGGCGTTCGGCGTTGAGAAGACGACCACCCATCCATGCATGATTTTTCGCCACCACGGACATATCCTTGATGACTTTCTGGAGTTCCTCGTAGGATCGCGCTAGTTGAGATGCCTCCTGCATCACGCGCTCGGTAGCGGCTTTCTGGTGGTTAATCTCGGCGAGCACAGAGTCGTTCACCGGTGAAGGGGAGGAGGCCGCGTCCCGTGGCGGATTCACTAGAACCGCGCCTGTCGCACAGGCGTCACCCGGCTTCAAGTTCCATCGGGAACGCGCTTCGACTCGAAATATCGGATGCTGCTCGTGCATCATGTCGGCCTGGTTTGGATCTACATAGCGACCGATGTGGTAAGCGCGGATGACTTCGGAGTAGCGCACGGACCCGACTGGTTCCACAGCGGGTGCGGGCATCGGCCTGACCGCTATTCGGGGCTTGGGACGCGAGACGCACGACGTGACGACGAGCAGCAGAATGAGGGTAAGATGCTTCATGGCCGAAAGGGATGGTTGGGATGGGAAATGGGTGCCGGGGGCATAGGTGCGGAGAATTCAAAACCAGTCAAACGCTCAGTGTGCAAGGTGGCAGCCGGCGTCGGCTCCCCCGAGAATGGTTTCTCTGTGCCGCCGATGACAGCCTCCGAGCGGTCGATGGTTTGCAGCACGTACAGGTAGAACTGCTTTCCGCTGGAGACCCGTACATAAAACCCGTCGCGTTGAATCGCTTCGAGAATGCGTTGCGAATAAATATCCAGGACACTCTGCGCGCCCTTGAGCGGCGCGTTGTTGAGCGAGCGGCTGTCAATCGAGCCGAGGATGGTCGTTTCCTTCTCGGTCAGCGCCGCTGCCGCGCCACTGAGCAATGTTGCGGCGAACAGTTTGATTTCCGCGAGGTCGTCGGTTTTGAGAATCCGCCCGCGCAACCCGGCGCTGCCATCGGTGATGCCCCAGCCCTCCTGGTCGCCGGAGAACTCGCGATCGAGCGCGACGCCCTTGAGCCCCAATTCTTCGCCAGTTTGCCACACCAGCGTCCATGTCCCGCCGCTGGCGATGCGTTCGCGATGCCGGTCGGCCTGTGCCGTGCCGTGCACTTCGGTTCCGACCGGAATGACGAGTCGGCCCGCGTGATAAATGTCCTCGGTGACGAGTCCAACAATCGGAGTTTGTATCGAAGCCGAGTCCACCGTGATGACCGTCTCGCACGGAATCAGCCGACCATACGGCGCGTAGTGGGTGCCGATTGTTTTGGGTTCGGGAACGCCCGCAGTTGCGTCCGCAAACAGGCTGATGGGTGGTGCCGGCGGTGTCTGGGGCACCGACTGCGGAGGCTCGGTTACGTCCCTTGACGACTCATTTTCGATCTTCGGTGGCGGTTCGGGTTTCGATTGCGGCGGACGGAACAGTTCCATCGGTCGCTCCACTGTTTGCACCGTTTGCGGTTTTTCATTTGTGTGCGTCGGTGACATCGGCTCAACACCACCGTCGTGGACGCTACTCATGTCTCGAAAGGCACTGAAGAGCATCAACCCTCCGCCGAAAACGATAGCGAACAAAATCAATTTGCCCGTCCTGGTCTTGAAGAAGTCGAGAAAGTCTCGCGGCTTCATGGGTGGTTTTCCTCCGGTGGCGTGGGCGGCGCATCAGGGCTTGGCTTCAGGAATGCCGGTGCCGGTGTCAACCGGGTTACGAACACGCTGAATTCGTTCTTTAGCGAAAGTTCATTTCGCCCGCCGTCTGGTGTTCCGGTGACAGCGAAATAGACCGTGCTCCGCGATTTCGGGGGCAACACGCCCGGCGCATCGCTGATGGACTGGTGATAGAGCCGGTTGCCGACTCGAACGGTGAAGCTTTCCGGACGATAGCGAATCTCCTGCTCCGACTTGTTTCGCAATGTCACATGAAAGATCAGCGAGTCCTCAGGGTTGAACCGGAACACTTCCTCGACGCGGATTTCATAATCGTTGAAATCGGTGATTTGTGGTTTGTCGCCGAACGTCCGTGCTTCCGCTTGAGCGACCGTCTGCGGTTGGTGCTGTTTGAGCAGTGGAAACGCTTTGGCCTTGTCGAGCAACGCAAGCAGCCTTGTCGGCGAAACCATTGGCGCCATCTGCGCTGACTCGGAAGTCGAGCGTTCTTGGAGATTCAGTGCCAGCACCGGCGTATCGCTTTCAACCAACTCGAAGACGTAGGTCTTCTTGTTCCAGCGGATGTTGAGGTTGGTCGCCGCCTTGCGTGTCGCCGCGCGCACGGACAGAAATGAGGAACCTTTCGTGTGTGCGAGTTGGAACTCTCCGGGCACTTTCGGATCGGCGCTGACGTTCACAGCATCAATGGCTGAAATTGGGCTTGGAAAACTGATGGTGGTGGCACGGTTCGTTGCGACAGGCACGACGACGACTACAAGCTCGTCCAGCGTCACTCGTTGGATAGCTTCTGGTGGTTCCGCGAGCGCGGCTGCAACCAGTAACAAAAGGAGGCTACTTGCTGATTTCATATTTGAAGTCGCCGACTGCGGTCGGAAAGCGGCCGTTCATGGCCATGTTGGGATTGCGAACGAGCCGGAGCGTGAGCTTGAAGCCGAACGCCTCGTTGAAGACTTTCTCCTGAAAGATGCCGGTGCGAATCACCTGGCCGGAGACACTGGCAAGCACTTCGTTTTCGCGCGTGGCAAGAATCTCAATCTTGGCAATCTCAGGCTTTTGGTGAAGTTGCTTGGAACGGAACTCAACTGCCTCTTGCGAGCAATGGGCCTGTGCTTTTTCCAACGCGGGCTTAAGGAAGACCTGGCGAAGCAAATCGGAGTGGTCGAACTCCTTCGGGTTGCGGCTGAGGAAAGTCATCGTCGCGAGTTCCGCCTGTTGCGCATGAAGTTCCTTCGCCTCCTGAAACTGGAGCAGCGGACTGATGTAATAGGTCTGTGCCGGGTCAATGATGACGACGCGCTCGCGTTGCTTGAACTGATTGACCAGGTGGAAGCGGTCAATCGCCGCGCCGACAGTTACGGCCACGGCGACGAAAAACCAGAACCACGGCAGCCGGTCGCGCTGGGCGAACAGTTGAGTGGGATCGAATCGCTTGCGCGGCGCGCGGACGCCGGGCGACCCATTGTTTGTCGGCGTCTGCCGTGGGGTGAGTTCGACGGTTTCCATAATAGGTCAGTAGTAGTTGCCCCGGCCCTTGGCGATGAGTTCGCGGACGGCCTTGTCGCCGGTGATGTCGTCGCCGGGCCGCCCACGGGCGCTGCGCGGAGGGAGTCCGCTGCCAGCAATAATGATGGCGCCCGCGCTGCCTTGGCCGGCGGCAGTGGAGAGCGTGCTGAGGACGGCAGCCATGCCCGCTGCCCCGGCGGTGAGCATGGGAACACCGGCTGTGGATGCCACTGCCGCCGCGCCTGCGGTAGTGGCGGCCGTCTGGAAGAAACTGCCGAACGCACCCGCGATGAGCGGGCCGCCAGCCAGTGCGCCGTAGGTCAGAACCTTTTGGATGACGACCGGCGCAGCGACGGTGCTGAACGCCAGCCAGAAGGCGAGCACGACCGCTCCGAGCGACGCTTGCAACGAATAGGCCGACGCCGTTGGGTCAACGAAACGCAGCGAAGGGTCGGTCATGAAATCGAGAACTCCCTGCGTGATGATGGCGGCGACCGCCCAGCCCAGCGGCCAGATGAGTACGCCGACGATGTTCAGGAGGTAGCGGCTGCCGATGGAACGCAGCGGCGGCATCGCCATGAAGCCGATGAGCAGCGGCGACAATGCGTAGCCGGTGTAGAGAATTACCTTCTGGAAGATGTAGGCCCAAAAGAGCAACAACGAAGCGAAGTGGCCGAGCAGCCAGAGTATTCCTGAGATGAGCAACTCGACGCTGAACCCCTGGATGTCGCCCAGAATGTCCCACCACGAGCGGTCGTTACCGGTGTCGCGTTTCACGACGAGCAGTTGGTTGTACTGGTCCTGCACGTTGGCCGGGTCGATGCCGAGTCCGTTGATGATGGAAGTCTGAAGAAGCTCCTGCGCCTGGTTGCCCCATTGCGGCAACATCACGAGCAACGCCGTGAGCACGAGCAGGCGCACGAGATGGAGGGTGAGCGTCTTGGCCGAGAACCCGTGCAAGACGAAGAGGATCGTCCCGACGATGAAGAGCATGAACGCCACGATGCGCAGCAACTCGTGCAGCTCGGCGCACTTTTGCAGGAACGTGGGGAAGATGCTCTCGAAGGGTGCCATACGCCGGGACGATTGAGTTTAGGGAGTCGGGAATTTCACCGGCGCGTTGAGCAGCCGGAACGTCTTGCCGTATTTGTCCACCGCTTCGGTGAACTCGGCGTGTTGCTGTTCTTTCTTGGCTTCCACCTGCCGCTGCGCGTCCGAGCGATTGGCGATGTCCTGCACCAGCGCGGCGGACGTGGCTTGGCTGATTTCGTAGTCAGTGTTGTTCAACGCGGCGGAGAGGCCGATGAGAACGCCGGTGAGCTTCTGCACCTCGGCGTCGGTTTGCGCGGCCTTCAACGCATCCGTGGTCTTGGCGATTTCGTTCTTCAAGGCCACACGACGACTGGCCGCGTCCTTGGACACGTCGAGATAGTTGTCCGTCGTCTGCTGAACTGCTGCGATGGGGCGATACGGTTGATCTCGTCGCTGAACCGTCGCGCCGTTCGGCGTGGTGAACTGCTCATTCACTGCCTGGAACAAACCGGCGCCGGTGTAGGCCATTGCCGTTGCCGCATTCGCGGCCGTTTGAAGGTCAGTCAACGTTTCACCGAGTTCGGTCTGCTTTAGGTCGGCAGTCAGTGCCGCGATGGAGGCGGGCGCGAACTTCGAGGGATCGCCGAACAGGTCAACGTAGTGATGGAGTGTCTGGACCTGCTCGGTGAGCTGCTCGATTTGCTCCACCTGGTTCTGAATCATCTCCACGAACTTCGCGATTTCCTGCGCGGTGTTGAGGATTGATTGGATGTTGCTCGTGGGATCGAAAACGATCCACTGAGCGCGGGCGGATGACGTGAGCGTCAGCGTAAGGATGGCGAGTGCGATGAACTTTCTCATGGTGCTTCCTTTGGTTATTCCTCGATGCGGAGGTATTTGGTGGTTGGTTGGAACGTCACACCGTCAATGCGCTGCTCCGGCAGTTGTACCGGATACAAGCGGACGTTGCTGACGCGATTGCGCTGCCGCTGGAGCGACATGTAGAGCCAGTATTGCTGCTTTACGGCGTCGCTCTTGCCCTTGTCGTAGCCTGCGGCGTAAGCCTTTTGGGTTTCCTTCTTGGCGAGGTAGTGCATCCCCTCGCTCAACAGCACGCCGCCGGCGGCACCGGCTGCTGTGGCGATGGGATTCCCGTCCGACAACTCATGGCCGAGATACGCGCCGCCCGCGCCGAGCACGGTGTCGCCGATGGGACGGGTGGCCGCGCAACCTGCGAACAGGCCGATGATGGCTGCGAGCGTGGTGATTCGTGTAAGCATGGTGATTTTGATCTTCATAAGCGTGCGGTTGTGATTTCCGGGGCCAGTGACGAACGGCGGTTGGCGTGGGCGATGATGCCCTCGACGATGCTGGTGCTGGCCTTCAACTCACGGGCGCGCTTGTCGAAGTGCTCCCCGCTCGATGACGAGCAATAGAGCATCTCCGGCGAGGCGACGTTGTGGACAGTGCCACAGAGATTGCGGGTCGAATCCGTGTGGAGATACGTGAACGGTGAATACTTCTGGCCGGTTTGGTGGTCCGGCAGCGGATAGTTCATGATCGCGTGCTGGGTTACTTCGGGAATCGAGATGTCTCGGCCCATGTCCTCCAAGTCTGCGCGATCGTTCTGCCGCATGATGTAAAACTGGCGGCTGTTGCCGAACACGGCGGAGCGAATTCGTGACTGCTTGAACCGCGCATACTGCTGCACGATGGAGATGTTCCAGCAATTGAACTTCCGAAGCTGGGCGTAGCTCTCCTGTACGATTTCCTGGCCGCCGGGGATGTCGAGGAAGCGGGCGACTTCTTCATAGACGTTCCGTTTCCGCACGGCGCGCGGCAGCGTCATGATGTGCTTGCGCGCGTGGTTGGTGATGAGGAAGCCAGCGGCAGATTTCAGTTCCTTCGCACTCTCCGGGATGTAGCCCAACTCGAAATGCGCGATCTTGCCGGTCAGCGACAGGTTGCTGGTGCCGTCGAACAGGCAGCCGTAGTTGCCGTCACGGCACCACGGCAGGAGCAGCGTGGCGATTTCCATGATTTGGTCGCGCTCCGCGCCCATTGGATCGAGCATCATCAACTCTTGCAGCATCCGGTGCGTCGGGAACTCCTCCGGCGCGAAGTAGGCGAAGGCGAGATTGCGGACTTCCTTGCTGGTGCGGGGTTCTTTGAGGAACTTCAGCGCGGCAGCTTCTTCGATTTGACGCTGATAGTTCTCAGCCTCGTCGGGGTGGCTGGCCTTCCAGTCGCGGAAGTCCGCAAAAGTTTCGAGCGTGGTGGCTCCGGGCGGCATCCGTTCCGCCCGGAACTGCTGCAACGCCATCGCGTGGCGGGCAATCGCGAGAAGCTGGTCATGGCGTTTCTTCTGCCAGTCCTGAAACGCATCCTCGTAAAGCAGGTTGATGTATTTGGCGATCTGCGCCTGCCGGAGCATCTGCTTATCCTCCTGGGCACTCGTGCCAATCATGCGCGCGGCCAGAGCGGTCGCGGCCGAGAGATGGTCCGGCGTCAGTGGCAGCCCCTTTGTATCGAGGTAATTGATCGTCAGGTCGCCGTCGGGATGGATGATGATGGGCCGCGCGTCTTCATCAACCGTCTGCGTGTAGATGCCGTAGCTCAACCCTTCCTCGATGATGACGGTGTAGCCGAAGTAGCCCTCGGTCTGCGTGAGAAGGTCGCACACGGTGACGGACTTGCCGGCGCCGGACATGCCGAGCAAGACTGCGTGCTGCGGAGAAGCATTGCCGTCACCGCCGGAGAACGTCTCGACGCCGATAAGATTGCTGGCCGGTCCATCGTAAATCGCCTCGGCGGTGGCGAGATGTCCGGTGAATGTGCTCGTCACCGGGAGCATGTCGGCGAGGTAACGATGTTCTGAGTAAAGCTTTCGATGCTCGTAGCGGCCCCAGGTCCAGCCGGGCCAGGTCTGAAAGAACAGGTTCTTCGACGTGCTCGGCAGGTTGCTCTCGAAATACTGTGCCGAGTTCATCGAGTTCACGGCGTTCTTGATGGCACCCGACTTCGCGTTGAGCCCGTCGCGGGTCTTGTCCCACACGCGAATAACGAGCATCGCGTTGAATGGAATTGTCTGCCCCTGCATCAACGCGTGAATCTTCTTCTGCTTTTTCTCCATCACGGTGAGCAGGGAGATCTTCTTCTCGCTGGCGTAGTCGCCCGCCACACGGTCGTGCTCCTTTTCCTCCTTGTTGATTTCCTTCGAGACCGGCAACGGGTCCACGTTGACCGTGATGGTGTAATCGAGGAGGCGAAGATTCGTGAGCCGCTGAATGATTCCGGGATAAGTCGTGCGCGGCCACCGGGTCAGGACGATGAGCGAGGCGTAGTGGCCGTCGAGGAAGAATCCGAAATCCGACTGACCGTTGCCTTCGCTGTGCCAGCAGTTCTCCTGCAACGATAGTTCGGGCGAGAAACCGTCTGCCGCATCGTATTCAAATCGATCGTTCAACGACGGGTTCAAGAACCGCTTGTAGTCGCGATAGTGGTCAAGGTCCGACATGGGC
>ERZ761602.5516-NODE-5516-length-14918-cov-4.584068_pt1 | contig 14918 bp, 17 predicted proteins | sample MGYA00512165_ERZ761602 | MGnify/ENA primary metagenome ERZ761602 (study PRJEB28899, sample SAMN02445085) | bioreactor sludge metagenome | biome: EBPR sludge; isolation source: Thorneside wastewater treatment plant | place: Australia: Brisbane, Thorneside...
TCGACAAGATGGACGCCAACACGCGCCGGCGCGCGAAGACGATCAATTTCGGCATCATCTACGGCATCTCCTCGTTCGGCCTCGCGAACCAGCTCGGCATTTCGAAGCAGGAAGCCGGCGCCTACATCGAGGCGTATTTCCAGCGCTATCCCGGCATCCGCGACTACATGGAGCGCACGAAGGAGTTCGCGAAGCGCAACGGCTTCGTGGTAACGCCGTTCGGCCGGCGCATCCACATCGCCGGCTTCGCGAGCGGGCAGCCCGGCGTGCGCGGCTTCGCCGAGCGCCAGGCGATCAACGCGCCGCTCCAGGGCGGCGCCGCCGACATCATCAAGCGCGCGATGATCCGCATTCCCGGCGCGCTCGCGAAGAAGAAGCTCGCGGCCAGGATGCTGCTCCAGGTGCACGACGAGCTGTTGTTCGAGGCGCCCGAGGCCGAGGTGGAAGCGACGATCGCCGCGCTGAAGCCGGTGATGGAGAGGGCGGCGCTGCCCGCGGTCGGGCTTTCGGTTCCGCTCGTCGTCGACGCCGGCAGCGGCAGCAACTGGGCCGAAGCGCATTGACCGCGGCGCGGGCACGGCGCCTGGAGCGGCCCCGTAGAAACTGCGTAGTTCCGCTTGCGTGCCTTGCCGCGCCGGCGTAGAAGCGGGCCGCGGATACCGCCAGACATGGGGGCTTAACCCGATGCGAATCTTGAAGATTCTATTGGTTTCGACGTGCCTCGCCGCGTTCGGCGCGGGCGCGGCTCTGGCCGCGACGACGCCGGTCGCCGCCACCGGCCACACCACCGCTAAGAAGAACAAGGTGGTCAAGAAGAAGGCCTACGCGAAGAAGAAGGCTGTGAAGCACAAGCGGACCGCGAAGAAGAAGTACACGGTCGCCAAGGCGCCCAAGACCAAGACGGCCCCGCCGCCCTCGACCGACACCGAGGCCGCGCCGGGCAGCCCGCCGGGCCGCCCGCAGGATTGACCGCGTTCCGGAGGAAACCGGGCCGCTCGGGCGACGAGACGTCTTGGCGGACCCGGCGGCCCCCTTCGCCCATGCGCAAATTCGTACCGCTCCTGGCGCTCGCTGCCGCCGCCTGCGCGACATCGCAGCCGCAAGCGCCGCGCGGCGCACCGGAACTGGGCGTCGAGTTCACCTGGACCGGTGTGGCGCCCTGCACCGACGTCTCGCCGCGCATCATCGTGCGCGACGTGCCGGCCGCGACGAAGCGCTTCCGCGTCGAGCTCGTCGACGTCGATTCGGTGATGAGCCGGCACGGCGGCGGCGAGGTCGAGGCCGTGCCCGGCGGCGTGATCCCCGCCGGCGCGCTCAAAGCCTATCGCGGGCCATGCCCCTCGCAGCAGGCGGTCGAATACGAAATGCGCGTCTGGGCGATCGACGGCGCGGGCCGCGTCCTGGCCCAGGGCAAGGAGCGGCAGATCTTCACGCCCGGCCAGCTTCGCCGCCCGAGCCGCTCCAACCAGCGCTAGCGCCGCAGCCGCGCCTCGGCCGCGGCCACGCGGCGCTTGACGGCGACGAAGCTGTCGGGGCTGAGCGACATCGAATCGATTCCGCACTCGACGAGGAACTCCGCGAATTCCGGGTGATCGCTCGGCGCCTGGCCGCACAGCCCCACTTTGGCGCCGGCGCGATGGGCCGCCTCGATGACGGTGCGGATCATCCATTTGACCGCCTCGTCCTGCTCGTCGAACAGCGCGGCGAGATCGCCCGAATCGCGATCGACGCCGAGCGTCAGCTGCGTCAGGTCGTTGCTGCCGATGGAGAAGCCGTCGAACCGCTCGGCGAAGCTCTTCGCGAGCACGACGTTCGACGGTATCTCGCACATCACGTAGACCTGCAGCCCGTTCTGGCCGCGCCCGAGGCCGTTCTCGGCCATCACCTCGAGAACGCGATCGGCTTCCGCCGTCGAGCGGCAGAAGGGGATCATCACGACGACGTTGCGGAACCCCATCTCCTCGCGCACGCGGCGCAGCGCGCGGCATTCCAGCGCGAAGCCCTCGCGATAGCGCGGCGAGTAGTAGCGCGAGGCGCCGCGGAACCCGAGCATCGGGTTCTCCTCGTGCGGCTCGAATTCTCCGCCGCCGATCAGCTTCGCATACTCGTTCGTCTTGAAATCGCTGGTCCGCACGATGACGGGCTTCGGATGGTAGGCGGCGGCCAGCCGGGCGAGGCCGCGCGAGAGTCGGTCGACGAAATAGTCCGTCTTGTCGCCGTAGCCGCGCGTGAGGTCGGCGATCTGGCGGCGCGCTGCCTCGTCGCGCACCTCGCCGAAGCGCGCGAGCGCCATCGGGTGGATCTTGACGTGGTTGTTGATCACGAACTCCATGCGCGCGAGGCCCACGCCGTCGGCCGGCAGGCGCCACCAGCGGAACGCGGCGGCGGGATTGGCGAGGTTGAGCATCACCTGCGTACGCGTCGGCGGAACGTCGTCGAGCCGCACGTCGCGGATCTCGATTTCGCCGAGCCCGTCGTAGACGAAGCCCTCGTCGCCCTCGGCGCAGGACACCAGGATCTCCTGCTCGTCGTGCAGCAAATTCGTCGCCGATCCGGCGCCGACGATTGCGGGCAGGCCGAGCTCGCGGCTGACGATCGCGGCGTGCGAGGTGCGCCCGCCGTGGTCGGTCACGATCGCGCGGGCGCGCTTCATGATCGGCACCCAGTCGGGGTCGGTCGTCTCGGTCACCAGGATCGCGCCGTCGCGGAATTGCGCGATGTCCTGCGCGCTGCGCACGATGCAGACCTTGCCCGAGACGGCCGCGCTGCCGATGCTGAGCCCGCTCAGCAGCCTGCGGCCCTTGCGCGTGATGCGGTATTCGCGCAGCACGCTCGCATCGCGGCGCGATTCGACGGTTTCCGGCCGGGCCTGCACGACGTAGAGCTTTCCGTCCTCGCCGTCCTTCGCCCATTCCATGTCCATCGGCACGCCGTAATGCTTCTCGATGGCGGCGGCCCAGCGCGCGAGCTGCAGAATCTCGGCGTCGGCGAGCACCGCGGCCGACTGCTCCGCGCGCGAGGTGGGGACGTTGCGCGTCGGCTTCTCGCCCGGCGCGTAGACCATCTTGAGCGCCTTCGCGCCGATCCGCTTCTCGACGATGGGGCTGAGCCGCGCATCGCCGATCAGCGGCTTGAAGACCTGGTACTCGTCTGGGTCGATCTCGCCCTGCACGACGTTCTCGCCGAGGCCCCAGCCGGCATTGATGACGACGATCTTGTCGAAGCCCGTCTCGGTGTCGATCGAGAACATCACGCCGGCGCCGCCGATGTCGGCGCGCACCATCTTCTGCACGCCGACCGACACCGCGACCTCGAGGTGATCGAAGCCCTTGGCAGCGCGGTAGCTGATCGCGCGGTCGGTGAACATCGAGGCGTAGCAGCGCTTGCAGGCCTCGAGCAGCGCGTCTTCGCCGGCGACGTTCAGGAACGATTCGAGCTGGCCGGCGAAGCTCGCCTCCGGCAGGTCCTCAGCGGTGGCGCTGGAGCGCACCGCGACGCTCGCGGCGGAAACGCCGATGCGCTGCGAGAGCGCGCGATAGGCGCGGCGGATCGCTTGGGCGATGTCGTCCGGCCACGCGCCGCGCCGGAAGGCGCGCCGGATCGCCTGGCCCGCCTCGGCGAGCGTGGCGCTGCCGGCCGCGAGCGCGCGCAACTCGCCTTCGACCAATTTGCGCAGCCCGTTTTTCTCGACGAAGGCCCAATAGGCGTCGGCGCGCGTGGCGAAACCCGGCGGCACGGCGACGCCCTGGGCGGCGAGGTTCCGCACCAGCTCCCCGAGCGACGCATTCTTGCCGCCGACCGAGGGCACGTCGTGCCGGGCGAGGTCTTCGAACCAGGCGACCGGGTCAGCTTCCATGGAACCGATCCGCGGATCGCCGGGAAAATGTGTCGAGGCCCATGCGGCTGCCCTCTGCCTTGCGGGAAAAACGCGCGCGGACTTTGGTGCCTCCGCCGCCGCGGTGCGGCCATGACTCAAGTCAACGCGCGCCGCCGCCACGGGCGATAGGCATGCCGGCACCCGCCGGACGCTGGCAGACCGGCGGGCCGCGGCCTATATTGGATCCATGAGCCATCGCCCGCCCCGCCGCCTGTTCGAAGCCGGCGCCGCACTCGTCGGCCTCGCGGCGGGCGTGCTGCTGGCCGAGCCGGTCTTGGCCGCGGGCGGCACGGTCTGGCACAAATTCGTGCTGCCGGCCTATGACGAGCTGGTCAAGGCTGGCGTCTTCGCCTGGTGCCTGTAGCGGGCGGCGCCGAGCGTTCACGACTCTGTGATCGGCGGGGCAATGGCATCCGCCGCCGCGTAATCCAAGCGGGCCACCCATCGCGACCGGAGCCGGAGGCTCCCATGAACCGGTTCCTTGCCGCCCTGACATTGACGACCGCGCTCGCGGCCTGGCCGGCCGCGGCGCAAACCGGCGCGCCCGAGTCCGCTGCCGAGCCGCGCAGCTACCTCACGCCGACCGACGAATCCGAGCCGGCCGCGCGGACGCCGCCGGTGACTCATCCCAAGCCGATGGAGCGGACGCGGATGGGCGTGCCGGCCGATGCGGACACCCCGCCGCGCAGCGCGCCCGCCGAGCGGGCCGATCCCGCGCCGAAGACCGTGGCGCAGCCGCGGCGCGCCGCGGCGCCGCGCCAGACCGCGCAGCGGCGGACTGCGCCGCCGCGCCATGCCACGCGCCCGCGGCAGCAGCCCGACACGAGCCTTTCGACCATCTTCAGCCGGCCGCGCGCCGATACGAGCGGGCCGGAGTCGCCGATGGCCTTGGCCAGGTCCTCCGGGCCGCCGGCCGGGCTGGCGCCGCAGGGCGGGCCCCGCGCCAAGCGGCCGCGGGCGGACAATTATGCCGCGGCGCCGCTTTCGCCATCCGGCGACGCGCCGTGTCCGGCGCGCGCGGCCGTGTCGCTGCGCGCGCTCTTCGCCTGCGCGCGTTGACGCGAATCGCCGCCGCCTAAGCCGCGGCGCGGATCGCGGCGGCCTTGATCTTGCCGTCCACGAACGGCTCGAACTTCGCGAAATTCGTCTCGAATCGCTTGGCCACCTCGCGCGCCGCCGCGTCGTAGGCGGCCTTGTCGCGCCACGTGTTCTTGGGATTGAGCACGTCGGCCGGCACGTCGGGGCACGCTTCGGGCATGCGCACGCCGAAATTCGGATGCGTCGCGAACGGCGCCGAGGCGAGCTTGCCCTCGAGGATCGCGCGGATCATCGCCCGCGTGTGCGCGATCTTCATGCGTTCGCCGACGCCGAAGCCGCCGCCCGACCAGCCGGTGTTGACGAGCCAGCACTTGGAACCGTGGCGCGCGATCTTCTCGCCGAGCAGCTTCGCGTAGACCGAGGGATGCCGCGCCATGAACGGGCCGCCGAAGCAGGCCGAGAACGTCGCCTGCGGCTCCTTCACCCCCTTCTCGGTGCCGGCGACGCGCGCCGTGTAGCCCGAGAGGAAGTGATACATCGCCTGCTCCGCGGTGAGCTGCGACACCGGCGGCAGGACGCCGAACGCGTCCGCCGTGAGCATGATGACGTTCTGTGGATGGCCGCCGCGGCCGTCGAGCGCCATGTTCGGGATGTAGTCGACCGGATAGCAGGCGCGCGTGTTCTCGGTGTAGAGCGCGTCGTCGAGATTGAGGCGCCGCGTCGCGTGATCGAGCACCGTGTTCTCGAGCACGGTGCCGAACATGCGCGTCGTCGCGTAGATCTCGGGCTCGGCTTCCGGCGAAAGCTTGATGACCTTCGCGTAGCAGCCGCCCTCGAAATTGAAGATGCCGTTGTCGGCCCAGCCGTGCTCGTCGTCGCCGATCAGCGTGCGCGAGCTGTCGGCCGAGAGCGTCGTCTTGCCGGTGCCGGACAGGCCGAAGAAGATCGCCGTATCGCCCCGCTTACCGATATTCGCCGAGCAGTGCATCGGCAGCACGCCTTTGGGGGGCAGCAGGTAGTTCAGGATCGAGAACACCGATTTCTTGATCTCGCCGGCATAGGACGTGCCGCCGATCAGAACCAGGCGCTTGGCGAAGTTCACCAGGATGAACGTGCCGGTGCGCGTGCCGTCGGTTTCCGGATTGGTCGTCAGCGTCGGCGCGTGCAGGATCGTGAAATCGGGCTGGAAGTCGGCCTGCTCGGCGAACGGCACGCGGATGAACATGGTGCGCGCGAACAGCGCGTGCCAGGCGTGCTCGGTGACGACGCGAACGCGCAGCCGGTAGGCTGGGTCCGCGCCGCCGTAGCAATCGGCCACGAACAGGTCGCGCTCGGAGAGATGGCGCACGACCTTTTCGTGCACGCGGTCGAAATGCTCGGCCTTGAGTGGGCGATTGACGTTGCCCCAATCGACCTGGCTCTCGGTCGCGGCATCGCGCACGATGAACTTGTCGTTCGGCGAGCGGCCGGTGTGCTCGCCGGTGAGCATGACGAGCGGACCGCCCTCGGCGACGGAACCTTCGCCGCGCCGGATCGCCTCTTCGTAGAGGCCGGCCGGAACGAGGTTCCAGAATTCCTTGCCGCGGGTCTTGAGGCCGAGGGTGTCGAGCCCATAGCGGCTCGCGACGGGACCAGTCGGGGTCACGGGGTGAGTGCTCCTACACGTTCCAAAGGAAAAGAAACGCCCGTCTGCCCCGGCCGAGCCAGGACGCGATCAGGGCGTTTCCTGTTGTTTCAACCGCTTATAGTTCGCGATCTGCCGCAAGATACGCACGCGCGGCTACGTTTTGCAATGCGACTCTCCGGGCCGGCGCATGAGCGGGGCGCGGGGCAGTTGTCGGATGTACGATGACCTCGACCGGCCCCACGCCACATCCATCAAGCCGCGGCCCTGAGAGCGCTAAACCGCAAATCGGCCTTGCCGCAGCGCGGGCAGAGATAGGCGCGGTCGTGGAGGGTCAGCGTGCGCGCGGCTCTAGTCACTCTTCCCAACCAACTGCGCTTTTCGGGAATGTTCTGGCTGGCAACTTCGCACGCGCCTTCGGGCATCGGCTCCGCGAGCGGCGTCACCTGAGCGCCGCCGCAGGTTCCGCAAACTGGCCGACGGCCAGCACATTTACGCCGACGAGGTTGCGGCAGCGGTCGCAGCGCGCCGGAAACGGCGCCATCTTCTTGAAGTTCGCACGCACCCCGCCCACCAGCATGTCTTTGTGAAGACCGCAGGTGCATCTGGTTAAAACGATCATTCCCATTCGGCACTGTCGGATGTGTTCTGGTGCCAGTCGATTCCTCGACGCTCACGCCGCGCCGATGAACGCGGCGCCGCGCTCCCAGAAGATCACGCGGTTGCGCAGCCAGACGAGCAGCCTGTCGAGCGTGAAGCCGATGACCGCCACGGCCGCCACGCCGGCGAAGGCGGTCGCGTATTCGAACGAGGCCGAGGCGTAGCTGATGTAATAGCCGAGGCCGCGGCTTTCCCCGATCATCTCGGTGATGATCACGACGATGAGCGAGATCGGCAGCGCCACGCGCAGGCCAGCGAAGATCGAGGGCGCGGCGCCCGGCAGCAGCACGCGCCAGAAGACCTGCCGCGGCGTGGCGCCCATGTTTTCCGCGGCCCAGACGTGCACGCGATCGACGCCGCGCATGCCGTAGAACGCGTTCACCGTGATCGGGTAGAGGCACTCGAGGAAAATCAGCATCACCTTCGACAGCGAGCCGAGGCCGAACGCGAAGATGAACACCGGATAGAGCGCGATCTTCGGCACCGGATAGCCGAAGCTGAACAGCGGCTCGAACAGCGCATCGAACAGGCGCGAGCGTGCCATGGCCACGCCGAGCAGCACGCCGGCCACGATCGCGAGCGCATAGCCGGCGGCCGCGCGGCCGAGCGAGATGCCGGCATGGAACAGCAGATCGCCGTTGTCCATCGCCGCCCCCACCGCCGCGGCGATCTCGACGAGGCTCGGCATGAGCCGCTTCGAGACCGCGCCGGTGCGCGAGAGCACCTCCCAGACCGCGAGCACGAGCGGAACCGGATACCAGCGCGCCACGGCGCGCAGCACGGCGCTAGCCATGGGCGCCCTCCTTCCCGATCGCCTGCCCCGCCAGCGCGCGGCGGCGCAGCCACAGCAGCAGCCGGTCGCCGGCGAAGCCGATGATCGCGATCGCGACGATCGCGGCGTACATGAGATCGAAGCGCAGGCTGTCCTCGGCGGTGATGATCAGGTGGCCGAGCCCGCTGCGCGAATTCTGCATTTCGCACGCGACCATGACGATGAAGGCGAGCGCCAGGCCGATGCGCAGGCCGGCCAGGACCTGCGGCAGCGCCGCCGGCAGGATCACCTTGGCGAACACGCGCAGGGGCCCGGCCCCCATGTTGCGCGCGCTCCACACATAGAGCCTGTTCACGCCCTTGGCGCCGTAGAGCGAATTGATGAAGGTGGGATAGAAGACCGCGGCGGTGACGACGGCGATCTTCGAGGCGTCGCCGGCGCCGAGCCACGCGATCAGGATCGGCAGCACGACGATCTTCGGCACCGGATAGGTGAGCGAGACGATGGGGTCGTAAAACCGCTCGACCGGCCGCGCGATGCCCGCGAGCAGGCCCATCGCGATGCCGCACGCGCCGCCGATCGCATAGCCGCCGAGTGCGCGCAGCAGGCTCACGCGCGTATGCTGCCACAGCTCGCCGCTCGCCAGCATCTCCCACGTCGTGGCGAAAATTACGCTCGGCGCGACGAGATAGCTCGGCACCTCGCCGATGCGCGCCGAAAGCTCCCACGCGATCAGCGCGGCCAGCGGCAGAACGAGGCCGAGCGCCGTGCGGCGCGCGCGCGACAACGGGGCGGCGCGGCGCTGCGCGGCGGCGCTCACTTGAACTCCTCGCGCGCCTTCAGCACTTCGTCACGCAGCGAATCCCACACGCGGTTGCGGTAGGCCATGTATTCCGCGGATTTTCGCACGTCGGCCCGGCGCGGCCGCTCGAGACCGATCCTGATCTCGTCCTTGATGCGGCCCGGCCGCGCGGTGAACACCACGACGCGGTCGGCGAGATAGATCGCCTCGTCGATGTCGTGGGTGACGAACAGCACCGTGTTGCGCGTCTGCTGCCAGATCGCGTTGAGCTCTTCCTGCATCAGCTCGCGCGTCTGCGCGTCGAGCGCGCCGAACGGCTCGTCCATCAGCAGGATGCGCGGCTCGAAGGCGAGCACGCGCGCGAGCGCCACGCGCTGCTTCATGCCGCCGGACAACTCGGCGGGATAGGCATCGCGGAATGCCGAGAGGCCGACGAGCTTCAGGTAGCGCTCGGCGGCCGCGATGCGCTCGGCTTTGGGCTTGCCCTGCACTTCGAGGCCCCAGGCGACGTTGCCGATCACCGAGCGCCACGGATAGAGCGCGAACTCCTGGAACAGCATGCCGCGGTCGGGCCCGGGTCCCCGCACCGGCGCGCCGTTGAGCAGCATCGTGCCGCCGTCGTGGGGCTCGAAGCCGCCGAGCATGTGCAGGAACGTGCTCTTGCCGCAGCCCGACGGGCCGACGATGGCGACGAACTCGCCCTCCTCCACGCTCAGCGAGAAGCGGTCGATCGCCTGCACCGCGCGCGCGCCGCGGCGGAACACCTTGTCGAGTTCGCGGACCTCGAGCAACGCCATGCCTAGCGCCGCGCCTGCTTGAACGCCGCCGCCATCTCGAGCGAACGGATGATATCGCGCTCGGGCAGCGCATCCTTGTCGGCGAAGTTGATGCAGCCCCTACCGTATTTCAGCGCCGGGTGTCTTGCCTTGACGTGCGCGATCATCGCTTCGCTGCAGAAATAGAGCGAAACGTAGCGCTTCCGGTTCGCGAAGGCGACGACGCTGCCGCCGAGATCGTAGGTCGGCATTCGATACTGCATCGATTCCGCGGCCGCGGGCGCCGTCCTGCGGATGAGCGAGCGCAGCCGCTCGGCCTTTGCCCGGCGTGGCGCCGGAATGCCGGCGATATAGCGATCCACGTCGCCCGTCGCCTTCATGGCCGCGGATCGGCGAAAGCGCGTGCGCGCACGGATGCGACCGGCGTCAGCCATGTCTTCTCCCCCCGGTGCCGACCATAAGCGAGCGCGGCCGCGCGCGCCACCGCACGATGCGCGGAACGGGCCTCCGGGGAATACCGGGGCGCGCGGCACGGCCGGCCGGCGCGGACTCGCCGGGCCGCTACGCGAAAACGACGGCGGCGAGCGCGGCGCGGAGCTCCGGAATTCCGGCGCCGGTCTCCGCGCTGGTCGCGATGACCGTGGGATGACAGGCGCCGCGCCCCGCCGTTTCGGCCTCGAGCGCGCCGACCGCGGCGGCCAGCGCCGCCTCCGGGAGCTTGTCGGTTTTCGTCAGGACAAGCTGATAGGACTGCGCGGCCTCGTCGAGCAGCGCCATGATCTTGCGGTCGGCTTCGCCGATGCCGCGGCGCGAATCGACGAGGAGGCAGAGCCGGCGGAGATTGGCGCGGCCGCGCAGATAGGCGCGGATCAGCGCGTTCCACTCCGCGATGTCGCCCTTGCCGGCGCGGGCGAAGCCGTAGCCGGGCAGATCGACGAGATAGGCCCGGCCGGCGAGGTCGAAGAAGTTGAGCTGGCGCGTGGCCCCCGGCGTGCCCGATACCCGCGCCAGACCCTTGCGCCCGGCGAGGGCGTTGAGAAGGCTCGACTTGCCGACGTTCGAGCGCCCGGCAAAGGCGATCTCGGGCCGGCCGGGCGGCGGCAGCTGCGCCTCTTTCGCCACGCCGAGGACGAAACGGCACTCCTGCGCGAACAGCCTGCGGCCAGCTTCGAGCGAATCCGGGGTGAAGGGCGACGATGTCACGCGATTGGCCGACTCTTGCTTCGACATCGAACCAGCATTGCCGCTGCCGCGAAAGCGCGAGCCCGACTCGACACCGGCGCCGCGCGCGCCGCCGGGACCGCGGCGGCCCCGCTCGCGCGGAGGCGCCGAGAGTCGATTTGCGCGGCGGACGGCCCGATCAGCCGCCCGCCTTGTCCTTCGCCGCGGCGGCCTTCGCCGCCTTGCGCGCCTCGAGTTCCTTGATGTTGCGCGGCACCGTGGACGGCGGTGGAGCGCCGATGGCGCCCGACCTCTTCATGATCAGCCATTGCTGGCCGATCGAGAGCACGTTGTTCCACGCCCAGTAGATGACGAGGCCGGCCGGGAAGCTGGCGAGCATGATCGTGAAGATGACCGGCATCCAGGCGAACACCTTGGCCTGGATCGGATCGGGCGGCGCCGGGTTGAGCTTGTGCTGCAGCCACATCGTGGCGCCCATGATGAGCGGCCAGATGCCGATGCTGATGAAGTGCAGCATGCTCGACGGATCCGGCGCGGCCCATGGCAGCAGCCCGAACAGGTTGAGGATCGACGTGGGATCCGGCGCCGAAAGATCCTGGATCCAGCCGAAGAACGGCGCGTGGCGCATCTCGATCGCCACGAACAGAACCTTGTAGAGCGCGAAGAACACCGGAATCTGCAGCAGGATCGGCAGGCAGCCCGCGGCCGGATTGATGCGCTCCTTCTTGTAGAGCTTCATCATCTCCTGGTTCAGCGTCGCCTTGTCCTGCGCGTAGCGCTCGCGCAGGCGCTGGATCTCGGGCGAGAGCTTCTTCATCTGGCTCATGCTCTTGTAGCTCTTGTTGGCGAGCGGGAAGAACACGAGCTTGACGATGATCGTGAGGATCAGGATCGCGATGCCGAAATTGCCGACGAGGCCGTAGATCCACTTGAGCGCGAACAGGAACGGCTTGGTGAAGAACCAGAACCAGCCGAAATCGATGGCCCAATCGAGCTTCTCGACCTTGAGCTCCTCGCCGTAGCGGCGCAGGAGATCGACTTCCTTGGCCCCGGCGAAGACGCGGTGCGTGGCCTCGGCCTTGCCGCCGGGCGCGACCGTGCGCATTTCGCCGAGATAGAACGCGTTGTAGGTGTCGGTCGGCTTCTCGTAGCTGTAGGCGACGCGCTGGCTCTTGTCCTGCTGCGGGATCAGTGCCACGAGCCAGTAGTGATCGGTGAAGCCGAGCCAGCCGCCGTAGCTGGTCTGGTCGATGCCCTTGTCGCGGACGTTCTCGTAGCTCGGATCGTTGATGACCGCGCCGTCTTCGGCGGTCTTGCGGAACACCGCGATCGGGCCTTCGTGCAGGATGAAGAATCCGAGGCCCTTGGGCTCGCCGACGAGCTTCGCGAGCGAATAGGGCGCGAGCTGCACCGGCTCGCCGCCGCCGTTTTCGACGGACTCGTGCACCGTGACGAGGAAGTCGTTGTCGATCTCGAAGCGGCGGACGAATTTCAGGCCCTGCGGATTGGTCCAGGTGAGCGTGACCGGCTTGCCCGGAGCGAGCGGGCCGCCTTCGGCCTGCCAGAGCGTGTTGTCGTCGGGCAGCGTCACCGGCTTGGCGCCCGCCACGGGCTGCCAGCCGAACACGACGTAATACGCCTTCCCCGCCTTGCCCGCGGCCGCCGGATTGAGGATGTGGATGTTGGCGGCGTTCTTCCGCACCGATTCGCGGTAGTCGCGCAGCACCACGTCGTCGAGCACGCCGCCTTTCAGCGAGATCGAGCCCGAGACGCGCTTGCCTTCGATCGGCACGCGCGGCGCGGCTTTCAGGATGTCTTCGCGCGAGGCGGCCTTGGGCGGGGCGGCCGGCGGCACGGTGCCCGGCGTCGCCGGCGGCGTTCCCGGCGGCGAGGCCGCGGGCGGCGCGGCGCCGGGCGTTCCCGGCGTTCCCGGAGTAGCGGGGCCGGCGGGCTGCGTCGTCGCCTGCGGCGCGGCCGGCCGCTGCGGCGGCGCGATCACGAGCTGGAACGCGAGGATGATCGCGACCGACAGCACGATGGCGAGGATCAGGTTCTTCTGGTCGCCCATGGTCTCTCGCTAAGGCAAGCTGCGGTGCCCGGCCGGCGCGGCGGGCGGGGTGGGTCCTGCGGGGGCAACGGGGCCCGTGGCGGGCACAGGGCCTGCGGGAGGCACAGGGTCGTAGCCCGCCGCGGCAAAAGGATGGCAACGCAGAATGCGGCGCAACGCGAGCCAGCCGCCCTTCAGCGCGCCGTGGCGCTCGAGCGCTTCCATCGCGTAGTGCGAGCAGGTGGGCAGGAAGCGGCATTGCCGCCCCAGCAGCGGCGACAGCACGAACTGATAGGCGCGCACGAAGCCGCGGAACAGGTGCGCCAGCGGGCTCACGGTCGCGGCCCTTCGGTCTGCTTCTGCCCTTCCGCCTGCTTCTGCAGCAGGCGCAGGCGCTTCAGCGCGAAGCGCATGTCGTTGCGCAGCGCCGCGTAGTCGCGCGTCGCGGTTTCCGCGCGCGCGATCAGGACGTAGTCGTGGCCGGGCGCCGCCTCGGCGGCGAGCACCTCGCGGGCGAGCGCGCGCAGCCGCCGGCGCGCGCGGTTGCGGACGACGGCGCCGCCCACCTTCTTGCTCGCCGTGTAGCCGACGCGGATCGCTTGCGCTTCGCTCACATTCGCTCCGGACTGGCCCGCGCCCGGCGCGCGCTCGGCGCTCCGGGGACAGGCCTGCAACACGAGCCCGGCCGTCGCCCACTTCGCACCCCGGCCCGCGACGCGCAGGAAGTCCGCGCGCTTGGCGAGGGTGGCGAGCGCCCGCCGGGCGCCGCCCATCGCTAGACGGTCAGCCGCTTGCGGCCCTTGGCGCGGCGGCGCGAGAGCACCTTCTGGCCGCCCTTCGTTGCCATGCGGGCGCGGAAGCCGTGGCGGCGCTTGCGGACTAGCTTGCTGGGTTGATAGGTACGTTTCGGCACGGGGACACTCCGAATGGCGGGGAAACAGGACCCGCGCCCACAACGAAAACAGCCGCAACGCGTCACCGCTACGCGGTGATGGGCGTTCCGGTTTCGTGGGATAACGCGCTAGGCGGCGCCTCTATACGGGGGCCGCTTCCGCCAAGTCAATGCGGCCTAAGCCGCCAAAACGACGCCGCGCCAAGGGTTAAGCCCCCCGGCCGTTCGGCGGCCTCCGCCCCGGACCGGGTGGGGCAGCGTCACGCGAGCGTGAAGGTCCGCGGGCGAAGCGCGGTTCCTGCCTCGCCCGTCCGGCGTGCTAGCGTGCGCGGGCATCGCGCGGACCGGAGATCGACAGACGCCATGTGCGCCGACCATGCGCCCTCGCGCCATACCGTGCCCGCGCCGCGGCCGAAGCCGCCGTGGCTGAGGGTTCTGCCGCTCGCGGTGCTCTGCGCCGGCCTCGCGGCCTTCTTCGCGCTCGGCTGGCACCGCCACGTCTCGTTCGAGACGATCCGCGCGCATCGCGGCATGCTGCTGGATTGGGTGAGAGATTGGGGCCTCCTGGCCGCGCTCGCCTATGTGGCCGGTTACGCCGCGATGGCCGCCTTCTCGATTCCGGGCGGGGCGCTCGCCACGATCGTCGGGGGCTACCTGTTCGGCCTGTGGCTGGGCGCCGCGGCGGCGGCGGCCGGCGCCACGCTGGGGGCGGCGGCCGTGTTCCTGGCCGCGCGCACCGCGCTCGGCGATGCCTTGCGCGCGCGGACGGGCGGCGCGCTGAGGCGCATGGAAGAGGGCTTCCGCCGCGACGCCTTCAGCTATCTGCTCGTGCTGCGGCTGGTGCCGATTTTTCCGTTCTGGCTCGTCAACCTCGTGCCCGCGTTCTGCGGCGTCTCGCTGCGCACCTACGCGCTGGCGACGCTGATCGGGATCGTTCCCGGCAGTTTCGTGTTCGCGAGCGTGGGCAGCGGCCTAGGCGCGCTGCTCGACCGCGGCGAGACGCCCGATCTCACGATCGTGTTTCAATGGAACGTCCTCGTGCCGATCCTCGGCCTCGCCCTGCTCTCGCTGTTGCCGGTGGCGGTGCGGCGCCTTCAGGCGCGCAAGGCGGCGCGCGCCGGCGGCGCCCGCGAGTGACGCGCCCGGCCGCCGCGCCTATATACTGCCCGGCCTGAGGAATCCGGATGCCGCCGCCCGCCCCCCGCGCGCCCTCGATCCGCCGCAGCCTGACGACGCGGCTGCTGCTGT
>ERZ761602.5517-NODE-5517-length-14912-cov-5.380090_pt1 | contig 14912 bp, 7 predicted proteins | sample MGYA00512165_ERZ761602 | MGnify/ENA primary metagenome ERZ761602 (study PRJEB28899, sample SAMN02445085) | bioreactor sludge metagenome | biome: EBPR sludge; isolation source: Thorneside wastewater treatment plant | place: Australia: Brisbane, Thorneside...
TCCCCCTGCTCCGCCGCCCGCGCCCGCCAGCGCGCTGGATCCCGCCCAGGTGATGGAGATCGTGCTGGAAACCGTCGCCGAAAAGACCGGCTACCCGCGCGACATGCTCGAGCCGGCCATGCACATCGAAGGCGACCTCGGCATCGATTCGATCAAGCGGGTGGAAATTCTTTCCGCCGTGCAGAAGAAGCTGCCCGGCCTCCCCGCGGTCGACGCCAAGGTCATGGGCGCGCTGCAAACGCTGCAGGGCATCTCCGACTACCTGCTGGGCCAGCTCGGCGGCGAGCCGGCCACGGCTGCCATCGCGGGCGGCGACAAAAAAAAAAGCTGACGCCGGCTGAGCCGGTCGGACGGCACGTCCTGACCCTCGCGCCGGCCCTGCGGCCCGGCTTCGCGCTGCCCGGCCTGCTGCGGCTCCGCCGGCTCGTCATCGTCGACGACGGCGCCGGCATCGCCGCGGCTCTCCAGGCGGAATTCGCGCAACACGCGGTCCCCGCCACCGTCGTCACCGCCGTCCCGCCCGACTGCGACGGGCTCATTCTGCTGCACGGCCTCGCGCCTGCCGCCACCCCGGCCGCCGCCGCCGAGGCGCATCGCGCCGCCTTTGCCGCCACCCGCGCGGCCGCTCCTTCGCTCGCGGCCGCCGGCGGCGTCTTCGTCACGGTGCAGGACACCGGCGGACGGCTCGGCTTCGGCTCCGCCGACGCGCGATGCTGGTACGGCGGCCTGGCCGGGCTCGCGAAGACCGCCGCGCGCGAGTGGCCGCGGGCGACGACCCGCGCGCTCGACATCGCCCGTGGGGCGTTGTCGCCGGCGGAGCTCGCCCGCCGGCTCGCCGACGAGCTGCTCGGCGGAGGCGACGCCCCCGAGGTCGGCATCGAGGCCGACGGCCGCCCCTGGCAGCCGGTCCTGCAGTCCGCAACGGTGAACGCCGCCGGCACGCCGCGGCTCGACGCCCGTTCCGTCGTCGTCGCCACCGGCGGCGCCCGCGGGGTCACCGCGGTGGCGCTGCTCGCGCTCGCCCGCGCGCACCAGCCGCGCTTCGCGCTGCTCGGCCGCACCGTCCTCGCCCCGGAACCCGCGGCCTGCGCCGGCATCGGCGACGAGAACGAGCTGCGCCGGACGATGCTCGAACTCGAGAAGGCCGCCGGCCGCACGCCGAGCCCGAAGGCCCTCGCCGGCCAGGTGCGCGATCTGTTCGCCCAACGCGAAATCCGCGCGACGCTCGCCGCCCTGCAGGCCGCCGGAAGCGCGGCGGAGTATTTCGCCTGCGACGTCGCCGATGCCGCCGCGGTCGACCGCACGCTCGCCGCCGTGCGAAACCGGTTCGGGCCCGTGACGGCGCTCGTGCATGGCGCCGGCGTGCTCGCCGACAAGCTCATCGCGGACAAGACCCCCGAGGAATTCTCGCGCGTGTTCGACACGAAGGTGCGGAGCCTCGAGGTCCTGCTCGCGGCCACCGCCGGGGACCCGTTGTCGGTGCTCGTGCTGTTCTCCTCGGTCGCCGGAAGGTTCGGCAACCGCGGCCAGGCCGACTACGCCGTGGCCAACGAGGTGCTCAACAAAGTGGCGCAGGCGGAGGCGAAACGTCGCGGCGGCGGCTGCCTCGTCCGCGCGCTCAACTGGGGTCCGTGGGACGGCGGCATGGTTTCCCCGGCGCTGCGCGACCACTTTCGCGCCCAGGGCATCGGCCTCATCGACCTCGACGCCGGTGCGGCCGCCTTCGTCGCCGAGATCGACGGTGAACCCGACGCCGTCGAGGTCGTGCTCGGCTCCGGCCGGCTGGACCTGGCGGCCGATCCCGCCGCTCCCCGCCACCGCGCCGACGTCCCGGTCTCGCTCGCGCACTATCCGTTCCTGGCCGATCACGTGGTCAAGGGCCGCGCGGTCGTCCCACTCGCGCTCGTCGCCGAATGGTTCCTCCGCGGCGCCACCTTGGCCCGCCCGGGGGAAACCCGCGTCCGGCTCCGCGACGTGCGCGTGCTCGCGCCGGTCACGCTCGCCGGCCCGATCGACCGCGCGCTGCTTCAGCTCACGGTCGCGGATCGCCCCGACGGCGGCCTCGCGCTCCGGCTCGCCGACCCGGCGACCGGGCGCGCGCACTACGCGGCCGAGGCGGAGTTCGGCGCCGACCCGGCGCCCGCCGCAACGCTTTCGTCCCGCACCGGAATCGCGTGGAACGATTTCGGCTACGCCGCGGCGGACGCCTACGCGGGCCGCCTGTTTCACGGACCGGAGCTGCGCGTGCTGCGCGGCCTGCGCGGTTGGACCGCGGAGGCCGCCGAGCTCCAGCTCGAGAATCACGCGCTGGCCGCGCCGGATCAGGCCGAGTGGAGCGTCGGCCCCGCCGCTCTCGACGGCGCGCTGCAATCGGCGGTGCTGTGGTCGCTGGCCGCGCACGGCCGGCTCTCGCTGCCGCTGCGCATCGGCGAACTGACGGTGCACCGGGCAGCCCGGCCCCGGGAGACGCTGTCCTGCCGTCTGAACGGACGCGCGACCGGCGGCCAGGGGACCGAGACGCACGTCGACTGCCTGGACGCCGACGGCGCCCCGGTCTTCTCACTGCGGACCGTGGAGTGCTACCACGTGGAGTCGTACGCCTGAGCGCCATGCCGTCCTTCCCCCCGATCGCGATCGTCGGCCAGGCCTGCCTGCTTCCCGGCGCCCACTCGCCCGATGAACTCTGGTCGCACGTGCTCGCCGGCCGCGACCTCCTCGGCGAGGCCGACGCCGGCACCTGGCAGGTGCGCGATCCCGCCCGGCTCATGCGGAGCGAGCCGGACGCGCCGCCGGCCGAGCGCATCCCGTCGCGGCGCGGCGGATACGTCACGGGCTTCGAGAAGATCTTCCGTCCGTCCGACCACCGGCTCGAACGCGCGCTCGTCGCCGCGATCGACCCGCTGGTGCAGTGGCTCCTGCACGTCGGCCACACCGCCCTGCTCTCCGCCGGACTCGATCCCGCCGCCCGCCACCGCGGCGGCGCCATCGTCGGCAACCTCTCGTACCCGACGTACGGCCTGAGCGACTTCGCCGCCTCCATCTGGGCCCGGGAACTTGCGGGCGAGCGCCGGGTACCGGCCGGCGAGCCGCTCAACCGCTTCATGTCGGGCCTTCCCGCCAGCCTGCTCTGCGAGTCGCTGCAGCTCACGCGGGGCGGTTTCATGGTCGACGCCGCCTGTGCGTCGTCGCTCTACGCGATCAAGTACGCCTGCGACTGGCTGGCCGACGGCCGCGCCGACGTGATGCTCGCCGGCGGCGTCGCCCGCGTGCACGGCCTCACGATCCACGCCGGGTTCACGACGCTCCAGGCCCTCAGCCCGAGCGGCCGCAGCCGGCCCTTCCATGCCCGCGCCGACGGGCTCGTGCCCTCCGAAGGTGCCGCGCTCGTCGTGCTCCAGCGCCTGGAGGACGCCGTGCGCGAGCGCCGCCCGATCCTCGGCGTGATCCGCGGCGTCGGCCTCGCCAACGACGGCCGCGGCAGCGGGCTGCTGGTGCCATCCGCCGCCGGCCAGGTGCGCGCGATGCGCGCCGCGTACGCCGGCTGCGACCTGCGCCCCGCCGACATCGACCTGCTCGAGTGCCACGCCACCGGCACCCTCGTCGGCGACACGGCCGAGATCCAAAGCGGCGCGGAGGTCTTCGCCGGCCATCCCGGGCTCGCCCTCGGATCGCTGAAGGCGCACCTGGGCCACCTCCTCCCCGTCGCCGGCGTGGCGGGGCTGATCAAGGTGCTGCAGGCCATGCAGCACGGCGTGCATCCCGCCCTGCCGGCGCTCGAAGAACCCAATCCCGCGCTGGCCGGCACGCCGCTCGCCCCGCCGCGGGAGACGCGGCCGTGGGTCGCCCGCGGGCTCCGGCGCGCGGCCGTCAACGCCTTCGGGTTCGGCGGCAACAACGCGCACCTCCTCGTGGAACAGACTCCCGCCGGCCGCGGCACGACCGTATCCATGCCGGCCCCACGTCCGCCCGCCGGCCGGGCCGCGATCGTCGCGGTGGCGCTGCGCACCGGCGACGCGGAAGACACCGCCGCCTGCTGGCGGACCGCGCTGGGCCAGGCGAAGCCCGCCGCTCCCGCGCTGCGGTCCCTCCGGCTGCCGCTCGCGGGCCTGGCCTACCCGCCGCAGGACCTCGCCCACGCGCTGCCCCAGCAGGTGGTGATGCTCGAGCTCGCCCACGAGGTGCTCGCCCGGACGCAGTGCCTGCCATCCGAGCGCACCGGAGTCTTCGTCGGGATGGGCTGCGATGCCGAGGCCTGCCGCTTCGGCCTTAACCTGCGGCTCGGCGAGTTTCTCGCGGAACTCGGTACCACCTCCCCTGATGCCGCCGCGCTGGCCGCCGCGCGCGTGTCGCTCCAGCCCGGACCCGTCGCGGCCACGACCCTCGGGCTCATGCCCAACATCGTCGCCAACCGGCTCAACCGCCAGCACGGCTGCGGCGGCGCGAGCTGCGCCGTATCCGCGGAACAACTCTCCGGCCTGCATGGCCTCGAACTCGCCGTGCGCGCCCTGGCGGCGGGCGAGCTCGACGCGGCCCTCGTTGGCGCCGTCGACCTCGGGGCCGAGCCCGTGCACACCGCCGCGCTCGCCGCGGTGCTCGGCGAGCTGCCCGGCGTCGTCGCGGACGGCGCGTGCCTGCTCGTGCTCAAGCGCGAGGCCGACGCCCGGCGCGACGGCGACACGGTGCTCGCGCTCGTCGACGGCGACCGCGAGCGCACGTTCGCCGGGGCGATCGACTGGACGGCACCCGCCGGCGCCGTGCACGCCCGGTGCGGGTATGCGCATGCGGCCGACGCCCTCCTGCAGGTCGCCAGCGCGGCGCTGGCCTTGCACGAACGCCGCCTGCCGGAACCCGGAGCGGAGGGCTTCTCCGTCTGGCACGCTCCCGAAACCGGCCCACGCGCCGTCCGCCTCGAGGTCGCCGGCATGCGCGACGAGATCGCGGTTCTTTACCTTGCCGAGTCGGATCGCAGCTCGCCCGTCCGCCCGGGCCCGAACGCACCCGCCCCCGCAAAGCACCTCACGTTTCCCGCGCACCGCCCACCCGTGGCCGCCGTGTTGCGCCCGCTCGTTGAGCCGGCGGCCGACGGGGAACCGATGCCACGCCCGCCCGTCCTCCGCTCCGCGCTGCTCGAACCCGACCCTTCCGGCACGGATGCCGAGCCGACCGACGCCCGGCCGCCCGAGCACGTCGTGGCGTCCGCTGCGGCCGGTGTCGCCACCGACGCCACCGGAGACGCCGTGAGCGAGGTGCACGCCCGTTTCCTCGAGGAAATGTCGTCCGCCCACGTGGCCTTCCTTTCCGCGCTCGGGCCGCTTTCCGCGGAAGAGGGGTTCGCATCCGCTCGCGACGCCGTGGCGCTCGACCCGGTTGCTCCCGACGTGGCACCGGCGGCCGCAGCGCGCGCCGCCGTCGTGGCTGGAACGCCGACCGGACCGACGTTTTCCCGCGCGGAGCTCGAGCAGCTCGCGGCGGGCCGGATCTCCGCGCTCTTCGGCCCGGCCTTCGCCGGCCAGGACGGGTTTCATCGCCAGGTCCGCATGCCGATGCCGCCGATGCTGCTCGCCGATCGCGTGACCGGCATCGACGCCGTGCCGGGCGAGCTCGGCCGCGGCACGATCTGGACCGAGACGGACGTCCGGCCCGACGCATGGTACCTGCACCGCGGCCGCGCGCCGCTCGGCATCACGATCGAGGCGGGCCAGGCAGACCTCCTGCTCGTCTCCTGGATGGGCATCGACCGCCACAACCGTTCCGAACGCGTGTATCGCCTGCTCGGATGCGAGGCGACCGTGAAGGGGCCGCTGCCGCGCATCGGCGACACGCTGCGCTTCGACATCCACGTCGACGGCCACGCGCAGCTCGGCGCGATCCGGATGATGTTCTTCCATTCCGACCTGCGCATCGACGGCGACGTGCGCCTGAGCGTGCGCCACGGCCAGGCCGGATTCTTCTCGGACGAGGAGCTCGCCCAGTCGGAAGGCGTGCTCTGGGACGCGGCCACCGAGCCGGCGCCGCCGCTGCGCCCGGGCGCGACGGTGCCGCCGCCGGCGCTGACGCATCGCCGCCGGTTCGACGCCGCGCAGGTGGCGGCGTTCGCCGCCGGTCGCGCCTTCGCGTGCTTCGGGCCCGGCTTCGAGCTGACTGCGTCGCACTCGCGCACGCCTGCCCTCCAGGGCGGACGCCTGTGCTTCATCGACGAGGTCACCGCCTTCGACGCCGCCGGGGGACCGTGGGGCCGCGGTTATCTGCGTGCCGTGAAGGCGATCCAGCCCGACGCCTGGTTCTTCGCGGGCCATTTCAAGAACGACCCCTGCATGCCCGGCACGCTCATGCTCGACGGCGCGGTGCAGGCGATGGAGTTCTTCCTCGCGGCCCTCGGCTGCACGGTGCGCCGCGACGGCTGGCGTTTCCAGACGCCGCCCGAAACCACGATGCAGATGCGCTGCCGCGGCCAGTGCGTGCCGACGTCGCGCGAACTGGTTTACGAAGTTTACGTCGAGGGGTTTTACCCCGGCGTCCAGCCCCGGCTGCGCGCCTCCGTCATGGCGTCGGTCGACGGCCGGAAGGCGTTCCTCTGCCAGGGCCTGGCGATCGAGCTCGTGCCGGACTGGCCGCTCGAGGAGATGCTGCGCTCGGGCGAGATCGCCGCGACCCAGCCGGGCGTCGGCCACGATCATGACGGCTTCGTCTTCGACCACCGCTCGCTGCTCGCGTGTGCGCTGGGCCGTCCGAGCGAGGGCTTCGGTCCGGCATTTCGGGTGGCCGACGGGCCGCGGCTGCTGCCGCGGCTGCCGCGTCCGCCCTACCACTTCATGACGCGCATCGCGTCCGTCGCTGGCACCATGGGCCGGCCCGCGCCGGGCCTGGCGGTGACGAGCGAGTTCGACTTTTCCGCCTCCGACTGGTTCTTCGCGCGCAGCGGCAACGGGACGATGCCCGCGTGCGTGTTCATGGAGGCGCTGCTCCAGCCGTGCGGCTGGCTCGCCAGTTTCGGCCGCGATCCCGCCGCGCAGACGATCGACCTCTTCTTCCGCAACCTCGACGGCACCCTCACCTGGCAGGAAGAGATCGCGCCGCAGTCCGGCACGCTGCAGGTCCGCGCCGAGCTGACGCAGTGGTCCGACCTCGGCACCACCATCATCACCGGCTTCCGCGTCGCCGCGGCCCTGCACGGCCGGGAGGTGGCGCGGATGGAGACCGTTTTTGGCTTCTTCCCGGGCGACGCGTTCGCCAACCAGGCCGGGCTCCCGCCGTCGCCGCTGGAGCGCGATTTTATCGTCCGCGCGTCGGACTGGTGCCTCGATCTCCGCGGGGCCGGTCGCGATCCGTTCTCCCAGCCGGGCGCCGCGCTTGCCGCCGGTCCCCTGCTCATGCTCGACCGGCTCACCGGCTGGTGGCCCGAGGCGGGGGCGGCCGGCCTCGGCGTCGCGCGCGCCGCGACCGACGTCCGGCCGGACGAGTGGTTCTTCCGGGCGCACTTCATGCAGGATCCGGTGCAACCCGGCTCCCTCGGCATCGAGGCACTGCTGCAGTTGCTGCAGGCCGCCATGCGCCTGGCCGGCATCGGCGCCGAATGGGCCGGCGCCGCCCGCTTCGAACCTGTCGCGGTCGGCGCGCCGCTCACGTGGAAGTACCGCGGGCAGGTCGTGCCGACCAACGGCCGCATCGAGACCCTCGTCGAACTCGTCGGCGTCGAACACACCGCGCCCGACGCGATCACCGTGCAGGCGCGCGGCAGCCTGTGGGTCGACGGCCGCAAGATCTACGAGACCGCCGCGCTGGCGATGCGCGTCCGGCACCTTCCCGGCTCGCCGCCGCCACTGGCCGGCGGCATCGAGCGCACCTACCGGCTCGACGTCGACCGCTGGCTCGACGACCACCGGCCGAGCTTCACCACGGCGGTGTTGCCGCTGACCGCGATGCTTGACGTCATGGCGTCCGTGCCGCCGGACGGCGCCCGCCTGCTCACCGCGATCGGCGCCTTCGCGCCGACCCGCTGGCTCGCCTGCGGCCCGGACCAGCCGCTGCGGCTGCGCATTGAACGCCCGGATACGGCGGACGGCGCCAGTCCGGTGCCCGTCCGCCTGCTCGCGTGGCGCGAGGCCGGGCGCGCGGAGCTGTCGCGTTTCGATCTGGTCGGCGCCACCACGCTCACGTGGGCCGGGGCTTACCCCGCGGCGCCGGCCCCGCTGGCGGCGCTCGCCGCCCCGGAGGTTGCATCGCCTTATCTCACGGGCGAGACGACGCACGGGCCGGCCTTCCACCTCCTGCGCTCGCTCCGGCGCTCGGCCGCGGGCGCATCCGCGATCCTGGACGCCGCGGCCGGCGCCGTGCCGGTCGGGCGGCTGCACCCCGCCCTCCTCGACGCGTGCACGCACGGCATGCCGCTGAGCGACCTGGGGCTGTGGTTTCCCGGCGTCGACGCGCGCTGGAACGCCCTGCCGCGCGGAATCGTGCACGCGCGCTTCTTTGCCCCGACGCCGGCGTCGGGCGAGGTGCGGTGCGAACTTCGCCCGGCCGGCCTCGCCGCGGACACCGGACACCCGCAGGTGTACGTGCAGTTCATCGCCGGCGACGCGGTCTGGTGCGAGTTGCTCCTCGAGCTCGCCCTGCTCGATGCCGCGCCGTTCCTCGGTGTGGCATATGAGGACCGGCGCGCGTTCATGCGGCGCACGGCGTTGCATCCCGTGCGTTTCAGCCGGCGCGACGGCGACGTGAGCGTGGGCACGCCCGCAACCCTGGCCGCCTTCCAGTGGATGCCGCGGCAGCTCGAGACCCTGTTCCAACTTCGCGATGGCCTTTCCCCCGGGGAGCGCGCGGAGGCGATCACCGCGAAGGAGCACGTGGGCCACGCGGCGCAGGTTCATCCCGCGGAGGTCGGGTACGATCCCGCCACGGAGCGGGCGACGCTGCCGCACCTGCCGTTGCAGGCCTGGCCGCTCTCCGTCCGGCGTGAAGACGGGCGCATCGAAGTGCGGGACGTGGGCGCGCTGGAATTCGTCGACGCGCCCGGGGGCACGCTCTTCGCCGGGGAGTTTCTCCATGACCTGTCGCGCGCGCTGCGCAGGGACTACGTGCGGGAATTCCGCCTGGCCGACCCGGCCGCGCTCGCGGCCATCCGCGGCCGGCCCTGCCTCGTGTGCGCCAATCACCAGACGGCGATCGAATCGATGCTGTTTACGGAAATGTTCACCCGCTGGTCGGGATTGCCGGTGACGACGGTGACCCGCACCGAGCATGCGGAGAGCTGGATGGGGCGGTTGACGGACTTCCTCTGGCGGCATCCGCGCCGCACCGTGCAGGTGAATCCCCAGCTTCTGTTCGCCCGCGACCGTCCCGAGGCGTTCTTCGACGTGCTCGGCGCCTACAAGGCCGCGCAGTCGGAAACGCCGCACAGCCTGCACCTGCACGTGGAGGGCGAACAGGCCCGCTCCTGCCGCGAGCGCGTGAAGCGCATGAGCGCGGTGGTCGTCGACCTCGCGCTCGAGCTCGACCTGCCCGTCGTGCCCCTGAAATACAGCGGCGGCCTGCCCGTCACGCCACTGCCGCAGATCGTGTCGTTTCCCGTCGGCTACGGCCGGCAGGACTACGTGCTCGGCCGCCCGCTCCTGCCCGACGAACTCCGGGCCCGGCCGCGTCCGCGCGCCGCCGCCCTGGTGGTGGATGCCCTCAACGCCCTGCCTCCGGCCACGGACGCCGAGCTACCGTTGAGCGGCCGGCCCGGGCTGGCGGAGGAGATTCGCACGCTCTGCGCCGACCGCCATCTCACGGAGGTGCAGGCGGCCGTCGTGTGCGGCCTGCGCGACCTGCCCGATCCGTCCGCGGCCACCCGCGCGGTGCTCGCGTATCCGTCGGTCGGCGACGCCGGGCTTCCGGGCGCGCCGGAGGAGCGCGCCTGGCTGGCCGGGATCTCGCGCTGGCTCTGGGGCGGCGATGCGGGCATCCACCGCGAGTCCGAACACTGGAAACGAACCGCGCGTTCGTAGGCGGCGTCCTCACTCCGCGTCGAGCGCCGCCAGCGCGGCACGATCGGCGAACGCGAGGGCGGCGCACGCCTGGTCGAGGTGACCCGGGGTGCGGCCGCCCACGAGGACGGTCACCTCCGGTCGCTGCAGGGCCCAGGCCAGGGCAAGGGCGACCGGCGTGTGCCCGGTCGCCTGCGCCACCGCCTCGAGCCGCGCCAGGCGGGACCGGGCCTCGACGGTGAAATAGATCTGCTGATGACCGGGGATCACGTCGAACCGGCTGCCGGGCACGACCCCGGCGCGATGCTTCCCGGTGAGAAAGCCGGCGCCCAGCGGACTGTAGCCGAACGGCGCGACGCCGGCGGCCGCGCAAAAGGCGAGCAACCCGGCGTCGAACGCGCTTACCGCGTAGTTATGGTTGTTCTGCACTGCGTGCCAGCCCGCCCGTCCGCCCGCCTGCAGCCGCCCGAGCGTGCGACTCAGCTGGGCGGTGGTGAAATTGCTGGCGCCGAGGCGGGCGACGCCATGCTCCGCCGCGACCTGGGCGACCTCCTCCACCGCGCCGGGCCGGTCGAGGGCGTCGTCCCAGCGATGCAGGTACAGCAGCCCGATCTGCGCCGGCGCGAGCCGCCGCATGCTCGCCTCGATCGCCGCGGCCAGAGAGTCGCGGGTGTACGGCGGCAGCACCTTGGTGGCGACCAGCACGGCGTCGTCTCCCGGCCGCCGCTCCGCCCACCAGCGGCCGACCAGTTGTTCCGACGCGCCCTGCCCGTACGCGGCCGCCGTATCGAAATGCCGCACGCCGCGGCTCACCGCGTGGTCCATCAACGCCAGCGAGGCGGCAGCGTCGATCTCGCGCCCGAACGTCACCGCGCCCAGCCCGATGCGCCCGGGTGCAACGGCACGACAAGCGGGAGCCAGGGCCGAGGGGGAAGGCATGGACCGAACACCCATCCGGCGGAGCCGCGGCCGGCAAGGCTCAAATCGGGGCACGCCCGGACCGGCCCCCCAAGCCGACGCCGCGTCAGCCCCGGCGGCTACGACCGTCTTCGAGGATCAGCGCTCCGTCGCAGCCGTCATCGGTCCGCCGCGCGCTCCAGCGCCGTCCGCAGCGCCACCAAGTTCGACTCGAGCACGCGGAAGGCGGCCTCCGGATCGTCCACGCTGCGCGTGAGCGGATCGAGCACCACCGGTTCGACGCCCGCGTCGCGCAGCACGGCGGCGAGCTCCGGGCCGGGCGGCGCGGCGTGCACGCTGACTCGCACGCCGGCTCCGCGAAGGGCGGCCAGCTGCCGTTCGCGCTCCGCCGCCGACCAGCCGGCGGCATCGGACGCGAGGCGCGCCACCACCTGCACGCCGAACTCCGCGCAGAGAGCATCGAAGGCCTCCGTCGCCGCCGCCACCTCCGGCGCGGCGACCCCGGCGAAGGCCGCGTCGTGCGCGGCCTTGAGCCGCAGCAACCGCTCCTTGAGCGCCCGCAGAGTGGCGGCAAAGCGCGGCGCCTCGGCCGGATGCAGCGCCGACAGGTCCGACGCGATCCGCTCGGCCAGCCGCATCGCATTGGCCGGGCCCAGCGCGAAGCCGGGGCCGGTGTCCTCCGGGCGCAGCCGCACGACCGGCGTCGCCCGGTCCGCGTCGACGCTCGCGTCGATCTCCACGACGCGCGGCGCGTGCGCCCGCGCCGCCGCATACAACGGGTCGCCCCGCGCCGCGTGTCGCAACGTGACCACCGCGCTCACGCTCCGCATCGAGGCGACCCATCCCGGGGCCGGAGCACGCGCAAACTCGCCGAGCTCCGCCCACGCCAGCCCCACGGGCCAGGCTGCCGCCACCCGGTGCGGCGTGCCCTGCACCAGCGCGTGGGTCAGCGCGAGCGTGACCGGATGGCCGGCGAGCACGTTCGCCGCGGGAGCGATCCGCGCGGACGCAGGGTCCGACGCCGGCGGCCCGAGGCGCAGGACGGCGAAGGCGGCGAGGCCCGCGAGCGCGAGCATGACGAGGAAGGCGGCACCCGTTTTCATGTTTCGCGGCGCAGGCTGCGCCATGCAACCGAAAGGCCGAAGCCCACCGCCGCCACCAGCACGATCGCCGCGCCGGACGGCACACGCACGTCGAGCGCGAGTGGAGCTACGATGCCGGTCACGCAACTCAACGTGCAGAGGCCGACGCTCCAGCCGACGAAGCTGCGCAGCGAGCGGCTCAGGTTGCGCGCCGCCGCCGCCGGGATGATGAGCAAGGCTTCGACCAGGATCGCGCCCACGATCTTCACCGCCGCCACGGTCACGAGCGTCAGGAGCAGCACGAAGACGTAGTCGAGCAGCACGACCCTCACCCCGCGCGCGCGCGCGAGCGCGGGATTGAAGCTGGCCAGCAGCATGGGATTGAACCACCGCACGGCGACCGCCGCCGCGACGAGGCCGATGACCAGCAACAGCGCGATCTCCGCGTCGCCGACGGTGAGGATGGACCCGAACAGGATCGCCTCGATCAGGTGGGCGTCGGCCCGGTTCGCCAGCGCCGGCAGGAGGCACGCCCCGGCGGCGAGCGACAGCGACAGGAACACCGCGATCACCGTGTCCGGGGCCATCTGCGTGCGATGACGCGTGAAGTTCAGCGCCAGGGCGAAAAGCAGGCAGAAGGCGAACAGCGACACCCAGGGGCGCGCCGCCGGCTCGCCGAGCAGCAGCCCGAGCGCGACACCCGTGATCGACGCCTGCCCGATCGCCTGGGCGAAGAAGGCCAGCCGCTTCGTCACCACCATCGTGCCGATGCCGCCGAGCACCGGCCCGAGGAGGAGCGCGCAAACGATCGCGTTCACCACGAAGCCGTAGCCCAGCGCGGCCGGCAGCCAGCCTTCGGTCGCCCCGGCCTTGAGCGCCGCGCGCAACGGATCGAGCAGAGCGCTCATGTCCGCACCTCCCCCGCATAGGTGCGCAGCAGGTTGTCGGGCGTGAGCACGGCGTCGGGCGGTCCCGAGAACACCACGCGGCCGGCGTGCAGCCCGGTGACGGCGTCGGCCAGCGCGCGCACCTGGGCGAGATCGTGGAGGCAGCACAACAGCGTCGTCCCGGCAGCGCGCAACTCCCGCAGGAGCGCCGTCGCGTGGGCCACCGCCGGCGCGTCGAGGTGGTTCATCGGCTCGTCGAGCACGAGCAGCGCCGGCCGCGGCGTCAGCGCCTGCGCCAGCAGCACGCGCTTGAGCTCCCCGCCGGAAAGCCGGCCGAGCAGGCTGCGGCGCCGCGCGCCCATCCCCACGGCCGCGAGCGCCGCGTCGATCGCCGGGCGCGACGCCGCGCGCACGCCCGCGAACGCCGGCGCCGCCTGGGTGGTGAGCGTGAGGAAATCCTCCACCGTCACAGGCAGGGTGCGGTCGAAGTCGAGCGTCTGCGGCACGTAACCGACCGCGCCCGGCGCCGCCGGCCACGCGAGCGTGATCCGGCCCGTGTGCGGCGCCTGGCCGAGCAGGCAGCGCAGGAGCGAGGTCTTGCCCGCGCCATTGGGCCCGACCAGGCAGTGCAGCGTGCCGGGCGCCACGTGCAGCGACACGCACTCGAGCAGCCGCGCCCCGCCCAGGTGGAGCGAAAGTTCGTCGCAGCGGATCGCCGGGCCGCGTGGAAGCTCAGCCGTCATGGGCTTCGACGAGAGCGGCGGTGAGCTGCTCCAGGTTGTGACGCATGCCCTGCTCGAAACTCTCCGGCGTGAACGGCCCGCGGGTGAGGTGCTTGAGGAAGCGCGTGCGCACGCCGGTCTCCGCGCGGATCGTGTCGACGTAGGCCGCCGGAAATTCCTCCTCGGCGAACAGCACGTGGATGCGCCGCGCTTTCAGCACCTCGATGCTGCGCCGCAGTCCGGCCGCGCTCGGCTGCATCCCGGCCGCGGGCTCGAGCACGTGCGCGACCTGCAGCCCGAATTCCTGCAGCAGGTAGTCGTACGAGCCGTGCACCGCGGCGCAGCGCAGGTCGAGCCGCGGCAGCGCGGCGATGCGCGCCAGGGCGTCGGCCTTCATCCGCCGCAGCCGCGCGGCGTACGCGCGGGCGTTGGCCCGGTAGGCGGCCGCGTTCGCGGGATCGAGTTCACCCAGGCCGTCGGCGATCGTATAGACCTGCTGCACCGCGGCGGAGATGCCGATGAACGTGTGGGGATTGGGCACCTTCTCGCCGCTTTCGAGTCCGGAAACGGGCAGCAGCGCGACGCGCTCGTTGGCGGCGATCAGCCGGACTTTCCCCTCCACGCCGGCCGCGCGGAGAATCTCGCGCGCGAACGGGTCGTGCCCGACGCCGTTCCACACGAGCGCATCGAGCGTCGCCGCGCGTTCGAGGTCCGCCGGCTGCGGCTGGTAGTTGTGCGGATTGAAGCCCGCTGCGATCAGGGGCACCACCGTCGCGTGGTCGCCGGCGACATGCACGGTGAAGCTGTAGTAGGGGTGGAGCGTCGTGCCGACGACCGGCTTCCGCCCGGCGGACGCCGCCGTCAGGCCACCGCTGCCGACCCCGAGGAGCAGCGCGAGAATCAGGAGCGCGGTCTTCATGGGGAGGCGCCGGCGGCGCGCGGCACCAATTCCTGCCAGCCGTCGAGCGCGAGCATCTCCGGGATCGCCTGCGGAATCGCGCTGTCCTCGCGCGGGGTCCGCCGCCACACCGCGGCGGCGTCGACCGTCAGCACGAGCGCCCATTCGCTCGCCGGATTCCGTCCCCAATAGACGGCATGCGTGGGTGCGTGCGCATCGAGTCGCCGCCACGCCAGCCGCCCGCGCTGGATCCAGACCGCGTCGGCCGCGAACGGCGGCACCGCTTCCGCGGCGAGCGCGGCGGGCTCCGGCCACGCCTTTTCCTGCCGCTGCCGAACCCGAATCTCATCCGCCGCCGCGCGCAGGTCGCTGAACAACCCCTGCTCCAGCGGCGTGAGCACGTCGAAGGCCGACACCTGGTGTGACGCCAGCACCGGGGC
>ERZ761602.5518-NODE-5518-length-14909-cov-6.889659_pt1 | contig 14909 bp, 17 predicted proteins | sample MGYA00512165_ERZ761602 | MGnify/ENA primary metagenome ERZ761602 (study PRJEB28899, sample SAMN02445085) | bioreactor sludge metagenome | biome: EBPR sludge; isolation source: Thorneside wastewater treatment plant | place: Australia: Brisbane, Thorneside...
GCCAGAAGGCCCAGCCGAGTACCGCGACGAGGCCGTACGGCCCCGTCGCCTGAAGCCACGTCGCAACGCTGGTGAAGTTCTCCATCTCGTTCTCCTCGGATCAGGCCACGGCGTGCGTGGGCAGTAGGTCTCGGACGTCAGCGCGGCGCACACCGGTCGCGCGCTTCACCGCTTCCTCGAACGCGATGTCCGGTGCGAGCCCGGCCTCGATGCGCAGCCACGCGTAGAGGACGAGCATCGAGCCGTCGGCGTGCCCGAAGTACTGGTGCGCAAGCACACCCGGCAGCGGCGCCTTCGCGGCCGCGTCGACGAGGCCGAGCGCGAAGCGTCCGTCGCGGAGTCCCGGCCACACGCGCGGCACGGCGATGCCGGGCGCGGGCGCGCTCGTCGCCCACCGCACGAGTGCGGCGACGGCCTCAGCCTGCGCGGGCGTCGGCAGCACGTACTCGCCCTTGTGCGCCCATGGGGCCTTGATGACGCGCGACCACGGCAGGCCCGGCTTCAGGTAGCTCGGGTAGTACGGGTTCACGACCTCGACGCCGAACGACGCGCCGTTGTGCTGGCTCGCGTGCCACAGGATGTCGGTCGCGAGATCTCCGTGCTGCGTGAGCGCCCCGTCAGCGTCCATTACGAGGTGGACGCTGAGCCCGCGCTTCTTCAAGACGGCGATGGTCGAGTCGACGCTGCGCGTGACGGTCTCGTGGATGACGAGCTCGACCGCGCGAGCTCGCTTGCCCTTCGAGGGGAAGCGATGAACGCCGCCCTCCGCGAACGTGCGTATGGTGAGCCCGTCGACGGGGCACGTCGCGACGTCGCTGACGATGATGCCGCCTCTCATTGGTCGGGCTCCTTCCCTTGGAGCTGCTCAACGGCGCGCGCCGGCAGCTTGAGGCCCTTGCCGAAGAAGCGCTGCTTGGCCTCCACCTCGATGGGCCGAGTGAAGACCTTGTCCGCCTTGTCTCGCAGCTTCGCGACGACGCGGCCGTTCTTCACCAGCTCGGAGTGCAGCTCATCGACGAGCAGCCGATGCAGGTGCCCCGAGCTGCCGACCACGGGATGCTCTTGCTCCTCGATCGGCGAGCGAAGCAGGAACTCGCGCGAGCGGCACGTCGGGCACTCGGGGAGCGCCACGACGCTGTCCTCGACCTGTTCGTCTCGCTCGATCCCGACCTCGATGCCGGCGAGCGGGACGCGGTTCTCGCCATCGCACTTGGCGCAGCGTTGGACAAGCTCGGTCTCGGTGATCTCTTGAATGGCCATGAGCGCTCCTCCTCACGCGATCGCGGTGTACGAGCCGAACCAGTACGCGGTCGCCGCTCCAGCGAGCGACTGGTACGAGAAGACGCCGAAGCCATCTCGGTCGGCGTAGCCGGTGCTCGGCGTGCCCGAGAAGCCGCCGCTCGCGCTGTTGACGCTGAGCGTGATCGACGACGGCGCCGCCGGGAATCGGTTGCGGAAGGTGACGCCGCCACCGCCCGCGACCGTGCGTGTCCCGTTGAAGCTGTTGGTCCACTCCATCCCGATGCGCCCGACCTCGCGCACCGTCCCGGTCAGCTCGAACGCGGAGTTGACGGTGCTGCTCATCGGCAGGCGCCAGGTGCGCGTCCAGGTGGTGAAGGTCGCAGCGAATGAGTCCTCGTGGAGGAACTCGATCTCGTTGCGGGCGAAGCGAAACGCCCCGCAGAAGGTCCCGGACGCGTCACGCACCCACTGGGTCCCATCCCACGAGGCGTTCAGCGTGAACCAGATGGAGCCGGTGTCCGAGTAGATGCGAAGGCGCGTCGAGGCAGTGCCGGACGCGTTCGCGTCGAGGATGAGGGCCTTTGTCCCGCCGAGCGATGGGATGTGGATGGTGCGGTGCTGGCCGGCGTTCGCCTCGTTGCCCTTGAAGTGGTCGTCCTCGAAGGCGTCGAGGATCTCCGCGAGGGCGGCCTCGACATTCGCGGCGTTCAGGTTTGCGCCCGCGTCAGCGACCGAGATGGCGCTGGCGGCGTGCGCGCCGCTGGCCTGGTTGGCGTGGCCGTTAAGCCCGCCAAGCAGAGCTGCCAGCGCGGCGCGCACCGTGCCCGCGCCGATGGCCGTGGGTGCGCCCGCGATGGCGTCGACGCCGACGAGCCCCGCGCCCGGCGATGCAGCTCCGGTCGCGACGAGGTCCGTCACGATCTCCTGGAGCTGCGCCTGCACGTTGGTCGCGGCGACGTTGTTGTGCGGCGTCGCCGCGATGGCCGCTGCGTTGTGCGCACCGGTCGGCGCGCTCACGTGCGTGTTCAGGAAGCCGAGGAGCTGCGCGAGCTGGCTCTTCACGGAGCCCGCCGGCAGCGCATTGGGTGCGCCCGCCGCCGCATCCACGCCAACGCGCGAAGCGCCAGAGCTGCCCACCGCTCCGGTCGCAAGGTCGTCGATCAGCTCGTCGACCGCAGCCTGCACGTTGCCCGCGCCCACGAACCCGTGTGGCGCGTAGTCGATCGCGGTCGCCGCATGGCGCCGCGCGACCGCCGTGAAGTGGTCGCGCAGCTCGGCGTCGGCCTCGTCGAACGCCGCCTGCACCGTCGCGGCGAGCGGCTGGAGGATGCTCCACGTGCCGGTGGTCACGGCCACCGAGGTGCCCTGCGCGAAGATGAACGCCTGGCGACGCGAGGTGTCGAGGTCGGCGACGAGGATCTGCGTCTGCCCCGGGCGGCGGCGCACGTCGCAGAGCAGCAGCTCGTCGGCTTGAAGCGCGGGCTTCGGCGGCACGCCGATCGCGCCCTCGGGCGCCTGCCGCACCACCAGCTCGAACGATTCGTCGCGCCGGAAGAACACCTGCTGCGAGTTGCCGTCGGTGCGCGGGTCGGAGAGCTGGCGCTTGAAGCGCAGGAAGACGCCCAGCCAGCGCTCGTTGCCGGCCGTCGCAACGTCGGTCGGGATGCCTACGAGGTCGACGGCGCAGTCGACCGTCTGCCCCGTCCCGAAGAACATGCGCTGCCCGAGGTTGTCGTAGGCGCGCGCGGGCGCCGTCAGGTCGACGGTCAGGTCAGGCACCGGCTCGTGCGGCGCACAGCCCCGGCGATGACGCCGTAGATGTTCAGGTCGGCCGCGAGGTCCCGGTCGGCCTTCTCGAGCAACGCGAACGCGAGGTCGAGCTCGGCCTCGGTGACGCGCTGGCGGAAGTAGAAATCGACGCGATCGGCCATGTCCTTGCCTCGGTGGGCGCGAGGCCCTCCGGGGAGGCAAAGCCGGGCGAGGTGGCTCGCGGGGACAGCGTTACCATCCCATCAACTCCCCTCTTGACAGGGGGGGGAGGGCCCGTAGCGTGCCAATATGGCAGGTAAAGTCTATCTAACGAACTATCCGGGTGAGGCAGACTACAAAGTCTACTTCACCAACTACCCCGGCGAGGAGCAGAACGCAGGGCTGATCCGTGGCTGTTCGCTCACGAACTTCCCAGGCGAAGCTAGTTGTAAGCTCTTCATCACGGAGTATCCAGGCGAAGCAAACATCAAGATCATGCGAAAGAACTTCCCGCGGTGACGGTGAACGCTCGCGAAGTTGTTCGTGATGGCATCACTGGCGGCGCATCATACGACATCGAGGATGACGATAAGCGCGTGGGACGAGTTGACTTGGTTGGTCCGCTGCCGAGCGGCCGACGCTTCTGGGAACGATACGACGGTGATGACGCGTGGTCTCGGGAAGGCGAATGCACGGCGAACGACAGCAACCTGCTCGACGCTGACCTCGTGATCGACATCTGGAAGAACCGCTAGGTCTAGGCTGCACTGACGAACTGCTCGTCACTCGTCAGTGCAGGTCCGTCGTCTCCCCGAAATCGCTGAGGCCCAGCTCCCAGTGATTCGGGACGACGGGCGGCAGCGGCTCGACGAGGTCCACGAAGTGGGTGTGCGCGGGCTTCAGATACTCGACGATGGCGCGGAGTTGGCGGCGCTCGCGATCCTCGAGGATGCGCGCGACCTCGACGTTGAAGGCGTAGCGCGCGAAGCGGTCGGAGGGGCCGAGCACCCAGTCGACGCCGAGCAGCGACTCGCCGAGATAGAGCGTGTCGGCGTTGAAGGGTGTGATGGCCGAGATGTCGATGCCGAGGAAGAAGCGGATCGCGTTCTGGATGCCCTCGGCCGTCCCCTTCTGCCGGTACATCTCGACGAGGACCGACGCGAGGCGACGTTTGCCCATCGCGTCGAGCTCGAACGGGAACGGGGTGCCGAGATCGCGTAGGATGAGGTCGACGAAGGCCTCGGGCGCGCGCTCGAGGTCGAAGATGTCGGGCCAGCGATCGACGTCGGCGAGCAGGAGGTCCGTCACCTCCTGTAGACACGCGATGAACCGAAGCAGGTCGCCGGTGTGGTCGTCGCGGCGGTTGTGCTTCGGCAGCATCTTCCACAGGTCGAAGCGGCGGCTCGCCGGGCGCGCGGGCCGGAAGCCCGTGAAGCCCGCGCGGTCGTAGGGGCCGAGGACGGCGTTCCCGAAGCGAGGCTGACCTTCTCCCAGACGCCGCGCGCGAAGTCGGCGATGCCGCCGAAGTTGTTGCGGAAGGCGACCACGAAGCCGGCGATCGCGAGGCCCAGCACGCCGAGGATGAGCACGGCCGGCAGGAGCGTCGCGAGCAGCCCGCCCAGCGTGATGCCCGCAGCCTTGAGGCCGATGACGAGCAGCGCGAAGCCCGCTTTGGCGGCGATGACAGCCCCGACCATCGCCATGACGGCGCCGACGCCGACGACGAAGGCCGCGAGCGCTCGTTTGACAGGCCCTGGAATGGCCTGGACCACCTTGATGAGCGAGCTGAACACCGTCGCGAGCAGGCTCACGATGGGCTTAAAGACCGCCGTGAACGGCTCGCCGAGCACCACGATCAGCGTCTTCACGATGCCCCCGAGGAGATCCTTCTGCCCCTCGAACGTGTCGAGGAGCTTCTCGCGGAACTCGAGCGCGGTGCCGCCCGCGCCCTCCATCTCGTTGCGCAGCGCTGCGATGGCCTCGGCGCCGCGCAAGGTCACCTCCGCGCCGTCGCGCATCGTCGTGAACGACGCGTTGAGGACGGCGTTGAACGCGAGCAGCCCGCGCGCGCCGAACGCCGCGACGACGCGGCGGTTGCGCTCCTCCTCCGTCATCGTCTGCGTCGCCTCGGAGAAGTCGAGCATGACGTCCACGATCGAGCGCATGCGCCCCGTCTGCTGGTCGAAGATGTCGATGCCGGTCTCGGTGATCGCCTGCTGCGCGCGAACGTCGGAGCCGACGCGACGAACGGCCTCGCGGAACGCGGTCGAGGACGAGGACGCGTCGATGTTGCGGTTGCGGAGCAAGCCCATCGTGATGAGCACGTCGTTGAGCTCCTGGCCGAACACCGCGCCGGAGGCCGCCGCCTTGGCCAGGCCCGACTCGAAGTCGCGCGCCTGGAAGTTGGTCAACTGCGTGACGCGCAGGAGCCGATCGGTGACCGAGGCCGCCTCGTCTGCCGCAAGGCCGTAGGCGTTGAGCGTGCCGACGACGGCCTCGGCGGACTGCGCGACGTTGAGCTGTCCGAGCGCGCCAGCCGTGAGGTCGAGCACCGGGATGAGCGTGCGCGCGGCCTGCTCAGCGGTCTGCCCCGCGGTCGCGAGCGACGTGAGCCCCTCGATGGCCTCGTCGGGAGAGTACTGCGTGACGATGCCCGCCTCGATCGCCGCGTCGCGGAGCAGGCGCATCTGCGCAGCGGTGGCGCGCGTCACGGCTCCGACAGCAGCGAGGCCGCGCTCGAACTGGCCCGCAGCGTTGGCGAGCGAGAACGCCGCGCCCACCGTCGCGGCGCCCGCCGTGAGCACCGCGAGGCCGACGCCGAGCTGCCGGAACGAGGTCTGGATGCGCTCGGCGCCGAGCCCGACGCGCTGGTCGAGGCTCATGAAGTTGCGCTCGAGGTTGCCGATCGCACCCGACGCGAGGTCGCGCGCGGTGAAGACGAAGCCGAGGCCCATGTGGTTGAGCGCCATCGGTCACCGCCTCCCTCGACCGTTGCGCGCGGCCTTCTCCAGCTCCTTCGCTTCGCGCGCGCGCTGACTGCCGATCCGCTCGATGAGCCAGTCGCGATCGGTGGTCGGCAGGTCGAGGGCGTCGTCCAGCGTCACCGCGAGGCCCGAGCCTCCGTGCTGCTGCCAGCAGAGCTGGAAGAGGCCCTCGCGCCAGGTCTCCATGTTCACGTCGGGGAAGAGCTGCTCCGGGCCTTCCGCCTCGCGGTCCTGTCCTTGCCCGGCAGGAAGAACCCCCTGTCGAAAGGGAGCTCCACCTCCTGCGTCACGAAGCACTCGGGGCACTCGATCTCGATGGTCGTGTCGACGCCGCAGTCGACGCGGTCGAATTCGTCGACGAGGAAGTCGGCGTCGCGCATCGTCAGCTCCTCGAGGAACTGGCGCTTCGCCTTTGGCTCGACGCCGTCGATGTCGAGGATGCGGTACGCGAGTACCGCCAAGAGCAGCCTGTCGGGCGCCGAGCGCTGGAGCGCCGGGAGCTTCCGCTCGTCCTCACCGGTCAGCAGCTTGAACGCGACCTTCTTGCCGGCGTCGGGCAGCGTAGTCTCGAAGCGGTTCCCGCTGACGAACGCGGCGCGGCTCTCCTCGGAGAGCGTGCGCACCGGCAGCTTCGTCAGATCGACCTCCCACTCGATGCGCGCACGGCAGTTGTCGTTGCGGCACGAGACGCCGAAGGCGTACTCGGGGCCGTAGGTCAGCGCGCGCACCATGAGCAGCGCGAAGAAGCGATCGCCCTGGAGCACCTTGCCGAGGTCGAGCTTGGCGCCTTCGGCGAGAGCGTAGGGCCCGGGGTCGAGGGTCTCCTCCCAGCAGGCCGCGAGCAGCTCGTCGACCTGGCCGCCGCTCTTGGCGAGCTTGCGGTCCGCGAGGACGCGCTCCTCGCGCACCTTCATGCCGCGAACGCGGCCCTTGAGCCCCGAAGGGCACGTGATGACGTCTGCCATGCGCTGCCTCCACGGGGGCAAAGCCGCCCGGGAGGCGCGAGGGGGACAGATGCGGCAGCGCAGAACACGGGCTCTGCCGAGACGCCGCGACCGAGTGCGCCCTGAGCTAGCGCCCTAGGGTTTCGGGGCCTTGACGTTGAAGACCGGCGCTGCTACTTTCATCGACAATCCGCGTGGGTTTGACCCAATTGCCCTCGCGGGGTTGTCTACCGGGTCGGGTCAGGCCCAAGACGACATGGGTTGCACAACGCAATCCCGTGATGGTGATCGATACGAAAGGCCCGCCTAATTCAAGGTGGGCCTTTGTAGTATCTGGGGTTCCATCATGAGCGCGTCCGTGCAGGAAATCTCCAAGGCTATCAGGGACATCGTGGCCGAGGCTGGTCAGGTCCCTGGGTCACGGCTGTCGGCAACTCTGAAGGAGCGGTCGCCCGGTTGGACTCCCGCCGAGTTCGGCGTCCGGAGTCTTCGAGAGTTTGTGGCCGCGCATGTGCCCGGCGTGATCGTCGTGGGGCGCACGGGCATGGACGTCTTGTACGGCCTCACCGGCTCTGAACCGCCACCTGCTCCCTCGCCCGGCGTCGCTCAAGTCCCGACGTCGGATCCCGACTTCTGGCGGATTTGGGTCAGCCCGAACAGTCCCTTCGCTCTCGTCGTGAATCGAAGCGGCGCCAACATCAAGGCTGTTCGTCGAGGAGAGTCCCCGGCGCCGGCTGGGCATGTGCTCCTTGAACCGCCTGGAGTCGACGTCCACCGAGGCATCGCCCGGAAATTCTCGGAGACGGTGCCGGAGGATTTGAGGGCGCGCCTTCTCGCCGCCTTGGAAAAGTCGAGCGACGGCTGGTGGCAATCGTGGCTCCGTGAGTTGCGCGGTTCCGTGCACCTCGGGCCGTGGAATACCTTCCGTCGCTCTGCTTTCGAGGACAGGCTGCGCGAGCAGTTGAGCGCGGCAGCGCTTTCGGATCCAGACATCGAACACGTGCTCGCTACGATTCGAGACCACCACCTGGCGGTCGCTCCTCGCAAGCGGCGCGCATCGCACGCCGTGGACGTCGTCAACGCCGACGCCGACTCACTCCGTCGAATCGTGCTCGCTGCTGTCGCACGGATGAGCCCTTCGGAACTCCGTGATCTACGGCTCCCCCTGGGGATCGTCCTCGATGTCCTGGCGTCGTCCAAGTCCTCCCGATAGCCCCCGATCGGGAAGGGCGCGCCATGCGTTTCTTGTTCGTCTACCAAGACTATGCCGAGCCAGCGCGGAAGCTCCTCGATGAGCTGCAGGTCGATGATGTCACGCTGATCATCGCCCGCAAGAATGCGCAGGCCCCGACCGACGACGAAGTCAGCGTGCTTGAGAAGCATGCTGGGGCTGATGCGGCAGCGTGCGAGATCAATCGCAAGTACCGCAAGCGCGCTGCAGAGTTCGTGACCTTCTGCTGCGAGCCGAAGAAGTTTCGCTTCGAGGATCAGCAGCTACGCGAGTGGCTCGTTCCGAAGGGGCGGGTCGAGGTTTCCCGCAAGAAGCCCAGCGACGCGTTCCGCGCAGCCGCGCAACGCTCGGTGGCGCTGATTCTCCATCCTGACGCTCTCAACTACGCTGATGAACTGGTTGAGCATCGGTGGCGCTTCGCGGAGACGGGAGCGGACCTCCTCGCGCGCTACGCGGCCGGGGAACATCTCGGAGCGCTCCGTGAATGGAAGCAGAAGTTCGCGGTGGACTTCGCCGCGAATGGTCGCGTGAGCTTCAAGTACAAATGGACCTGCGAAAGCGAGTACCGCGAAGGCAAGACGGAGTGGCACTTGAAGGAGGGAGACAACACCACCAGAGAAAGCGCGGCGCGGATTTACTTCGCACGTGTCGAGTTCTCTGGAGGTGCGCGTGTCGTGGTCCTCTACGTCGGGCCCCACCCCGACGACGGCGAACGCACGCTGACTTTCAGCGTTCCCTAATTCCCAACGTCGATCTTCCACGCAGGGCGCTTACTGCACCAGCTCGAAGAAGTCGTACGTGAGCGTGACCGACTCGATGACGTTCTCGTCGCTCTCGTTGTCGCACTCGCCCGCGACGAACTTCACCGGCCACGCGCGCGAGAGCGACCAGCGGCGCAGGGTGAGGCCGTCGCGGTCCTGCTGCACGATGTCGAGGTTGCGCTTGTAGTTCACGTCGGTGAGCCCGAGGCCGCTCGACGTGATGGCGACGTCCTGAAACCAGTCGAAGAGGTCGCGGTCCTGCGTGGCGCCGCGCTCGAGCGTGACGTCCGAGAACGTGAGGCGTCCGGGGCTCTTGTTCGGGATGAGCGAGCCGCCCTCGAAGTACTGCACGTTGGCGACCTCGACGGAGAGCTCGCTCGCCTTCTGGAAGCCGGCGTGGCCGACGTCGTCGATCTCCACGACGAACTTGAACTTCTTGTGGAAGCTGCGCGGGTTGCCGATGACGGTCATGGGTTAGCTCCTCATCCCTCTGCGGCCGCGAGCTCGGCCTCGAGCGCGCGCGTGTCCTGGCTGATGCGGAGGATGATGAACTCCGCGGGCTTGTTGGTGGCGAGGCCCACGCGGGCGATGAGCTTGCCGGCGAAGATGACCGTGGGCGTGTTGAGCTGCTCGCTCACGTCGACGAAGAACGCGGTGCTCGGCGTCTTGGTACGGAACGCGCCGTTGTTCATCTGCGCGAGCAGGAAGGCGGTGATGGTGCGCCGCACCTGCGCGCGCAGCCCCTCGGTGTTGTTCTTGTGCCGCGCAAACTGGAGCCCCTGCTTCAGGCTTCGCTCGATGAAGATGACGCCGCGACGTTCCGCGACGTACGGGAAGTTGCCGCTGCCCTTGAGCGTGCGCGAGCCGTCGATGAAGCGCGGCAGCCCGGGGCCCGTGGTGAGCGGGTTGATGCGATGCGGATACACGAGGTCGCGCTTGTTCTCCTCGAGCACCTCGTCGGTCTCGAAGCCGAGCACGCCGAACATGCGGCCCGCCTCGATGCCTGCGGGCGGATCGTAGACGCCGCCAGGCTGCGCCGAGTCGGTGCGCGAGAAGACGCCGGCCACGATGCCCGAGGGCCGGACGACGAGCTGCTCGGCCGAGCCGAACACGCTCTTCTGCGGGTTGAGCACCTTCACGCGAGGCCAGTAGATGGCGCCGAACTCGGAGAGCTCCTCGAGCGAGGCCGTCGTTGCCACGTAGGTGACGATGTCCGTCGCGCTCTGGTTCGCGGGCGGATCGAGCACGGCGAAGACCGCGCCGTCGCGGTCGACCTCGCAGTAGCGCAGCATCGCGTTGTGGACGGCAGGCGTGGCGCGCCCGGGCACGAGGAGCAGCGACAGCTCCTGCACCTGGTCGAGCGCGTGAAGGCCCGTCTTGGCGGGCTCGCTGCCGATGAAGTCATTGTCGTCGAGCCCCACGAGGCCGTCGCTGCCGCCCGCGAGCGCCACGGTCTGCGGCGGCGGGATGGGCGCACCCACGAGGAGCTGGTCGATGACGCGCACGTACACGGAGCCGTTGCGCGGATCGTTGACGATGGTCTCGAAGTAGCGCGCGTCGCTCAGGTTCATCGAGAGGTTCGAGAAGGTCTCGCGGTAGGCGCCGTCTTCGACGACGAGCAGGTCGAACGCGCTCGGCGAGCCGTTGGTCGCGGCGCGCACCTCGGCCTCGACGCGGTTGGCGTAAGCGCCAGGATCTTTGCCCTCGACGCGCACGGCGTCGGCTGTGCCCAAGGCCGCGCCCACGTGGAGCGCGTTGTCGAGCCCGAACGCAGCAGCCGTCGCGACGTCGGCCTGCACGCTCGCGCCCGGGCCGGTGGCAACGGTGCGCACGTCGAGCACGCCGCCGATGCCCGCGTCGACGGTTACGCTGGGGATGGCCGCCTCGACGACGGTCTTCACCTCGGCGACCTCGACGGCCCGCAGGTTCGCGACGTTGCCACCGCCGACCGAGGCCGCGCCAGGGAACGCGAGGACTCCGTTGGCCGTGCCGCCCGTGACCTGCACGCGGCTCGCGGTTCCCTCGGTGTCGCTCGCCAGTCGAACGATGCCGCCCGGCGTGGTGGCGCGCCCGCCGACGATCACCGCGTTGATGGCGGCCGCGACCTCGGTGGCCGTGGCGTTGGCGATGTCGGCGAAGTCGGCGGCCGAGAACAGCACCGTCTGCTGGAGGCCGTTGTCGACGCGCAGGAGCAGCTCCATGCCGTCGGCGAGCGCGTACGGGCCCGCGCCGCCTGCCGCCATCGCAGCGGGCGAGCCGAGGAACACGACGTCGACCTCCGGGGCGCCGTCGACGGCGAGGCGCACGAAGTCGCCGTCGTGGAGCACGAAGGGACCGGGCGCAGCGCCGAGCAGGATGCCGGGCGTGGGTCCGCCGCCCGCGACGAGGAAGCCCGCCGCGCGCACGGCAGTAGCCGTCGAGGGATCGGCGACGTTCGAGTAGTGCGCGGTGCGGACCACCCAGAGTTGCGCACAGCCATTCTCGAAGAAGCCCATCGCAGCGAGTGCGAGGTCCGAGTCGGGCGTGAAGCCGCCGAACTTGGTCTGGAAGTCGTCGAACGACGTGCAGAGCACGGCCTCTCCGATGGGACCGCGCTCGGTGACGCCGACCGCGCCCGCGACAGAGGTGGGAGCCGAGGGGATGCCGCGAACCTTCGGCTCCTCTTCGACGATGACGACCTTGGACGACAGGAGCTGTCCGCTCCACGATGCACCTCGCTTGTTCTTCTTCGCCTTCACGTCAGGGCGGATGACCTCGGCGAGCGAGGTCGCGGTGGGAGCCCTCGTCGCGACCAGGGCGGGCAACGGCCGCTCGGGCACGTGGCGCTTCACCGAGAGGTCGCCGCGCTTCACCGCGCGCACGACGTCGGGGATGGTCAGCACCGCGTCATCGAGCGCGGGGCTCGTCACCTCGCTCGCGAGCGTGAGCGACCGGGCCATGCGTCGCGCTCGGCGCCCATGCTCGATCTCGCAGCGGCACTCGCCGAGCGCCTTGCAGTACGTCTCGTGCGCGAGCACGAAGACGAGGCAGCGGCCGCTGGTGTTGGTCAGGGAGACGGTCACGGAGCACCTCCGGGAGCGATGGCCTGCGTCGGGAGCAGCTCGGGCTCGGTGACAAGCTTGCCGAGGTCGAGGGGCAGTCCCTCGTCGACGTCGAAGCCGCGCACGACGAAGCCGCAGGTAAACGCGCGTACGTCGTCCTTGCCCGAGAGCTGCGTGCGGAACTCGCCGTCGGCGTCCATCTCCCAGCGCACGGTCCCGCGTGCGGCGTCGGCGGGGTCGCGCACGAGTTCGAGCCAGCGGTTGCGGTTCAGAAACGTGGCGACCGCCGCCATCAAGTTGAACAGCTCGGCGGTCCGCTCGCTCGCGGCGGTCAGCGCGAAGACGAGGTCGACGGTGTACGGGGGCTTGCGGCGAATCAGCTCGGGCCCCGAGACGCCGCCCACCACGTCCTCGTGGGCGACGTTCGCCGAGTAGAAGCGGTTCGGGCGCAGCGTCGGCCCCGAGAGCACCAGCCACGGCACCTTCGCCATCGCGATGACGTTCAGCCCGTCGAGCGTCGTGTCGTCGTAGTCGACGCTGACCGTGGCGCTCACGTTGGCGAGCACCTGGCGCTTCAGCTCCCGCAGGAGCTGGCGGATGACGCGGGTGAGGTCGGCCTCGCGGGCGACGGTCGGGCGCGAGAAGCGGTAAGCGCTCGCGAGCACCACGGACTCGCCCGGGACCGGGTCGCCCGCCGCGTCGAGGTTCCGCAGCTCGACGTCGACGACGCCCACCGCGTGAAGCGGCGTGCGGAGGTCGACGACGCGCAGCCCGGCCTCGTCACGGACGGACAGGACCTCGGCAGCCGCGCCGCCGAACAGCACCCGGACCCGGTCGGCGAAGTCGGTCCCGACCAGTCGAACGAGATCGCCACCGCTCGACGGGCCGGCTGCGGGCTGCACGGAGGTGATGTTCGGAAGGGCCACGCGGAGGCAAAGCCACGGGACCCGGTGGTCAGGGGACGCGCCCCTTCACATCAAGGCGCGAGGCCAAGTTCCCTGGCGACGCGCTCGAGGAAGCGCCTGCTCGCGCCCTCGCGGAACTTGTCGAACGCGGGCCGGAGGAAGGGCCGCGCCGGGACCTGCACGACGATGACGCCGCGCCCGCTGCCGCCGGTGGGCTCCTTGCCTGCTTGCCGGAGCAGCGCGAACAGGAAGCGGCGCATCTTTGGCGTGATGGGGATGATGACCGGCGGCCCGCCGAACTCGTTGAGCTTGGCGATGTCGACCATCGAGGCGCCGTCCTTCGAGCGCGCCGAGCGCGAGACGCCGATGAAGGCCTCGTCTCCCTGCACGATCACGGTGATGGAGTTGCGGAGGTCGCCGCGGACGATGAGCGCCTTGCTCCCGCCGAACCCCTCGAGCTGGCGGGCGGCGATGGTGAGCGGCGACGGTGGCTTCAGAGGCTCGCCGCCCGGCGACTGGCTCGTGAGCCCCTGGACGATCTCGTTGCGCAGGGCGTGGGCCTCCTGGCGCACGGCGGTGCCGATCGCCGCTTGCAGGCGCTGCGGCGCAGCGGTGAGGAGCCGACGCGCCCGTGCCCAGTCTCCCGTGCGCGAGACCGCCATCGCTCACCCCTGCTTGAAGCGCAGGCGCGGCACATGCTCGTCGAGCCAGCCGAGCGCTACGCGCGTCGCCTCGTTGATGACCGCACCCTTCTTCACGCTGAGCGCCGAGAGTGCGAGCGACTTCGCCGTGACCTCGATGTCCCCATCGCGGCAGCCGTAGTCCTTGAGCACCGAGGCGGTGCGCTGGGCTGAGGGCGTGGTGCCCGTGCGCCAGAACTGCAGCTCGAGGTTCGAGCGGTAGGCCTCGGCCTCCCAGCGGGCGCGCGCGGCGCGGTCCGCGAGGTAGCTGACCTCATAGGAGAGCCCCTCGCGATCGTGCTGCACGACGTGCTGGTGCTCGTGCACGCAGATGACGACCTGATGCCAGAGATCCCAGCCGCCCTTGGGCGAGCCGACTTCGAACGGCGTGTAAATGCGCCGCCCGATGGTGGTCGTGAAGTTCTTGAGGAAGCGGTCCTTGCTCTGGATGCCGAGCGCTTCGAGACCGCGCGCGACGAGCTGCATCTCGAGCGCGCTCCTCTTGTTGATGACGCTGGTGCGGAAGTGGTCCTGCATGAAGCGCCAGAACGCCCAGACCTCCTCGGGCTTGATGTCCTGGAACACCGCGCCGACGACGGGCAGCGACTGGAGGTAACCCTTCATCGCCCACCTCCTGCTGCCGCATCGGCGTCGCTCGCGGGCACGCAGGTGTGCCCGGTGATGTGACCGTCCTCGGTCGTCTCGTCGACGTACGCGCAGACGAAGGGCGCGCCGCTCCGCTCGCTCACCTCGTCGCAGTCGGCGAGCTCGTGGTAGCTGCCGTCCGCGTCGCAGATCTCGGCGGTGTTGCTGGTGCAGCGCGTGGCGCCCCGGATGCACCCGTCGATGGGTCGGCAGTGCGCGCCGAGACAGGCCACTGCGAGCGCGGTGAGTGCGAGAGCCTTCATCATGTTCCGCTCCGTGCGGCTGCGCGGTCCTGGAAGGAGACGAGCAGCAGGTTGCGGCTGGGCCGACGCCGGTGGAGCCCGAAGCCGATGGGACGCGCCTCGGTCACGTAGAGACCGGGTGGCGTGCGCACGGCCTGTACGAGCTGGCCGTCGCGCGCGTAGAGCGCGCCCAGCCTGTCGCTCGGACGAATCAGGGCGTCGCCCGAGGCAGCGTCGACGAGGCCGAGCCGCTCGAGGTCCCTGAAGTGGAAGACCAGGTCGAAGCTCGACCTGGGCGTGTTCCCGGACGTCGCCATGCGCAAGGCTTCAAAAGCCTCCGGCTCCACCTGGCAGGGGACGCGCACCGGCGGATGCTCGCGACGAAAGGGCTCACCGACACCATCGTCATCGGTGTCGACGAGGACGGGCTCCTTGAAGTCCTCGTCGTAGTCGGGCGCCATCGCCTGCGTGTCGAGGCGATGCAG
>ERZ761602.5519-NODE-5519-length-14909-cov-4.875724_pt1 | contig 14909 bp, 8 predicted proteins | sample MGYA00512165_ERZ761602 | MGnify/ENA primary metagenome ERZ761602 (study PRJEB28899, sample SAMN02445085) | bioreactor sludge metagenome | biome: EBPR sludge; isolation source: Thorneside wastewater treatment plant | place: Australia: Brisbane, Thorneside...
GTCTCCTTCGGGCCTCCGGCGGCGAGGGGGCTTCGCCCCCTTCGAACCCCTCGTTTGCGCGCGCTTGGAGACGTGCTCGAGTACACGTTCGAAGTCGGCGCAGCCGACCAGAAATCAGCAGTCGATGTCGTTCGGGAGGCAGGCGAAGGTCACGCTTCCGCCTTCGGGGCAGCCGAGGCAGCGCGTTCCGATCGGGCACTCGCCGTCGCGACAATCTTCGACGTCCGGGCAGGGGCCTTCGGCGGCCACCGAGACTCCCGCGGCCTCGGCATCGCATGCGTTGTTGTAGGTCGCCCCGTTGCAGCCACAGACGGGATCGACGCCGTCGTCGCAGACGGTCGGTCGCGTCGTGCACGTGCCGGCGCCCGCGCAGCCGGAGGTGAAGCGGCAGACCTGCGTGCCCGAGCATTCACCGTCGCCGCACTCGCACACGAGGGTGCCGCACTGGCACTCCGTGGCGCCCTCGTAGCGGCAGCCGGTGGAGAGCGGAGGGCAGAGCGGCGTGGCGCATCCGTCGAAGAACACGGGGTTGGCGTCGAAGGGATCCGTCCCACCGTCGATCGGAGGCACCGCGCCGTCGTCGCAGACGAGCGTGCCGCACGACTCGCAGGTGCCGCCGACCAAGGAGCAGCCCTCGGGGGGCGCACCGCAGATCACGCACGACGACGCATCCATCGATCCGTCGCGCCCTCCGTCGCGCGGGGTGGGCGGAGGCGCGGAGTCGTCACCGCACGCGACGAGCGAGAACAACACACCGACCGAGACGACCCACCCGAGCTTCGACATGCGCGATCCCATCCCTTCCCACTCTATCAGGCCGCCGAAGAAACGACGTGGTGTGATCGCCGGTCGTCGACCGCCTCGCGGACGTCGCGATCCGAGTGTCGCCGCAGCATCGGGCGCGAACGTCACGGCCGCCGCACCGCCGCGAGCGCTTCCTCGTCGATCGACATGCGCGCCTCCGGCAACGCGCGCGCCAGCATCCGCTCGTACGCGCGCTCCGCGTGCAACTGCAGCAGCTCGTCGCGTGCGTCCTCGAACGTGATGCGCGTCTCCGGCTCACGCACCAGCGGGTAGACGACCCAATACGCGCCGTCGGCTTCGACCACCTCGGGGTGCAGACGACCGGCGGGCGTCGCGTGCGCGGCCTCCGCGAAGGCGCGTGGCACCGGCATCGCTTCGCGCCAGCCGGTCGAGGGGTGCGCGAAGGGACCGAGCTGTCCGCTCGCGACGGTCGGCGAAGCGGTCCGCTGCGCCCACTCGCGCATCCCGCGGATCGGATCGCGCTGCGTGCGCGCGTGCTCGAGCGCCGCCGTCGCTTCTTCGCGCGTTCCCCGCACGAACTCGGCGCGCACGCGCTCCGGACGAAGCCAACGCTCGGGCTCTTCGGTGAAGAGGGCGAGCAGCTCGGCCTCCGTCGGCGCGCTCGGTGGGCTCTCTTCGCGCAGGAGCTCCACCAACACGCGACGCATCGCCTCCTCGCGCGCGGTGATCACTTCGGGAGCGTCGGCGTGGCCGCGACGTCGCGCCTCGTCCGAGAGCAGCTCGTCGCGGAGGCGGAGCTCGAGCAACGCACCGCGCTGCGCCGGCATCGCGAAGCGCAGGCGGTCGGCGCCACGCAGGCGCTCGTAGTCGTCGAGGTAGTCGAGGACGGTGATCGGACGGTCGTCGACGCGCGCGAGCACCACCGCGCCACGTTCCGTCGGCAGCCCGTGATCGTCGCGCGGAAAGCTCGGCGCGGGCGTCGGATCCGCAGGTTCGACCGGCGGGCGTGCGTCGACGGAGCGCGCGTTCTCTTCGGTACCGCAGCGACACGCCGCAAGCGTGAGGAGCACGAGAACGAGGAGACGCCCGATCATCGCGCGTCCTCGGGGTCGCGGAGGCGAAGCTCTTCTCGGGTGACTGGCCCTTCGGCGAAGGGCTCGTCTCCGCTCGGTGCGTTGCCCGCCGCGCCGACCGAGGGTGACGGTGCGTCCGACGTTCCACGGGCTGCGGGCGCGCGCACCGAGCGCGGTCGGGGATCGAGCGCGAGCGGGTAGAGCGGCGCGAGCTCGACGTCGCGCACGTGCTCGGCACGCAGGCGCGCAACGAGCGCGTCGACGGACTCCGTGTCGGCGCCTCCGAGCCGTTCGTGCGATCCGAAGTCGCGCGCCAGCAGGACCTCGACGAGGGCGCGTCGCTCGGCGGCCTGGACGTCCGGATGGGCGGTGAGGCCACGACGTTCCGCTTCCTTCGTCAGCCGCACGCGGCGGATCGACGCGTCGAGGGCAGCGCGCACGTCGTCTTCGGTCGCGCCGAGCGTGAGCAGATCTTCGAGCTCGCCCACCGTGATCGCGACGCCCTCCACGCGCGCGACCACGCGTTCGCGCCGGGCGTGATCTTCAGGGAGCTCGACTGTGGTGGTGGTGGACTCGCTCGCCGCGCTCGGGACGGCGGCGTAGCGATCACGAATCTCGGGAGGAGGGGCGGCCGACGGGCTCGCCTCGCCCACCTGCGTCGGTGTGCTCGGTGGCTGCGAAACCAGCGGGGCGGCGATCGTCGACGTGGCGAGCGCGCCTGCCAGCAACACGACGCGGAGGCCTCGACGCACGCGGTGCGTCGAGGCTGTCTCGCGGTGGCTCACTCGGTCGGGACGCATCGGTACTCGACCCCGAACTCGTGCAGCACCGGAGTTCGGGTCCGTGTCGCGTTCGCACGGAGCACTGCCGCGACCCCGAGGAAGGGCTCGTTGCGCGGCATGCCCGCGGCCTGCAGCGCGGTGTCGACGTTCACCGGCGGCATGCTCGAGGGCACCGAGATCACGACGGGAAGGGCGGTCATGAGCGCTGCTTGCGTGGAGGCCGTCGTGACGAGGAAGTCGATGCTCGTGCCCTCGTGGCCGGTGTCGGGATCGACCTGCACCGTGAACGTCAGATCGCCCCAGACGGGACGCGTACCGCGCGGGCAGCCGAGCTCACGGGCTGGATCGGTGGGATCGGGACGGTCCGGGCTCGCGTCGTAGTATTGCGCGTAGCCACCGACCGGCTCGAAGATCGTCCGGTCGCACATGCCGGTCGCCTGAACGTCGTAGACGCGCGGCGTGACGGTGCGGTCGTCGGTGGCCATGCGGATGTCGACCTCGAGGTACCGACCCGCCGGGACCGGTCCGGGCGCCGCGAGGAGGCTCGCGGGGGACGTTCCGCGGAACGGACCGATCCACGCCTGGGTCGCGAGGCCCGCGGTCGTGCCCGCGGATCTCACGTAGTACTCCACGCTGGTTCCAGCGGGGAGAGAGCTCGTCCACGTGAGCTCGCTCCAACGATGACCCTCGCAGTCCGAGTCGATGGTGAATCGATAGTTGCCGCGCGGATTGGCGAAGACGTTCAGGCCGAAGCCGATGAAGTCCGAGTAGGTGTACGGCGACACGAAGAGCGCAGGTGTACGAATGTGGCTCGCGCGATCGGGCGCGAGTCTCACCGCGTTGTTGGTGCCGGCCGCGACGCTCCACACCGCGTTGTCGAAGCCGACGCCGATGCCGAGGTGGCAGCTCGTGCTTCCGATGCTGTACGCCTCTCCCGTGTCGAGGTTCGGCAACCGGAGTCGAACGAAGCGGTCCGAGCAGCCTCCACCCCAAGCATTGTTGTTCGAGTAAGTGGCCACCCAGAGATCCGTCTCGCTCGCCGCGACACCGCGGGGAGTTCCGGAGAAGCTCAGTGTGGAGAGGTCGCGGACGAGCCAAGAATTCGTGTTGACGTCGTACCGGAAAATCCGGTTGTTATCGCTTTGAGCGATGTACAAGTATGTCTGTGTCAGGGTCGGGTTCGACCAGACCGAGATGCCGTACGAGACGAGGTTGCTCGGCGCGTTCGCTGCCATCGTCCAGACCCCAGTCGACGGGTTGACGTGACCGAGCGCCTCGACGGACGAGTTGCGGCTCGTGAACCAGATGCGACCGGCCGGATCCGCCACCGCACCGTACGGGTACACCGGAGAGATGCTGGTGCAGCCTCCGATCGCCGCGCCGGTATTCGGGTTCAAGCGACACGCCTGGCGCGTGTTGAAGAGGCCGACCCACACGTCGCCGACCCCCGTGGCCGCGGTGCCGACCGCGAGCGCGCGCGGCACCGCGTTGCGTCCGCCGACAGGCACGGTCCACAGCAGGCACTCGTCCGCCTCGCCCGGGAACTCGGCGGCGCTCGTGCGATCGATGACGCCGTTGCCGTTCACGTCGCGGCTGGTCTGGATGATCCCGTCGCCGTTGCGATCGCGGCAGCCTTCGAGCGAGCCCGCGATCTTCGAGACGGTGCCTTGGTTTCCGAACGCGCGGTTCGCGACGTAGACGTCGAAGTTCTGATCGACCGCGGTGCGTGAGGGGCAGTTGCCGCGGTTGCTCCAGTTGCACGCTTCGGCGGCGGGCCGCGCTCCGTTCGCGACGGTCGGTCGAGTGGAGAAGTACCGACCGACCTCACGACCAGTCACCGGATCGAGACGCGAGACGGTGCCGTCGTCCATGCTTGCGACCCACACGCCGTTGCGGTTGCTGGTCGAGAAGCCGAGCGTCAGCGCGTTGTCGACCGGATCGACGACCACGCCTTCGGAGTTGCCCGGCGTGGGCATCCACGGCGAGCCGGTGCCGACGCCGCTGCCGGTCGTGGTCGCGCAGTCGGCCGACATGCAGACCACGAACTCACCTTCGAGCACCACACCGCCTTCGGTGGAGTCGTATTCGACGTTCATCGAGCGGCCCGGCAGATCCGCGGGGCCCGGCTCGTCGTTGAAGCTGCGGCACGCGGGGTCGCACGCGTCGCAGCGCACGGGGCCGACGATCAGCGGCGCGGTCACCGAGCCGAGCGAGCCTTCGAGCTCCGCCACGCACGCGCCCCACACGCCGCCTTCACAGGTGCGCGTCCCGAGCATGCAGCCCGCGCCCGCGTCGTCGCCTTCCGCCGTCCAACCACACTCGACCGGCTCGGTCGCCGTGCACGGGCAACCGGTCGTGGGAATGGCGCCGCACTCGGCGGTCGAGGGCTCACTCGGAGCCACGTCCGGGGTGGCGTCGGGGCGCTCGCACGCTCCGATCACGAAGAGCGAGCCGAACGCGAGGAACGTCGTCAGAACGTTCCGCTTCCCTTGCTCGAAGCTCATTCGCACCTCCCGATCGCGATCCGATACTCGACGACGTCCTCGAGGGTCTCGCCCCACGCCACCACGAAGCGCTCGCCGCCTTCGGTCGCGGTCACCGTGGTCGGGCTGCCGACCTCGGTCGCAGCGACGCCGACCGTGATCTGTTCGTCGACCCGACCAACCTCGCACGACTCGCGGTCGAGGACTGCGACGCGTACCCGCGAGAATCCGCCGTCCTCGGCGCGCGCGCGGTACGCCACGACATAGCCACCGCCCCACGCGGTCGCCGAAGAGGCCCAGGCGTACTCGCCCGCGGCCGACACCCGGTACTCGCCGTAGGCGGGCACGCCGTCCACGTCGAGCACCGCGAGGCGCACGCTGCGGAACGCGTCGCCGATGCGCACGTCGAACGCCACCGCGCCGTAGAAGGGCAGGGTGCCCGAGGGCGCGATCGTGGTGGGACCCGCGACGCCGACCGAGCCGACGGACTCTTCGCTGCCGCCGACCGTGAGCGTGGTCGCGCTGCCCTCGCTCGGGACGCGCCGACCCGCGACGCGGGCGGGGCTCGCGTCGGTGCCACCGTTCAAGAGCACCGCACCGTCCGTGCCGTGGGCGTTCAGATCGAACGCGCCCGAGGCCGTGCCGAGATCGAACGTCGCGCCCGGCGCACCCGCGGCAGAGACGCGCCGCGCGCGAACGGTCGAGCCCTCGCGCCACGCGACGAGAGCGCCATCGGCCGCGCGGGTGATGCGGGCGTCGGTCGCACTGGTCGCGAGGTCCGTGGCGGTGCCGACGCGCGTGAGCTCGGTGTCGAAGCGATGCAGCGAGAGCGCACCGCCATCGACCGCCACCACCCACCACTCGTCGCCGATCGACGCGACGTCCGCGCTGCGCGAGCCGGGCGACACACCGTCGAGCGCGCTGCGTTGGACACCGTCGTCGTCGATCGTGACGAGGCGGAGCCCGCGCGCGCCGCCGAGGTCGTCCGAGAAGACGATCGCGGACGCGGTCGCGGAGGAGTCGGAGGCGACGTGCGCGAAGCCGGTGTCGGTGTCGGTGCCGACCACCATCAGGCCCTCGCCGGGATCCACGGTGCAGCGACCGGGTGCGACGATGCCCGAGTCGTCCGTGGCGCCGTCGGGGCGCGTCGCGTCGAGCCCGGCGTCGTCGAGCCCGGCGTCGTCGATCACGGGCGCGTCGACCATCGCGTCGCGCGGTGGCGGAGGCGGCGGCGAGTCGTCGTCACCGCACGCGACGAGCAGCGCGCATCCGAGCGTGAGCTTGGTGATGGAGCGTCGAGCGCGCGCCGCGCGACCACCATCGGGTGACCCGTCCGGCCGAGGCCTCGAATCCGTCCACGCGCGGTTCTTCACCGCCGAGCTCCCCATCATCGCTCGCTCTCCTCCGAGGCCGGCCGCCTTCACCCATCCAGAGCCGACAGGGGGTCGCGAGCAATCCACGTGCCCTCGGCCGTGCGTCGGCGACTGGCGTGTCGAGAGTCGGTTTCACACGGAGCCCAAGTCCGAGTCAAGTTCGCGAAACCACGACGTAAACGAAATCTCTGCCGCGCCGCTGGTGCGCGCGAACGACGATGGCTGAAAGCCTCGAAGGACCGCCGAGCTACGCAACGGTAGGCGGGGGCTCCCACAAAGTTGCGAGGGGTTTCCCGGGCGTGGTTCCGTCGAGGATGAATCGTGCCGTTGTCACGGTATCGGTGCCGACGCGGTGGGTCGTTCGTACCGCGTCAGGGCGCGTGCCCCTCGTCGGACCGTGCTCGCCGCGCTCGTCGCGCGACACGCTCGGTACGCGACCCCGCGCACGTCACGCTGGACGCTTTGCACCGACCACGCAGCCCATGGCGGACATGAACGGCAAGGTGGTCCTCGTCACGGGGGCCAACACGGGCATCGGCAAAGAGGCCGCGCTCGCGCTCGCGAAGATGGGCGCGACGATCGTGATCGCGGCGCGCAACCGCGCGAAGGGCGAGCGGGCAGCCGACGAGATCGCTCAGAAGGCGGGCCTGCCCTCGGCGCGCCGTCCGGAGCTGATCGATCTCGACCTCGCGTCGTTCGCGTCGATCCGCGCGGCCGCCGCGACCTTCCTCGCGCGGCACGAAAAGTCGGCGGCTGACCCCGCCGACCAGGGCAAGACGTCGGCGGCTGACCCCGCCGACTCGGGCAAGAAGTCGGCTGACCCCGCCGACTCGGGGGCGAAGCTGCACGTGCTCGTGAACAACGCGGGTCTCGTGCTGGAGACGCGCACCACGACCGTCGAGGGCTTCGAGACCACCTTCGGCGTGAACCACCTCGGGCACTTCCTCTTCACGCAGCTCTTGCTCGGCGCGCTGAAGAAGGCCGCGAAGGAAGACGGCGAAGCGCGCGTGGTGAACGTGTCCTCGGACGCGCATCGCTGGGCGCGCCGCGGGCTCGACTGGGACGACCTTCAATCCGAGAAGAAGTACGCGTCGTTCGACGTGTACGCGAAGTCCAAGCTCGCCAACGTCTACTTCACGCGCGCGCTCGCGCGCCGCCTCGAGGGCACGGGCGTGACCACGAACGCGCTGCATCCGGGAGTGGTCGCGACGGAGTTCGCGAGCTCCGACGACGTGGGCTTCTTCACGTCGTTCGGCTTCAAGATCGTGCGGCCCTTTCTGAAGACGCCCGCGCAAGGAGCGGCGACCACCGTCCACCTCGCGAGCGCGCCCGAGCTGCGTGGCGTGAGCGGGAAGTACTTCGCGGACTCCAAACCCAAACATCCGATGCGCATCGCGCAGGACGACGCGCTCGCCGAGCGCCTCTGGGCGATCAGCGAGCAGCTCGTCGGCAGCGTGACGACGTCCGCTGCGGCGTAGCGACGGACGTCCTTCGCACGGTTCTCTCGACGGCTCTCGTGCTCAGCGCGCGGTGCCGTCGAAGTAGGTGCGTGCGAGCGCGACCGCGGCGGTCCCGACCTCCGAGCCGATGCGACGTCCGGCGTAGTCGTCCTGCCAGACGTGGATGCCGCCCCAGCGTCGCGAGTTGCCCGCCTCGTCGGCCGCGTCGTAGTAGCTCGCCCACTGCAGGCGCACCTCGACCGAGGGGCCACGCTCGAACACGAGGTAGGTGTTCGCCGGCGCCACGTACTCGCCGAATCCTCCGGGGAAATAGGGCGATCCGGTGAAGGTCGTCAGCGTCTCGGCCGCCGCGCGGCTGAACGTGCTGTGCCCCGAGACGAAGCCCGGGAACGCGGGCGACACGAACGTACGCCGCTGGTAGGGGATCCACTCGGTGCCGCGGATCCACGCCGTCTCGCCGATCTCGGTCGCGCGATCGCCCGGCTCGCCGCGCCAGCTTCGGATCACGACCTGTCCGAGGTAAGGCGCGAGGTGCGCGTGACGCTCCCCCGGCGCGCTGCTCTCCGCCGTCACGAGCTCGATGAGCCCCGGCACGAGCGGCAGGCCGTCCTCGTGGTAGCTCGGGCCGCTCGGGTCGCTGCGTTGCCCGAGCCCCGCCATGTAGCGCACGAGGCTGATCGGCCGCGCCGCGTTGTGCACTCGCTTCTGTTCCCACGCCGCCACGGCGGCGTCGTGCGTCGCGCCGTTCACCGCGAAGAGGAGCTTCACGTCCCACTCGAGCCGATCGACCTCGTCGCCTTCACCGAAGAGACGGCGCTCGACGAGCGGCGAGTCGCTCACGCGGTTCGCGAGCGTGTTCCAATGACCGGGCGGCGTCTCGCTCTGCGGTCCGTCCGCCCAATGCTCGGCGATCACGCGGCCGTAGTCTCCGAGCGGCACCACGTTCGGCGCGTAGGGCTCGCCGGTCACGGGGTTGTTCCCGTGACCTTCTCCGTCGTCGGTGCCGAGCCGGTTGTTGCCGAAGGCGCCCGGCGAGATGTCGATCATCGTCTCCTCGTCGGGATCGAGGATCGCCGAGAGACGAATCATCTCCACCGTCGACTCCACGAGCTCCTCGTCGTCCACGAGGCCCTCTTCGTCGAAGTACGGCACGCCCGCGCCGGTGCGGCGGAGCGCGAAGGGCGTGACGCCACCCCAGTTCGCGCCGATGTAGCCCTGGATGCCGGCGTCGGTGACGATGCCGTTCTGGGTGACCGCGACCGCGAGGTTGAGCGGCTGCCACTTGAGCCAGTCGTTCAGCGGCGCGCCGGGCTGGTCGACGACCAGGGGCGGGTTCACGAACTCGTAGCCGGTCTGATCGCGGTAGTTCTCGCCCTCGTTCGCGCCATCGTCCGCGAACTCCGCCACGATCGCCGCGCCGATGCGGTTGCCGAGCGCGCGCGGCGAGTCGCCCGTCGCGGTCGTGTCTTCCGGATCGAAGCCGAGGCGATCCATGAGCGCGTCGAAGCACGCGAGCGAGATCGGTCCGCCGTTCTCGAAGGAGTAGCGGTGCGAGAGCACGCGGTACGACGCGTAGCTGATGGCCTCCGTGCGCGCGGCGTCGACGTCGGCCGCGGTGAGCTTCTCGGTCACCACGTAGCCGTCCGCCGTCGCGTCGTAGGCCGCCCACGCGTCGTACATCGCGACCGCGTTGTGGAAGAGGTTGCGCGCGTGCACGCCGGGGCGCGGGATCGCACGGCGGATCGCGTTGAGGTTCGCCTCGTTCCAGCGGCGCGCGATGCTGCCGGTGGGGACCGGATCGATCTGCGCCTCCGGGCAGACGACCTGCGGCATCGTCGAATCGGGCATGCCGCCGTCCTCCGGAATCGGGCGCGTGTAGCGGCCGATCTCGCGGCCGTACGTGAGGATCGCGCCGTTGGTGAGCGCGGGAGTCAGCACGTTGCCGCCCACCGCGAAGAGGGTGCCCGTGGGATCGACCCACGCGGCATGCAGCGACTCGACGTCGATCGGCAGCTCGTGCACGAGCTCGACCCAGCGCGCGCCGCGTCGCTCGTACACGGTGCCCTCGAAGCCGGTGGCGAAACCGCCGCGAGAGGTCAGACAGACACCCTGGAGCAGCGGGCACGCTTCCGGCGTCTGATCGGTGACGATCTCTCCTTGGCCACCCACGAGAACGCCGTTGGAGGCACCTCCTACGGCCGCGACGTTTCCGTCTTCGACGTGAACGGTGAACAGCGTTTGATCGGTGCCGGTCTCGATCGTGGTGAAGGTGCCGTCGTTCGCGCGTTCGAGCAACAAGCCGTCGCCGCCCGCGATCCACAGGTGCTCGGCGTCGCCCCAGACCTTGAAGAAGCCAGGCACGTTGCCGCGGGCGTTCTTCGGGGTGCTCGCGGGCAGATCGACGTTCGACCACGCGGTGCCGTCGAAGCGCCAGAGGAAGCCGTCACGACCGCCTGCGAGGCTGCCGACCGCGTAGACCTCGGACGCGCTGCGGGCCCAGACACCGTAGATGGTGTGGGTCGCGACCCCCGGGGTGCGCATGCGCGTGAAGCTCGTGCCGTCGTAGCGGAGGATCGTGGCGTTCGCGCCGGCGAGGTACACGGGGCCGCCCGGGATCGCGTGGACCCACCAGAGGTCGCCGCGCGTGCCGGTGGGCACGCGGGTCCAGGCGGTGCCGTCGTAGCGCAGCACGATCGGACCGGCGCCGCGGTCGGATCCGACCACCCAGACGTCGTTCTCGCTCGTGCCGTGCACGCCGAGGAGCGCCTCGTCGAGCCCGTCCGCGGCGAGTGTCCACTCGGCCGGGTCGTCGTCGTCCGGACAGCCCGTGACGGTGAGAAGGAGCGCCGTCACGAACGCGACGGAACCAACGCGTGAGATCCCCATGGCGGCGCAGGTTAGCAAGGTACGGGCCGCTTGGGATCGTGCCGATGCGTGCCACTTCGATCCGACCTTCGATCCGCCCGCTTCGGTCCCGCACCGGCTCTCTTGCAGAGCGACGTCCCTCACCCGGTCGCTCCAGAAGTCGGCGGCTGACCCCGCCGACCAGGGCAGAAGTCGCGAAGGTGACGGGAGAACCGTCTATCGTTCGCCGTCATGACCGCGATCACCCACGAGCCCACGACCGTCTCCGTGAGCGACGGAACCGAGATGTCCGTCTTCGTCGCCCGTCCTGCCGACGACCACGACCATCAAGCCGGCGTGATTCTCTTGCAGGAGATCTGGGGCGTCAATTCCCACATCCGATCCGTCGCCGATCGTCTCGCGCGCCTCGGGTACACCGTCGCCGCGCCGGACGTCTTTCATCGAACGGCCCCGGATTTCGACGCGCCTTATACCGATTTTTCGGGCATGCAGCACGCACAGAAGCTGAGCGGCGAAGGCATCCGCGCCGATCTCTCCGCGACCTACGACCTGCTCTTCTCGACCCTCTCGCAGCGCGTCGACGCGCCGAAGATCGCGAGCCTCGGCTTCTGCATGGGCGGACGCCTCTCCTTCTGTGCCAACGCCTTCCATCCGCTCGCCGCCGCCGTCTGCTTCTACGGCGGCGGCATCGCGCAGAACCACCTCGATCTCGCGGCCGCGCAGCACGGCCCGGTCGCGCTGCTCTGGGGCGGCAAGGACAAACACATCACGGCCGAGCACCGGCGCAGCGTCGCGGACGCGCTCACGAGCGCAGACAAGCCGTTCGTCGAGCTCAACTTCGGCCACGCCGACCACGGCTTCTTCTGCGATCAGCGCGCGAGCCACGACGCGCACGCGGCCAAGGAGGCGTGGGCGTTCGTGACGACGTTCCTCGAGCACCACCTCGTGGACGACTGACCTCGCACCACCTCGCGGAGGAGTGGCGAACGAGGATTGGTCGCCGTTCGACGTTTGGTGAGCACGAGGCTCGGGATCGGCTCGGTCGTGCTCAGGTCCTCTCGGTGACGCTCATCGACGCGCGGGTGCGCCCGGGATCTCCGGATGCGTGGCGAGCCAGCGTTGCATGTCGTCCGCGGGCGCGTCGTAGCCCTCGCGTCGCGCGGTCGCCTCGCCCCGGGCGACGAGGGCGCGGCCACGCGTGGTGTCCTCGCCGCTCTCGTAGAGCGCGCGTCCGTACCAATAGTCGAGGTCGGCGCGCGCGAGCGGGCTCGCGGGCGACTCGTGCCGGATGCGCCACGCGCGCTCGAGCACGCCGAGCGCCTCGCGCGCGCGCCCTCGCTCGGTCTCCACGCTCCCGACGTTCTGCAGGATGATCGCGAGGTCCGGGTGGTTCGGGCCGAGCAGCCGCTCGCGCATCGCGAGCGCCTCGCGCCAACGCGCGATCGCTTCGTCGGCGCGTCCCGCGCGCGCTTCGGCCCCGGCCGAGTTCAGCAGCGCACGTGCGACCTCCGTGTGCTCGGGACCGTAGGCGGCGATCGTCGCCTCGAGCGCGGCGCCGTACTCGGGCAGCGCTTCTTCGACCGAGCCCGAGTGCACGAGCGCATCCGCGTACTTCAACCGCACGAACGCGAGCACCGGGTGCGTCTCCGGCAAGCTCTCCATCGCGAGGTCACGCGCGCGTCGCGCGATCGGCAGCGCCTCGTCGTGCCGGCCGGCGCCGACCATCGCGGCCGAGAGTCGAGCGTCGATCGCGAGCCGCTCGGGGTGGGCGTCGGGCAACGTCGACGGGAGCAGGCGCGCGCGCTCGAGCGGCTCGATCGCACCCACGAAGTCGCGCAGACGCGCGCGCACGTCACCGAGCTGTCGCAGCGGCTCGAGCAGCGCGAGATCTTCGGCGCCGCGTGCTCGCTCGACGAGGTCCACCGCGCGGGCGGCGTGGGTGAGCGCTTCGTCGCGTTTGCCCTGCGCGCTGCGGAGCTCCGCGAGCACGTTCTCGAGGCGCGACTGGAAGACCGGGCGCTCCTCTTCGAAGCTCGCGAGCGTGCCTTCCGCGATCTCGGCCCACACGTCGCCGAGCTCCGGCCGCGTGCGACGCACTCCGTCGACGTCGACCAGCGCGGTCGCTGCCTCCACGCGGCGATCGCGGTCGCCGATCCCGAGCGATCCGTAGAACGCCGCGCGAAGCTCGCGCGACGCGTCGTCGAAGCGACCGGCGGCCGCGAGCGCTTGCCCCTGCGCGAGGCGCGCATCGACCTGGAGCGGCGCGTAGTCGATGCCATCGACCTCGCGTCGCGCGACCTCGGCGCGTCGCAGCGCTTCGGTGAGCTCGCCGGACGCGATCGCCGCGCGCACGGAGGCGATCGTGAGGTGCGCGCGATCGACGGCTTCGACCAGCGCGCTCGGCGGTGGGTCGACGCCCGCGAGCAACGCGTCGGCATCGGCGCAAGCCGCGAACGTCGGGTAGAGCTGCAGCGCGCGCGTCAGTCGCTCGACCGATTCCGCGTCGGCGTCCGCGAGCTCCGCGGCGAATGCGTCGAGCTCCGCGCGGCGGCGATCGAGGCACGCCACGCGACGATCGAGCAGCGGCTGGCTCTGCGTCTCGCGCACGAACGTCGCTTCGCACGCGCCGCGGTAGCTCGAAGCCAGCTCGCTCGCGTAGCGATCGGCGGCGCGCACCGCGTCTTCCGCGAGGCGCTCCGCGAAGGGCACCGGCAACGCCCGCACGTGCGCCTCCAGCCGCGCCCGACGTGCCGCGCTCCACACCTCGTCGACCGGCGCACCCGCGTCCGCGCACGGTGCGACCTCACGAGACGTCCACAAGACGACCGAGCCGATACCGACCACCAGCGCGGCACCGAGCGCGGCGAACAGCCGTAACCGCCGTCGACGTCGTCGCGGTCGCTCGAGCTCGTCGCGCAGCGCGTCGACGAGCGCGCGCATGCTCTCGAAACGGCGCGTCGGATCGACGTCCAGCCCGCGGCGGAGGATCGCGCGCAGCCGCGCCGGCACGGGCGGCTTCGGCGGCGGCTCTTCGAAGCGGCCTTCGACGGTGGCGAGCGCGAGCTCCGGAAACGAAGCCGCGCGGATGGGCCGCTGTCCGTGGAGTGCTTCCCACAACGACACGCAGAAGGCCCATTGATCGCTCTTGTCGTCCGCGCGCTCCCCGCGGAAGAGCTCCGGCGCGATGTAGCCTGGCGTGCCGAGCACCGTGCCCGTCTTCGTCATGGCCTCGTCGCTCGCGTGCGCGTCGTCCTCGAACGCGCGCCCGTCCGTGACGTCACCCTCGCGTGCTTCGGGCCGATCGCTCACGGGCTGGTACGAGCGCGCGATCGACACACCGTCCGCTGCGCTCTCGCCGAGGTTCGTCGAGAGCGCGTCCACGAGCTCGTGCCGATCGTCGTCCCGATCGCCGCGCGAGAGCCCGAAGTCCCCCACGCGCACGCGCCCTTCGCGATCCACGAGAACGTTCGCGGGTTTGAAGTCGCGGTGCACCAACCCGGAGGCGTGCGCGGCCGCGAGCCCTTCGCCGGCGTCCACGAAGAGCGCGACCAGCTCCGCCCACGCCGCGCCCGCGCGCCAGCGATCGGTCGCGTGGAGCGCCTTGAGGCGCGCCGAGAGATCCTCCCCGTCGACGAGCTCCATCGCGATGAAGACCTGCGGCTCACCGCCCGAACCCTCGAAGGTGCCCGCGTCGAACACCTGCACGACGTTCGGGTGGCTCACGCGGGCCATCGATCGGGCCTCGCGCGCGAGCCGGGCGCGCGCCTCGGTGCCGATGCCGTCGCCGCCCATGATCTTGAGCGCGACGTCGCGTCCGAGCCGCGGATCGTGTGCGACCCAGACGACGCCCATGCCGCCTTCGCCGATCGGACGCTTCAGCCTGTAGCGACCGACGCGATCGGGACGCCGCTCCGCCTCGCGAGGGCGGGCGCGCTCGGGCTTGGTGGTCGGCGTGTCGCTCACGCGCTCCGGATCGTACACGCCCGGTCGAGGATCGCGCAGCGGTGGGTTCGATCCGCGCGAGGAGGTCGCGAGCGGTCGAAGGCTCGGTGTGAACGGCGCGCTGCGAACGGCGCACTTCGAACGGCGCGCTGCGAACGGCGCACTT
>ERZ761602.5520-NODE-5520-length-14908-cov-10.433246_pt1 | contig 14908 bp, 13 predicted proteins | sample MGYA00512165_ERZ761602 | MGnify/ENA primary metagenome ERZ761602 (study PRJEB28899, sample SAMN02445085) | bioreactor sludge metagenome | biome: EBPR sludge; isolation source: Thorneside wastewater treatment plant | place: Australia: Brisbane, Thorneside...
CTCCATGCCGCCCCCGATCCCCGCCCCCCTCCGCCGCGCCGTCCGGGCCCAGCTCCGCCCCACGGTCCGCCAGCTCGCCGCCGACCTCAGCCTGGTCGACGAACCCGAGCCCGAGCTGGTCGACCAGGCCGGAGAGGCCCTGCTGCGGCGCATCGGCGGCATGGCGCCGCACCTGGGCATCGGCATGGCCGGCCTGACCCTGGTCTTCGATCTCAGCTGCCTGAGCGCGGGTGGGCGCTACGCCTCCCTCGACCCCGACGCCCGCGCCCGGATTGTCGAGCGCTGGCGAGCCCTGCCCGGACCGCTGGCCAACTGGGCGCTGTTCTACGAGAAGATGGGCGCCTTCTCCTACTGGTCCGTACTCGAAGCGAGGGACGGCCATGACTGAGCTGTCCTGCGAGGTGCTGATCATCGGCTCCGGCCCCGGCGGCGCCACCACCGCCGCCCTGCTGGCCGAGGCCGGCCGCGACGTGCTGATCGTCGAGGAGGGCCCCGATCTGACCATCGACAGCGCCCCCTCCTACTCGATGGCCGAGCTGGACCAGAAGTACCGAAACGGAGGGCTGAACACCTCCTTCGGGCGCACCCCCGTCACCTACATCGAGGGCCGCTGCGTCGGCGGGGCCAGCGAGATCAACGCCGCGCTCTACCATCGTCCTCACGAGGGCACGCTGGAGGACTGGCGCCGGGAGTACCAGATCGCCGACTTCGGCTTGCAGGCGCTGATCCCCGAGTTTCAGCAGATCGAGCGGGAGATGAGCGTCAGCCGCCGGGCCGACGGGCTCTCGCCCTCCAGCCAGACCTTGATCCAGGGGGCCGACAAGCTCGGCTGGAAGCACGCCGAGATCGAGCGCTTCTGGAAGTACGAGGGGGCGCCGGCTGGACAGATCGATCGCGGCCGCAGACAGTCGATGACCGAGACCCTGATCCCTCGCGCGCGGGCCGCCGGGGCGCGGCTGGTCCCCGACACCCGGGTCCTGCGGCTGGTGATGAACGGTCCGCGGGCGGTCGAGGCCCACGCCCAAGGCCCGGACCGCAAGCGCGTCCGGATCCGCTTCGAGCAGCTCGTCCTGGCCGCCGGCGCCGTCCAGACCCCCGTCCTGCTGCGCCGCAGCGGGATCCGCCGCAACATCGGCGACGCCCTGCGCCTGCACCCGATGATGCGGGTGGCGGCCCGCTTCGACCACCGGGTCAACGACCCCGCCTTCGGCGTGCCCGTCCAGCAGGTTGAACAGTTCAAGCCGGCCCTGACCCTGGGCTGCAGCCACAGCAGCCCGCCCCACATCGCCCTCTGGCTGGGCCGGCAGGTGCCCGAGCGCCAGCGCATCATGGCCGAGTGGCAGAACGTCGCCGTCTTCTACGTCGCCGTCCAGGGCGAGGGCCGCGGCACCGTTCGCGCCCTGCCCGGCCTGGGCGAGCCCCTGGTCCGATACGAGAACACCGACCGCGATCACCGCCTGCTGGGCGAGGGCCTGCACCACCTCGGCCGCCTGCTCTTCGAGGCCGGGGCGCTGCAGATCATGAGCCCGGTCGACGGCGAAGCTCCGATCAACACTCCGACCGGCCTCCCCCGCCTGCTGGATCTGCCCCACAAGGGCATCGCCGTCTCGACCATCCACCTCTTCAGCAGCCTGCCCATGGGCGAAGACCGCGAGCGCTGCGCGGTGGACAGCTACGGTCGCCTGCACAGCTACGAGAATGTGCGCGTGCATGACGCCAGCATCCTGCCGACCTCGCCGGGGGTGAACCCGCAGGGGACGATCATGGCCATCGTGCGACGCAACACGCGGCAGATGCTGGCCGGAGGTGGTAGGCTTCGCTCCTGAGCCCCAGGAGCAGCGATGGACGATCAAGACTTCGACCCTGTCCAGGAGGAGGCCGAGGACCGCGACTTCCTGGCTCGCCAGAAGCGCACGCACGACGAGCGCGCCGCCGCGCTCGATGCGCGGCAGGGCATCCTCCGCCTGAGCGAGCGCCCTCGCAAGGAGCTGATCGAGTCGGTCAAGCGCTCGATCCCCGGCTCCCGCGACGCCCACCGCCTGTTCGACCTCGTCATCGAGCGCCTGGGTGAGCGGGCCGAGCTGGACGTCTGGTCGGCCCCCTTCGAGCGCTGCCTGCTGCTGCGCGAGGAGGGGCGGCCCGGCTGGTACCTGCCGCAGCGCCTGATCACCATGGTCGACGAGCAGGTCCAGCCGAGCAGCGGCGGCATCGGCTTCACCCTGCAGGTCCCCCCTCGCCTGCAGCGACGCATGGACCGGATGAAGGAGTGGGAGGCCGCTGAGGCCGCCCCCAAGGCCAAGGAGGAGGCCGCGCCGCTGAGCCTCTCGCCCGGTGGGCAGCCCGGGCGGCTCCGCGTGCAGGAGGGCTCCTCCTCGATGGAGATCGTCTACGACGAGCGCGGCGCCATCAAGGAGACCAGCACCAGCATGGGCGACTTCCACGGCTACGGGGACTGGCGCAGAGACCCCTTCTCGCTGGACACCCTGGCCCGCCCCCCTCAGCCTCCGCCCATCTCGATCCTGCTGGACCCCTCCCTCCAGCCCGAGGGGATCCCGCTGGACCGGCTGGCCGAGCTGGTCTGCGCGGTGGACCTCGCCGCTCGCAACGCCGGCCGGGTCTGGATGCCCTGCCCGCAGCCGGGGACCGTCACCGGCTCCTGGCGGCGCGGCCTGCAGAGCCTGAGGGAGGCCGAGTGGCGCGGCGAGGTGGGCGAGCAGGGCGGCTGGGTGGTGATCGACGGCTGGAACGGCACCGCCCTGGTGGTGGGCCCCGACCGGGACCAGGCCTTCGCCGCCTGGCAGGAGGAGGTCCGCGCGCTCCAGCCCCTGCCCCCGGTCCCGCCGCCCGTCCGGGAGCTCCCCGAGCCCGAGCCCGAGCCCGAGCCGCCGGAGTCCCCCCCTGACGAGGACGTCATGATCGCCAGCACCGGCCTGATCGAATTCCGCGTCGTGCCCCCGGTGGACATCCCCTGGCCCGCCCCGCGCCCGGAGAACGTCGCCGCCGTCGCCTTGCCCTTGCCCGCCCTGCCCGGGCTGCCCCCCTTCCTGGCCCGGCAGGGCTTCTCGCGGGCCCTGCGCTTGTGGGGCGAGCACGGCGAGGTCGGCTTCACCTTCCTGCGCGAAGAGTCCGACGGCCTGCTGCTGGTGGGCGACGACGCCGTCGAGCCCATCGAGGCCCTCGGCTTCGCGCACCTGGAGCAGGAGATGGACCGCATCGCCGCCGAGGTCCGCGAGAGCCTGCGCTCCTTCCCGCGGGGCAGCCCCGACGAAGAGCTGCGCTACTCCACGGTGATCCAGAGCTACCTGGCCTGGGACTGGCTCGGCCGGAGCCCGGAGATCGGCGGCGCCGGGACCTCCTGGAGCGAGCGCTTCAGCTTCCAGGGCCTGGGCCCGGACGCTCGCCACAAGGTGATCCGCGTCCGGTTCCGCAGCTCGCTGGCCCCCTGAAGCGTCCCCTTCTCGCTTTACATCGCCGCTCAGGGCGCTAAGCTAGCCGGGCACCCCCAACGAAGGAGCCTCCATGCTTCGTTCCCTGTCTCTCGCCGCCCTCCTCGCCTTCTCCGTGCCGGCCCTGGCCTGCCCGATGGCCGACGCCGCCGCCTACAAGGCCGCCGTGCAGCAGGTCGACGCCGCCGCCGGCACCAAGGTCAGCATCGCCATCACCGGCCTGAAGGACGGCGACTGCTCGTCCAAGGTCGCCGCCATGCTCAAGCAGGTGGACGGCGTGGTCGACGCCGCCGTGGACTACCAGTCCGGCACGACCCGCGTGGCCTTCGACGCCAGCAAGACCAGCACCGACAAGCTCGTCACCGCCATCGCGGCGGCCGGCTACACGGCCAAGGTCGACACGTCCAGCTAGGCGTCGTCCCCTGCGCCCGCGACGATCTCGTTGCGGGCGCGGGTGGCGTCCTCCCGCAGCCTCGCGGCGGCGGCCTGAAGCTCCGGAGACAGGTTTTCGACCTTCTCCGGAGCGTTCTCGTTCAGGATGTGGCGCCAGGCCCGCTCCACCTCGAAGCGCGAGGCCCCCTCGCTGAGGCCGAGCACCTCGAAGGGGCTGCGCTCGAAGGCGATCAGCTTGGGGCCGCGCTCTTCGGGCTCGGGCTGCACGCCGGAGTCCAGCCAGGCGCCCAGGCGCCTCAGCAGCGGCCAGAAGAGCCAGGCGAGGCCCGCCAGGATGGCGAGCACGACGACGATGCGGATCAGTCCCATCCCGACACTCTATTGCGGCGGGCCTAGACCAACTGCCCGATCGTCGTCATCCGCGGAAAGTAGAACTGGCTCCAGGCCTGTCGGAACATGCCCACCATGGGGCTGGGGATGTGGGCATGCACCACCCGGATGGAGCAGCCGCGGACCCGCTCCTCGAAGGTCAGCTCCAGGCGCGTGTCGTCCATGTCCGGGGTGAAGTCCTCGGTCCGCCAGGTCTGCGCGATGACCTTGGGCCGGTCGAGGTAGACGAACTCGCCCACCACCGAGCCTCCCCAGAGGCTGTAGGCCCCGCCCACCCGTGGGTCGATCAGCGCCGGGGCCTGGGCCAGCAGGCTGTGCTTGTGGCTGTCCATCCAGGTGTCCCAGACGAGCTGCGGCTTTACGAAGAGGTCGACAGAGAGCTCGATGGACTGCAGGCGCATGGCGGACTCCTCTTTCCCGATCTAACCCCAGCAGCCGCCACGCCGCAGGTCGACCCGCCCCCTTGAGCCGGGTAGAGCAGGGGGTCTGGAAGGAAGTCCCATGTCGCGCGTGCCCACCGGTCGCCTCCGTCGCCTCGCGAACCTGGCCAAGACCAGCGCGACCACCGGCGTCGCCCTGCTGCGGCACGCCGACGACGTGGCCTCCAAGGTCGAGAAGACGACCGAGGTGCTCAGCAACATGCGCGGCATGGCCACCAAGGTGGGCCAGATGGCCAGCTATGTCGACGGCATCGTGCCCGATCAGCACCGCATGGTCTTCGAGAAGAGCATGGCCAAGCTGCAGAGCAAGGCCCAGACCTCGACCGCCTCCGACATCCGTGCGGTCGTGGAAGAGGACCTGGGCGGCTCGATCAGCTCGCTCTTCGCCGAGTGGCAGGACGAGCCCATCGCCAGCGCCTCCATCGGCCAGGTGCACCGCGCCCGGCTGCTCGACGGGCGGGCCGTCGCCGTCAAGGTCCAGCACCCCGGCATCGGCGAGGCCCTCGAAGCCGACCTCGACAACGGCGTCGTGGTCAAGATGGCCGTCGACATGTTCGGCATGCGCCGGCTCGAGGCCAACCGCTTCCACCAGGAGATCCGCCAGCGCTTCCTCGAAGAGCTGGACTACCGCCTCGAAGCCCGCCGCCAGGACGAGTTCCGCCTCCTGCACCTCGAAGACCCCGACATCCGCATCCCCCAGGTCTTCCTGGAGCGCACCGCCGAGCGCGTCCTGACCACCGAGTTCGTCGAGGGCCGCCCCTACGCCGTCGTCATGCACGCCCGCGAGGGCGCCCGCGCCCGCTACGCCGAGACCCTCTGGCGCTTCGTCTACGGCTCGATGGTCCTGGGCGGCTGGTTCAACGCCGACCCGCACCCCGGCAACTACCTCTTTGGCGAGGACGGCCACATCACCTTCCTCGACTTCGGCTGCGTCGAGCAGATCCCCGTCGAGCGCCGCCGCCAGGTCGTCTCCATGCACCGCGCCGCCGCCGTCGGCGACTGGGACTCCCTCAACAAGGCCGGCGCCGCCCTCCTCCAGACCCAGGGAGGCGCCTACGAAGAGCGCGCCCTCGCCTACCTGCGCGAGATCCTGCGCCCCGTCAGCGAGTCCCCCTTCCGCCTCAGCCCCGAGTACGTCCGCAACGTCGTCCAGATGTTCAAGGCCAACTTCAAGGACTTCGGCAAGGGCGAGGCCGGCGACGGCTTCGTCGCCCTGCCTCCCGGGATGATCTTCCTGAACCGGCTGCAGTTCGGGTTCTACAGCATCCTGGCGCGGTTGAACGCTCCGGTGGACTACCGGGATGTCGAGGCGAAGTTCATGCATCGGTGGGATGAGATGCCGGAGAGTCGGGGGTAGCGAGGATGTACTGTCCCACGGGGAGAGAATGCGTTCGACGTGCCCATTCAGATCTTACAATCACCGCCACTTCAATGAACGGTCCACCGGGCGCGACAAATCGCGCCCCTACACGTTGCATCGTAGGGGCGCGATTCATCGCGCCCGAGACGGTCCACCGGGCGCGATAAATCGCGCCCCTACACGTTGCATCGTAGGGGCGCGATTCATCGCGCCCGAGCCCGTCCCCGGCTGCTCGCGCATCGGCCTCAACAGCAGGCTGTTCAACAAGAAGGACTTTCACTGTTCGCACTGAGGCCAACCATGAAACTCCTCTACTCAAACGCATCCTCATACACATACACCGGCACCCCCGTAAACTTCAACGTCACCGACACCTGCGTACACTGCCCCGTCGCGTCCGGCGCGAGGTCCGCGGCGCTGTCCACCAACGAGTCGATCAGCTCGAACACATCGTCCATGATGTTCGCCGCCTGCGAGACCTCGCGCAGCTGATCCGTCGACAGCCCCCCGCCGACCACCCCGGAGATCGTCCCGTCCTCATGCACCTGGTACCGGATCTTCCCGTCCAGCAGCGTAAACCGGATCGACGCGTCCAGGATGTCCAGCGCGAGATCCAGCGTGATCGGCCCGCCCTCCACCTGACCGTCCACGATGGACACCTCGGGGATCTCCACCGTCGGGAACTCCGGATCCAGATCAAACGTCTGCGCCGGCAGCATCGAGCCCGAGGTGTCCGTCATCGGCTCGCCGGTCCCCCGACGCAGGGCGATGCTGACACACTCGTCCTGGTGCAGATCCTCGGCCCCGGCGATCTCCGGGATGAGCAGGATCTCCCCGTTCTTGATGTGCGCGTCGATGATGGTCTCGGCCGAGATGAACTCGGTCGTCTCCAGCACGGGGATCAGCCGGGCGAAGGCGTTGTCGATGCCGACCTGGCCGGTGGGCGAGACCATGTCGGGGATGCCGCAGCCCGCGGAGTCCCCGAAGTCGGTGGCGGCCTCGTCCAGATCGAAGCCGTCGCTGCTGCCGTCTTCCTCGACCCGCACGAAGAGCAGGCTGTTGAGCACCCAGTGCTGCCGCCCGCCGCTGGCGTCGCAGGTGGACAGATCCGGCTCGGCCGAATCCGACGATGAGGATGGAGAACCACAGGCCAGGGCGAGGAGGAGGATCATGCTTCAATCCCGCTGAGGCCTTCGTCGTCCTCGGCCGCGTCCGAGCCGAAGCTGCTGACGTTCATCTCCATCGAGCGCTGCAGGCTGATCAGCAGCCGAGTGACGTTCTCGCCGGAGTAGCTGCGGTAGTGGTGGTCCTGCTTGAAGTAGCCGCAGGCCCCGCCGGCCAGCACCACGGGCAGCTCGTCGACGGCGTGGGTCTGGGCGAGGCTGACCTCGGTGCAGGCCAGCACGGCGCAGTTCTGCAAGAGGGTGCCGTCACCCTCCTCGATGTCCTCGAGCTTCTGCAAGGTGGTGGCCAGCATCTCCATCAGCCGCACGGTGATGGCGTTGACCTCGGGCTGATCGCCGCCCTCGTTGTGGGTGAGGTCGTGGTGGCCGGAGCTGGCCTCCTCGAAGAGCAGGTTGCTGACCGGATCGTGGGTGAAGTGGGCGAAGACCCGCGTCTGATCGCAGGCCAGGGCCATCGCCAGCATCGTGCTCATCGCCTCGTTGCGCGCCTCGATCTGCGGCCGGCCCAGCAGATCGCTGAAGTCGGCGGACAGCGCGGGGGTCCGCTCGCAGGCCTCCAGGTTCGGCGGGTTCTCCTCCAGGATGGCCAACCTCTGTTCGAGCTCTCGCACGCCGTCGAGGTGCTGCTCCAGCCGCGCCTTGTCGGCCGCCCCCAGCCGCGCGTTGAGCCGGCTGATGTCGCCCATCACCGCGTCCAGCGCGCTGCGCCGCAGGCCCAGGCTGGGGTTGACGACGCCCTTCTTGCCCGGCTCGATGAAGGTCTCGCCGAAGATGCGCTCGTAGAAGGCGTAGGGGTCGGTCTCCGGCGGGTTGCGGCTGTTGGGGCCGGTGTAGGACTGCCCGCTGCAGTCCGAGGCCGCCGTCTGCACCGAGCGGTAGATGTTGGAGCCGCCGATCGCCGCGGCGATGACCTGGTCGATCGTGGCCGCGCCGTAGGTGTTGTCATCGCCGGTCGACTGCAAGGGCGTCGCCGTCAGCATCCCCGCCGCGCCGGAGGTGTGCGGCACCGTGTTCGTCAGCAGCGACTTCAGGCCGGTGACCACGCACAGTCGGTGCTTGAGGGCCGCCAGCGGGGCGAGCTGCTCGGAGAGCTCCCAGGCGTCGCCGTCCCCGGTGTTGGTCGGGGTCCAGCGGTCGGGGATGTTTCCATTGCCCCAGAACCAGAGGCCGAAGCGCCGCGGCAGGACGCCGTCGCAGGCGTAGGCGGTGCCGCCCGCGTTGAACATGGCCGCCAGCGGAGGCAGGGCCAGGGTGACCACGGCGCCGCGGGCCACGCCGCCCAGCAGGGCGCGGCGGGAGAGGGGCTGTCCGACGCGCCAGTCGAGGGCCCGAGAGGGGAAGAGAGGCTTCATGAGCCGGTGTCCTCGCTGAGGGAGTCTTCGGCGACCGGGCCGGGCGTGCGGAAGGCCGGAGAGAGGGCCACGTCGCGGAAGAGCCAGAGCACCCGGTGCCCGGCCCCCTCGAAGCCCTCGGCGTGCCAGTCCTGGAGCGAGTCGTCCAGCTCGTCGGAGAGGCTGCCGGTCGCGTACTTCAGCAGGGTCCTGGACAGACAGGGTCCCGTCTCGGGGTGGGCGGCGATCAGCTCGCCGAGCTGCCAGGCGTCGACGAAGGCCTCCCCGTCCAGCTCGCCGCTGGCGTCGATGGTGACGTCGTTCTCGACCTCCCGCCAGCGCCCGATGCCGTCGAAGTTCTCGAAGCCCAGCCCGATCGGGTCGGTCAGCACATGGCAGGAGGCACAGAAGGGGTCTTCGAGGTGGATGGCGATGCGGTCGCGCATGGTCGCCGCGTCGCGGCTGACCTCGGGGATGCCGGTGTTGGCGTCGGCCGGCGGGTCGGGGATCACCTGGCAGAGCAGGACCTCGCGCACGAAGATGCCGCGAGCGGTGGGCGAGGTCGAGGTGGCGTGCGACTGCAGGGCCAGGAAGGAGGCCTGCCCGAGGAAGCCGCGGCGCCCATCGGCGATGTCGAGCCAGACCTCGCCGAAGCCCTCCCGCTCGGGCGCTGGAACATCGTACAGGGCGGCCAGGGTGCGGTCGAGGAAGGTCCGCCGGGTCGTGAACAGATCCAGGTAGCTGGCGTCGTCCTCGTAGACCAGGGCCTCGATGCCCAGCAGGCTCTCCTCCCGGGCCGAGGGGCCCAGGGTGTCGGACATATAGGTGAAGACGGTCGGGTCCTTGGAGAGGCTGTCCAGCCGGTCGAGCTGGAGCATCTCCGAGAAGAAGTTTCGCAGGCCCTCGCGGGAGCGCTCGTCGGCCAGCAGGCGGTCGACCTGGGCGGAGTAGCCGGCCTCCTCGGACAGCTCACCGGCCTCGGCCGCGGCCAGCAGCTCCTCGTCCGGGGCGGTGTTCCAGAGGAAGAAGGACAGTCGGCTGGCCAGCTCGAAGTCGTCGAAGCGCTCCCCGTCGCCGAGCTCCACCCGGTAGAGCAGGTAGGGGCTCATCAGCAGGGCCGAGAAGGCCACCTCCAGCCCCTCGTGGAAGTCGTCGAGCACCAGCCCGGCCTCGGCGGCGACCAGCACCAGCAGCTCGAGCTCCTCGGCGCTGAGGGGCCGGCGCCAGGCCTTGCGCCCCAGGGCCGCGATGGCCTGGCTGGCGCAGTCGTCGTCGCGGACGTCGACGGGCGTGCAGGGCACCCAGGCCGCCTTCAGCGACTCGGAGTCCATCACCTGCCCGGCGATCGAGCGCGCCGCGGACTCGTACTTCTCGATGCCATAGCTGCTGATGGTCGTGTAGCTGGCGCCGACCGCGTACAGACCCTCGATGCGCTGGTCGGGGTCCAGGCTGGAGGGCACGACCACCTCTGCGCCGAACAGGTCCCGCATCACGTTGCGGTACTGGGCGTCGGTGAGCCGCTTGAGGCGGGTGTCGGGCGATTGCACCTCGGGCGCCGCCGGCCGCGTCTCGGCGGGGGTCGGGTCCTGGGTACAGGAGAGCAGGGCGAGGAGGAGGTGCATGGCGGCGGGAGGATAGCAGAGCCCGGCCCCGGGGTCAGCGGCTCAGGCGATTTCTCGCGCGAAGCGCAGCAGCCGCTCGGCGACGGCCGCCGGCTGCCGCAGCATCGGGGCGTGGCACCAGCCCGGGGGCAGCTCGATCCGAGCGCCCGGCGGCAGGTGCAGGCGCAGGAAGTCCAGGTTGTCCGCCGGCAGGACCCGCTCCTCGCCACCCCAGAGCAGCAGGGTCCGCTCCGGCAGCCGCCCGACCTCCTCGGCCGAGAGCAGATGGCCCGCCTCGATGGCCTCGACGAAGCCGCGCACCCCGGGGCGGGCCAGCCTCAGCCGGAAGGCCGGGTGCAGCAGGCCGGCCAGCGGGTGCGGGCCGCCGATGGCCTGCTCCAGGAAGCGGCGGCTGGTCGCCGGGTCGGCGCCGCGGAAGGGCGAGAGCAGGGTGCTGAGCTGAGCCGCCGAGAGCGGGGCACCGGCGGGGGAGAGCAGGACGAGGCCGGCGACCCGCTCGGGCCGGCGCAGGGCGAGGCGGGCGGCGAAGAGGCCGCCGAGCGAGTTGCCCACCAGGATCACCGGCCCCTCGACCAGCGTGTCCAGGGCCTGGGCGACCGCCTCCTCGACGGCCTCTCGCGGGCGGGGGCCCGAGGGCAGCGGGCTGCGGCCGTGGCCGGGCAGGTCCAGGGCGACGAGGCGCCGGAAGGCCGGCAGCAGCGGCAGCAGCACGGGGGCGCAGTCGGCGGCGACGGAGCCCAGGCCGTGCAGCAGCACCAGGGTCGGCAGCTCGCCGCGGCCGCGGGCCTCGACGGCGTAGAGCGGGCCGTGAGCGGTGAGCACCTGTCGACCGGTGAAGCCGAAGGGCCGCAGGCTGAGCACGGCGAGGCGGTCGAGGGTGTCGACGACGGTCATGTACGCAGTGTAGCTGGGAGAAGCCGCGGCGTGATGCCTCCCAGCTCCTCCGCCAGGATGTCGAAGACGAGGCGTATGCGGCGGGCCGTGTGCACCTCTCGGTGGGTGAGCAGCCAGATGGGGAAGGTGATGGCCGGCACCTCCTCCAGCACCTGGACGAGCTCGGGCATGGTCCGGGCGATCTCCGGCATGACCGGGCAGATGCCGAGGCCCTGCCGCGCCAGCGCCCAGGAGATCAGGGAGCTCTCGCTGCAGAGCCGGAAGCTCTCCGGACCCAGGTCCAGGCCCAGCTCGCAGAGGTAGGCGGCGTAGCGCCCGTCGGTGTCGTCGCCGATGAAGACCGCGCCGGTGGCCTCGGCCGCGCGGCGGGGGTGGCCGTGGCGGGCGACCCAGGCCTTGGAGGCGTAGAAGGAGGCCGTCGCGTCGCGGATCCAGCGGCCGACCAGCTCGGGCTCGGTCGGCCGCACGTGCCGGATGGCGATGTCCGCCTCGCGGCGCCGCAGATCGCTGAGGGAGTTGGCCACCAGGACCCGCACCGTCACGCCGGGGACCTCCTCCCGGACCCGCCGCAGCATCGGGGGCAGCAGGTACATGGCGACCGCGTCGCTGGCCGAGATCGTGACCGTGCCGTCGACCGCCTCGGAGCGCCCCAGGGCCCCCAGGTCCAGGGCCGCCGCCGCCTGCCCCATGGCGCTGGCGTGCGGCGCCAGGGCCCGGCCCGCCTCGGTCAGCACCAGCCGCTTGCCGATGCGCTCGAAGAGCGCGACGCCGAGGGACTCCTCCAGGGCCTGGACCTGCCGCGAGAGCGTCGACTGGCTGAGCCCCAGCGCCTTGCCCCCCGCCGTCAGCGAGCCCCCCTCCACCGCCGCCAGGAAGGCCCGAACCTGGTTCCAGTCGAGGTCGTTCATGCGCTGACGCATATCGCTGCTGCAGGTTCCGCCGCTACCATCCACGACCGCATGAAGTACGTGCCTCTCATGACCACCGCCACCGCCGACACCCGCTTCTGGGACAAGACCGCCCGCTCCTACGCCAAGAGCCCGATCGAGGATCCCGAAGGCTACGAGCGCACCCTCGCCCGGGTCGGAGCCCTGCTCTCGCCCCAGGACCGGGTCCTGGAGCTGGGCTGCGGCACGGGCAGCACCGCGCTGCGCCTCGCCCCCCTTGCTGGGAGCTGGCTGGCTACCGACCTCTCTCCCGAGATGATCACCATCGCGCGGGAGAAGCTCCTGGCCTCGCCCACCCCGGGGCTGCGCTTCGAGGCGGCGACGGCCTCGACCGCGGAGGAGGCGGAGGGCGGCTACGATGTGGTCGTCGGGTTCAACTACCTGCACCTGGTCGAGGATCTTCCGGCCACGCTGGCCCACATCCGTTCGCGATTGCGCCCCGGGGGTCTGTTCGTCAGCAAGACCGCCTGCATCACCGAGCTGAACCCGCTGATCCGAATGGCCATCCCGCTGATGAGGCTGGTCGGCAAGGCCCCGGCGACGGTCGGGGTCTTCGGCGAGGCCGAGCTGGTCAAGGCGATCGTGTCCGCGGGCTTCGCGGTGGAGGCGGTCGAGCGGCACGGGGCCAAGGGCAAGGATCTGCGCGCCGTGGTGGTCGCTCGGGGCTAGGCTCGCCCGGGCCGCGCGCGCCCGCTACACTCGCCGGATGCCCGCACCCGTCGAGAGCCGTGGACTGATCCTTCGCCTGCTGCAGGGCTCCACCCAGGACCCCTGGGGCCAGGATCCCGACGCCTTCCGCCCCGAGTCCGCCCGCGCCGCCATCCAGGCGCTGCGCTGGTTGTACGGCCCCGGAGGCTACTTCAAGGTCGAGGTCCAGGGCTGGGAGAACGTCCCCCCCGCGCCCGTGATGATGGTCGGCAACCACTCCGGCGGGACCTCGATCCCCGACGTCTGGGCCTTCGCCAGCCAGTGGTACGAGCACTTCGGCTTCGAGCGCATCATCCACCCGATGGCCCATGAGATGGTCTTCTCGACCCGCTTCACGGGGGCGCCCTTCACCCGGATGGGGGTGCTGCGGGCCCAGCCGGCTCGCGCGGTGGAGATCCTGCGGCGCTGGCGGCGCGACCTGCTGGTGATGCCCGGGGGCGACCGCGACACCTGGCGGCCCTGGACCGCGCGCTACCAGGTCCAGTTCGCCGGCCGCAAGGGCTACATCCGCACCGCGCTGGCCGCCGGCGTGCCGATCGTTCCGGTCGCCCACTCCGGCGCGCACAACACCCTGCTGGTGCTCAGCGACGGGCACCGCCTCGCACGGCGCATCGGCCTGCACAAGGTCGCCCGGGCCCAGGTCTTCCCGATCCACCTCTCCCTGCCCTGGGGCCTGGCCATGGGCCCGATGCCGCACTGGCCGCTGCCGACCCATATGCGCTACCGGATCCGCCCGCCGATCTACCCGCCCGCCGGCTGGGAGCCGGGCCAGGAGCCTCCGCCCGAGCTGGTCGAGGAGCTCGACGAGCGCGTGCGCGCCTCGATCCAGCAGGGCCTGGACGAGCTGCGCGCCGAGCGCCCCGCCTGGCGCAAGGCGGTTGCCGACCGGATGGAGCGAGCGCTGGGCCCGCCGAAGGCATGAACTTCACCGAGCTGGCCTTCCTGCCCTTCCTGGCCACAGTCCTCGTCGGCTACTGGGCCGTGCGGGACCGCCGCCTCCAGAACTTGTGGCTGCTGGGCGCCAGCCTCGTCTTCTACGGCTGGCACGACCCGCGGTACATCGGGCTGCTGCTCTTCGTCGCCGCCATCGACTACCTCGCCCCGCTGGCCATGCGGGCCTGGCCCCGCCACCGCAACGCCGCGCTGGTCCTCTCGCTGGTCGCCAACCTGGGCACCCTGGCACTGTTCAAGTACCTCGACTTCTTCCTGGCCAGCTTCCTCCCCTCGGTCGAGCCCGTCGGCCTCCCCCTGCCGGTCGGCATCTCCTTCTTCACCTTCCAGTCCATGAGCTACACCATCGACGCATGGCGGGGTCGGCTGGAGCCGAGGCGCTCCTTCGTCGACTACTTCGCCTACATCGCGATGTTCCCCCAGCTCGTGGCCGGCCCCGTCGAGCGGGCGAGGGATCTGTTGCCCCAGCTCGAAGCCCCCCGCCGCTTCAAGCGGGAGGCCTTCGCCGAGGGCATCTCGCTGGCCCTGCGAGGCGCGGTCAAGAAGGTCGTCATCGCCGACACCCTGGCGCTGTACGTCGACACCGCCTTCGCCCGCGAGGGCCTGCCCGGACCGGTCGCCGCCGCCGCCACCCTGGCCTTCGCCGTCCAGATCCTGGCCGACTTCTCGGGCTACACCGACATCGCCCGCGGCGTGGCCGCCATGATGGGCTTCCGCCTCGTCCAGAACTTCAACGCGCCCTACGCCGCCACCTCACCATCGGACTTCTGGCGGCGCTGGCACATCTCGTTCTCGTCGTGGATCCACGAGTACCTGTACGTCCCGCTGGGCGGCTCCCGGCATGGTTGGCTGCGGACTGTGTTTGCGACGGTGGTCGCGATGCTGCTCTCGGGGCTGTGGCATGGGGCAGCCTGGCACTTCGTGGCCTGGGGGGCCTGGCATGCGGCGCTGCTGTTGGCCTGGCGGGCCGGGGGAGCGGTGTTGCCGGAAGGAGTGCGCGCGCGGCTGCGGTTGTTGCGGGTGCCAACTGTCTTCCTTGGGGTGCTCGTCGGCTGGTATCTCTTCCGGGTGCCGGCTTTGCCCGGGGGGGCGGAGCTGGCCGCGCTGGCCAGGACCGGTGAGGCGGCGGATCTGGCGGATGCGCTGCGGCTGGTCAGCCTCGCGGGGGTGACGGGGGCTGCGTCGGTGCTGCTGGGGAGGCCGATGCCACGGTCGGCGGGGGGGAGGGCGGCGGTGTGGGCG
>ERZ761602.5522-NODE-5522-length-14905-cov-7.417710_pt1 | contig 14905 bp, 12 predicted proteins | sample MGYA00512165_ERZ761602 | MGnify/ENA primary metagenome ERZ761602 (study PRJEB28899, sample SAMN02445085) | bioreactor sludge metagenome | biome: EBPR sludge; isolation source: Thorneside wastewater treatment plant | place: Australia: Brisbane, Thorneside...
CGCCGAGCGTTACGTGCTCGCCGTTCATTACCAGCGAGGTGCGGTCGAGCCAGGCGTGTTTTGCCTCAAGCCGATCGAGCTTTGAACCCTTGAACCGGGCAAGTTCCACCGAGTTCGTAAAGCTGCATGTCTCCGCCAACGAGCCCTTCAGCTCCGAAGCGACGATATAGACCTCATCGCCGACCTTGACCGCGGAGTAATCAAAATCAGGATGGACTGCGATGCCGAGATTCGCCGGCAGCGTCCAGGGTGTCGTCGTCCAGATGACGAGGAACACCTTTTTACCGGCAAGAGCGGGATCGATCGAGGCCGGATCGGACCGAAGCGGAAACTTCACATAGACCGAGGGCGACGTATGCTCTTTGTATTCGACCTCGGCCTCGGCAAGCGCGGTCTGGTCGTGGATGCACCAATAAACGGGCCGCAATCCTTTGTAAACATATCCGCGTTCGAGGAAACGCCCAAAGAGCCTTGCCGTCGCCGATTCATACTCGGCGGACATCGTAAGATACGGGTTCTCCCATTCGCCGAGGATTCCTAGCCGCTGAAAGTCGCGCGTCTGGTTGTTCATCGCCGTCGAAGCGTGCTCGCGGCAGATGCGCCGAAAGGTCGAAACGGGAATGTCCGCCTTGTTCTTGCCTTTTTCGGTGAGCTTCCGCTCAACGTGCGTTTCGATCGGCAGTCCGTGGCAGTCGTAGCCCGGAACATACGGCGCATCAAAGCCCATCATCGAGCGGCTCTTGACGACGAAGTCCTTGAGTATCTTGTTGAGCGCCGTGCCGATGTGGATATCGGCGTTAGCATAGGGCGGGCCGTCGTGGAGAATAAACTTCTCCCGGCCGCGTCGCACCTCGGCGATGCGTCCGTAAAGCCCGGCCTCTTTCCACTTCTTTAGCCGGGCCGGCTCGCTCTGCCCAAGATTCGCCTTTTGCGAAAAATTCGTCCTTGGCAGGTTAACGGTCTTCTTTAGATCTAAACTTTCGGTCATTGTAAAAAATCAAAAAGCCCCAAGCTTTTCGTAAGCTTGGGACCCCTCATAAGCAAACTTTTGCCGCCGCTCAACTTAGGTTGAACCTGAGTCCCATGATGGATGTAATAATGGGCGATGGCCTCCGCATAAACACTTAAAAGTTACCATAAAACGTCTCATGTTTACTACCGTGTAGGAACCTCTAGTTCGATAACTCATTTCGCCATCTGCCCACGTGCCCGCCGACTGCCCACTCGACCATCACCACCTTGTTAAACTTAAGCTCGTGATTCTCTCGAAATACCTCTTTGCCGGTTGCCGTATCAATCGCAATCATTTCCATCGCGGTCAGAAAAAAGGCCGTATCCTGGCTAGGCGAAACAAAGATGTCGATCAAATCCGGAAAGATAGATTTCGCGGCTGCAAAGTCTAGGTCCGGGTTGTCATATCTCGCCAGTTCGGGTGGGGCTTTACCAAAATCGGCAGTTTCGAGAAATGACCTGTGCGTATTACCATCCACTAAAGCCCGCCCAATCATTCTCGTTTTGGCCTGGTGCCGCTCCAGGGTGAATGTCGGAATTCGGTCTGGGTCATTCCCACTAAAGACCTCCTTCCACCGATTCCACAGAAAATCCATATTGTTGTGTTTTGAGCTTTCGCCGTATCTTCGAGTGCGATCAAAGTCTCCGGAGTAAGTCGCGACAATTTTTTCGTATTTGAACCAACTGCTCAGTTTACCGGATAACTTGCGAGTTCCAAGATTTACCAGTTCGCTATGTTCGCTCGCTTCAAACCACGCCGCTCCGCCATGTACCAAAGACCAAAAGCCGTCCTTGATGAAATAACCATCAGATACCCATCCGATCTTCTCGTAGTCCGTTATGTTCCGGTGGTATTCTCGTTCGCTTGGTTTGAGCTTGCGGTATTCGCGGTCGATCTCTGCTTTGGTTCTTCTAACCTGTTCGTTCCGTGCCTCTTCGACTTTGGAAATGTTGTCTGTTACCCACACCCGTGAATAATCGAATCCGAAGTTCTTGAAATCACCCTTTTCTTCTCGACTATCCAGATCTTCATTTTTGTCACGCGGCCTAGGTTCAAAATATCTAGCCTGTCCGAGGTATAACCATCCTGAATTCTGCGGGCTCGCAATTAGATCGAGTTTCGCGGCGATCTCTACTTTATCGCCATCCCGAACGAATAATCTCGTCTTATTGGTTGCGTTCTTCACGGGCGGTTTAGAAAAGTCGTCGTAGAACTGAGCGTAACTCTGCGCATCATCGCTGTTATCGGTGTCAAATCCAAGCAATAACCCAGATGGTCCGGGCTTTGGCCTTAAATGGCCAAATAGAATCTTAAGCCTTTCTTCACGGCCACCGAATTCTTGTCCAAAAACCTTCTGTTGAGTTGATAAAGATGAAGGAGCTAAAGGAAAATCCGAGGCACCAAGTACAGCAAGAACCGCTGTTATGATAACGAAAAAACGCATCGCCACTCCTTATCGCATACTTATAGCATGTATAAGAATGTCGAATCAATGATTTTTTGATCTCTACTCTTCTTCGATGGTTACAAGCAGCGGGTATTCACGCGATTTGGCGAGGTTCATCGCCTTTTGCTGTTTCAAACGGACGATATCAAATGCGTGGATGCCGACCATTGCTTCGATACTTATCGACTGGTCGCAAGCAACTTGTCGACGGTTATCGTACCGTTCATCGACTAAAAATATTCCTGGCGAATCGTCTCGATACGTTTCACCATTCTCATTGAACCCGCAAGCCTCATAAATCCATGACTCTCATACCATGCCGCAAGTCGCTCTGTTCTCGAGTCTAAAATCATTGCTCGAACACCAACCTTTGCAGCAATGTCGACTACCCGCGATTGAGCGTCGCTCAACATGAGATCGCCGTAACCCATTCCCTGATATTCCGAATCAATTCCGAGTTGTCCCAGTAATATTGCCGGAATGCCGCGTTTTATCTTTGGCCTGTCGTTTGGAATCTGGTCCTGCGGAATCTGAATGATCGCGAGTGTGTGGTAGCCGACTATCCGAGTAGGGTCGCGTTCAGTATCTGTGAGTATTGTCGTTCTACTAAGGTCCAGTTCCTGATCCTGCATAGCTTTTTGCCTTAGGAACTGATCAACCGTTTCATCCGAACAGCTGAACGCTTTACGGTTGTGAATTCGCGTCAACGGTTCAATCCGCAAATTCATAGACTACGCCTTTCTTCTTTCCGCTTTTATATTTCTTTGCAACTTCAAGTGCCCTTTTCGTTGGTGAAGGAGGGTCGCCAGCCAAAATATCCATAAAGGCGCGACGCTCGCTTTCCGAAAGGATCATGGACTCATGCTCCTCCAGCACCTCTTTTGCACGCTCGTCAAGTGTCGAAACTGCGAACTCCGTAAGATCCTGACCCAGAACAGTCGCGGCCCGTCTTATCCGAGCCTTGAGGTCGGGAGCCAGCCGAACATTTAGCCGGCTCTTGTGCGCATTCTTCTTTTCTATTGTCCGAGCCATAAGTGTAAATCTAGTGTGGCAAGTTGCCACACCAATATTCTCACATAACGAATTCATTTTCAATTCTTATTCATTCTTCTTCGATGGTCACAAGCAGCGGGTATTCACGCGATTTGGCGAGGTTCATCGCCTTTTGCTGCTTCATATAAGCGACCTCGTAGGGATAAACTCCTGCCACGCCGAGGCCGTTGTAGTGGACGCTGAGCATTATTTCCATTGCCTCGGAGCGGGCCTTCTTGAAGACGTGTTCAAGCACAAAAACGACGAACTCCATCGTGGTGAAATCGTCGTTGTGGAGAAGTACCTTGAAAAGCTTCGGCTTTTCGAGCTTTGCCCGCCGCTCGGTCAGCACCTCGCCGTCATGTTCCGGAAATTCTGCCATTCTAAAGCCGCGTTGATCCAATTGCGGAAAAATAATTATAGACACGGCGGGTAAATTCTGCTAATTTTCGAATGCGCTGTTTACTTAGTATTCATTCATTGCATTCTTAGGCGGTCGGCCCGCTGAAAAAGCGGCCTCATTCCGATATTTTTCGGAACCGAAAACGCCATTTATTATGAAACGCTCACCGCTTATCAAACGCGGCCCGCGAGCTACGGCTCCCGGCATCGCGAAGGACCGCCGCGAGACACCATCGCGCGAAAAGATCGACACGCTCTTTTCTTCGATCGGGCAAAAGCTCCGCGAGGGCCTTTCGAGCGAGGCCGAGCGGATCGTCGTTGAAGCGATAGCTGCTTACAGCTATACGGATGACGACCTTGCGAGCCTGAAACGCCTTCATTCCTTTACTCTTGAGACCGTCGGCCGCTATAAGGAATCGCTCGAGGCGATCCGGCCCTACCAGGACCGCGAGAACCTCGACCGCCTGAGCCGCGAGATCCGGATACGAGTGATGACGCAGCTCGCCATTGCTTACAACAACCTTGGCGACCACCCTAAAGCAGTTACGCTGTTAAAAGAAACACTCGAAACGGCAAAGGCCGAGGAGCTTACGCATCTCAATGGCCAGATCCATATTGGCCTTGCCCGAGTTTACCGCAAGCTGAACGAATCGAGCATCTGCCGCGACCATGCCAATGCCGCACTCGAGCCGCTCCGTGCCGCCGGCGATTGGCTCGGGCTTGCCGAAGCGTATCGTGAGATAGCCATCAGCTACCATCAGGAAGGCAATAGCGAAGAGGCTCTTCAGTATTTCGACCTCGGCATCAAGATCATCGGCGACCGCTCGGCCCCGTTCATGCTCGGCAAGCTTTATACCGATATGTCCGGCGCCTATTCATTTCTCCGCCGGCCGCAGGATGGCATCGAGTGTCTTGAGAAATCGATCACTTTCTTTGACCAGACCGAGCACGTCCTTAATTCAGTTATCGCCTACAACAACCTCGGCATTCACCTGATGCACGTCGGTGAATGGCACCGTGCCGAGGAGCGGATAAAGCGGGCGCTCGATCTGGCGATCGAATCGAACCACGCCCACATCGCCGGCATACTTGACAGCCTTGGCGAGATGAAGATACTTCGCGGCGACCTGAACGAGGCCCGCAGCCTGCTGACCCATGCCGTTTCTGCCGCCCGCGAACACAAACGCGAGTGGTACGAGGCACAGGCTCTTCGCAACCTTGCCCGGTGCTTGTTGGCCGAAGGTGAATTCGAAAAAGCGGCTGCGACCGCCCGCGAGACAATAGAGCTAAGCGGCCGCATCGGCGACAAGCACTACGCAAAGATGGCAGGACTCGTCCTCGCCGAGGCAATGCTCCGGCTCGATCGGCCGGCCGAGTTCGAGAATGCCATCGCAATGGTCGAGGCGAGCGATCCGGAGTCGGACTTTTTCGTCTTCGGAAATATTCAGCGAATCCGCGGGCTGGCAGCGGCAGGTGCGGGCGACGTCGAAATGGCAGTGCACCATTTCAACCGCTCGCTCACAATCTTTGAGACCGCGAACGATACATACCACATCGCCGAGGCCCATCTTCTGCTTTCCGAATATTTGCCGCCCGACCGCACCGAGCAGGCAATGCGCCACCTTGAGGCCGCAAAGGATATCTTCAAAAAGCTCGGGCTTGACGAACGCCTTAAGCAGGCCGGATCGATCGCCGCGGAACGCAAAGCCCTTCCGGCCCGAATCGAACCACTGCGGTCGAATTCGGTCGTCTCACAGCTTTTGATGGTTCGCCTCGCCGAGGCGACCGCCTCGCGTGAGTTGCTCTTCCGCGAACTGATGGCCGTTCTGCAGCAGGAAACGACCGCGAAAAAGATCGTCATTGCCGAGCTGAACGAAAAGAAGCGGCTGCGACCCTTCATCACGCACGGCATCGCCCCTTCGGACAGCGCCGGACTGGTCGCGCAATACGAGAAATCGGAACATGCCGGCACCGTAAAGGCATTCGAGCGTTCTCGTAACTTCGCCGTCCTTGAACTAAAACCCGCCAGTGCTCCAAAGGCTGCTGTCCTGATCGGCCCGGCCTCTTCGGCGAAGCTCTCGGACGGAAGCACGCTTCAGCCGCTGATCAAGGTCGTCGAGCTCGGGCTGGATGTGATCGACCTCCGCTCTCGCGAACGATCTCGGCCGGCCGAGCAAGAAACGGGATCGCTCGCCTCGACGAGCGTAATGCCCGGCTTCATTCACTCCTCGCCCGCGATGACCTCGCTCGTTGAGGAGATCTATAAGATTCGCTCGTCCGATGTGACAGTGCTCGTTACCGGCGAATCGGGCACCGGTAAAGAACTCGTCTCGCGTGCCATTCATGCACTATCGAACCGCAAGGACAAGGTTTTTATCCCGTTCAATTGCACGGCCGTCCCGAAAGAGCTTGCCGAAGGACACCTTTTTGGTTATAAGCGAGGAGCATTCACCGGAGCGGTAACTGATTCGCCCGGCATCATCCGCTCGGCCGATAGCGGAACGCTTTTTCTTGATGAGGTCGGCGACCTGCCGATAGATGTTCAGCCAAAGCTTCTTCGCTTCTTGCAGGAGGGCGAAGTGCAGCCGATCGGCGAGAAAAAGCCGATCAAGGTCGATGTCCGCGTGATAGCCGCGACCAATATGCCGCTTGAGGAGAAAGTTGCTGAGGGCAGCTTCCGCGAGGACCTTTACTATCGGCTCAATGTCATTCGCCTGCGGGTGCCGCCGCTCCGCGAACGCAGGTCGGAGATTCCGCCGATCGTCAATTACTACGTCAAACATTACTCGGCGAAGTTCAACAAGAGGGATGTGACATTCACGCCGCAGACCGTTGACTTGCTAATGGTCTGCAATTGGGAAGGAAACGTCCGGCAGCTTTGCAACGAGATACAGCGCATCGTCGCCCGTGCCGAGGACGGCGACGTGATAACTCCCGAGCACCTCTCGCCCGAACTGCGGAGCTCGGCAAAGCCGATCACCACCTTTGGGGATCCCGACCCCGACGCAAAGCCGATCACGTCGTTCAACAGTCCGATAATGCCGTTCGCAAATCTCTCGACCGGCACAACGCTCGAAGAGGCCGTCGGCGAGCTTGAGATGCAGATGATAAAGGCCGCCCTCTCACGCCACAATTGGAACATCTCCCGCGTGGCCAACGAACTCGGACTGACCCGTCGCGGGCTCTACCTCAAACTCGCCCGCTACGGCATAGAAAAGGCCGCCTGACCATCGCCCTCTCATAATAAAGGGTCTATGGTAGTTAAGTGTATAATCAAGTATCTGCACCTGATCTGACCGCCAATGAGACGTCTAAGTTAACGGGATTGACACATAAAACTGTCAATCGGATCTATTTGAAAATTCGTCAGCGTCTGGCTAAGAATCGCAGCGACAGTCACCGTTTTCCGGGGAGGTCGAAGCCGATGAAAGCTACTTCGGGGCCAAACAGGTCAATGGCAAACGGTGCCACTGGCTGGGGGCAAAACGATCGTCTTCGGCATCTACAAACGAACCGGAAAAGTGTTTACCGAGATCGTCCCGCATGTCCAGAGAAAGACGCTCCAGGCCATTATGCACGGGCGTCTCAGCATCGAGACCGTCATCCACTGCGATCATTGAAGAGGCTAAACGTGCTCGTTGACATCGGCTACCCGAAACACTTTCGGGTCAATCATTCGGTCAACGAATTTGCCAACGAAATTTCAAATATCAACGGTATCGAAAGCTTTTGGCCATTCGGCAAAAGACGTTTGCTAAAATTCAATGGAGTTAAGAAAGGGACTTTTCATCTCCACTAAAAGAATGCCAGTTCAGGTTCGATCATCGTTACGATAACCTTTATAAACTTCTTTTGACCTTGCTTAGAAATTCTCCCTTTTAATGAGCTTAACTACCATTGACCCTTCTCAAATTTGAAAATATCGCTTCACAACAAGAAGCGGCACTAATGCTGCCAGGAATCCGAATCCAAATGCGGCCGTTAGCTCCAGCCATCTGATTCTTATTAGGTCTAAGTATGACTCGTGCATGTTAGACATTTGAACAAAAAAGAAAAACATCAAAAAAAACCAACAGCAATTGCGTAAACACACGCACCCAACATCGGAATTTGCGGTTTGCCCGATATACCCTTCAGAATGGCCAAATAAATCATCGAAACTATTCCCAAGCAGGCTCCGAAGATTCCGCCAATGAAGACGCTAAGTACAAATGCGATACTACCGTCGCTTCTATCTGTGCTTTGTGCCGGAGAGAGGTTGGGCGAAATATCTATCGTAGTTCCTTGAACAGTAAACACGATAAAAAGTATTAGAACAGATACTAGTATCGAAAACAGGAAGAAGAAACCAAAAATTCTAATTTCCTTCATATTTCATCTAGTGTGCTTAGCATCAGACCGACCAATCAAGCAGGTAAAATATTCAGACCCTGAAATAATATCTCGCAATACTCAATGGGATCAAAGCCGTTAATGTGCCGCTGGTTACCATATACAATGAAAGCAGTCTATCGGCCAAAATCTCTGAGCCGTTATCAACAAGGAAGAACAAATACACAAGAAGCCCGACCAAGAATGAAAAGGTGAGAATAACCCAAAAGGCGGTCATGGAATTCACCAGATTTTGAACTAATCCGACGTAGAAAATACTCGAGATAAGACCGATGGGGATACCGATTACCGACCCGTATAAAGCTCCGGCCACTAAGGCCGCACCCACTCCGCTAATCATACTAAAGCTGCCTGGCGATGGAGGTCTAACTTTCGAAGCAATATACAACGCCACGAAGGTCAAAACGATGCTTGTTAATACTGTTATAAAAAACACAAACGAAATTGCCTTAACTCGTTTCATATTAGAACCGACTTTCGATTAAAGATTGAAACATTTCTTTCCAATAATTAAGGGGATAACCTCCTCCCGAAAAAAGATACCAAACTAAAATAGAGGAAGCCGGGTAATTATGACAATATGAGGAGACATAATTACCATGAAGAGATCGAAGTTTACGGAGCACGCGACGCGTGTTTGCGTTGAAGCAGGCGGAGACCGGAGTTCCAGTCGCGGAGGTGTGCCGGAAGATGGGTGTGAGCGAGGCGACTTTCTACAACTGGAAGAAGAAGTACGACGGGCTTGGAACGGCGGAGTTGAGGCGGTTGAGGCAGCTCGAGGAAGAGAATCTGCAGTTGAAGCGGGTGGTGGCGGATCTGAGCCTGGACAAGCAGATGCTGCAGGACGTGTTAAAAAAAAGTGTCTAAGGGCAAAGCAGAAAAAGCAGTTAGTAAGGTGGTTGCTGGATTCTTACCGGGTCTCGGAACGCCGAGCGTGTTCGGTGGTGGCGATCTCGCGGAAGGTGTTCCGGTATATCGAGCGGCCGAGGGATGATCGGGCGGTGAGGCAGCGGATCAGGGAGATCGCGGAAACGCGGGTAAGATACGGTTTCTGGCGGATCCACACGGTTCTCAGACGTGAAGGCTGGCGGGACAACCACAAGCGTACGTACCGCATATACAAGGAAGAGGGCTTGAACCTGAGACGGAAGAGGCCGAGAAGGCGAAAGGCGGCGGCCCATAGAATGGAGCGGCCAGTTCTTACCGGTCCGCATGAGTGCTGGAGCATGGACTTCGTCGCCGACCAGCTGTTCGACGGGCGCCGTTTCCGGGTCTTAACTTTAGTCGATAATTATAGTCGCGAATGTCTGGAGATCGAGGTCGGCCAGTCCTTGAAAGGCCCCGATGTTGTCAATGTGATGGAGCGCATCAAACAGACGAGAGGGCTTGTGCCAAAGCGAATACAGGTCGATAACGGCAGCGAGTTCATCTCGAAGGTGCTTGACCACTGGGCATACGAGAACGATGTCACGCTGGACTTCTCACGGCCGGGAAAGCCCACGGATAACGCCTTCATCGAGTCCTTCAACGGCAGCTTTCGCGACGAATGCCTGAACGTCAACTGGTTCCTGTCGATCGAAGATGCGGTCGGGAAGACCCGGGCATTCAAGGATGATTACAACGGATTCAGGCCGCACTCCGCACTGTGCGGCCTGACCCGAACGAGGCAGTTCAAAACTACCAGGAAACCCGAAATCCTCTAGTTTAGATCGGTAACAAGAATAGGGGGGAGCTCACAGTTCTCCAAGACCCGAAATCTCCAGTTTAGACTGGTAACAATTCGGGGAGGTTTACATTACACTCTTCTGCCATATGCATCATCAAAAGGTCTCGCTAAAGCTTACCTCGCCGGCGACGGCGATCTGGTAGGCGGCGACGCGGCGTTCGAAGAAGTTCGTCAGTTCCTGTACGTCCTGCAGGTCCATAAATGAGAACGGGTTCTTTGCCTTATAGACCTTCGGGATGCCGAGCATCGCGAGCCGCTGATCGGCGATGAACTCCAGGTACTGCTTCATATCCGCGACCGAAAGCCCGGCAACTCCGCCCGAGAGGATGTCCTCGGCAAACTGCATCTCGCACTCGACCGCTTCATCGAGCATCACGGCGACCTGCCGCTCCATTTCGGCATCGAAAAGGTCCGGCTCCTCGGCACGCACTTTCTTGACCACCTCGAACGCAAAGTTCATATGGCACGATTCGTCGCGGAAGACCCAGTTCGTCCCCGAGGCAAGCCCGTGGAGCAAGCCCTTTGACCGCAGAAAGTAAACATATGCGAACGCCGCGAAGAAGAAGAGCCCCTCGATGCAGGCCGCGAAGCAGATCAGATTGAGCAGGAACTTACGCCGGTCCTCTTTGGTCTCAAGCCGATCGAGAGATTCGATCGAATCGATCCATTTCAGGCAAAACTCGCCTTTCTTACGGATCGAGGGGATGTTCTCTATAGCCGCAAATGCTGCCTCGCGTTCCTTGTGCTCGGGAATATAAGTGTCGAGCAGCGTCAGGTAAAACTGCACGTGAAGGGCCTCCTCATATAGCTGCCGCGAGAGGTACATCCGCGCCTCCGGAGCATTGATGTGCTTGTAAAGGTTCAGCACCAGATTGTTCGCCACGATCGAATCGCCCGTGGCAAAAAAGGCCACGAGCCGGTTGATCAGGTGCCGCTCGGCCGGCGTCATTTTCGCTCGCAAGTCGGTGACGTCCATCGAGAAATCGACCTCCTCGACGGTCCAAGTGTTCTTGATGGCGTTCCGGTACATTTCGTAAAAGTCCGGGTACTTCATCGGCCGAAGTGTGAGGTTAAATCCAGGATCAAGCAACATATTCTTCTCTCATCAAAGCTATTTCTTCTTTTTCTCTAAGATCGTCTTTTCTTCTGCCTTCAGTTTCCGCTCTATTTTCTTAACATCTTCCGCAGGCGGCAGTTCCTCGGGCACGATTCCTCGGTCGCGAAGCATTTTTCTGACGGCCTTATTGTTATCTACATGTTCTCTTTCAATGCGGCTTTGCCCGCGAAGGTCTTTACTTTGGACATTCAGGCTGGTCATTTCTGCCGAAAGGTCCTTGGCCTTAATACTTATCGTCGGCAAAAAGTCTGCAACCGGCCGGTTCGCAGGAACCCCGAGCTTTCTCTTTAGCCTATCGGTTGGGAGATTGAAAAGTGCTTTGTCCCCTTTCGACCGAATGATCCCAAATCCTTTGCTATCAACACCTCTTTCATACAGCACTCCAGAAAGCTGCTTCTCGGTTTGGCTCAGCTTTTCACGCGCCTTTACACGTTCATTTTCTAAGAGCCGTTTTTCGACAAGCTCCGCACGGCGGGTTTGCACGGCAAAATAGTTTTGTGCGAACGCGACCTCTTCTTTTCTGCTATCACCGTTCTGTGCCGTAAGATAGCAGGCGTAGCGAGTGAGCAGGAAATCGCCGATCTCATGTCGAGCGCCTTTGCCTGCTTCGATCACCTTCCTGACGTCAGGAAAGTGATTCTCAACAACTTCTCCCGCATTGAGGCATGCGATCTTCGCCTTGCCGATGGCTTTTTCGAAGTTCTCCCATTTGCTGTATCCAAGTAGCCTCTGAAGCTCGCGAGCGCTCCAACACTCGACGCCGTCAAACTCGATCGCAACCGCCTCGAAGTTGCTAAACAATTCTCGAATCTGCTCGGACTTCATGCTATTAGAACTACTGACACGCCTCGCAAGCTTCCGGGTTTTCGAGCGAGCATGCGAGAGCTTCTTCATCCGTATAAGCCCGGACATCCGGCTCGCTGTTGTTCGGCACGAGGTCGGCAACCTTGTATTCGGCGGTCACCTGGTTGATCTTGGTTGCCGGCCGCGAGCGAAGGTAATAGGTCGTCTTCAGTCCCTTTTGCCAGCAGTACATATACATCGACGAGAGCTTTCCGATCGACGGGCTTTCCATAAAGAGGTTGAGCGACGCCGACTGGTCGATGAACGCCCCGCGTTCGGCGGCCATGTCGATCAGCGACCGCATCGGCACTTCCCACGCGGTTCGATAGATCGCCCGAAGCTCCGCCGGTATCTCTTCGATCGCCTGTATCGAGCCCTCGCCGAGCTTGATCTTCTGCCGCACTTCGTCGGTCCAGAGCCCGGCCGCCTTCAGCTCCTGGACAAGGTATTTGTTGATCTGGATGAAGTCTCCCGAAAGCGTTTCGCGCTTGAAGAGGTTCGAGACTTGCGGCTCGATGCATTCGTAGCTGCCGGCGATGGCGGCGATCGTTGCCGTCGGGGCAATGGCGATCATAAGGCTGTTGCGGAGCCCATTCTTCTTGATCTTTTCGCGGAGAGCGTCCCAGCGGGCCGTGTCCTCGGGCACAACGCCCCAGAGGTCAAATTGCAGTACCCCGCGGGCCGCACGAGTTTCCGGAAACGCCGGATGAGCGCCTTTGGCGATCGCGAGTTCACACGACGCATCAAGTGCTGCGTAATAGATCTCTTCCTGTATCTTCGCCGAGATCTGCCGAGCCTCGTCCGAATCAAATGCGAGCCGCAGCTTGAAGAAAACGTCCTGCAGACCCATAACGCCGAGCCCGATATTCCGCCACCGCATGTTCGAATCCTCGGTGCTCGGAATGGCGTAGTAATTAAGGTCGATGACGCGATCAAGCTGGCGGACCGCGAGCCCAACATTGCGGCGCAGCTTTTCAAAATCGAATCCGCCTTCGCCAACGTAGCGAGCGACGTTGATCGAGCCGAGGTTGCATACGGCCGTCTCGTTGTCGTTCGTCACCTCGATGATCTCCGTGCAGAGGTTCGAGAGGTGGACGACGTTGCCGGCCACGGCCGTCTGGTTGCACTTGTTATTGCTCGCGTCCTTAAAGGTCATCCAGCCGTTGCCGGTCTGGGCGAGCGTCCGCATCATCTTGCCGTAAAGGTCGCGTGCCTTGACCTGCTTTCTATAAAGACCTTCCTGCTCGGCCTTAAGGTATTCGCGCTCGAACTCTTCGCCGTAGATATCCGGAAAATGCGGAACGGCCTTCGGGTCAAAGAGCGACCACATCTCGTCGGCCTCGACACGGCGCATGAATATGTCCGGGATCCAGTTGGCGATGTTCAGGTTATGTGTCCGCCGTGCCTCGTCGCCCGTATTGTCGCGAAGCTCGAGAAAGTCCTCGATGTCCGCGTGCCAGGTCTCGAGGTAAACGCATGCCGCACCTTTCCGCTTGCCGCCCTGATTGACCGCGGCGACCGACGAATCAAGCGTCTTGAGCCACGGCACGATGCCGTTCGAGTGCCCGTTCGTCCCGCGGATAAGCGAGCCCTGCGAACGGACGCGATGATACGCAATGCCGATGCCGCCCGAAAACTTCGAAAGCATCGCCACATCAGCATACTTCTTGTAGATGCTTTCGAGGCTGTCCTGCGGCGAATCGAGCAGGAAGCACGACGAGAGTTGCTCGTGTCGTGTGCCCGAGTTGAACAGCGTCGGCGTCGAGGGAATGTATTCAAGCGAGGAGAAGAGATTGTAAAGCTCGATCGCCTCCGAGGGCGTTTCGGCAAGCCCGCATGCGACCCGCATCCAGAAGAACTGCGGCGTTTCGATCACATCGCGGGTTTCCGGGTTCTTGAGCAGGTAGCGGTCGTAGAGCGTCCTGAGGCCAAAGAATTCGAAAAGGTCGTTGCGCGTTTTATCGATGGCGTCGTTAAGCTTGCGGCTGTTCTCGCAGACAAAGTTGTAAACCCGCTCGTTCATCAAGCCTTCTTTGAAGCCAAAGGCGATCGACTGCGAGAAGGAATAGATCTCCTGGTTATGTACTTCTTTCTCGACATACTGGATCAGGAGCCGTGCGGCCAGTCGCGAATATTCTGGCTCTTCAAATATCAGGCTCGCGGCCGTCTGGATCGAAAGCTTGTCGAGTTCCTTTGTGCTGGCCCCGTCAAAAAGCCCACTGATGGTCTTCGTCGCGATCCGCATCACATCTACGTTCGGCAAGCTCGGCGTACAGCGTGAGATCGCCCGGACGATCTTGTTGATATCGACCGGCTCCGATGAGCCATTGCGCTTGGTGACGCGCATTGTCGTTTGTGCTGCTTCCTCGGTCTGCCTTGCCGTAGCGACGAATGTATCCATAGTGTTTTCCTACTCCTCTTGTGAACTCCTGCAACGGGTTTCGAGCGTCGCCACGACATCGCCGGGAAGTGAAGAGAGTCTCTCCCGCGGGGTCCATATATTGTGGGCCCGAAGTGGCCGGCTCGTTTTAAGTGATTTCAGGTTGACTGGCAGGACCCCAAGCGTCTTTTCGAGTTATTCTGTCCCGCAGTGGATATAGACTATATTGTGTAGGTAACGTTTTGTCAACACTAAATCTAGTGGTTTTATGTTAAATTTATAACCGTTTCATTCGCAACATTTACGGCGCCTCGCCTGACGTATCTCTTCAATTCCCGCCACCCGCAGTGCCGTCATTCTCAAACACAATATATTGTGGTCACCTTCACAGAATGCAGAATTCAGATCTTCGTTCCGAGTGCGGGCATTAGCCCGTTGTTCTGAGTCCCGGCTCTAGCCGGCCGTAACAGTTACGCCTTTGGGCGTGAGCAGATGGGAGGCCCGTCTCTAAAGACGGGGCCGGGGTCAAGCGCAGGGGTATCTGGCCGCGGATG
>ERZ761602.5525-NODE-5525-length-14900-cov-4.372651_pt1 | contig 14900 bp, 16 predicted proteins | sample MGYA00512165_ERZ761602 | MGnify/ENA primary metagenome ERZ761602 (study PRJEB28899, sample SAMN02445085) | bioreactor sludge metagenome | biome: EBPR sludge; isolation source: Thorneside wastewater treatment plant | place: Australia: Brisbane, Thorneside...
TGCCGAGCTGCAGGAAGAGGTCGGTATTGGCCCGGTACTCGCTGAGCTTGTCGGTGGGTACGAGGCGCAGATTGCCGAACATGGGACGGAGCGCAGGTTCCTGGGCCGGGCTGGCGTGACACGATTATAGGGGTACCACAGGAACGCTGAGGTATCCTTTCCCGACTATGTACAACGAATTCCTCACTGCCGTCGGGCAGTTCCCGAACGTCCTGACGCCCGCCGAGTGCCAGTGGCTCATCGATCTGCCCCTGGACTTCGCCGAGGCGGCGGTGGAGTTCCGCGCGGACTCCCCGACCTCGCAGTCCGAGAGCAGGGTCGACTACGGCGTGCGCCGCACGCGCATCAAGTCCATCCCGCCCACCCCGGATACCCTGTGGATCTTCCAGCGGCTGACCGGCCTCGTGCAGAAGGTCAACCAGGCGACATTCCACTTCCAGCTCGACGGGCAGCTCAGCGTCGACGTGCTCGGCTACGACCCGGACGGTTACTTCGACTGGCATGTCGACATCGGTCCCGGCATATTCGCCACCCGCAAGCTGAGCATGGTCACGTTCCTGACGCCCCCCGAGGCCTACGAGGGCGGGAACCTCTGCTTCATGGACAAGGGCGAGCCGCTGCGGCCTCCACTGGGCACCACGGCCATCTTCCCGTCCTACATGCTGCACAAGGTCGAACCCGTGACCCGCGGCACGCGCTATACCCTCGTGTCCTGGGCGCACGGGCCGAGCTTCACCTGAGCGGCACCGTGAATGCCGGCATGGTCCTGGCCGGCCTGGTCGCACTCGCGCCGGGCATCCAGCCGGCGGACGCCGTGGAGCTGGCTCTCGAGGGCGTTCGCGCCGCGACGCCCGGTGGCGACGTGGCGCTCAGGGTCACCTCCCGGGCGCGCTTCGCGTTCAACCCGTCTGCTGGCGTGCTGGAGGGCTCGGGCACCTTCATCGCCGAGTACGTGTTGCCGAACCAGCTCACCCGCTTTGGCCATCAGGTCGAGGACCTGCGCCTGACGGCCGGGGGCGAGATCGCCCTGCGTTCCTACCAGTGCGTCGAGGGCCCTTTCGGCGCTCAGTACCTGAACGCCAATCTCTGCGGCAACTACCGCTTCGGAGCCAACGGCCTGGACGATGGCGGCCTGGTGGACGACGAACCGGCGGGCGCGCCCCGCAGCCTCGCCGGCTGGCTGCCTGGCGACGTCATCTGGGATGGCGAGGTGCTCGAGGTGGTGCTGGTGCCAGGCGGGGAAGCGCCCGCCGGGCTCTTCGCCGAGACCGCGCTGACGCTCCGCTTCGTGCCTGCGGCCAACCGCTAGCGCGCGATCTCCCGCCAGGCCGCCTCGAGTCGACGGGCAAAGGCCGTTGCCGCACAGAGGCCCGACGCGGCAAGTTCGTCCCGTAGCGTGCGCCGGCAGGCGCCGAGGCCGGCGGGATCGGCGGCGAGCGCCACCGCCGTGGCGACGAAGCCGGCCTCGTCACCGGCGATCCACCCAGGCCGGCCGAGAGCCGTGAGGATGCTGGCTCCCACGCGCGCGGCATGGCGCGCACCCCGCAGGCAAACCACCGGCACGCCCATCCACAGGGCCTCGAAGGTCGTGGTGGTGCCGTTGTACGGGAAGGTGTCCAGCGCAATGTCCACGTTGCCGTAGGCGGCGAGCGGCTGGCTGCCACCCGGGATCCAGCCCTGCAGCGCGAGCCGGTCCGGCGAAATGCCCGCGGCCCCGAAGGCGGCGGCCACGCGCAGCCGGGCGCTGTCGCTGGCGAGCGCCTGGGCCTTCAGGAGCAGCCGGGAGCGGGGCACGGCCGCGAGGATCGCTGCGTAGCTGCGCACGGCCTCCGGCGTGAGTTTGGCGAGATTGTTGAACGAGCCGAAGGTGATGCAGCCAGTGCGGGCCACTGGTGGGGACGCGACGGGCGGTGCGTCGGCCTGCGGCCCGTAGCAGAGGAATCCCCCGGGGAGGCGCAGGAGCCGCTCGGTGTGCCAGCGGTCGGCGGCGCCCGGCGGATCGGCCACTTCATCCGTGACCCGGTGGCCGATGGCCGCGAGGCCCGTGGTCCCCGGGTAACCGAGCCAGGCGACCTGGGCGCGGGCGGGTTGCCAGGCAAACGTCGCCAGCGGGTGCCCGCGGGTGTGGCCGCCCAGGTCGACCAGCACGTCGATGCGGTCGGCGCGCACCTGCGCGGCGATGTCGGCCGCGGGGCGTCCGGCCACCTCGCGCCAGTGGGCAGCGCTGGCCCGGAACCAGGCCGTCACGGGATCGGGTCGTGCCACCGCCGAGTAGGCGAACACCTCGATGGCCGACCGGTCGTGGGCAGCGAAGAGTGGCTGGAGGAAATGCGCGCAGGAGTGGGCGCGGAAGTCGGGTGACAGGTAGCCGACCCGCAGCGGCCGGTCGCCGGCCGGGGGCGAGGCGGGTGGTAGCCTGGCTGGCAGGCGGGCCGTTACCTCGTCACCCCAGGACCGGTGAGCACGATAGAGGCTTTCCTCGGTCTCGCCCGGTGCGTACAGCAGGCTCATGAGCAGCGTATGCCGGGCGGGCGCATAGCCGGGATCGCGCTCGACGGCCGCGCGAAAGCAGTCCAGGGCTTCCGCGCTGCGCCACTGTCCGGCGAGCGCATGGCCCAGGTTGTACGCGGCCAGCCCCGAGCCGGGATCCAGGGCGAGGGCACGGCGACAGGCGGCCTCGGCGCCCACGGGTTCGCCGCTGGCCTGCAGGGCGTGGCCCTGGTTGATCCACGCCGCCGGCTGCTCGGGCGCGAGGGCAACGGCCCGCGCGCCGAGCGTCACGGCCTCACCCGGGCGGCCGAGCGCGCAGAGCACGCCCGTGAGCACCGTGAGCACCGGTTCGCAGTCGGGCTGCAGGCGAAGCGCCTCCCGCAGCACGAGTTCGGCCTCCGCATACCGGCCGACGCGCTCGAGAGCCATGCCCCGGTTGGCCACGGGCGCGAGCCATCCGGGCCGTAGGCGGCTGGCCTCTGCATAGGCGGCAGCCGCCCCCGCCGCATCCCCGTCGTGAAGCAATGCCGTCGCACGGTCGAAGTGCCGCCTGGCGTCGTCGTGGGTCACGGGTCCATTCCTGCGCTGGTCCGGTTATGACAGGGTTCCCACCCGGGGCCGTTGCCGCGGGGCTATAATCCCGGCCGCCCGGGCCAGTCCCGGCCGCATTCTAGAGCAGCGTTTCCAAGGGAGTGGGTTTCCAATGGCGACGGACCAGGCCGCCCCGGCGGCCAGCACCGACACCGCCGGCAGGCAGTGCAATCTGCTGCAGCTATTCGTGAAGGGGGCCTCCTTCGAGGCGCCCCAGGTGCCGGGCATCCTGTTCGGTCACGACCAGCCCGAGCTGGTCTTTGATGTCACCAACACCTACGAGATCTGTTCCGAGGCGAGCGCCAAGCTCGGCGAGGTGTACAGCGTCATCGTCCGCGTGACCGTCCAGGCCGAGGCCGGTGGCAAGACCCTCTTCCTCATCGAGGTCGAGCAGGGGGGGCTGTTCGAGATCACCGGCTATGCCACCGACGACGAGCGGGACCGGCTGCTGCGCATCAAGGGAGGCGAGGCCCTCTACCCCTATGCCCGGGAGCTCGTGGGCTCGCTGGTGAGCCGGGCCGGCTTCCCCCGCCTGCAACTCAAGCCCGTCAATTTCGAGAGCCTCTATTCCCGGGCGATGCGGGAATACGAGGAGTCACTCGTCAAGGGCCTGGCGAAGGCCTGACCGCGCCGCCGGGCAGTGACCGGGTAATGGCATCCAGCGCCGTACTGGTCGAGGAGGGTTACCAGCGCCTCGTGAAAGCCAGGCATGGCTACGTCCTCTACAACCGGAACGACATCGTCATCGGACGCCTGATCGAGTTGTACGGCGAGTACTTCGAGGGCGAGGTCGACGCCTTCCGGCACTTCGTCCGGCCAGGTGACCTGGTGGTCGACGCCGGCGCCAATATCGGGGTTCATACGCTAGCCCTGGCACGGCTGGTGGGTCCGAGGGGGAGCGTCGTCGCCTTCGAGCCCCAGCGCCTGGTATTCCAGAACCTGTGCGCCAACGTCGCCCTCAACAGCCTCGACCATGTCCAGTGCGTGAACGCAGCCATCGGCGACCGGCCGGGCGTACTCCACCTCCACGATCCTGATCCCCGGGTCGAGAACAATTTCGGCGGTGCCGAGCTTGCCATGCTCGCGGGGGATGCCCGGGCGGCTACCGTGCCCCAGGTCGTGCTCGACGAGTTCCTGGGTGACCGGAACCCCCGTCTGATCAAGATCGATGTCGAGGGCATGGAAGCGGCGGTGCTGCGTGGGGCCCGGCAGGTGCTCGCGCGGGCCACGCCAGTGCTGTATGTGGAGAACGATCGCATCGAGCGTTCTCCCGCACTCCTGCTCCTGCTCCGCGAACTGGGTTACAACGCCTACTGGCACCTGCCAGCCTACGTGCAGACTGCCAATTACTTCGCCAACGAGGCGCGCCCGTTTCCGGTGGCCTTCATCGACCGCGGTGGCGAGCATCTCGAGGCGATCGGCTTCGCGGTCAACCTGCTCTGTGTCCACCAGTCCCACGGGCAGGGCCTGCGGGGATTGCCGGAGGTCACCGGCCCCGATGAGCACCCGTACCGGCGCGATTGCGCGGCACGGCTGTCCAATGGCGCCATCCCGGTACTGCGCGGATGAGTGCCGTCCCCGAGGTGCTGGCGGTCGTCCTGCAATGTGCCGGCATGGGCGACTGCCTCTACGCCGTCCCGGTGCTGCGCAAGCTGCGCCGGCAACTGCCGGGACTGCGCGAACTGGTGCTCTTCACCTACCAGCCTGACCTGTTCGCACGCTGTCCCTACGTCGACCGTATCCACCATTTCGACGATGTCGCCGCCCGTGCCGTCCACTCGCAGGTCCTTACGCTGTTCGATACCACGCGTCTCCCGTATCACCTCATGGACACGGTGGACTTCATGAGCATCCCGGCGGGCCTCGGCCAGCTCAGCTTCCGGGAGAAGCAGCTGGAGTACTTCCCGGTGGAGCCGGACGAGGCTGTCCGTTACGACGTCGTGCTGAATACCTCGATGACCTGGCCAAGCCGCTCCTGGTCCCTGGCGAACTGGCAGCGCCTTGCGGATGCGTTGCTGGCCGAGGGGCGCTCCGTTGCGGTGGTGGGCAAGACGGTCCACTCCCCCTGGGAGCAGATGACCAAGTCCAGCGAGGGCCTGCGCGGCTGCGTCGACCTCACCAACCGGCTCAGCCTGGACCAGACGTACTACACGATCGCCCGGGCTGGGCTGTTCGTCACCTGCCAGAACGGGCTTTCCGTGCTCTGTGGCGCCACGGGGACCGAGGTGATCGTTCTGGACCGGTCCATCGAGTGGAGCAAGTACGCCATGTATCGCCACGAGGACCCGCACTTCCGGTTCAGCATCGTGAAGGGCAACTGCGACATCTACTGCTGCGACGGCCAGCAGTGCCCCGTTTACGGGGAGTTCCGCTGCATCCCCGGCTTCGAGGCGGTCTGGGGCCGGGTGCGCGAGCGACTGTCGGCCAGCCGGGAGCCCCAGCCATGAATCATGAGACGGAATACCGTGCCGAGGCGCTCGATCTCGCCCGGCAGCAGATGCTGGCGGCCTACCTAGCCTGGTGGGACCGGTTCAAGGAGACGGAGCGGCGCAAGTCGCCCCTGCTGCCGGTACTCTGGGGGCACCGGGGCTATTCCCAGAATGACGAGGATGGCATCGTCCAGGAGATCTTCCGGCGCATCGGGGTGCGTGATGCCCGCTTCCTCGAGATCGGCGTGGGCAATGGCCTGCAGAACAACACCCTCTTCTGGCTGAAGCAGGGCTGGCGGGGCGCCTGGGTGGAGGGCAGCCCCGACAACGGCCGCTTCATCCGCCAGGCCTTCGCCACCCCGATGGCGCGGGGTGGCCTCAACTTCCAGGAACGGCTGGTGCGGGCAGAGAACATCAACGAGATCGTGGCCGGGGCGGGACTTTCGGGCCAGGAGATCGACCTGCTCAGCATCGACATCGACGGCAACGACTACTACGTGTTCGAGGGCCTCGGCGTGCTTGATCCGCGGGTGGTGGTCATCGAGTACAACGCCAAGTTCCCGCCCCCGGCCCGCTGGCGCATTCCCTACTCGCCGGACTACCTGTGGGATGGCAGCGACTGGTTCGGCGCCTCCCTCCAGAGCCTCGCCGACCTCTTCGGGCGCCGGGGCTACGGCCTCGTGGCCTGCAACGTGACTGGCTCGAATGCGTTCTTCGTGCGCAGGGACCTGCTCTCCGACCACTTTCCCCTAGTTGATGACCTGCGGCAGCTCTACCAGCCCGCCCGCTACTTCCTCACGCCGGGCCTGTTCAATCACCTCGCGGGTGCCCCGTCCCTCAGCGTCCGCCTGGACTGCGTAGCGGACTGATGTCGTGAAACCCACCAGGAAGGGCAACGTGGCCTTTGCCAGCGGCTACAACCGCGTCAAGCAGACCCGGCACGGCTTCGTCATCTATAACTCCGGCGACGAGTACGTGGGCCGCTCCTTCGATGCCTATGGCGAGTGCGTCGAGGCCGAGGTCCAGTACGTGCTGTCCCTGGTGACGCCGGACGCCGTGGTCATGGACGTGGGGGCCAATTTCGGCGCCCTCACGCTGCCGCTCGCGCGCAAGGTCCGCCAGGTATTTGCCTTCGAACCCCAACGCGAGGCATTTCTCGCCCTGGCAGGAACCATGGCCCTGAATGGCCTCGCGAATGTCACCTGCGAGAACGTCGCGCTGGGGGCGCGGCCGGGCTTCGTCCGCGTGCCCCCGCTGGACTTTCACGGCACGAACAACATCGGCGGCGTCAGCATGGACACCGAGCGGCTGGGTCCCGGCTACGACGTCCGCTCCGAGACGCTCGACGGCTATGTCGAGCGCAATGGCATCACCAGGCTCGACCTCGTCAAGGTCGACGTCGAGGGCATGGAGGAGCAGGTGTTGCGCGGGGGCGTCGCAACACTCAAGCGCCTGCGCCCGATCCTGTACCTCGAGGCGGACCGGCCCGACAAGGTGCCGGCCCTCAAGGCCTTCGTCGCCGGCCTCGGTTATTCGCTGGAGCCCCACGAGCCTCCGCTGTTCAATCCGCACAATTTCTTCGGCAACCCGGCCAACGTCTGGGGTCGGAACATCGTCAGCATCAACCTCGTCTGCCGGCCGGGTCCCGGCGACGCGGCCTGAGCCCGCACCCGACTGTCACGGATCGATCCCCCATGAACAACGACATCTTCGCCATCCCGGTCCAGGACCGGGTCTGGAAGCAGCAGTTCTTCTACAACGCGTTCCGGGCCCTCTGGTACAACCGCATCGACGGCGACTACGCCGAGTTCGGGTGCTGGTCCGGCTCCACGTTCTGGCTGGCCCACACGGAGGCCCGCAAGCATGGGCACAATGCCCGGCTCTGGGCCTTCGACTCGTTCCAGGGACTGCCGGCCGCCGAGGGACCCAGGGACGAGCATCCGTCCTGGAATCAGGGCGGGATGAGCATGTCACTGGAGGAATTCCACCAGGGCTGTGCCCGTGACGGGGTGCCCCGGGCCGACTACGACGTGGTGCCCGGCTTCTACCACGACACCCTGGACCGCATGGGCCCCACCGAGAAGCCGGTGAACATCGCGCTCGCCTTCATCGACTGCGACATGTATTCCAGCACCCGGTCGGTGCTGAACTTCCTGCTGCCGCGACTGAAGCACGGCATGATCGTCGCCTTCGACGACTACTTCTGCTGGACGCCCACCCAGCTCTCCGGCGAGCGCCGCGCCATGCTCGACGTATTCGGCGAGAGTACCCGCTGGAACCTGCTGCCCTACATGCAGTTCGGCTGGCACGGCCAGTCCTTCGTCGTCGAGGACATGGCGCTGCTGGGCTAGCAGGCGCGCCGCACCTTCAGTCGGCGGTCGCGGCCTCGAGCCAGGCCCCGAGCGCCGCCCGGACTTCGACCACGACGCTGTCCCAGTCATTGGCGGCGGGCTGGCGATAGAGGCGCATGGTCGGGTACCAGGGCGTGTCGTGACGCCCGAGCAGCCAGCGGTAGTCACCGGACTCGGGCAGCAGCAGCCACACGGGCCGGCCCAGCGCGCCGGCCAGGTGGGCCACGGCCGTGTCCACCGTGATGACGAGATCGAGTTGCCCGACCAGGCCGGCGGTCGCGGCGAAATCACCCAGTTCCCCTGCGTGGTCGAACAGGCTGGCGTTGCCGGCGAGCAGCGGCAGGTCCCGCTCCCGGTATTCCGTCTGCAGGGAGTGGAATTCGGCGGGCAGGGCGAGCAGGGGGGCCAGGGTAGCGAGCGGCAGGCTCCGATGCCGGTCATTCCGGTGCACCGTGGAACCCGACCAGACGAGGCCAACCCGGGGGCGCGACCGCGGGCCGAGTCGCGCCGCCCATTCCGCCTGGTCGTCCGCCGGCGCCGCGAGGTACGGCACGTCGGCGGGGATCGAGTCGAGGGTCGTGCCCAGGGCGAGAGGGAGGGACATGAAGGGGCAGTGCAGGTCGAAGGCCGGCAGGTCGTTGCCCTGGCCGGTCACCGCCGCGACGCCGGGCGCCGTGGCCGCGACGCGCAGCAGGGGCGGCGGAACGAGTACCACCACCCGGGCCCCCCGGGCGGCAAGCACCGGGGCATAACGGAGCATCTGCAGCGTGTCGCCGAAGCCCTGCTCGTGGTGCAGGAGGATCGTGCGGCCGGCCACGGGTTCCTCGCCCCGCCAGGCGGGACCCGCGCCGGGAGGCGCGGCCGGGGGCCGCCGGGGCAGGTCGAAGCGGGCCTCGAAGAGGGGCCAGCCGGCGGCAAAGTCGCCCTTGAGCAGCAGTGCGACGGCCTTGTTCCAGCGGGCATCGGCGAAGTCCGGATCCAGCGAGAGGGCCGCGTCGTGGGCCGCGAGCGCCTCGTCGGGCTGGCCCGCAGCCTGCAGGGCGTTGCCCAGGTTGTTGTGGGCGGCGGCCCAGCGGGGGTTCGCCGCGATGGCTTCCCGGTAGCTGGCGATGGCCTCCCGGGTGTGGCCGAGCATGAGCAGGGCGTTGCCCAGGTTGTTGTGCGCCTCCGCGAATCCCGGACGAAGCGCCAGGGCGCGGCGATAGCAGTCGATGGCTTCGGCAGGCCGGTCGCCCAGCTCCAGCTGGGCGCCCAGGTTGTTCCAGGCCGCGGGGTCGCCGGGCCTGAGCATCGTGACCTGCCGGTAACTGTCGAGCGCTCCCGCCGCGTCGCCGACGAGCTGCTGGACGTTGCCCAGGTTGAAGAGGGCGTCGGCATAGTCGGGCCGCAGGGTCACCGCGCGGCGGTAGCTGCGGAGTGCATCATCGTGCCGGCCCGCCACCGTACAGGCCCTGCCCATGTTGTAGTGATGTTCCGGGCCGTTGGGCTCGAGCTGCAGCGCCCGGCGGTAGCTGGCAATGGCCTCGTCCACCGCACCGGTCCGGAGCAGGGCGTTGCCCAGGTTCCGGTGGGCATCGGGGAAGTCGCGCTTCAATCTCAGCGCCGCGCGGAACGCGGCCAGGGCCTCCTCGACCCGGCCAAGGGCGAGCAGGGCATTGCCCCGGTTGGACAGGCAGGCCGGGTACTTCGGGGACTGCGCCAGGGCCTGGTCCATGAGCGTCACGGCTTCCTCGTGCCGGCCCCGCTGGTGGGCCGCGAGGCCGAGGAAGTGCAGGGCGTCGGGCTGGCCGGGCACCCGGGCGAGCACCTGCCGGTAGCGGGCCTCGGCGTCGTCGAGACGGCCCGCCTGGTGCAGGGCGATCGCGTCGTTCAGCAGGGTCTTCGCATCCATCCGGGCGGGTCCTGCGTCAGCGGGCGAGCAGGTGGCGGGCGAAGGCCGGGAACTCGCCGCGCCAGAACACATGGCTCTCTGGCGAGAAGCTGGCGAAGCGCCAGCCCTGGCGGCTGGCGAGCCGGTCCAGGCTCTCCCGGGAATGGAGGCTCACGTGCCCGTTGCGGGGCGCGGCGTACCACCAGGTCAGGGGCTTACCGGGCGCGATCTGCCCGTCGGACACCAGCGTGCTGACCAGCATCAGGCCGTCGGGCGCGAGCAGCGCATCGAGCCGGGCGGCGAGGGCCCTGGGGTCCGTGACGTGCTCGAACACCTCGAAACAGGTGATGAGGTCGTAGGTGCCGGCGGGTTCGGAGGTGCCCCCGGCGAAGAACGGGTCGTGGCACGCCGAGTCCCAGCCGGCGGCCCGGAGGATCTCGCTCATCCGGCCCGCGCCGCCGCCGTAGTCCAGGTGGCGGACCGGGCGGGCATCCCCGGGGAACATGCCGAGCAGGGTCTCGGCGTTGGCCCGGGGCCGCACCTCCCGGTGGTCCGGGTCCACCGTCGCGTAACCGTCGTTGTAGATGTCCCTGGCGAAGTCTTCGGCGGTCCAGGCGGCGAACTCCGGCGCGAAGGCGAAGCCGCAGCCCCGGCAGATCACGTAGGCAACCTCCCGGCCGGCCGCCGGCAGGCGGATGCCCCGGCTGACGCCGCAGTTCCGGTTGAAGTCCACGGCGCCCAGCGGCACGGTGGGCTTGCGGCAGACGGGGCAGCGGGGCGTGCTCATGGCGTCGGGGCCTGGATTCGGGCGGGCCCATTGTAGGCGGTCGGGCCGCGGGGGCGCCGGATCATGTCGGCCCGGCCACGACGGCCGCGAGCGCGCGGCCAGCCACCGCCGCACCGTTCTCATTGGGGTGCATCGGGTCGTCCCGCGAAAGGGTGTAGAGGTCCAGTGCATTGACGCTGGCGCCGTCCTCGGCGAAGGCGCGCGCGAGATCGGCCCGGAACGCCCCGGAGAGCATCACGACCTCGAACCCGAGGTCCCGGGCGACCTTGACGGCCAGGATTTCGTCGCCGATGGACTCATGGTCGCCCTCCAGTACGAGCGACGAGGCGAAGCGCGGCCAGATGGCGACCGTCACGCCGAACCCCTCGCGCCCGGCCAGGTCCCGCAGGCGGGTGAGCGCCGCGGTCACGGTGCTCTGGCTGGTCCCGACCGATGCCTGGAAGCGCCCATAGTCGAGGCGGGCAAGGGCCATGGTGTTCTGCTCGTCGCCGGACGCCTCCCTCACCGCCGCGCTGGCCGCGGCGGCGGCACCGAAGCCGAACCAGTCCCAGCGCAGGCTTGCCCACCGGAACAGGGCGGAGTGGAGGAACAGGTACTCGGTGCCCGGCGGGTGCTCGTAGGTGTAGCGGGCGAAGAGCAGGTTGCCCGGCACGTAGTCGTTCTCGACGAAGAGGAGTACCACGTGGTCCGGCCGGTAGGCGAGGCCGCGCTCGGCGAGCAGTTCCACCTCGCCGAAGGTGCAGTAGCCCGGGGTGCCGAAGTTCAGCACTTCGTGGCCGGGACCGAGGGCGCGTTCCATGTGCCGGGAGATGAGGTCGTCGATGTTCCGGATGCCCACGCCCGCGGCCACGGAGTCGCCGAGCAGCACGATGCGCCGGGTACCGGGCTCCCTGGCCCGGCGGCGCTCAATGTCCCGGAAGCCGGCGCTGTTGGTCTCCGGGAAGCTCTGGTGCAGATCCGCGTCGGCGTCCCGGTAGCCCGGTTTCCATTCGTAGCCCAGCAGCGGATTGTCCGAATAGCGGAACGCGCTGTCCTCGCTGTCCGGATTGATGCGGAGGACGGCCGGGGCGATGCGCAGGTACCGGGCGGCGTACTCGAGCACGGTCAGCCCCAGCACCAGGGAGACCAGCAGGAGGGCGCCATTCAGTGCCCAGGCGGCAGCGCTCTTGTTGCCCATGGCAGGTTCCGGTTCAGCTGACGGCAGAAAGCCCGCGCGAGGCGGGCTTCGGTGTGGTTGGTGGAGGCGGCGGGAATCGAACCCGCGTCCGCAAGTCCTCTGCCCTCAGCTCTACATGCGTATTCCGCCAATTGTCTTACTGGCGGCTACCCGACGGACAGGGAAAACCGACAGCCAGTCCGGTTGATGGGCTTTAACGTGAAGACCCCGGACGGGCCCGCACGCGATCCTGTAATGGGTTACTCCGGGGTCCGTATCGCACAGGCTCGATGCCGGTCCGAAGGCTCTCAAGACTGGTTTTTAAGCAGCGAGAGCGTAGTTGTCGTCGTTGGCAACTAAAGGTTTGCAGATGGATTTACGAGGTGATCTGCACCTCGGCATGCACCAAGGGGTTCGCAACCCACGTCGAAACCAGGTCGCCCCCATGGGAAGCATTGTTGGGGGCGGGGCGGCGGAAAACAAGTCGAATGCGTCGCAACAAGCGGTATTGCCAGCCATACGAGGAGCAGGGGCGGTTGCCCAGGGGCCGCCAATAGCGGACATTGGAAAGCATGAAACGCCCTCTGTTCTTGGTGGAATCCAAGCCCCTCGACCCTGGCGATTTCCGGATCCCGGCAGATCTTCGGGCCTGGCGGCACGCCGAGGCTATTCCGGAGGCCCGCGCCCTGCTAAGAATGCTGGCCGCGGGCTGTGCGCAGGTGGCCGAGGGAAAGGTCCGGCCCGTCCATGAGGTCATTGACCGGATTCGCCGAGGCGCCAAGCGGGATTGACGCGGATCCGGCTATCCCGTGCTCACACCTTTACCTGCGGTAGCTTGTCTACCGCCGGGTGCCTCGGTCCGGCGTGCTAAATTCCGGGGCTAAAGCCCGATGAGCAACACCACCAACCCGGCCGACCCCATCGTCCCCTTCCGCCTCTGGTGGGGCCTCGCCGGCTGCGCGGCGTTCTTCGCCCTGGTGCTGGTGGCCGGGCCCTACGACACCGGCGTCACCATGCCGCCCGACAAGGGCAACTGGTGGTACCTGTGGCAGCGGGCGGACGCCGACGTGTGGTCCCGGCTCTCGGCCTGGCTGCCCTACACGGTGCACCAGGTGTCCCTCTGGTACCTCATCGCGAGGTCCCGCGCGATCCGGCCCGCGTACACGAAGGGCCTGCACCGCTTCAACGTGCTCGCGCTCGGCATCAACGCGTTCTTCATGGTGCTGCACGTGGTGCAGACCCGGCTGTTCTACGACGGCCTCGCCCAGGACGTGCCCGAGTTCACGTCGTTCGGCTCCGTGGCGCTGATGCTGATGCTGATCCTGGTGATGGAGAACGGCCGGCGGGGGATGGTGTTCGGCCGGCCGCTGCCCTTCATGCAGACGGCGGGGGACGCACTGCGCCGCTACCACGGCTACTTCTTCTCCTGGGCCATCGTCTACACCTTCTGGTACCACCCGGTGGAGCTCACGCCCGGGCACCTCGCGGGCTATGCCTACATGAGCCTGCTGCTGCTCCAGTCCAGCCTCATGTTCACGCGCTTCCACGTGAACCGGGTGTGGACGGCGTTCCTCGAGGGCGTCTGGGCCGTGCACGGCGCCATCGTCGCCGGCCTCGTGATGAACCAGGGGCAGCCCCAGTTCTGGTCCATGTTCCTGTTCGGCGGCGTCGCGATCTTCCTCATCACCCAGCTGCACGGCATGGGGGTCACCCGGCGGGGCAAGCTGCTGGTGGCGGCGCCGCTGTTGGCGGCCATGGCGGTGTTCTACGCCCAGTACCCCCAGTTCCTGGTTGGCGTCGCGCGGCTGCCGATGGTGCTGTTCGCGGGCGCCTGCGTGATGGCGTTGCTGGTGTTCGCGCTGGTGAAGCTGGGCAACCTGCTGGCCGGCCCGGGAGCGGCCCCCGTGAGGCAAACCAACCCGTAGCGACGGTGAACCCCATGCAAGTAGCCACGGCAACTTCCTCCGTACGCGGGTCCCGCGCCTTCCCGGTGCTGTGGGCCTGCCTCGCGTCGGCGGTGGCGCTGGCGGGACCCGCGGGCCTGCCGAACCAGCGGGACGCGCTGGAGGGAATCACCACGGCAGGGCAGCCGGGCGCTGACGATCTCGCGGCCATCGCGGCGGCGGGCTACCGGAGCGTCATCGACCTGCGCGGCGCCGGTGAGGATCGCGGCTTCGACATGCCCGCCAGCGTCGAGGCACTTGGCATGCAATACACCAACCTGCCCGTCGAGGGCGCCAGCGGCATCACCTACGCCAACGCGGCAGCACTCGACCGGCTGCTCGAGGGGATGCCGAAGCCCGTGCTGCTGCACTGCGCGTCCAGCAACCGGGTTGGTGCGCTGCTGGCGCTGCGGGCGCGCGCTCAGGGGGCCGATCGCGAAACCGCGCTCAATCTGGGCATTGCGACCGGGCTCGGCAGCCTCCAGCCGGTGGTGGAGCAGAAGCTCGACCAGCCCTACGACTGAGGGCGAGCCCTCACCCCCGGCGCATCATCCGGCCCTTCTGCCGCTGCCAGTCGCGCTCCTTGAGCGTTTCGCGCTTGTCGCGGGTGTTCTTGCCCTTCGCGAGCCCCAGGGTCACCTTGGCCCGGCCGTTCACCCAGTGCATGGCCAGTGGCACCAGCGTGTAGCCGTCCCGGTCCACGGCGCCCTGCAGGCGGTCGATCTCCCGGCGGTGGAGCAGGAGCTTGCGCATCCTCGTCGGGTTCGCCTCCACGTGGGTGGAGGCGGAGGTGAGTGGCGTGATGTGGGCGCCCAGCAGAAAGGCCTCCCCGTCCCGGAAGACCGCGTAGGATTCCTGCAGGTTTGCCTTGGCACTGCGCAGGCTCTTCACTTCCCAGCCCTGCAGCGCTAGGCCTGCCTCCAGGCGGTCCTCGATGTAGAAATCGAAGCGCGCCTTGCGGTTTTCGGCGATCAGCTTCGGCGCCGCGTCGGCCTTCTTCGCTTTCGTCGACTTCGCCGGCGCCGCCGCCGGCTTGCTGGATTTTCGGGTGTTCATTCGGCAACAATCCTGACAGCCAGAGCGGGGCGGTCACAGCCAGTCGGGTCCGGATGCGCGAGGTTCATCGCAGTGCCATCGTGCCGTATCCGGCCGAAGCCATGTTTGCGCTCATCGCCGACGTGGAGTCCTATCCCGCATTCCTGCCCGGCTGCACGGGCAGCGCCATCCTCGGCCACGAGCCCGACGGACTCCTGGCCAGCCTGTCCCTGGCGCGGGGACCCTTC